>C687J35174_10003277_pt1 | contig 22290 bp, 17 predicted proteins | sample RifCSPhighO2_01_FD_35174 | JGI IMG/M metagenome (IMG submission 35174) | reverse complement strand
AATATACTGAAGCTAAGGGCGACATATCCGGCATCGCGTGGTCAAGCAAAGAGACGATAGAACGCGATGTTAAAGAGGCAAAAAATACCAGCGATTTCGTTNTTGTTTCTATTCACTTTGGCGAAGAATACAAAACTTCATCAAACGCGCGNCAAAAAATTCTAGCGCGNGCCGCAGTTGATGCAGGCGCGTCTTTGGTTATAGGACATCATCCNCATGTCATTCAAGAGATTGAAGAATANAATGGAGGTTACATTGCATACAGTTTGGGGAATTTTATTTTCGACCAAAATTTTTCCGAAGAAACAATGGAGGGNTTNATCTTGAAAGTATATGTTAAGAATTCAAAAATACTAAATATGGAGTCCGANAAGGTGAATATTTCAGGTGATTTTCAGGCATACTTTAGAGATTAGCAATTGCCGATTTAGCTTCTGAATTTGCAATTAAATTCAGCATTTCAGGCATATTTAGGCCAAATTTATTGACAATATATTCAAATGGAGCTATAATACCCTCATAATTAAAAAGTCGATTAAGTAGAAGCTTCTTTTAATCAAATTTGAAGAAGTACGCAAAGAGTGAGATCGCGAAACTTTAATTTCTATATATATTAATTAGATAAAATAGTTAATATATTCAGATACAGTTTTAGTAGATTTGCACTTAAATTTAAGTGGAAGAATTTAACAACGGTGGAAGATCTTTCCAGGACCGTCCGATGGTAAAGGGAGAGTGGACTTGTTCCGAGTGTGGCGTAGCCATAACGGAATTGCCATTCAAACCAGCCGAAGGCAGACCCATATTTTGCAAGGACTGCTACAGGAACAAACGACCGAAGAGAGATTTTCAGCGGTAATTTTAAACTAAAAAGCCCCTTACGGGGCTTTTTAGTTTTCCACAGATTTTGTGGGTTTGGTAGTGTTCAAAAATACTTCCTATGCTATTATGCCTAGCTGGTTTTTAGGCCGGCATTTGTTGTGAACCTTGAAAACATAAATACTTAAAAGCAGGCAAAGGAGTGCGAAATGAACAGCGTCGGACAACGCCTTAGGGATGCTTTATGGTTTTTCCCATTAGACAAGTTTATTATTGTGTTCGGACTTTATGCATTTATGAGCGTTTCCACGCTTTTAATTAGGGGAACGGGCATTTTTAGCGCGCTTCTAGCGACATTCGGATTTGGCATCGTTTTTTTCGTATTTGCGATAGTGGTAGAGCGTAATACGGGGCTATTTGGCAATGGAATAAGAGATGATAAACCGTTTGCATCCCGGTTACTTTTCGGGCCGATAAAAAGATCCGAAAACAAACGCGGTCAAAAACAAACCAATACTGGNGCTNGGGAGCTTGGGGACTTGGCAGTTTNCGCGCCAAATGTCGAGCCACCTTCGGGAATCGAAGACGAAAATTTCAAACGGCGTATGCGCGTCAACCAGATTGACTCGGCTAGACGCGCGGCTAGAAAAATGCACGACAAGGTTATCCATACTGGTCTTTTCGTAGCTGTTTATATGGTTTTGTTCTGGTTTTCCTCTAACAGCATTACGGATTTTTTTACTTCAATCCTTGGGAGCGGACAATCTTCGCTGGGGGGCACTTTGGCAGGGGGAGGGGACATATCGTTTTCTTCGCCAAGTGAGCTTTTCATTATTGATTGGTTTTTACTGGTTGTTATATGGATTTTGATTGTTATATATTTCCCCAGGTGGTTTGTGTTCCTGATGCTCATAGCTATTTCAGGAATGCGTATTATGCTTCTGATATTTGGGGTAATGTCTTCAGCGTGGGTTATGAATATCGCAATGTTGCCGGTATTCTACATGGTGATGATGGTTTTTTTCTTCGGCAGTATTATGTGGCCGTTTCTTCAGCAAATCAAATATTTCAGGCCGGGAGACGCGTCGTGGGGGACGCCAAAGGGTTCTATGCGGGGTCAGCCCGAGGTAAGAGCAACGGTTGAAACGGAGTTGGCGAAATTCAGCGATTACATACAAGGTAAAAGCAAACGCCAGCCTACCCGCGGGATGATTTTCGAGGGTCCTCCGGGCACGGGGAAGACCCTATACGCTAAAGAAATCGCTACGGAATATAATATTCCGTTTGTTCTTGCCGACGGGGCCGCTTTTAGCGGTGTGCCTCTTCCTAACCTTGTGATGAAGTATATAGAATGGCGGACGAATTCTCTCGCGGATGAATATGGAGGAGTCGTATTCTTTATAGACGAGGCGGAACTTCTTCTTGGGGCGCGTCAGGGCATGGGTTCAGGCGGCCCTGCAATCGGATACGGAAAAATCCGCGATGTATGGGACCTTTTGCCGTATGACCGTATCGGAGCAACATCGAGTTGCGGGGTTTCATATGATTCATCCGCGACAAGGGAGCGTTTCTGGGGACTAAAAGAGCCAGCATATCTCGCTGATGAAAAAAAGATTCAGACCCACCCCTTTTTTATGCCAGTAGGGATGGGCGGCGGATCGTCAGGAGCTATTTACCCGTTCTTGACATGGCTTCAGGGCACCGGGTCACCCGGATTTTCGAGTACATTTAAGCGGCGGATTGTGAACGATTTGCTCGATGGTCTTTTTATTCCATCCAACATTCCCGGCACTCAAAAAGTTTTGCGTTTACCTCCGGCAAGACCCAAGCATCGGACAATTCTTTTTATCGGCGCGACAAACCGGGCTTTTATGATCGACCCCGCGATTCGTCGTCCGGGACGCATGGGCGTACCGGTAAGATTCAAGACCCCGGACTTTGAATCGAGAAAGGATATCATCAATCTGTATTTTACCAAAGTAAATAAAGACGGATTATTGCGCCCAGAACTGATGGCAGATGAAGTGATTGATGAATTCGCTCGGGCGACAGGCGGCATGAGCCCAGCTGAAATAGAAGCATCTATAAACACCGCTTACGATGTTCGCGGCACTCATATAAAAAACTTGTTGCGCATAAAGGGTTTGCTGGGTAAAGGTGTCATTTTCGACAATCTTCTCGAGAGTGATCGCAAGTATTGGCTTCGACATAAAGATGAACTGGATAGTGCCGATTGGGACGACGACAGGGCGGATATGCGTTCTCTTCTCGAAGCAAGAAATGCTCTTATTTACGGAAAGGCTGATCCCGGACTAACCACGGGACAACACCGGGAGCAAACCGCGATTCATGAATACTGGGGGCATTTCCTTACGCTCAAAGCCGCTCTTGGCGATGTGATTCGGCCGTCTGTTATTTCAGTTATGCCACGGGGTAACGCGCTGGGAATGATTTCTCATATACCCGTAGAAGAACGCGACCCAAAGCCGCAACATTACTATAAGGGACTGTTGCGGGTATCTATGGGTTCAATAGTCGCAGAGAGATTTTTCTTTGGAGAGAACCAGCCGGGCGTTTCAAGCGATTTGGATAACGCGACACGCATCGCGTGTTTTATAGTTCGCAGGGCGGGGATGGGTCCGTACGCATGTGGCGCGGAGGAGAGAAAGAAATTTGCCGAGTTGGGCGAAACGCTTATAGCTGTTACCGATTCCGGAATGGCTATGCTCAATCCATTTGCCCAGGATTTCGTGGAAAAGACGCTTGCGGATCCAAGTTCTCACGAGAGGGTAGCGGTTATGCTTGGCCAGGCGTTTGTTGATGACTACCGACTTATTCGCGCTAATGTACTTAAAGATTACGCATTTCATAGCGGTGTTGTTTCAGAGCTTCTCCGCTTAGAGGAATTGGGCGGTTCGAAACTCGAAGATATATGGAGTAAGCTCGGAGATATTTTGGTTACATGGAACAATATGAGCGAGGAAATGGTTTCCTGGTGGCCCGATAGGATCGTGGAACTGGAAAATTATTTCTATAATCCTTATCGTAAATCCGAATCAGACGAAGTGCTTGAAGGGGTATCGAAAGTATGAAACGGATTCTAAAAAATAGCGTTTATTTTGCTGTTATCGCGGGCATTGTTATACTGGGATCGCGGTCATATGCGGAGCCACAAGGGACGCTTATCGGAGACAAGGCGTTTATAGAATGCGAGAAAAAAATCAAAAACGCGGAATTTCGCGGCACAAACGAGCGTGAGAAAGTATCAAATCTCGCCGATTGCATAAACATAGTGCACGGAGAAAATATTTCCGTATCAGGATTTTACGATCAGAGAAGCAATTGGGTAGAATACGAAGTAAACCTAGATTTTGAGCGAGCGGATACGGTTGCCGATTTCACGGCGTTGAAAGATGCTGAAAAGAGAATTATCGGAGAACTTGCCACTACAACAGCAAGATTACTCGTTCCTGATTTGGGGAGCGGAAAATATAGCGGCGCCGGTATAGAAGGAATGAAAATAAGCGTTAGCAAGATTCATGTTTCACGGAGAAGTTCTGGTTCAGAGGAGGAGCTGTTTTTTGAGGATGCTCCATTTCTTCAACCGGGTAGAACTGGAGAGGCGTACTTTTTTCAGAGGGACGGTTTGGAAAAACTTGCGAAAGAGCCAAACAGTTTCAACTGGGAGATATATCAGTCGCCATCCACATGGAGTGAGGGTTATCCGCGGATAGGAACTCCCGAAGAGCCCAAGCCGCAACCGTCGGATAGGGCTATGCCAATAGAGTAAAACTTAAAAACCAACAGGAATGTTGGTTTTTTGTTTTCATTTGTTTTACCTTAAAAGCCGAAAACTTATTGCTTTATACTCGTTTTTGCTGGTATAAGGTTTATGGTAAGTCCTTTGACAAAGACGAGGTGCGTTATGATAAAACGGTTTTTCGCCATAGCTATGGTTTTAAGTTTGATTCTCTCGATATCGTGCGGCGGACAGACTGACACGAATCTCGACGAAAATTTGCCGGTTACAAAATCCACACCTGAAAATGTTGTCGAGAGCGGGATCAATCTCGATGATTATGATAATTTGCTCGTAGCTTACAACATTCCAGGATTGGATAAAACTTTTACTCCACTTGAATTATATGAAAGCGCGCACGGAAAACAAGTTGACAAAACCCTTTTTCCCCTGGTTCTGCCCGTGTTTATAGATGAAGATAATAACGCGGTTGCGGTTCTTGGTCACGGCGGGAAAGCAATGCTTATAGACAGGTATGTTATAGTTTCTTCGGTTGTAACTAAGTTTCCCGAACTTGATTCCCGGGATTTGCCCCCGCCACTTAGGGGTACGCATCCCGGACTTATGCTTGTTTTCGATGTGTCTCCGAGCGGAGATTTTATAAGCGAAGTTTTGGATGCGAGTTTGGCTAAAAATGAAAAATTAGGCATAGAGATTTTCAAAAGGAATTCGAATTCAATATATCCATTTCCAAAGTCCATGCCGTTTGAGCTCGGTTCGATGGAAGATATTTCTCTTGCCGATAGTGTTGTTTTCTACGGATACACATCCGGAATACAGGGAGAGTATTCCCTAACGGAAAAGAGAGGAGCTGTTTCGGCAATAGATCTCGAGTCGGGTATTTTCAGGATAAACGGGTCTGCGACTGTAAAAGACCCCGGCTCTCCATTGTTCACTTTGGATTGCGGAAGGCAGAAGCTGTCGGGAATTGTTTTGGGCTCGTTCGCCAATACGGGAAGAGAGAGTGAAACTTTTGTTGCCGGTATAAATAAAGTAGCTGAATTTTTTGAGCAGGAAACGGGAGTAGCGTTCAAAACGAAAGAGCCGGAATCCTTATGTAAAATCGAAAATCCGAAGTTGACTGGCGCGCTTGTTGAAAAAATGTCTGATGGCGAATACGACGCGTCTTTTGATGTCGCACATTTGAAAGGTTTTGATTTTGAAGATGCATTCAAGTGGGTGCGTCCATTCGAAGGTGTTATAGTAAATAAACAAAATCCAGATGTGATATCTTCGCTAGGGACTGCCCTGCTTATAGATGATTACGCGGTTGTGAGCGCTTCGGCGGTTAAACTGGACCCTTCTCATTCAGATGTCCATAGATACAGGATTGTATGGGGCGATTTGGAAAAAGGAGGGTTGGGGAATGTAGTTGAGTATGTTGAGTTTGCGGGTTACGACTCCACTAAGAGCGTGGCGTTATTCAGAAGGACTGATACTGCCCAATTTCCAATTCCAAAAGGATTGGAGCTTAAAATAGGTTCTTCCATGGAATTGAAAAATGGCGTTGAAGCCAGCGTTTTATACGCTTTTGGATTCTTCAGCATATCTGATTCGGAGCGAATAAGTAACGGCGCGAATCCGCTTGCTGTCGTAAGCAAGGTTAGCCAAGAAAACGCAGAGCGGGCATTCTATTTTCAGGGCAGTATTTCTGAACACGAGGCTGGTGCCCCCATTTTCGCGTTTAGGGACGGAGAGCTTGAGCTGGTTGGACTTAGCCACGGCCCGATGAATTCTTCGGAGTCGGAAACCTTAGGTCAGGCTTTGACAGTTGAATTTATGCTGAACGCCGTGGAAGAGATTAAATGCGCCAATTCAAATGCCGCGTGTGGTGTCACGAAAAGCACCGATTTTTATGAGCCGCAACCTAGAATGCCGGAAATCGCGGCTAAAATCGTTGTGATTGCTTCAGGAAAAGACAAGGACGGCAACGATAAGGAAGAATTAAAAACCGGAGAGGCGACTATACTTTCAGGAAAGTATGTTATCACTTCTTCAGAACTTTTCCCTAGAAGCGGAAGGTTGGTTCAGGGAAATTTTGAAGAGGATAAAAGCGATATAAGGGCGAATACGATTAGGATTGCCGACAACGATATTTCTATAAGAATACTTATGTTCAGGGATTTTTTGTATTTGGACGAGATAGGAAGCTTGTCGGACATGAAAGTCGATGAATACGACGAAACATACAAAATGGAGATCCTTAAAGTAATTTTAGTGGATAGAGAAAATGGATACGCGCTTTTAGAAAGAGGCGATCCGAAACTTGGCGTAAGCGCGGATATACCTATCTATCAAGGGCTATATTCGGATTTGGATTTTATAACTACTCATTTGGAAATTATTTCGGAAAATGGAAAGCCACGATTTGTGGAAGTAACAACCCANGGAAGAGTTACATACAGCCGAAGCGCGAACTCCGCGTTTATATTCAGCGGGTTTNTGCATGAAAATCTGGGAGCGCCTGTCCATGATAGGGAGAGCGGAAAATTAATCGGGATAATATCGCGAGGAGACCCCGAATTTGCGAAACAAATTAACACTGAAGGATTCGGACTTTCAATGCAATTTATCAAAGAAAAGATAAAGCAGAAAACTGGCATCAATATTTTCTAAATAGCCAGTAAAAGAGCGAATTACCCGCTCTTTTTGTTTTGAGAAATAAGGTAAGATTTAACCTAAAGTAAAATTGTAACGCAAGATTTAGATTTTTTTTGGTTAAAATAAAACCCGCTTTTGGCGGGTTTATGCATTGTTAACTTATTTTTGATAAATCCAATACTGAAAGCAAAGTTCCTACTATTCCCCTGGTAGTCATTTCTTCAAGTTTTGCGGCATCTCTCCACGGTATGAAATAGCAGGCATCTATTTTTTCGTCGCTATCCTCGGGCACGGACAATAATTGGGGTTTGAACGCATAGAAACCCGGCATTATCGGCCAAACTTCATCAGGCAGTATTTCTATAGAAAAAAAATGCAGTCCCTCATTATTTCTCGAAGTGTCGTGCGAAGATGCCTGGGGATTGATGTTATTTCCGGGAAGAAGTTTAATGCGATCGGGTGAAACGGTGAATCCGGTTTCTTCCCGAAGTTCTCGTATGGCTGTTTCTAGGTGCTCTTCTCCGAAATCCAATCTTCCCATCGGGGCATTGAGGACATTTTCTTCGCGTATAGTGGGTCTATACTGCCTGACAACGCATACAAAAAGTTGTCTTTCAATGATAATCCACGGTAGAATTATCGATCCGCCGCCGCCGTATGCATGGGATATTACGCCGCAGTATCCTTCGTTTCGCATTCCGAATTGGTATTCGTATTGGATTCTGGGATGAAATAATCTTAGATGATTGACTTTCTTAATGATTTGTCCGTTTAATTCGACCACCCAGTCCCTTTCTAATTCTTCTTCGTCTGTCATGGGGCGTATTATTCGCGGATTCACGCCTAAATTTTCAAACGGCATAATCCATCCTCCTATTTTATACACTTGCCCTACCGGAAAATTTTTTGTAAAATGTAAGCGTATTTCACGGGTAAAGTATATGTAAAATTAACAAATATGTCAAATGGAACTCATTAAAACATTTCAATCATTGCATATATTGCGTCTAAGCTACGGCGAAGAGTTAAGGGAACAGCTTGAGAAGTTTTGCGCGGATAACAATATCGGCGCGGCGTGGATAAACGCCATAGGCGCCACTAAGGAGCTGGAAATAGGAGTTTATAACCTTAAGGAAAAGAAATACGACACAAAAGTATTTTCGGAAATGCTTGAGATAACAAGCGTAATAGGAGATATGTCAATTAAAGACGGCAAGCCCTTTCTGCACGCGCACGGGACTTTCAGCAGGCCGTCAATGGAGGTAGTGGGCGGCCACATTATGAGGTGCGTAACTTCTGCGACTCTGGAGATTTTATTAAACAAAATCGAAGGGTCTATGGAAAGACAGCATGATGAGTTTTCGGGTCTTCATTTGCTGTGCAAGGATTAAGTTTTAATTAAGTTATAGTTTATTTTGATATGAGAAAGAGAAGAGTGTATTTGGATCATGCCTCATCAACTTCCGTTGACACGGCGATTTTCGATTTTATGAAACCGTATTTCACTGATAAGTACGGCAATCCCGGGGGTATGCACCTTTTTGGCCAGGAGGCGCAGGTTGCGATAGACGATTCAAGGGATAAGGCGGCAAGATTTTTTGGGTGCGATTTTTCGGAAATAGTATTCACTGGTTCGGCGACGGAAGCGAACAATTTGGCGATAAGAGGTATAGTAAAAAATACTTTATTGGCAATACCTAATTTCATACCGCATATCGTAACTTCCAAAATAGAACATTCTAGCGTGCTGGAAACGCTAAGGGATTTGGAGAGGAACGGGGTCGAAGTTACATATCTAGATGTGAACGGCGAAGGATTCGTAAACCCTGATAATATCGCAAACGCGATAAAGGATACAACGATACTAATTTCAATAATGTACGCAAGTAATGAGATAGGCACTATACAGCCGATACAAAAGATATCGCAGGTAGTTTTGAACGCCAGAAAAAATTTCAGCAAAACCCCTAAATTAAGCAAGGCCGCGAATATTATGCTTATGGGTCGAGTTGAAAATCACGAAGAAACTTCTCACGGAAAAGAACCCTTGCTTAGCGGGGCTCCGTACTTCCACACGGACGCGGTTCAAGCTCTTAATTATTTGGATTGCAATGTTTCAAGATTGGGAGTGGATATGCTTACATTTTCCGGGCATAAGATCTACGGTCCTAAAGGAATCGGCGGTTTGTATGTCAAAAAAAATACTCCAATAGCATCAATAATCACAGGAGGAAAACAGGAAATGGGATTTCGTTCAGGTACGGAAAATGTGCCCTACATAGTTGGCTTTGGTATGGCTGTTGAAATAGCCGGCAACATGAGAATTGCGGAAACGGTGCGGTTAGAAAAATTGCGCGATTATTTTGTTAGGGAAGTTATAAAAAGAATACCCAGCGCAAAGCTAAATGGTCCGCAAAAAAGCGGAAGGCTGGCGAATAACGCGAATTTCTTATTCAAAGGTTTTCCCGCGAATAACTTAATAATAGCGCTTGATCGCGAAGGTATAGCTGTGTCGTCAGGAGCGACATGCACAATTAAGACAGTAGTTTCATCGGAAACATTAATGGCTATAGGACTGGACAAAGAAGAAGCAAAGCAAAGCTTAAGATTTACATTTGGAAGAGGAACTACGGAAAAAGATCTGGAATATGTTTTATTCAATCTCGAAGATATAGTGAATAAAAATAGGTAATAAATGCCGGTAAAAACTAAAGAGCAAAATATTGCGTCTTTTAAGTAGGTAGCCGAATTTATGATTTCGAATTTCGGCGAGATATGAGGATAACATCCTCGTTTTTAATTAAGCTAATATACGGCAAGCTCGCCTAAGCATTATCAATCTTGACATAGGATTGATAATTTTATAAGATGAGATGTAAATGATATAATAAAAACATCTTGCAGAATTTTACTCAAAAATCTCAACAGGCGCTTCAGGACGCGCATAAATTAGCGCAGGATTTCCAGCATCAACAAGTTTCGGACTTGCATCTTTTGCGCGCCTTGCTTTCAGGTAAAGATTCCGAGGATTCAATAATCATAGGGATACTGGATAAACTCGGCATAGATTCGTCTTTTATAAGAGGCAAGGTGGACGAAGCATTGGCTAAAATAGTCAGGGTGTCGGGGGATATAAATATGCCATTCGGGCAGGTAAATATCACTCCTACGCTGGCAAGAATTTTGGGGAGGGCTCAACAGGAGGCAAAGAATTTGTCGGACGACTACATAAGCGTTGAGCATTTATTTTTGGCAATAGTGGCTACNGATTGTCCGGCAAAAATTATTTTAAGGGAAGCAAATTCTTACGCCGGCTCTGTTGTGGGGTCGGGCACTCAACAGGAATTAGATTATGAAACGATACTCAAGATATTGGCGGAGCTTCGGGGAAATATGCGCGTTACAGATCCGGAACCGGAGAGTAAATTTCAAGCACTCGAAAAATATTCAAGNAATCTAACAAAACTTGCTCGCGAAGAAAAACTTGACCCCATTATAGGAAGGAATGACGAGATACGAAGGGTNATGCAAGTTCTTTCACGAAGGACTAAAAATAATCCAGTTTTAATAGGAGAAGCGGGAGTTGGAAAGACGGCTATAGTAGAAGGNCTTGCGCAGAGAATTGCTTCAGGCGACGCTCCAGACAGCATAAAGGGCAAGGAGTTGATAGGNCTCGATATAGGCGCCCTTGTTGCGGGTACAAAATATAGGGGAGAGTTTGAGGACAGATTAAAAGCGGTAATCAAGGAAATACAGAGATCCGCTGGCAATGTGATATTATTTATAGATGAATTGCATACGATAGTAGGCGCGGGAGCGGCGGAAGGAGCGATAGACGCGTCGAATCTTTTAAAACCAGCTTTGGCAAGAGGAGAACTGCACGCGATAGGCGCGACAACACTTCGTGAATACCAACAGCATATAGAAAAAGATCCGGCGCTCGAAAGGAGATTTCAGCCAGTTTTGGTTTCAGAGCCGAGCGTTGAAGACACGATTGCGATACTGCGCGGCATTAAGGAGAAATACGAGCTTCACCACGGAGTTAAAATAAAAGACAGTTCGTTGATAGCGGCGGCTAATCTCTCCCACAGATACATAACTGGAAGATTTCTTCCGGATAAGGCCGTGGACTTAATAGATGAGGCGACAAGCGCGCTTCGTATGAATATAGAGTCGGAGCCGGAAGAATTGGACAAGTTAAAGCGCGAGATGAGGCGGCTCGAGATAGAGAGAGAAGCTCTAAAAAGAGAAAAAGACAAGAAAACCAAAGAATCCCTTAGAGATGTCGAGAGACAGCTTTCAAATATATCCGAAAAAGCAAGGTCTCTTGAATATAAATGGAAAAATGAGAAAGAGCTTATATTTAAGATAAGGGATCTGAAAAAGAAAATAGAACAATTGCGTCAAGAAGCCGAAATCGCGGAACGCGCGGGGGATCTTCAGAAGGTCGCGGAAGTCAGATACAGTAAAATTCCGGCGCTTGAAAAAGACGCGAAAGAAAAAGAAAAGGAACTTGTAAGGATCCAAAGTTCTTCAAGGATACTAAAAGAAGAGGTTACGGAGGAAGATATAGCGGAAGTGGTTTCTAAATGGACTGGCATACCCGTGTCCAAAATGCTGGAAGAGGAGCTTATCAAGCTCAAAGATATGGAGAAAGTTCTGCAAAAGAGAGTTATTGGGCAGGAGGGGGCGGTTGGCGTTGTGAGTAACGCGATAAGGAGAAGTAGGGCGGGAATATCGGAAGAGAATCGCCCGATAGGGTCATTCATATTTCTCGGGCCTACGGGTGTGGGTAAAACCGAATTAGCAAAAGCATTGGCTGGTTTTATGTTCAACGACGAGTCCGCGCTTATCCGTCTTGATATGTCGGAATACGGCGAAAGACATTCAGTGGCAAGGATAATAGGTTCGCCTCCCGGGTATGTGGGCTACGAAGAAGGCGGGCAATTAGCGGAAAAAATCAGGAAAAGACCATACAGCGTAATACTTTTTGATGAAATAGAAAAAGCTCATCAGGAAGTTTTTAACATTTTACTTCAGATTTTGGATGACGGGCGTCTGACAGACGGTAAGGGAAGAGTTGTAAATTTCAAGAATACNATAATAATTTTNACATCAAATATCGGTTCGGAACTATTGAAGGAGAGCGCCAGTTTGGGGTTNAAGAAAGGCAATGGCGATATTTCGCGCGATGAAAATATNCGGGAAAAAATTATGCGNAGTTTACGGGAAAATTTCAAGCCGGAATTTTTGAATCGCCTTGACGAGATAGTCATATTCAACAGCATTTCTCCAAAAACACTTTCGCGCATCGTGGATTTACAGCTTAATCTCATAAAAGAGAGATTAAGGAATCAAAGAGATATTAAACTCGTGTTCGACGCGAATGTAAAGGGGTGGCTTGCCGAAAAAGGATTCGACATAAATTACGGCGCGAGGCCTCTAAAACGGGTTATTCAAAAGGAGATTCTCGATGTGCTTGCGTTAAAAATAATCTCCGGAGCGATTAAATACGGAGATACGGCCAAAGTCGGCATCGTGGACGGCGCGGTTCAAATAAATTAAGCAGATGAGATTATTCGGAATTTTCATTTTTTTGATTATTGCGTTCGCGGCAGGTTTTTTTTGGCGTGATTCAATTTACGAAGTAAAGAATACATCAAATGATATCGGATACAATANGGATGCGTTGCTTATTGGNAAAAATGAGATACTAGTAGAAGTGGCTGATACCGAGCTTCTTCAGTCGGTTGGGCTTAGCGGNAGGGATTACCTCGGCGAAAACGAAGGGATGCTTTTTGTGTTCGATATATCGGAGCAATACGCTTTNTGGATGAAAGATATGCGATTTCCAATTGATATAATATGGNTAAGCGAAGATAAAAAAGTGGCGGATATTACAAAAAATTTGACGCCCGAATCTTATCCCGCTCAATACACGCCGATTGTTCCAGTTTCGCTTGTAATTGAAGTGAACAGCGGATGGGTAGATGGGCATGATGTTAAAATAGGCGACATGGTAACTTTGCCGGATTTTGATTGAGGGCCGTTAATTCAGCGAAAGAAATTAAGGATATTTTTTAAGCGNTTTTTTGTTAGGAAAAATTGCTGATACGGAAACCTATCAAGCGTATCTTTTTCCGTCGGGATGGTGTTTTTCCTATTATCTTAGAGTGCGGGACAAAATGCCACAAAAGACGCAAGGCATCCCTTTCNATTGTTTCAATATCGGTAACGCTATAACCTGCCGATTTCGATTTGGTGTGGGTTTTGAAGTCGGAAAACCTCACTCTTACNGTAATCGTCTTAAAATTGCGGAATCCCTGCGATTCAAAAAGAGCTATAACTCTCCGGACTATGGGGAAAAATTCCGGAAGTATGATCGAAAGATCGTCGGTATCGTTTGGGAAAGTATAGTCGTTGCTTACGGATTTAGTTTCGTGGAATTTCGCAATTTCTNTTTTATCTTTTCCGCGCGCGGATTCGTAGAGCGAAATTCCATGTTCACCGAGCAGGTCATACAAATACGGCTGGTCAAGCTGGCGAAGATCAAAAACGGTATTTATCTTCAGTTTTCTAAAAATAATTTCAGTTTTCGGACCTATTCCTGGAATTTTTCGAATATCAAGCGGATCCAAAAAGGCCTGCGTTTTTTCGGGTGAGACAATTGTCAAGCCGTCCGGTTTCTGAAAGTCGCTCGCGATTTTCGCTATAAGCATATTCGGCCCAACGCCGACGGAGGCGATAATTTTTTCCCGTTCGCGTATTGCGGTTTTGATTTCTTCGGCAATTTCCCGTGGGTAGTAAGTATGATTATGAAAATTATTCGCGTTCGATAGGTCGATATAAGCTTCGTCTATTCCAGCTTGTTCGAATTTCCCATTGTATTTTTCCGATATATTGGCTAGTATTTTCATTACCGCATAAGATATTCTTTCATAGAGAGAGCTGTTGACCGGAAGGAATATTGCTTTTGGGCAGAGCCGCCACGCTTTAGATATAGGCATAGCGCTGTGTATGCCGTATTTTCTCGCCTTATAGTTAGCGGTTGATACCACGCCTCGTCCTTTGCCGTTTAGTGGATTCGCGCCTACCACTATGGGTTTACCTTTGAAATGGGGACTTTCTCTTTCTTCGGAAGACGCGAAGAAAGCGTCGAGATCTACATGGAAAATTGTACGATGATTTTTTACCATGATATTATGTATACTATTATGACAGATTCAAGAGCCGCCAAACTTTATAATTTTTTTATTTCCAATTCTGGTAAATTTTTTTGGGTATTTTTTTTGCTTACATTCTTTGGGCTTTTTACGCCATCCGCGGGAGAACAAAGCGAGATATACAATCTGGATATATTAGTCCATTATATTATGTTTGCGGCTTTCTGCACCGCCAGCATTATTCATTTTGGCAACAAAAATAATTCAAGCGCAATAGGCATTTTGCTTATACTAGCTTTATTTATTCCCGCGAGCGAATTCATACAGGAAAATTTTGTTGTCGGCAGGGGCTATGAATTCACCGATATATTGTCTGGATACGCGGGTATTTTAAGCGCGTATCTAGTAACGGGTCGGGGTCGGTCCGCCAGGTCCAGCGCGAATCGCAAAGTGTTTTGAGGATAATCAATTACGGTTAGCGACTAGACCCCGATCCTAAAATTTAACCATGCGAATTTATGTATCGGCGAAGCCGAATTCAAAAGAAAATAAGGTGGAGAAAATAAGCGAAGATCATTTCAGGGTTTATGTATCCGAGCCGCCCGTAAAAGGCAGGGCCAATTATGCGATTATAAGATTACTCTCGGAATACTTTGCCGTGCCGCCGGGCGGAGTGCGAATATTCCGCGGCCATTTGACGCGCGAGAAAATAATTGATATATTTCTTTAGGTTTACGATAGGGAGGCGTTATGTCAGCGAATATTTCTTTGGATGCGCTTTTGGAAAGACTTCGAAATGAAACGGACAACAGGAATACATTATTAAAAGCGGAAACCTTTCCGCTTTTTTGCTACGCGGAAACTAACGGGGTCTGACCCCGTTAGTTTCGTATGCTGTCTTGATCTTTAGCTCAAGTAATGGTACAATAAATTTGGTAGGAATTCGCAGTAATTTAATAGTTAATATTTTTCTAAATTTGTAAAATGGCTGTTTTTCCCTACGGCGGGCAGTCATTTTAATTTAATACACGAGATGGGTTGTTGGGGGCTTGTTTCGCCGGCAAATAATCGTAATGGCTTTTGTTGACGAGTTAAAAATTTTTGTAAAAGCGGGAGATGGCGGCAATGGCGTTGCTCGCTGGCGCCACGAAAAAAATATGAATCTTGGCGGTCCTTCCGGCGGAAACGGAGGCAACGGCGCGGATGTTTATGTACGCGCTGTTCGCGATACGCATTTGCTTGCTCGGTATCGCGCAAAGAGAGAATTTCGCGGCGAGAGCGGAGTGGACGGCAAAGGAAGAAGCTTATATGGAAAAGACGGAGATACTATGGAAATATTGCTTCCGGTGGGCTCAATAATTACAAATCTAAAAACTAGGAAAAAAATATTTCTCCGCAAAGAGAACGAGCGCGTACTTATTCTTTTAGGCGGGAAGGGAGGAAGAGGCAACGAATCTTTTAAGAGTTCAAGAATTCCCAGTCCCAAGAAATGGACTCCCGGGAAACCGGGCGAAGAAGCCGAATTTTTTATTGAGGTGGAGCTGATAGCGGATATCGGGCTTGTCGGTTTACCCAATGCCGGAAAATCAAGTTTGCTGAATGAATTAACTCGGGCGAACGCAAAGACAGGCAATTATCCGTTTACCACGCTCGAACCAAACCTTGGAGATTGTTTCGGTTACATAATTGCGGATATTCCGGGTCTCATTGAGGGATCCTCCGGAGGCAAGGGGCTCGGGCATAAATTTCTCCGTCATATAAAGCGAACAAAAATTCTTGCGCATCTGATATCTCTTGAAAACGAAGACCCGGCAGTTGCTTATAATACGGTCCGAAAAGAGCTGGGCAATTTTGATCCAGAACTTTTAAGCAAGAAAGAAATAGTCCTTCTGACGAAAACTGATATTTTTAATAACAAAGAAATGATCAGGGCGGCAGTAAGAAAAATGAAAAAGATTGCGCCTAGTGTGATTGCCCTATCTATCTATGATGACGCGGCCATAAAAGAAGTCCGCGAGATGCTTATTGGAATGGCGAATGAGAAGAGCGCGTAATAAGGTCAAATTTATGCACAAAACAAATAACAAAATAGAATCGTTGGAATCTATACGATCTACCAGNTCAAAGTTACTAATGAGGGAGGCAAGGAAAAGGGGTATATCCGTAGAATATCTTAATTCATATCGCGAAGGCCCGGTATTTTTAGAATTGTGGTACAGGAATCACGAGGAGTTTATATTCGGTCAGGATAGCTCCGTTTCTTCTCACGGTTCTTATTTAATTCAGAGAGACAAGGCACTCACGAAAATATTTTTGAAAAGAGCGGGTATAAGCGTGGCTCGAGGAAGGGTTTTCAAAAAAAAGGATTCTAAAGAAATACTGAAATATTGCAAAGAAGTAGGGTTTCCTGTCGTATTNAAGCCATGGGGCGGTAGCCACGGCAGGAGTGTTATCATAGGAATAAAAAACGCGAAAGATTTAAGTTTGAGCGCGAACTCTATTTTCCAAAAAGAAGAATCTATCATCGTTGAAAAAATGTTCAAGGGCGAAGAATACAGAATAATCGCCACAAGAGACAAGTTTTTGGCGGCGGTAAGAAGGATCCCTGCAAATGTTGAAGGGGACGGCGTAAACACTATTAAAAAGCTAATACTGATGAAAAATCTTGACCCGAGGCGCGGAGATTGTTTCGGGGACTCATTAATTAAGATAAAAGTAGGGGAAAAAATTATTTCAAATCTAAAAAATCAAAAACTTCGCTTAANCAGCATTCCCGCTAAAGGAGAAAGGGTGCTTCTGCTTCAAAATTCAAATATTTCTACGGGAGGGGACAGTATNGATGTTACCGACAAAGTGCATCCGGATATCAAAAAAATCGCAATTAATGCCGTAAGGGCTATCCAGGGACTTGGCTATGGCGGTGTTGATTTTATGACGAGCAGAGATATAAGCAAGAAGCCATCAAAAAATAGTTATATTGTTGTTGAAATAAACAGCTCGCCGGGTTTTGATATCCATCACTTTCCCTATGAGGGCAAATCTCGAGATGTTGCGAGGGGAATAATAGATGTTTTATTCCCGGAAACCATGGCGGTCTACGCGAATAGACAGTCGTAACGGCCACTTTATAATCTAAAATATTTCTGCTACGATAATAAAATGTCACTATCCATCGGCATCGTGGGTCTGCCGAATGTGGGAAAATCCACATTGTTTCAGGCACTCACAAAAAAAGAAGTTGAAATTGCGAATTACCCGTTCGCCACAATAGACCCGAATGTCGGGGTTGTTTTGGTTCCAGACGAAAGATTGGATGAACTGGCAAAACTTTCCAAATCAAAAAAGGTGGTTCCGGCGGTTATAGAGTTCGTGGATATAGCCGGACTTGTGAGGGGAGCGAATAAAGGGGAAGGTCTTGGCAACCAATTTCTCGCAAATATCCGCGAGGTTGACGCGGTGCTATATGTGGTGCGGGCCTTTGATGACCCCAATATAGTTCATGTGGAAGCAAGGGTGGATCCAAAAGACGATGTCGAAATTCTTACGACAGAACTTGTGCTAAAGGATTTAGAGACCCTTGAGAAGCATCTGGAGAAGGTGCGAAAGGATGCGAGAGGTCAAAATAAAGACGCGATAGCGGAGCTTCCAGTTTTAGAAAATTTACACAAAGGCCTAGCGGATGGCATTATGGCTTATAATATATTGAAAAAAGTAGGGGGTGATTCTGAAAGATCGCTGTATGAGAAAGTGCTGAAAAACACCCAGCTTTTAACCGCAAAAAAGGGAATTTTCCTTTTGAATGTAAAAAAAAGCGGCGAGGTTTCGGAAGAGGTAGGCGCGTATTTGGATTCGTTTGGTTTTCCAGAGATAGAGATGAATATCCGCGATGAGCTCGATGGCGCCGGATTTTCTTCAGAGGAAAGGAAAGAGCTTGGGTTGGGCGCGTCTATGTTGCCAGAATTAATCCGGATAGCTTATGAGACATTAGGGCTCATTACATTTTTAACGACTGGGGAAGATGAAACTAGAGCTTGGACTATCAAAAGAGGTTTTTTGGCTCCGCAAGCGGCGGGAGTTATACATAGCGATTTTGAAGATAAATTCATACGGGCCGATACTATACAATGGGATAAACTTTTGCAAATTGGCGGTTGGAGCGAGGCAAAGCAAAGCGGTGATATTCAAACTGTGGGCAGGGATTACATTATAAATGACGGTGATGTTATAGAAGTTAAGCACGGCGCATAAAGATTTGACTAGCTTGTGATTGCCGGATTATAAAAAATAGATAATTTCTATTCCTTGTACATTGAAAAGTATAAAAGGAGGCGTTATGAATCCTTATACTGAAAGTATTAGGCTCGCGTGGGAAAATCACAATCGCGACTTAGTAAGAGGTTACAATCATGTAAATGTTAATCGGGATAAACTAGATGAGTTTGCCGCGAATCTTGCCACGAAAGATTTCGAATTGCCAAGCTGGCGGGCGCCAGTATTTCCGCAGGACGACGACGAGAATTTTTTNAGGTTTATTTTCGTAGCAAATTCTATAAACTATTGTTTTACGGATTTCAAAACGGGTATGAAATTTGACATGGAATATCCCGAAGGCGTTCTCTGGCAAGGATCGTTCGCTATGACTGCTTGTCTGAAAAGAGCGGTGGACAATGGTATGCCAATACTGAATCCGGCGTTCCTGAAAGAGATCACTCTGCCCGAAGTGGAGGTTATATTCGTACATAAAGACACGAGAATTCCAATGAAGGAGAGCCGCTTACAGCAGTTGCGTTTGCTCGGTGAAGATATGCAAAGGAACGGCTTCAACGATTTTGCGGATGTTTTTAAGACATCGGATTACTATGTATGGCGTGAAAGCGGTGATTGCATTTTGAAAATTTTAGAAAAATTTCAATCGTACGAAGATTTTAGGATTTACGAAGATTTAGAAACGCGTAAAGCGTGCGTCTTAAAATTTCAAAAACGAGCCCAGCTCCTTGCCATGATATATCACGGAAGGGCCGTATCATCGAAAGGTAAGCTCCAGCCGATTCGCGACCCTGAAAGCATTGGCCCGATATCGGATTATCAAGTGCCGAACGCCCTTAGGGGTCCGGATGTGGGAGTACTTGAATACTCCAAGGATCTAACGCGGCGAATTGCGGAGGGGAAAGAGATAAAAGAGAATTCAATAGTGGAGGTCTCTATCCGCGCAAAAACAGTTGAGGTTATGCAAGAGCTATTATTACTAATTAACTGGCTTCGTCCGCAAGATAAGCAAATAACAATGGCAGAGCTTGACTACTATATTTGGCGTGTGGGGCGAAAAAGCGGAATGCTCCATCACTATACTTATACAACTGCTTACTAATTTAATTCCAAACGCAAAAACGGCTTAAAGCCGTTTTTTCAAACTCCGTATTTGGGAGTTTTGATTCCGAATTTTCTAAAATATTTTATCGCGCTTACAAGATGTATGCGAGCGTATTTGTTGGTTAGGATATCAAGTATCGCGCCGCGTTTCCTGCTGGATTGGAAGTGATAGTGGTACAAAAATACATTAGGAAAATAAACCACCTTGTAATTTTTCCGCCAAAAATTTCTTGCCCAATCAACATCTTCCATATACATAAAATAATCTTCGCTGATTAAGCCGACATTTTTCAATGCAGATTTCGAAACAAGCATAGCGGAGCCCATAAGCCAGTCGGTAGGTATGGGGGCATTGATGGCGCTATCCCTCATTAAAAATCTGTCAAGTTCTTTTTTACCCCATCGTGTTTTACCAAAAGGAGTGCGTCTCGCGAAGATTGTTTTGGGAGAATAAAATCTAAAGCAGGAATCTTGGTGTTCACCATTTATGTTCAAAAGCCGAGGTCCTAGCATTCCGACATCCGGATTTTTTTTCATATACTCTATCATTGTCGGTACGGCACTACTGTTAGAGATAATCACATCAGCGTTTATTATGAGAATAAATTCTCCCGAAGAGGCCTTTATGCCCCTATTCACGGATTTCGCAAAGCCGATATTTTTAGGTTCCGGAATAAATTTTACATCAGGGAAATCATGGCGCATCATCGTTTCGCTTTTGTCGGTGGTTTCACTATCCGTAACAATAAACTCGCTTTCTTGCGGAGCGTTTTTTATCGCGTAGTTGAGGCATAATTTGAGCACCTCCGGAGATTTGTAGTGGTTTATAATAATAGATAGCATTTTGGATATCGTATATCGTATTAAATCGCTAAATTGGAATTCTCCCCGACAATTATTTTATTCCCTTTTGGCATATCAAAATCTTTGTCGCTGATAGTTGATCCGGACCCTATTATGCTATCGACTATCTTGGATCCGGTTGAAATGCTTACATCGTCGAAAATTATGGAATGTTCTATACTTCCACCGTGCACTTCGGTTTTGTTTCCTATGGACGCGTACGGCCCTATGTATGAATCTTTTATCATGCAATATTCGCCTATGGATACGGGGCCGCGTATCAAGGTCTTTCCGCCTATTCTTGACCCTTGTCCTATTTCAACCATACCTTCAATTCTCACGCTTGGTTCAATAAAAACCCCTTTGTTTATCTGCGGCTGGGAGATTTTTTTTGATTTAGCTTCCCTTATTGAAAGAATTAATTTATTGCCATCCAGCAGATCTTTGGGATTAGATCTGTCTTTCCACCAGCCGTCAACTTCCACCCAATCTACATTATATCCGTTTTGAGCAAGCCAAGTATGTATGTCGGAAATTTCATAATCGCCTCGTTGGCTCGGCTTTATGCGATCAGCCGCCGTGTGAGCCATCGAATCATAAAAATATAAGCCCGTAACCGCATATTCGCTTTTAGGGTGTATGGGGCGCTCCTCAACTCTTATTATTTTTGATCCGTTAAATTCAGGAACTCCAAATCTCTGCGGGTTCGGTATCTTTACCAGCGCGAGCATACAGTTTGCGTTGCTTTGTTCGAATCGNNGGATTAGAGAGCGGAGGTTTGTTACTAGAAGATTATCTCCGAGATAAAGGATAAATTTTTCGTCCGCCAAAAATTCTTTTGCCGTTTTCACGACATGGCCGAGACCAAGCGTTCCGCCCCGCTGTTTTATATAAGTTATATTTGCTCCAAAGCGGGAACCGTCTCCAAGTATGCTCGGAATCTCGGTATCATTTTCGTTTATCACTACTCCTATGTCTTTTATGCCGGATGAGGAGATGTGGTCGAGAACATAAAAAATTATCGGCCTGTTTGCCAGAGGTATTAAATGTTTGTTTAGAGTGTGAGTTAAAGGTTTTAAGTGACTGCCGCGCGCGGCGGTGACGATTGCTTTCATTGGTTACAGATTACGGTCTAAGGTTAAATTTTTTGAGTATTTTTTCTGCCCCCGGTACATCATGAAGTTTGGGTCGGGAAAAATCGGATGCGTCGTAGCCGGTATTGCCCGTAACAAAAGCTAGCACCTTTTCATTTGTAAGCGGCCAAAAGGCATGATAAATATACGGCGAAATTTCGATTTGCGCAAGCTTACCTTTATCTATGAAGTATGATTTAGCGCCCCCAAGACTACCGGGGTCAGACCCCGGTAGTCTTGGTTTTGGGGAGAACCCCAGGATTAGGGACCATGTCTTGCCGTAAGTTTTGGATTTTTTTCTGAAGTCGTGAAATATAAAGAGAGAAGTGCCTGAAAGTATGTAGAAGTTTTCTTTGAGGCGAAAATGGTAATGTTCTCCGCGCGCCACTCCTTTTTTAATGGCGATTGACGCGTGGAGATGTTTCGCGCCGTTTTTCCAGATTGGGTTATCAATTTCCGCTATATCGCAGAAAAATCCCCGTTCGTCGTTCGCAACCCTGTTTAGGTGAATTTTTAAGCCGCTTATAGGCGTTTTGACTGTTTTGTATGATATTGACATTTT
>C687J35174_10003274_pt1 | contig 22294 bp, 30 predicted proteins | sample RifCSPhighO2_01_FD_35174 | JGI IMG/M metagenome (IMG submission 35174) | reverse complement strand
TGTTAACAAAAACATTTATAAAACTAATTGATGTCAATCAACTGCTTAACTAGATATAATAAAACTGAGGTAAAGGTGAATCTTATGACAAATACACAAAACAGCAGACAAGAACCATTAAATAGGGAAGAATTGGAAAAAGTAATAAAACAGACAATAGATAATAACAAGATAAACGAAGATAGTTTAAAGCTACGTCTAAAAGAAGAATATAGCGAAACAAATATTATTCCAATAATACATCAAATCGAAAGATACACAAGAGTGGAAATATCATATCTTGATGGAAAAAAATATTTTTCAAGGCTTCCAGAACCAAATGTGGTAGCAGAAGATTAATGAAATCAGCATGGTAAAAAGAACAGGCCCAACAAACCCGGAACTGCAGAAACTAATAAATGATGTAAAGGAGACTGCTAAAAGCAGCAATATAAATCTCTGGAAGAGAATCGCTTATGAACTAGAGAAACCAACAAGAAGAAGAAGATCAGTAAACATTTACAGGATAGATAAACACACAAGAGAAGGCGAAACTGCCATAGTTCCTGGAAAAGTCTTGGGTATGGGTGAAATGACAAAAAAATTGACAGTCGCAGCCTATCAGTTCTCAAGAGAAGCCAAAGAAAAGATAAATAAAATGGGAAAAGCAATTACAATAAAAGAATTAATAAAAAAGAATCCACAGGGGAAAAAAATAAGGATAATAGGTTAATATGATAGTGATAGATGCAGAAAATATAATTGCAGGCAGATTAGCTAGTTATGCCGCTAAAAAGGCGCTTATGGGCGAAAAGGTAGCTATTATAAACTGTGAAAAGGCTGCTATAACAGGAAGGAAAAAAGACATCTTAGCAAAGTATGAAAGAAAAACAAAGATGGGACATCCTTTCGCAGGTCCTTTTGTGTCAAGAATGCCAGACAGATTAATAAGAAGGATAATAAGAGGCATGCTTCCATGGGACAGGACACGCGGAAGAACAGCTTTCAGAAGAATAATGTGTTATATTGGAGTCCCTGAAGAATTAAAAAATAAAAAAACAGAAAAAATGTATGATAACAATGTGAGCACAACAAAAAGCCCGAACTATATCTCATTAGGTGAAATATCAAAAAATTTAGGAGCAAAGTTTTAAAAATTTAAAAATGGAAGAAATACAGACAAAAGAATTACAGACACATAGCATACAGATACAATATGAAACCATCGATGGTCTTTTTATACACTTACCAGACAGTGAAATAGGATTATCATTAAGAAACGGAGATTTATTCACTGGAAATAACTTAATTAAAAGGCTAAAGAACTCAACATTGTATCTTGAAATCGAAGCAAATCCGGCTGTTGTACCATTATTGGTCATGCTTCATGCTGCAACATTTTATTCGTATGACTCTCATAAAAAAGATTTCAAAAATGAAAAACTAAGCTCATTATACAATGATTATGTAAATGAACTTATATATATTGCAACCACTCTCAATTTAGAGAGTCTAATCTGGAAAAATGCAGGCAAAAATATCCAATAAACCAATAATAGTCTCAGGAAAAAGAAAGAGAGCAATAGCAAGAGCAGTGATAAAACAAGGAAAAGGCCAGATAAGAATAAACCATATAATGCTTGGCAATTATGGGAATAANCTATCAAGAATGAGAATAATGGAACCTCTGGTCATTGCCGGAGATTCATTCACAAAAAATATTAGGATAGATATAAATGTCAGGGGAGGCGGATGGCAAGGCCAGACAGAAGCCTCAAGATTGGCAATCGCCCGCGCTATTGTAGCATTTCATAACAACAAGAAATTGGAAAGAGACTTCCTGGATTATGACAGAAATCTGCTTGTAGCAGATGTCAGAAGAAATGAGCCTCATAAGCCAAATGATTCAAAGCCAAGGAAGAAAAGAGCAAAGTCCTACAGATAAGACAATATCATTGGTATCTTGCTCATCTGAAATCGCTGGCTTAATGATTAATTTTATAAAAGATATTAACTAAACCCGGATTTAATTCTCTTCTTTTTTTCATTGTTATTTTTCCATAGATCATGCATATCATGTCTTACAAGGTACTGCCTTATATTTTCCCTTGATGTGCCTATTTTACTAGCAATTTCTGCCTGGGATCTTCCTTGTTCAACCATCTTATAGATTAGATCTCTGTTACGCCATGTATTTGTTGGTAATTTTATACAACCATCTTTAGGTCCTCTTTTTACAGGTTCAAAATCAATATATCCCTTCTTTTTGTAAAGGTATACTATACGTAATGGAATGTTTGACTTATATGATATCTCTTTTGCCGTGCTTGCACCATCTCTTCTTGCTGAGTCTATCAAAGCAATTTTTTCTTTCACTTTTTCTTGCACATGAATCAGATGATCAATATCAAGAGGATCAACGCCAAGTATTGTTTTATAGAGTCTTACCACATAATCTCTGGTTTTTATGCATGAATAATAAATAGAGATTTCATCTCTATATTCTAGTCTTCTCAGTGTTGTAAGTGGTATCTCTAAAATATCGCTCAACTCTCTTTGTGTAATTTTATTGCGCTTTCTATAATCTCTTATTTCATTTCCAGTTAAAATAGATTCCGGCAGATAACTGCAAATAGAATCATTCTTAATTAAAGTGTCATCTAATACCATATAGCTAAGCAAGATTTTGAGTTTATAAACCTTATTATATGTAACCATTACAAAGTAACCATAATAATTAATCGTATATTTTCCACTCAAATGTTGCATATGCAAACCACTCCCGTAGCCTTTAAAAGGAGGATTCTTAAAAATAAGTCAGAGGTGATCAAAATGGCAAATCTCCAGGGTTATTCATTTAAGAAATGTGATTCTTGTTTCAAAGATATAAGAATGCATTATAGTAATAGTAGATATGACCGATTTTGCTACAGCTGTTACAGAAGGAACATAATTGAAAACCGCTACAAATATCATTATGATATACTTTGCAAAATAAAAGGTTAAATTTATAAATCTTCTAATTGCTAAGAATATAAAATGATAATTCCAATTAGATGCTTCTCATGCAACAAGCCTCTAGCACATCTTTGGGAAGATTTCAAGGAAAGGGCCAAGAAAGATGACACAAAAAGGGTTCTAGATGAATTAGGCTTAGAAAGATACTGCTGCAGAGCAATGTTCCTGGGTCATATTGATTTAATAGAAGAAATTGCAGAATTCAAAAAAGATTAGTAATAGGCAAAATGCCTAATTTTTTTCTCAATTGACATTAGTTGTTCATCTAACCGGAATCCATGATGATATTGATTATACTCCTTTATCCAATTGATGGTCCTGATTGCAAGTTCATTCTCATCTTGGTCAAGATAAACCTCTTCATCAAAGCAATACTTAAAAACAAGAGGTTTTGAGAATTTTATTATATATTCTTTTTCCAGTTTATATGACATATCTCTATCAAAGATTAAATTATTAGATCTCATAAATACATCCAAAAGATCATTAATGTTTTTGGATGTTGAATATCCCTCAACAAGACTATCATATATAAATTTTTTAAAAAAATCTGTAATATTTATGTCTTTCAATACATTATATAATACATTCCTTAATCCGGGAATGCTATGCCTTAATGGAGTTTCATGTACAATCATTACATTCTGATCTTCAAGATAATCTCTAAAATTATAGACTTGATTCGTGCTCCTGATATAATCCTCAAGTTCTATTAGTTTATCCATATTGTTATCAGAAAGATTCATTTAAATGTAAGAACTGTAAAATATTTAAAGCCTTCTGGAAATTTAAACCAGATAAGAATTTGTTAGAATGACACGTAATGACCAATGGTTAAGGAAAAGAATGGATAATATCTGGGAATTACTATTTCCAGAAACTCCAAGGTTAAATAATGTCGATATTAAATTTAAAGGAAAATGGAAAAACAAATTCGGCCATATAGCAAGAAGAGGCTCTGATTCGTATATTGCTATTAACAGCTTGTTTAAGCACGAGCTAGTACCGGAATTTATTATTGATACTACAATAGCCCATGAATTAGTTCATTATTCACATGGATTTAATAGTCCTTTGCCTAAGTTATATAAACACCCCCATAAAAATGGCATTGTCACAAAAGAGCTATTAAGAAAAGGCTTTGGCCATTTATTGAGGAAGGAAAAATATTTTACAAGAAGAGAATGGCCTAGATTATATGAAAGATTAAAAGCATAGACATTTGTTTGCTTATTCTTTTATTTATTATCAATATTCAGTCAGATATTGCAGAGTTAAAACAAAAGTTTTATAAATTCTTAAGTAACAATAAGAAAATGAAAAATGTAATCTATTCTTATCTAACAGATTAGTATAAATCTCAAGATACAAAAGAAATAGAAAAGTATTATAAAGCATTTAACAGTGTGGCTTGTCTATAAGTTTGGAATAAAAAAGACTATTTCCGAAACACCCCTTACCATTTTAAAGAAGAGGTTTGCTCAAGGGAAAATAACAAAAAAACAGTTTGAGGATATGAAAAAAGAGATAGGGAAGTAAATATGGAAGAAAACAAAAATGTGTGGATTTGGATATTAGTTGCTGCTGTACTGCTTTTCCTGTTCGGTAGTTTTGGCATGGGCTTTGGATTTATTTTTATGTTGCTTTTCTGGGGGCTTATCATTTGGCTCATAGTTACCTTAATCAACACAAGCCAATCTAATAAAAATGAGTCGGATTCGTTAACAATTATAAAGAGAAGATATGCTTCTGGAGAAATAACAAAGAAGCAATATGAAGAAATGAGGAAGGAATTGAAATAAGGTAGAATATGCAAACTGAAGATTTCGCATATATTGTTGAAACAGAAAATAGTTTTGATGAGGCAGTTGTTTCAGTCTTAAAAGCAGTAGAACAAAAAGGCTGGTCTTTGTTTCAAATTTATGATATAAAAGAAAGATTAGCAGCAAAAGGCTTTAACCAGAAGCCGTTAAAGATTATTGAGATTTGCTCGGGCAGGTATGCAAACCAATTTTTGAACAAAAACCGGCTCATTTCTCTCTGTATGCCATGTAAAATTAATGTTCTGGAAGAAAACGGAAAAGTGAAAATTGTAGGAATGAAGCCGACAATGATCTCTCAGTTTTTTCCAGAAGTAAATAAGAAAGAAGCTGAGGAAGTTGAAAAAGATGTTATTGAGATAGTAGATAATGCGAGATAGTTTTACATAAAAATAGGTCTAATTTTAAACACAAATGATGGAGAAACTTGCTGGAATTGTTTCAGATTTGGAAATGAAGCACTTGGTAAAAAGCATTCTGTAAAAATATTCTTGCTTGGAAAAGGCGTTGAAATTAAAAATGTTGAGACAAAATTTAAAATTTATTTAGTGCCGGCAACTGCCAGGAATCTGCCATCTACTTTCCTATACAAAACCATATAACCCTCTAGGTTAAGACCTTGTATCGGAGGTATGATCGCAAGATAATCGCCTGGTTTTATTTCAAAGGTGTTTTCATAATCATGAACAAATCCTAGACCAAGCATTTCATTGTAATCAAACAGCTTAATATCTTGTAGATTATAAAGATCTTCAATATTTCTACCAATATTTTCATTGTTTTTTTCTTTTTTCAGTTCCTGTATTATATCAACTGTTTCTTTAGTGTCAAGAAAATAGAATTCTTTATTGTAACTCTTCTGAAGGACCTGATAATCAAGTCCATAGACTGCCTTGAGGTTACTTATGTGAAGTTCACGTATCAATGCTCTATTATCAATATTATCAGTTATCTTAGCATTGTCATCAGGTTGATACTGGTCTAGTTGGTTCTGATTCAGCTGCTCTTGGTCATTAGCAATTATATCATCTTTTCCAATCTGTTCATTTTTAGAACAGCTGACAATGAACATAACTATAAAAATCAAGAAAACAATCCTTATTTTTATACAGAATAGAAGGCAGCCACATATATAAAACTTTGCTTCATTTCAGAAAATAATTGTTTTTGAGTAAGTAATAAAATGACATATTTGTTAATATCATCATTTTTATAATTATTTTATCTTCTTCATTTTCAGCATAAATCTCATATAACCCTTACAATTAAAACAATAATATATCACTCTATTTTTGTTTATACGAACTCTGCAATTAACACCAGGAACAATATATTTATAGCAATGTTTGCAGAATCTTCTTTTAATCTCTCTTGGCAATTTCAGGTTAATCTTCATTGCTGATTTTCTTGCCAAAAAAACATACCTGTCAGCTAATTCTGGCTTTTCTTTAAACTGTAGTTTGGCTTCCCTAAATAGAACTTTTATTCTTTCTAGAACGTGTTTCTTTAATTTTTCTCTCTCTTTGAATCTTGGCATATTAATTATAAATTAAACTCATATTTATTTATTTACTGATAATAGAAANATTTAAATACAANTTACCACATATGCAAACATATGGAAAAAACAATATCTGTTAGGATTGGAAAAGAAGAATTAATTGAAATAGAAGATATATCTAAATTAGAGGGAAGAAAAAAATCAGAAATACTTAGAGATGTTATAGATAAGGGAATAAAAGATAAGAAATTAGAACTAGCCCTAAAAAAATTTCAAAATAATGAGGCAACTGCATCAAAAGCATCAAAAATTGCAGGTATACCTTTAACATCATTTTTAGATATTTTACAAAAAAGAAATATTAATTTTCATTATACAATAGATGAATTAAGGGAAGATACAGAAGACTTACTATGATAGCTGATTCTTCCTCTTTGATAATATTCGCAAAAATAAATAAATTAAGCCTTATAATAGAAATTTATGGTAAGATCTATATTACAGAAGTAATTTATAAAGAAATAGTAGAAGATGGATTAAAAATAAATGCACCGGATGCAAAAATATTAAAGAAATTCATTGATAATAAAAATATAATAATTTTACATCTGAATAAAAAATATAATAATTTTTCTAAAGAATTAAAAAAGGTATATTATCAAATTGATATCGAAGAATCAGATGCTATAGCTCTGGCATTACAAGAAAAAAATAAAAATATCATAATGGATGAAGCTTTAGGAAGAAAAATAGCTAAATTATATGGTATAAAACCAATTGGTTCATTAAAGGTATTGATCGAGGCTTATAAAAAAGATTTTATTAACGAAACAGAGCTTAGGAATATAATTAAAGAAATGATAGAAAATAAATTCAGAATTGGTGCTGACGTTATAAATGAATTTTGGAATATATTTAATAAGATAAAAAGGAATAACCAACCGAATTAAGTTAATATATATCTTTTATTAATATAGCAAGAATATCCATCCTCATTTGTATAATGCGGATGTAAAATCTATAGGTTTATTTGGATTAGAATTTGGATAATAGGTCATTTTCCTATCCGCTATTTTTATAAGGCCATATAAGCTTAATTTAGATGGATTATAATCTTCAATTTTTCTAAATGATAAATATCGAATTTTACCTTCAGTTGCATGCAAGAATTGATAGTGTTGAAATATAACTCTCTCTCCTGTTTCTGCATGTTCATCTACTTCCTTTACTAAACTAGATATATCTGTTGGTACTTCACCAGGAAAAACTCTTGTTAAAAACAGTGATTTTATTATTCTTGGAGGACCAATAAAATAATGATCTCTTCCAAAAATCATAAATATTTCATTGTCTTTATATTTTTCTTTTTCTTCTTCATGTATGTCTTTTACTGCAGGTCCAACAACCTGCTCACCAAAATTCTCGAAATCCACTCTCATTTCTCTAGGAGATGCTTGTCTAAAATAAATGTCAAGTCTTGCAAGAATTCCAGCTGACCCTTTTTTTAGTGAGTATTGTCCAATTCCTGCAGGACCTACATAAGACATCCATTGATTAGGCTAATTATCCTGTTCGTCAAAAAATTCTGTTAAAGACTGAAAATCTCTATTTCTGGGATACACAGTTACCGGTGAAATTTGATTACCTTAATTATTTTTATCCATTATTCTGAATAACCCTTGCAACAGCCACAACAGAATCATCTTCTCTTAGCTTCATTATTCTAACACCTTGTGTATGTCTTCCAATAACAGAAACATCAGTTGCTTTGAATCTTATGATAACTCCTTTCCTGGTTATGCACATTAATTCATCATTGTCCATCACAGTCTTTATTCCAACAACAGGACCATTCTTTTCAGTGATTTTTATATTTGTAACTCCTTTTCCGCCCCTTCTGATCAATCTGTATTCTTCCATCTGGGTTCTCTTGCCAAATCCTTTTTCTGTTATAGTCAGTAATGTGGCATCTGCCTTAGCAATTTCTAAACCAATAACTTCATCTTTCTCCCTTAATCTAATACCCCTGACACCAGAGGAATTTCTTCCCATTACTCTTGCATCTGATTCTTTAAATTTAACAGCATTTCCTTTTTTGCTCGCAATTATAATGTTTATTCCAGAAGGGATTAATTTAACATTTACCAATTCATCTTTATCTTTTAATTTAATGGCAATTATTCCTTTCTTTCTTGGCTTAGAAAATCTACTCAATGAAGTTTTTTTCAGCATGCCTTTTTTGGTTATAAACAACAAATTCAAAGAATCTGAGAACAATGGCAGAGGCAATATGGAATTTATTCTCTCATCATCCTGTAAAGAGATTAAATTTACAATACCTTTTCCTTTGGCATATCTTGAGCCTTCAGGAATCTTAAAAGCCTTTAACCAGTATATCCTTCCCTTATCAGTGAAAAACAACAGATAGCTATGATTTGAAGTTGTGAATAAATGCTCTACAATGTCATCATCTTTAGTTTCAGTAGCGATTATTCCTGTTCCCCCTCTTCTCTGCTGCTTATACAAGCTTAAAGAAGTTCTTTTAATATATCCTGCTCTTGTAGCAGTTATGATAACATCTTCTTTCTGGATCAAATCCTCAGTTTCAATATTCTCATCCTCTTTTTCAAGAACAATAGTTTTTCTTTCATCTTTGTATTTTTCTTTTAATTCAGTTAATTCTCTCTTTATCATATCAAGAATTTTTTGCTCTGATGCAAGTATAGATTTTAGCTCTGCAATCAATTTTACTAAAGAATCATATTCTTCCTGTATCCTGTTTTGTTCCAAAGAAGTTAATCTTCTTAATCTCATATCAAGAATAGCCTGGGCTTGTTCAACAGATAATTTATAATTCTCAATTAATCCTATTTTAGCAGTTTCCTGGTCTCTAGATTCCTTGATTAATTTTATAACTGAATCAATGTTGGTTAGTGCAATCTTCAAACCTTCTAGGATATGCGCTCTTGCCTCTGCTTCTTTCAGTTCAAACTGCGTTCTTCTTCTTACAATTCTTCTCCTATGCGCAATATAATATTTTATAATTTCTGTTAAAGAAAGAACCTTAGGCTGTCCTGCAACAAGAGCAAGCATTATTATTCCATACGTCTCTTTTAGTTGTGTATGCTTATACAATTGGTTTAGCACTACTTCAGGATTCGCGTTGTTTTTTGTTTCAACAACAATTCTCATTCCTTTTCTATCTGATTCGTCTCTAATATCAGAAATACCTTCAACTTTCTTATCCCTGACTAAATCTGCAATGCCCTCTATTAAATTTGTTGGAGAAACCTGATATGGTAATTCATTGATTATTATCCTGTTTTTTTTGTCTATTTCTGTTTTAGCTTGGATTATTATTTTTCCCCTTCCTTTTTTATAAGCTTCTAGTATACCAAGTTTTCCTAAAATCATAGCTCCTGATGGAAAATCAGGGCCCTTGATATAATGCATTAATTCTTCAACAGAAATATCTGGGTTATTTATTGTAGCAATTGTAGCATCACATACTTCTTGTATATTATGCGGCGGGATATTGGTTGCCATGCCAACTGCAATTCCAGCTGTTCCATTAATCAATAAATTCGGTAATTTAGCAGGTAAAACAATTGGCTCTTGTGTTGTATTGTCATAATTAGGAACAAATTTTACAGTATTCTTCTCTATGTCCTCTAACATTTCCTCTGCTGCTTTGTTCAGCTTACATTCTGTATATCTCATACTAGCTGGTGGATCATCATTGCCTGTCGAGCCAAAATTACCTTGACTTTGGATTAGTGGATATCTTAAAGAAAAAGGCTGGGCCATTCTAACTAAAGAATCATAAACAGCCACATCAGAATGAGGATGATAAGAACCTAAAACTCTTCCAACGACAAATGCGCATTTCCTAAATGGTCTGTCATGAAACATTTTTGATTTATACATTGCATATAAAATTCTTCTATGTACAGGTTTTAAGCCATCATTAACATCAGGTAATGCTCTTGCGGTTATAACAGACATGGCATAGTCTATGTAAGACTCTTTCATTTCCTGTTCAATCAGCTTTACCTGTATTGTTTCTGGCATTTTAACTTGTTTGTTTTATCAATGGTAATAATTCATAACTCCAATAACCGGCAGGCATATATAAACCATCAAATCTATGTTGTAAACATTCAAGGTATACCTTAGCCTGATATAATTCATCACCTAATCCTCTTCTTATAGTTTCTTCATCTGTTAAATTTTCAATAGTTTTTAAAGCGTTAAAACATCCATCAAATCTATCATATAATTCAGGATATTTCATAAATAAAAATTTATCAATTAAATATAAGGGGAGTATTTTAAAACTCATTCCTAGAACAATATGTGAAAGTTCATGTCCGAATATTCCTTTTAAAATTGCTTCTGAATTCGGCTGCTGAATAAGATTCTCTGGTATAAAACCTGATATGGAAGGAATCCATGGATTTGATCCTATATAAAAATCTTTAACATCTTGGCAAATATCAACCCTCAAATAAATTTTTTTAATTTCAGGATAATGATTACTGATTGATTGGTTACTAATTAATGCTCCTAAAAGATCTTTACAACTAGATTGTTTTGATTTTACCATTTTCTAGACATCCAAATTTTTAACATCCTTTGCGTGTTCAAAAATAAATTTTTTTCTTGGGGCTACCTCTTCTCCCATCAAAACTGTAAACATTTCATCAGCCAGTGCAGCATCTTCAATTGTTATCTTTTTTAAATATCTTCTTTCAGGATCTAGTGTAGTTTCAAATAACTGCCCGGGATTCATCTCTCCCAATCCTTTGTATCTTTGAATCCCAACATTTTCTCTTCCATTTTTACTATAAAACTCATCTAGTTCCTTATCATTATAAGCGTAAAAAGATTTTCCGCTATGTGTTACTTTATACAACGGTGGAACTGCTTTGTAAACATACCCTGCATCTATTAATTGCCGCATATACCTATAGAAAAATGTTAATATTAATGTTGATATATGATTTCCGTCGGAATCAGCATCACTCATAATTATTATTTTATGATAACGTGCTTTATTAATATCAAATTCTTCTCCGATCCCTGTGCCAATTGCTTGTATCAGAATTACAATTTCATTATTCTTAAATACTTTATCGATTCTTGCTTTCTCTACATTTAGAACTTTTCCTCTTAATGGTAAAACAGCCTGGAATTCTCTTACTCTTCCCATTTTTGTCGATCCACCAGCACTCAGACCTTCTACAATGAACAGTTCGGCTTTGCTAGGGTCTCTTTCCTGACAGTCAGCTAATTTTCCAGGCAATGATCCAGACTCTAAAGCACCTTTTCTTCTGACCAACTCACGAGCTTTCTTAGCAGCCTCTCTTGCCTTAGCAGCATTCAGGCATTTGAAAACAACAGCTTTGGCAACAGAAGGATGTTCTTCAAAATAATTAACCAGTTCATCATACACGACAGAATCAACCAATCCCTTAATTTCAGAATTCCCTAATTTTGTTTTAGTTTGTCCCTCAAACTGCGGCTCTGGAATTTTTAATGATATTATAGCTGTTAAACCTTCTTTAACATCACTTCCAGTTAGCTTTTCCTCTGATAATTTATTCTTCTTGATATAATCATTAACAGCTCTTGTCAATGCAGTAGAAAACCCAGTATAATGAGTTCCATGCTCAACATTATTAATATTATTACAAAAGGAAAATACAGTCTCTAGAAAACCACTATTATACTGTAAAGCAATCTCAATAATAATCTTATCTTTCTCTTTTTTGATATAAATCGGCTCTTCATGTAATTTCTCTTTTATTTTATTTAGGAATTTAACATATGAGATAATTCCGCCTTCATATTGGAAGATTTCCCTCTTATTGTTAACTTCATCTGTAAACTCTATCTTTAGGCCGGCATTTAAAAAAGCCAATTCTCTTAATCTCTTGCTTATAATCTCAGGGTCAAACTCATATGTATTGAAGATTTCCTTATCCGGAATAAACGTAATTTTAGTTCCTGTTTCATTCGTGTCACTTTTAACCTGTAGCTCAGTTACAGGCTTGCCTTTTTCATATTTCTGATAATAAATTTTTCCATCTCTCTTAATCTCAACCTCTAAAACAGAAGAAAGAGCATTAACAACAGAAACTCCAACACCATGCAAACCTCCTGAAACCTGATAAGATTTATGGTCAAATTTGCCACCTGCATGCAACACAGTTAAAACAACCTCAACAGCAGGTCTTTTCTCAGTAGGATGCATATCTACAGGTATGCCACGACCATTATCTTCAACAGATAAGGTGTTTTTATCGATTAAAGTAACTTTAATATTGGTGCAATTTCCAGTTAACGTTTCATCAATTGAATTATCTAAAACTTCATAAAACAAATGATGTATGCCCCTAATTCCAGTGTCTCCTATATACATAGCTGGAACCTGTCTTACTGATTCCACACCTTTAAGTACTCTTATATTTTTAGCACCATATTCTTCAGCCATTTTTCTCTCCAGTTTTATATTTCATAAATTTCTGAATATGTGGCCTAACATTAAGAGCATTTCTAGCTAATTGTAGCTCTTTTATAACATCATGCTGGATACCATAATCAAGTCTTACTTTTCCTAAATCCTTCAAAACCTGTATTTCCTTGAATGTATATTCCTTGCTAGTTTTTGCTTCCATTTTATTTTAAAAATATATTAAAAATCTAGTAAACTTAGGATGCTTTTATTTATATACTTTTCCCCTGTAAAAGTGCCAAATTTTGCACATACAAGCCTTATAGAGCTCAATTTTGAAAAATCATATAGAAAGATTTATAAAGAAAATAAGGTCTCTCTGAAATCTTTAAAAATAAGCTGATTTTGGTTAAATATTAGTTATCTTCAATTCAGGAAAAACTTGGTTAATCTAATTTTAGGCCTCCTTTAATTAAAGTTATTACTCAAGATCATCTTAATTTATGTATTTAGAATTAATAAAATTAAAGCAAGAATTTTAGTTGTTATTTCCTAACATAAATATGTCTTAATCTGTCAAGTTGGTTTATCCTATTCCTCAAAGATACATTATTAACTCTGCGATATATTTCATCCTTGCTAATTTTATCATCATTGCCAAATATAGAAAGAACCAATAAGTCAGCATCTGTTAGGCTAGCCTTAACTCCGTTGCTTTTAATAGTATAAGTAACGGCATCAATTGAAGAAGGTGTAATACTATAAATACTATAAGGCATGGGTGTGTCTACTACTATTTTATCTCCCACACTTAATTTCCCATTACTGTCAATATCGTTTACTCTTACAGATAGAGAATCTTCAGGTGTTCTTAGAATTTCTTTAAAAGTCCTTACTTCAATCCGATTCTCTTCATCTGCAGATTTATCTGTAGGATGAGATTTGTAAGAATCTTTCTCTCCATGACCAATAACATCCTGCGCTACTTTCATCAGGAGCTGGTAATTAGGACTATCCTTAACAAAAAGAAAAGGGTCTGTCTCTTGGGCATATACAATGTTTGTTGATAGTGATAAAACAATAGTTCCTACATCTATTAATGCTTTAGCTGCATTACCCATCTGTGAATTAGCAATACTTGACATAGCCCTATTTTGATTGTCTCTCCTTATTATTTTTGTGAAATTTATAGAAATATGTAGATTTCCACCTTTATAATTCTTTCTATTTGTTACTATTATACAATTAACATTAAACAGGTAGCTAAACTTTTCTACATTATATAATTTAGATTTTACTCAATTTTGCTGATTTGCATTTGCATTAAAAAAAATTCAATTGCCAGATTTTTCATTAAAGTCACATTAGAATCTAGAGCTTGAGGATCAATTCCATTAAGCCTTATAAACTCACCATATGCAATCTCCTGAGCTAATAAATGTGTCGTATATTTGGCAAATTTGTGGTCATCATCAATTACTTTTTCATAATCTGAATGACCAATATTAATCCTTATCAATCCAAATGTAGAATCTAACTCGCTCCTTAAGAGTTGTTTATCAACATCAAAATTTGTGAAATCTGTTGCATAATTCCCTGAAATATCTCTTCTTGCACTTCTTATTGGTTTTGGTTTTCCATCCGGAGAAGGTTCTACTACATTTTTTCCGTTACCATCTTCTGTTTTTCTTCCTTTATTTCCATTTTTTCCTTCTCTTTTTATATCTGGAACAGCTTTTTCATCCTTTTCTATGACATCTTGTACCTGATGTCCTGATCTGCCTTCAACCCATACATCTGCATATTTTAGTTTAAAATCGTGATAAATAATATCAAAATTTCTTAAGATACTATCTGTAATTTCCTTCTCTCTTGTTCTTCTTTCTCTGGTTTTTAATCTTTTTATTTCTCCATTAAGATAATTTTCTTTATCTTTTAAAATATCTATAAACAGCTGATATCTTGTTCCTTGACGAACAGGGCCTTCTCTTTGTGGGTTTAGCGTCAAGAAATCTTCATCGGCTTCTCCAAGCAATTTTCCACTTTTCCAGGGTAAATCACCAAGCTCATCAAGTAAGCTAATAGAATCATACACTTTAACACCTTTGTTATAGTATTTTACTTTTTCATTTTTACCATCTGGATTTACAAATAAATACAAATGAATACTACCAAGATCCCCTTCCCCATCTTTTTTATATTCTACTTCAATAAGATCATCTAAAACTAGTTCTCCTCTATATTGAATAGGATCTATATGAACTTGTTTCTGACCCCTGCCAAGCCATCCTACTGTCGCTTTAAGAATTCCTTTTCTGATTATTGGAGAATAAAAATCAGCAACTAAATCTTTAATTTTACTTGGAGTAAAGTAACGGTCTATAACATTTGGAGGTATTCCGCTTAGGATTACCTCTGTTCCATGTTCAAATTCTCCAAAAGGTAAGTCTCTTGCATGGACCTGATCAACTTCAGCCTCCTTAGAAGTTTGTGACATGGTTAAACTGGTGAACAAATTATCATTGCTTTCCACATTTCTTGTGTATAATTGGAATCTTTCTGCACCACATGCAACATATGCATATAACCCCAAACCTTTTTCACCTATTGCTTCTTTGACTTCTCTATTTGATGACAAACCTATTCTTCTAGGAATATTTTCCACCCCATTATTTGTCATTCCTATACCATCATCTCTTAGTATTATTGTTCCTGCATTTTTATTAACGATAATTCCAAGATTTATTGGATTTTTTTCAGTTCTATTAATCGCATCTATACTGTTTGATACATATTCTTTGAAAGCTATTGGTGGTGTACTATATATTTGCTGGAATTCTTTTATGAAAAGGTGTGGTTCTGGAATTTCATAACTAACTCTTTTTATCATTTTTATCTTCTGCCTTCAGGCTTGTATGGTGTTCTTAGCATCCAGGTATTAAATGGGTCTTCTTTAAAATATGTGTTAAGCAACGTAATTAAATAACCTGCATCTCTTGGATTTATTGTATCTGCAAGTTTTTTTCTTTCCCCTATAGAAGCTGACTTTAAATCATCTAAATTTTCGATTAACATGTAGAATAAACTTCCAATTGTTTCGAGTTTTTCTCCGAGTTCTGGTCTTATTTCCTGAGAATCTTTGGTTAATATTTTATTTCTTAAGGCGCTAACCCTTGATTCTAAATTATCTAATCCTGCTAAAATTTCTTTGTCATAATCACTTAATTCAGTAGTTTTATATTTTTGTTCTTTTTGTATTACAATATCATCAGTACTATTGGTGTTATCAAAATTATCAATATACTGATAGATCTTATCTTTTAAACTTCCAGGTATGTTTCTTCTTTCATTTTCGCTTAAATATCTTCTAAATGTATCTTCCTTTATTTCTAAGCTATACATTTTATTGAATTCTCTGCAAAAGCCTGACACAGATATACTTCTGTCTTTTAGCCAATTTCTTACTTTTTGTTTTTCATCTTCAGTAAGAATAACATAATTTTTTGCCATGTTTATTGTTATATTATTTAATAATTTATTTGATGTTAAAAAAGGTTTATAAAACTATTCTTTTGACTTAATTATTAAGTAGCAACATAACGAAAGATTTATATATCTTTTTATTTGTATAAAATCTACAATGAGTCTGGATAATCTAACACAAAAATTGAATAAACTTGAAGAACACAAGAAAACTTACGAAGAAGCTCAAGAAAATCTAGCAACAGAGTTAAATACTGATCTAAAATCTGTTCCTGATGATGTAAACAATTTTACATCGTATCTTGTTACATTAGTAGAAAAAGTAGAACAAGCTGAAGCAGGTTATAATATTAGAATAGATGACGTATCAAGAAAAATAAAAGATCATTATTCTCCATTAGTTGATATTTTAAGAGCATATAGACCTTATAACCCTGATGAAAAAGCAATTTCTCAATCTGGAATTAGAGTTAAAAATAAATCTGTAGGCAAATTATCTGATAAGATAAATGAAATAAAACAGGGGATAATACAGGAAGCAGAGAAATATAGGGAAAGAGGTTATTTTTTATCAAGCGAAATAACAAAACCATTAGGTTTAGATACTGCAGGAAATAGATTTGACAGATCTAATTATGCACGTGCTATAATGAGTTTAAAAGAAGATGGTTTTCTTGTAAATGTTGTTAAAATAAATGTAGATAAAAAAAACATAAGCAGATACAGTTTTCCAGGGTATGAACCTGCAGGAACATCTAAAGGAACAACACCTAAAGATCAAATTGATAAAAAAGAATTATATGCAGACATAGGAAGAATAAAAAATGGGGAATTAACAAATAATGATGTTATGAATATGTATCAGATAGATTCTAAAAGCCTTGCTGGATATAAAAGAAGTTATACTGTGGAAACTAGAAAGCAAGAAGCAAAAAAAAAATAATTTTTGAAGAAGAAAATAAAAAAAATCTTGAAAGTATTCTTAAACCGATATTTTTTGATAAAGGTATACGTTTTTATTTGACATACCAAGATTATAATAAATTAAGGGGAGAATTAATTGAATCAGATCATCAATTGCAGATTCCAACTATAAAAGAAATACAGGATGTTTATGGTAAATGGAATGTGTTCATGAAAGAGATGGGGCTTCCGACAAGAAAGAAGATAATTGAGATATTAACTAGTGTTAGGGATTCTTTACTAAATGATTTAGCTGATGCATCAAAAAATAAAAGTAGCTGAGAAAAATGGCTAANTTTTCAATATCATCAAAGAATGGAACAACTTCATTAACANAAGAGTTTTTGCTTAAATTAGAAAAAATAAGAGNTAAAAGTGAGTCTATGTATGCACCTTTTTTAAATGAAGAGTTCACAGANATATACTTTCACAGTGTTGATAATTTTATCTTACAAGGTCTATTGGAAAGATATCATGGATTAAGAGAACAGGGATTAAGTAGGAAAGATATATGTAAAAAAATTGGAATTGAATATGATGAATCATTTTATTTAACAGGTGANATCACTAAAAATATTTTAAGAGAAGAATGTGGATCATTAGATCATTTATTGGAGAATGAGGTTTTTGGTGTGGTGAATCCTAATGGCAAGAATAAAAAAAGAATTAGAGAATCATTTCCAGAACTTATTGAAAAATATTTAATCAAAGATCAGGAAGTAAAATTAATTAGTTATGCTGGATTAGAAAATGTGAATTTTAGAAGTTATATCACATTGGCAAGAAATGTACGGGGATTCTCTACAGATAGAAGCTTAATCATTGAAGCTAACCTGAGAAATTATAATATAATGAACTCAATAAAAAGACATGCATCAATCTGGGGAGAAGAAGGCATTAACCTTTTTGAGAAATTAACAATAGAAAATGGTCTTATGAGTGATGTCTTTAAAGATTTGTATTATGATACCCATAGGTTTAATGTTTTAAATTTAGATTTTGATGGTCAGTTTTCACCAAATAAAGAACTTACATTTAGGTTATTGTTTAATAATNGCCTAATAAGCCCTCCTGCTTTACTATTTGTCACATTGAATAATAATGAATCTAAAAGGCAATGGGTTAGGCAATGGTATAGAAAAGATACAATTGAACAGGAGAATTTGTTAGATAAATGTGTAGAAGATAAATGTGTACGAATTTATGGGGAAAAAAATAAAGTTAATTTAATCTATAGAGAGTTTTATACAGATACCTCTGACATGATATTTTCTGCGTATCATATCAAATAGATTACTCTAGAATGGTAACAATTCGATAGATTTATAAATCCGTTTTATTAATAATCTACCATGGCATTTAAAGATTTAAAGGATAAAACAAAAAAAATTGAAGATCTAGCAGAAAGAGTAGAACAAGCTAGATTAAATTATAATCAAACTAGAGAGAGTTATGAACAGGATTATCAACAGTATAGAAAAGAAGCCAGCGAAAATATTGATAATGGGTATGCAAATGCGTCTGATAACTTGCAGGTCATATTGCACAAAGCTGCTACAATAGATAGACAGGATATTGAAACTGCAAGAAGAAAAGGTGTACTTATCTCTAAATATGCAACACAAAAAAAAGAATTCTTTCAGGCTTTACAAAAATTCGTTGATACTTATGAAAAATATTCAGGTACTTCTGCAGAAAAACCAGTTGCACCAATTGCACCAGCTGCACCAATCACTGAAAGAAAAGAGCCTAAACAAGAATTGGAAAGAAGACTTGTGTATAATGCTATATTAGACAAAACAGAAAGAGAAAAAATAATTTCAAAATATGGTCTTACAGATCAACAGTATACAGAATTGAAAACAGAATTAGATTCAGCATTAAAAAGCAGAGCTCAAAATAGTGATATTATTGCTGATGCTGAAAAATTATTAAAAGAAACTGGCAGATTTAGCATAAAAGATTTACAACATAATTCTTATAGTGCAGATAATCCTCTTTACGATTTAAATAAAGAAACTGAAAGAATCAGACAAATTGTAAAAACACATGTTTTACCGGTTAATGATTTAGTTAAGGTAGATGGTTATTATACTTTAAAAAAGGAAGATAAAATTATATTAGACGAAAAGACAAAAAAAGAAATAAGTGAAGCTATAGACATTTTAGGTGAAGAAAGTGAAACTATAAACACACAAATTATCTTAGATCTTTTAAATATAGAAAATCATGATGGTAAAGAAAGTATTGAACTTTATTTAGGAAAGTTAGAAAAAGAAGGGAAATTATCAAGGATAGAGCATGGTGAAAGAGAAGATACTGTTGCTGATACCTCAAACTATACTTTAAAAAAGAAAGAAGTTGAAGGATCTGAAATTAAGTTGTATGATGGGGATTTAGTAAAGAAAATAGAGAGTTCAGAATTCATACTTAAACAAAGATTTACAGTAAATGAAGTAAAATCAGAATTAGGTTTTTATAATGATAATGTAAAAGCTATACTCACAAATGGTCATTTTTTTATGAACGATTATACATATGAACAACCATCTGATGATGAGTCTGGTTCATTCTATGTTTCTGTAAAAAATCCGGAAGAGGAAAAGATTGGAAAAACTGATGTAAAAAGAAATCAGAAAATTTTTACTGTGCTTCGTGACTGGAATGGATCTCCAAACAGAAAACAAAAAAAATTATTTGAAGAGCTGGGTCTTGAATATGTGCCAAAGAAAAGGAATGGGCATGGGGAAATAAGGAGGACAGATAATCCACACCTAAAAAAAACTGTATCTAGCACTCCCAGCAGTAATAATACAGGCAGAGACATGGCCAGACAGATAATTCAACATTTATTAGATTAAAATTTTTCATAAAATTTATATACTATTCATTAATTCTAATATATTGATGGATAAGACTATTAAATTATTAATACTGTCAGACATATTTNTAATAACNGGNTTTGGCTTGATNGATCCTTTTCTAGCGGTTTTCATAAAAGACAGATTAATCAATGGAAGCTTGATGGCTGCTGGATTTGCAACAACTTTATTTTTAATAACAAAATCTCTTGTCCAACTGCCTTTTTCAAAATATATTGATAATCATAGGGAAAAAATAAAATATTTAATTACAGGAACTTTAATTGTTTCAATAGTGCCATTTATCTTTGTTCTTGCCAGCAAAATGGAGCATATTTATATTGCACAAGTTATAAGAGGAATAGGGGCAGGATTGGCAGTTCCGACATGGTTAAGCTTATTTACAACACATATTGATAAAGGAAGAGAGGGATATGAATGGAGCATTTACTCTACTTTTGTCGGCTTGGGAATTGCCTTGTCTGGCTTGATTGGAGCAACAATAGCATCTTTTTTTGGTTTTAAAACAGCGTTTATTATTGTGGGAATACTAACATTAACAGGATCATCTATCTTATTTAATCTTGAAATTAAATCTCATAAAGAAAAACAAAAAAGTTCTTATATATCAGGAAAACATAAGCTTAATTCATATAAATAGATTACATCTTATTCCAATTTATTAATTTTAGTATTTTATCACAGAATACTGAAATGCTTTGTTTTGATTGACTTGAAAATTGGAAAGGTAAATCATGTTGATATTGGAAAAATGAATATGTATTTGAATTACTTTAAAGAAGAAGAGAAGTCTAATAACGATAATGAAGCCTATTGGAATTATTTTAAGTGCTGATAAAGACGATATTTTAGTTAAGTATGCTTTAGGTTCGATAACTAATAGATTATTTGTTTCTAAATACAAAATTTATTTGCCTGACAAGGAAGAATTAGCAAATAAGGTTAGAAAGTTATTAAAGTAACATATTTAAAATTCTAAATTTTCCCTTTGATATTGTTACACTAAAATCCAATCCCTATCTGGAAACTAGCACCTATTAGTTACAATCAATTATTCGGCTTTTAGAAAATCTTTTATACTCCTTTCTATACCCATTAAATACATGACACTAGAAGAACCGAATAAATTGGATATCATAGCAAGATCAAAAGACAAGAAAAAAATATACCTTGAAATAGTTGATGCAGGAGTCACAAAAGATCCAGAGAAAAGATATGGCTCCCTCATCCAAAAATTGGCTAATTATGTTGGTTATACAATGAGTAATGAATTCAAAAAGGATTTTCCTAACAACAAGCCAGCAGATGTCATTATTCGAGTTGCATGTGCAAGTGAACCGACAGACAAAATGAAACAAGTAGTTCAGGTTGGGCCACCAGGTTATTTAACAAAAGATCCCACAAAAGCGGTATTAAAGTTGAATTTGTTAGATTTGAATTTAAAGGGTAAGCCAGGTAATTGACTTCTCACTTCATTCGATCTTTTCTTTCAGAAAAAGGAATATAACACTGAATTAAATAATGTTTCGCTTAATTTTTCTAAAGAAAAACTATACTTAATCCGATAAGTTATACGCAATTGAGAAACCTGCCTAAATACAGCAACTTTTAAAAATATTGCATCATCTATTGATTTCATGGGAGTCGATTATAACATTCGTCCTGTAAAAAAGAAACCGAATGGAGATATTGAGCCTGTTTTTATAAAAGATTTACCATCTCTATCTTCAAGATATTATCAATATCAGCCCTTATTTAGAGATAACCTTGAAAAAATCGAAAAGATTGCAAATCAAAAATTGGATTTAGATTTTTACGAAATTGTAGACGTATCATTATATAGTGATGAACCAAATAAAGACATAATATTTGATCCAAAAAAAGTTAAATCAACAATTAAAACTATTTTAAAAGTTATAAAAGAAAACCCTAATAAATTTCCTTACTTCTATTGGATTAGTTTCAAAGGGGAAAAATTCATGCATGGAAGTGAAGAGGTATTTATTGGAGATAATAAAGTATATATAGAGGGTGGATGGGATGAGTGTTACTATATACTGAATGATAAAAAAGTTGATTTAACAAAAGAAAAGTTTGAATTTTCAGCGTATAGTGTTTTGCATGAAAAAATTAATGATAAATGGATCGACAAAAAAGGTGAAAAAGTAATTGTAGTAATCAAAAAATATTC
>C687J35174_10003271_pt1 | contig 22306 bp, 27 predicted proteins | sample RifCSPhighO2_01_FD_35174 | JGI IMG/M metagenome (IMG submission 35174) | reverse complement strand
TTAACATACACTTCCCTGACCACTTTATCATTCACTCCCCCTTTATGACGATGGGGGACAAGTGCTCCGGAGAACGACTTGGGTATATGTAAAAGCTCGTGGATTATAACCATTTCCTGCTGTTCAGAAGTGAGTCGATCAAACTTTTCCGAGACGGCCTCAATTACATAAGCGGGTTCTATCTTTAGTGCTTGCTGGAAAATTCTTCCCAACCCCCAAATTCTGGCATACGCTCTTGTCTTTGCTCCAGTTGAAACGTAACAATAAACTCTCTCGGGATTTATATGTGTAAATTTACAGGAGATTATGAGGTTAGAAATTCTTTTTTCTAATTCTGCAGAATCCAGCCACAAAAGCTGTTCTCTTTTTTTAACCCTCCGTGCTTTTCGTACTTTAGGAAACCTTAAAAACTTCAGCGCCATCTTTTATTTGTTCTGTTGTCTTCAAACCGACTTCGTCACCGGATTTAGCTTCTTCAACAGACTCATGCTCCACTTGCATTGACTCAACCTCTTGTTCAAAAAGATCCTCTCCCCCCCGGACAAAACGGATACGGTCGCCAACCTTCAATGAGCTCGTCAAGGCAAGTACAGCAACCCCTATTTTATCGTAGAAGTGTGTAATTTTACCTACTTTTGTGTCTGCCATAATCTTCACCCCCTGTTTACTGAGCTTTGTTTATTATTTACAATTTTAATGTGGCACATGGCGATAGCGATAGCATCGGCAACGTTGTCAAAATGTGTCTTATTATTTTTCTCGGCTTCTAACCCAAACGTATCTTTGATTACTTTTTGCATCACTTTTTTGTCAGCCCTACCGTGTCCTCCAACTGTTAATTTTATTTGTCCCGGAGCGTATTCAACAACAGGAATTCCTAAATCGGCCGCGGCTAAAAGTAATACGCCTTGTGCCTGGCTAACCCTAATAACCGTTTTTTTATTAATAAAGAAAAATATTCTCTCGATGGCAACAACCGATGGTTTGTGTTTTTTTAAAAGAGCAGAAGTTTGTTTATAAATTTCTACTAAACGAGCGCCAGGATGACCATCTTTATCCGTTTCAATTAGTCCGTGTGTTAAGAGTTCGGCAACGCCCTTACCGTTTAACCCAACCAAACCATATCCAGTTGTCGCTGTTCCCGGATCTATCCCTAATACGAGCATTGTTCCATTCTAACACACGCCTTCTTAAGTTACATTTTGTATTAACCTTGCTTCTACTAAACGATTGTTTGCTACTTCCACTGCAACCACGTCAATTCTGAGAAGGTCTGGTGTATTTGGATGAAGAAGTTTATAGTACTCTCCTGTTTTTGTAATCGATCTTATTTTCCAATAGTTTACCGCTTCTTCAGGGTAGCCAAACTTTCTGCTCCAACGAGTTTTTACCTCGACAAAGACCAGAGTATCACCGTCTATGGCGACCAAATCGATTTCTCCAAATTTACTGCGGAAATTTCTAGCGATTATTTTATAACCTGCTTTGGTTAGAAGTTTTAGCGCAGTCTGTTCACCAAGCCTGCCTGCTGTAACTGTGGACATTACTTTTTCTTGCTTTTGCGTTTACCCCGATCTGATCGGGGTTTGGTCTGGATTTGAACTGATTTTTTCTTGGTAATATCCGCCAACTCACGGGAAGTTTTGGTACGAATATAATAAAGCTTGGCTCGTCTTACTCTGCCTTTTGCACGTACTTCAACTTTTTCGATTAAAGGTGAGGCTAAAGGAAAAATACGCTCGACTCCGATCCCGCCAGCTCCAATTCTGCGCACTGTAAAACTTTTATTTGGACCGATTCCACGCACAGCTATAACCATGCCTTCGAAAACTTGGGTCCTAATCTTTTGGTCTTCTTGGATCTTTTGATATACGCGAATAAGGTCGCCAATATGAAATTCACTACTGTTATGGGTTGCAAATAATGCCATTGACGCTAATTGTACCAAATAGAGCCTGGATTTGGCAAATCAAGTCTCTATAAGAAGATTGATGCGGTTTTCAAGCTCCCTACTCCAGGAAATAGTATAAGGAAGACTGATTTTTTTCTCTCCGAAACCATTTTCTACCAAAATTATAATTTGCCTGTCTCCACCTTTACTCTCTTGCAGTAGGTGATTAATTTCCACCAGTGATTTTGGACTAGTCCCTTTTGGTATGCGCAAATAAACCGTTCCGTCTCCCGTTTCTCTGGGAGGTGGCGGATCTTTGTCAAAGTCTTCGTCGCTTTCTGTCTTTTCCACGATTATAGACAGCGAGTCTTCCCTCTCGTCAACCTTGCCTTCTACGACAATTGTTCTTCGTTCCATCCACTTGCTTTTTGAACTAGCGTAAATCGTGGGGAATACTACTAAATCTATTGCTCCTGTATCGTCTTCAATATTAACAAAGGCCATTTCCCGACCACCATTTTTAGTAATCACACTACGTACCGAGTTAATAACTCCACCGATCCTAACCGTTTTACCAACTCCATTTTCGCGAGTAATTTCATTTACTTTATGGGTAACATGATCATTAATTTTCTCCAACATAGAGCTTAATGGGTTGTCAGTCAGGTAAAACCCAAGAAGTTGTTTTTCTAAAGACAGCTTTTCGTCTTCTGAAAAATCTGCAACTTCGGGAAAGTTATCAACAGGGGCAATAGTCTGGATTTTTTCTTCACCAGCATCAAACAACCCCGATTGTCCGTCGTCTTTCCTTTTTTTCAACGAAACCTTGGTACGAATTTCGTCTAAAGCGGCCAACATTGCGGTTCGCTTACCAAATCGATCCATTGCTCCAGCCTTAATTAAACTCTCGATAACCTTTTTATTAACTTTTTGCCCATCTGTTCTTTGACAAAAATCTGATAGTGAAGCAAACACACCCGCCTCTCGCGAGGACAGTATCGCGTCAATGGCGGCCACGCCGACGTTTTTAATGGCAGAAAGGCCAAACCTTATCGCACGTCCGTCAAGAGAGTTTTTGTCTGCAGCAACTTTGAAAATCTCATCACTATCATTAACGTCAGGAGTTAAAATATTAATCTTAATATGCCGGCTTTCGGTTATTGCCTGAGAGATTTTGTCAGTATCCCCAGATTCTGCCGTCATTAGGGCACACATGTATTCAACAGGAAAATTAGCCTTCATGTAAGCTGTCTGGTAGGAAACCATTCCGTACGAAGCCGCGTGTGCTTTATTAAAGCCGTATGCTTGGAACGGCTCAAAAAGCAGCCAGAGTTTTTCCGCAAATTCAGAAGTTTGTCCATTATTTACAATTCCCTCCGTAAACTTGGCTTTTTGTGCCGCCATTTCTGCTGGAATTTTTTTACCAACCGCTTTTCTAAACTTATCTGCTTCCTCCCAGTTGTATCCAGCAAGTTCCAAAGCGCAAAAAAGAAGATCGTCCTGGTAAACTATTAGACCATAAGAAGCTTTTAAAAATTTCTCCATTCTTGGATCGAGATATTTAACAAGTTCCGGGTTTTGCTTACGGGCAATATATTCAGGAATCACCGACATTGGACCTGGCCTGAAAAGAGCCACCATCGCCATTAAATCTTCAACACTAGATGGTTTTAAGTCTTTAAGATAGCGTGTCATACCTGATCCGCCTAACTGAAAAACTCCCATTGTATCTCCGCGACCCAACATTTCAAAAGTTTTTTTGTCGTTAAGGGGAATATTACGAATGTCGATCTCTACTCCGCGCGCTTCCTTCACAATCTGAATTGAGGCTCCTAGAATGGTTAAATTACGGATACCTAAAATATCGAACTTAATAAGACCAACATCTTCGCACGCATGAAATTCGTATTGGGTAATCACTTTCGATCCACCTGTTTCGAGTTGAAGCGGTGTAAAGTCTGTAAGTTCAGATTGTGCCACAACAACACCTGCGGCGTGCACAGAAACATGTCTTGCACTCCCTTCTACTTGATGTGCCAAGTCCAAGATTTTTTTACTATCCGCGTCGTTATCGTACATTTGCTTCAATTCCGGTGACTCTTTAAGAGCCTTGGGGATATCGGTCGGGAAACCTTGCTTAGCAGGCGGGGTGACTTTGGAAAGCCTGTCGCCAACTGCGTAGGGATAACCTAAAACGCGCGCAACATCACGGATCGCGGCTCGAGCCAACATTCTTCCGAAAGTGCAAATTTGCGCAACACGCGTTTGCCCATATTTATCAACAATATAATTAATTACGTCTTCTCTTCTGTCGTCTGCTACATCAAAATCAATATCCGGAGGACTGGGACGGGAAGGGTTTAAAAACCTTTCGAAAGGAAGGTAGTAAGTGAGAGGATTAACCGTAGTAATTCCCAAGATAAATGAAACTAGGGAGCCTGCAGCAGATCCTCTGGTATTTGTGATAATTCCGTGTGTCGCGGCCCAATGGACAAAATCTTGCGCGATGAGGAAATATGGCGCATAACCTTTGGAGATGATGATATTAAGTTCATGTTCCATTCTCTCTTTTACTTCTTCTGTTTGTTCTTTAATTTTTTCGGGAAGGCGGGTTTTAACTAAATCCCGTAAGACGTCATCGGTTGTTTTACCTTTAGAAACTTTATATTCAGGAAAGAACCATTTACCCAAGGTGCTGATTTCTAAATTACAATCTTCTGCTAAACGTACTGTGTTTTTAATTGCTTCGGGGATATCGGCAAACAATTCTTCCATTTCTTCAGGCGTTTTAACATAAAAATTTGGATTGTCTACAAAGCGGATTCTTTTTATGTCTGTAACATTTTTTCCTGTTGCTACGCAAACCAAAACATCTTGAGCCTCAGAATCCTTTTGTTCAATATAATGCGAATCGTTAGTCGCAATTATGGGTATTCCCAATTCTCTAGAGATTTTATAAACACCTTCGTTAATTGCCTTCTCGGTACGAGCCATTCTTTCCAAATCAGCTTTAATGTCAGAGTTGTCTGCGTTGGCTACCTGTTCCTCAAACTTATGCCTTTGTACTTCAAGGTAATAGTCTTTACCGAAAACTTCCTGGAACCAGGCTGCAACTTTTACCGCATCTTTATAATTATCAGAACTTAATGCCTGCCCCACTTCGCCCAAAGGGCATGCTGAAGTACAAATTATTCCTTTTGCATATTTTTTTAAAAGCTCTCTGTTAAACCTTGGCCGGTAATAATAACCTTCAAGATGGGCAATTGACGTAAGTTTCATTAAATTACGGTAGCCTTCCTCATCTTTTGCCAGCAATAATAAGTGGTTAGCGTCCGCCCCCCTGCTCCCGTCTTCGTTTTTTATTTTGTGGTCTTTATTGGTAGTGTAGGCCTCGAAGCCGATAATTGGTTTAACACCTTGTTTTTGAGCCTCTTTGTAAAATTCTATAGCTCCATACATCACTCCGTGGTCGGTGATGGCACAAGCATCCATACCCATTTCTTTTACTTTAGCTAAAAGCTTAGAACTTTTAGGCAGTCCGTCAAGAAGTGAATATTCTGTATGAACGTGGAGGTGGACAAACTTTGCCATGTAGCTTTATTCTAACCTTTTCACACCTTTTCGTAAAGGATGCGTAGTGACTAGAAACCAGCAAGTTCTAAATTTATACCGGCTTCTCTAAAACGTCTGGCGTGATACAGTGTGATAAATTTCACTTCTTCTGCCGCTATTAAATTACCCTTGTCAAATAAATCGTCAGCAAGCTCTTTTGCCCAAAGAACGATTCTTTTTTGGGAAATCCTATTTGCTATTTCTGAGTATTTGCTTAGTTCGTTGCCAAACTTTAGGACGAAAGTTCCAGCCTGAAGGTCGTCAAGAAACCTGACAAACCGCATCTCAAGAGTTTGCGCGCTACCGTTTTCCTCAAAATCTTCACAAAGCTTGAACAATGCATTGCCAATGTCTTGCGGAAGAATTGATGTCAACCTTCGCCACTCTTTTGTTTCATTCTCTTTGTTTCCATTCGCCGAAGAGAGTTGACGGAAAGCGGAAAAATCTCCATGGCTAACTTCTCTTACATCGTGATACAAAACAAGCTTTTTCACAACACTCCAGTCTAGTGCAGACCTCAATCCTGGAAACAAATCACGAATCAAGTCCGCCGTTACCGCAAGCGCCCAAGTATGACCTGCTACTGACTCAAATACCCCATTGTTCTCGACAAACGAGTCCACATCTCTCTGTTGCGCAAGGCGCGCCATATGGGGAGCGCCACCAAACCTTACTTGCCAGTTAGCTGGATAAAGCTCGTGAAGAAACTCGTAGAGGGCATCGAGTTTTTGATCTGGCGACCCGCCTCTTTCCGACTTCATATAACTAAGGAGTATATTCTAGTCTCTCGTGACCCCAAAGAGCTTCGTGAGTAACAAAAATTTTATCTGTTTCAAGTTTATATAATTTGTAGCGTTTCACCTCTACAGCAAGCTCTTCCAAAGTTTTATTTTTAAATTCTTTGTGTCTTTCATGATATTTTTCTTCAATTTGAACTGAGATTTCCTGATCCTCACACAGGTGAGCTTCTCCTGTTATTTGCAACTGCCTTGCTTTTCCATTTTCTTGAACAGCCGTAATATTTGCCGCAACTTTGGGGTTATCAGCAATTTCTTCTGAGTGCCTTGTTGTTTCGCGGGTTAACCAGTAAAGATTAAAATCTTGGTCGTAAACGTAAATCATAGCAGCAACCCAAGGCTGATTATCTCTTGTTGTAGCTATATTAACGACTATTCCGTCGCGCAGAGTATCTAAAACGACCTCTTTTAACTCGGCCATGGTAACTTTATTATCGCTTGATGTTTGTAGATCTTTTGTATCAGTCATTTAATTTTTTCAAAAACATATCCATTACACTCCCGGCCTTCGCTTTCCCTTTTGTTTCGCGCATGACTTCCCCTACCAGAAACTGTATAACAGATTCTTTGCCATTTTTGTAGTCCCCAACCGCTTTTTCATTATGCTTGATTACAGACAAAACTACTATCTCTAATTCTTCCGGACTTATCTCTTGACCTTTCGTAGATTCCCTGAATTTTCCCGTAAACTCTAGTGGACTTAACTCTGTAGACAATCGTTTATTAACAATTGCATTCGCAATCGCCTTGGGATCCAACCCCTCACCTTCTTTTACCGCCTCCTCAAAATATCCCGCCATTCCTTGTTTAACAAGAGTTTTGGCGGTTTCAGAAGTTAGACCATACTCTGTCTCAAGTCTCTTACTCTTACTACTAAACAACTCAGGTGTTTTTGCCTTTATCTTTTCGATATCGCTATCACTAAATGATATCTCCGGTATGTCCGGCTCCGGAAAATAACGGTAGTCGTGCGCGTCTTCTTTAGACCGCTGTAAATAAGATTCTTTCATTTCTTCACTCCAGCCTCGGGTTTCCTTGAATAGGGGGACGCCTTGTTCAAGCAATTTTTGCTGTCTCACTATCTCGTACTCAAGAGCATGTTGCATGAAGCGGAAGGAGTTTATGTTTTTTAATTCTATTCGGTAGTCAGGTAACCCTACCTGTCCTTCTTTGCGCAACGATACGTTTGCTTCCAGACGCAAATCGCCCCTCTCCATGTCAGCGTTTGAAGCACCAAGATCGCGTACTATTTGCTGAAATGTTTTTGCGAACTCTACGACTTCGTCAACAGTTTCAAAATCAGGTTCGGTAACCATTTCAACCAACGGCACGCCCGAGCGGTTAAAATCAATTTGTGTCACACCTCCGAGGTGTGCTAGTTTTCCAGTGTCCTCCTCCATATGCACCCTGTTTATCCGAATTAGCCCTACACCTCGGAGGTGTATACCTAAACTTCCGCCAATACACAAAGGATTTCTATATTGGGAGATTTGGTATCCTTTGGGGAGATCGGGATAAAAATAGTTTTTGCGTTCAAAAAAAGAATTTTTAGAAACACTGCAGTTTAGGGCTAGTCCAATCATCAGGCATTTTTCTAACGCTTCCTTATTGGCAAACGGCAGGGCTCCGGGTAAACCTAAACAAACAGGGCAGGTGTGAGTATTCGGTTCTTTGCCAAAATAGTCTGCAGAGCAAGAACAAAACATTTTTGTTTTGGTATTTAACTCGACGTGTATTTCTAATCCAATAACCGGGGTGTATTTCATTTATCCGTTGCCCTCCTCGAATGTTCTTTTCAAGGTTGGTCCAATTTGTTTATGTTTATCAGGATCTTTTATATAATCTTCAAACATCTTTGCTAAATTTTGGAAACGTATAAGTTCTGCCTGGTTGGTGGGATCAAGTGTCACTTGGTATGTAACCGGTTTTCCGCCTTTCAACTTCCACCATTTCCCGGGGTATTCATAAACAACGACTGGAACACCTGTTGGATTCTCAGAAGCCCCTTTTATCTTTCCGACAAGGTCTAAAGCTTTCTTTATATCTTCTGAAAAAGGTTTCTGGTTTATTTCGCCATCCCATTTCATAGTTTAGGCTTCTCCTTTCTCCAGTTAGTTGCATTTTCGTATGCTTCTCCCACGTTCAAGACGGTTTCTTCATCCATATATTTTCCTAAAATTTGTAATCCAACCGGTAATCCTTCAACAAATCCGCAAGGAACCGATAAGCCCGGGATACCGGCAAGAGAAGCAGGGACTGTATAGGCATCAGAAAGATACATAGCCAAGGGATCATCTATTTTTTCGCCAATATTCCAAGCGGTAGTCGGAGAGGTTGGACCAACAATCACGTCACACTTTTCAAAAGCTTTTTCAAAATCCTGTTTTATAAGGGTGCGCACCTTCGCCGCTTGCTGGAAATAATCGTCATAATACCCTGAAGACAAAGAGTAAGTTCCCAACATTATCCTTCTTTTGACCTCTGGACCAAACAGATTTCTATCGTGGCCATATCTAATTCCGTCAAATCTGGCCAAGTTGGAAGAAGCCTCTGAGGACATGATGACGTAGTAAGTCGCAATTCCGTATTCTGTGTGAGGCAGTTCTATTTCTACCGTCTTAGCTCCTAATTCTTCCAGTTGCTTTATTGCTCCTTTAACTACTTTTTCTACTCCAATATCTAATCCTTTTCCAAAATATTCTCTCGGAACACCCACTTTTAAACCATGCAAGTTTTTTAGCTTCGTAAGGAGAGACCTTGCAAAGCTATTTTTCGTGCAATTTGCATCCTTGCCATCTGGACCGGAAATCCATTCCAAGACTTTTCTTGCATCCTCTACCGTTTTTGTAATTGTTCCCGGACAGTCAAGAGATGATGCCATAGGAATAACGCCATAGCGGGAAACACGGCCGTATGAGGGTTTAAGGCCAACAACACCACATATCGCCGCAGGTTGCCTTATCGATCCTCCTGTGTCAGTACCTAAAGCGAAGACGCACATATCAGCGGCAACGGCGGCGGCGGATCCTGACGATGACCCGCCAGGAACTTTATCAAGGTTCCACGGATTATGTGTTGGTCCATATCCTGAGTTTTCTCCCGATGAACCCATGGCAAATTCGTCACAATTTGCTTTACCTAAAACCGAAATACCTTGTTCCTCCAGCTTCTCAATAACTGTAGCATTAAAGACAGGTATATATCCCTCCAAAATTTTTGATCCCGCTGTTGTTTCAATACCTTTTGTCGAAAAAACATCTTTTATACCAGCTGGAATCCCGTTGCTATCAGAGTTTACGGTTATATAACAATTTAACAATTTACTGTTTGACAGCAAGCTATGCTTATCAATTTCAGCAATTCTTACCTGATACGCTTTATTCAGATCTTCTAGTGAAAAACTCCTCTTTTCTAACCCTTTAACTGTTTCTAATAAGGTAAGACCTATTAAATTTCGATTCACTCCTCAAACACTCCTTTCGCTGCGAAAAATCCCTGTCTGTCGCTAGGAACAGAGTCTTTTTTCTTAGACACATTAGTCAAAGCGTCTTTTTGCAATAACGAATCTTTAATCTCATCTTCACGCAAAACGTCGGAATTGTTTGAGACATTAAAACACGCTTCCACCTCCGAGGTGTCAACCTGACTTAATTGGGAAACATAGTCAAGAACTTTGGATAGCTGGTCTTTGTAAGCCATCTCCTCATCAGCGGAAAGCGGCAAGTTTCCAAGCTTCGCCACCTTTTTAACGTCAATGTCAGAAGTTTTTACCACAGCTTAGTGTAGCATAATTCCAGCCACGAAGCGGCCTGTTAAGCCGTCTTTGCGCGCTGAGAAAAATTTGTCAGTGTTGGTATAAGTATCAATTCCTGCTATTTCTATATTATGGTCTTGCACACCTGCTGTTAATAATAAAAACTTGTTTGCTTCCCAAAGGTTTAATGTTCCATGGGTTTTATCTTTCATTTGGATGAAGTTATTTCCCGGAAAAGATGCCGCAAAAGCCTCGATAACCGGTGTGTCAACTTCGTAACTCTCCGAACCAATTGAGGGCCCAATCCCGACTTTTAAATCTTCAGGGTCTGTCCCAAACTCTTTCTTCATTCGTTCAATAGTGTTAGTTAAAATTTTTGCGACAGTACCTTTCCTCCCCGAATGTACGGCTCCAATTGCATTTTTTGCAGGATCATACAAAAGAATCGGGACGCAATCTGCCGCAAGTACAGACAAACAAAGGTTAGCTTCGTTTGTAATCATTGCGTCTGTGTCGATAAGCGCCGTCTCTCTAGCGTAAACCCCAGCTCCTCTTTGCTGTCCGGTAACAACAGCTACGTTGCCACTGTGTACCTGTCGGCAAAAGACAAAATTATCAACTGGAACGTTAACGGCATGTGCCAAACGTTTGTGGTTTTCTAAAACAACTGTAAAATCTTCTTCTTTGAAAGAGATATTTAGCGTGTCAAACGGAGGTTTACTTACTCCCCCTTTTCTCGTAGAAATAAATTGGGTAATTTGCGAATAGCCAGACAAGTTTTCAAACCTCAGTATTTCAATACTGTTTATATTTTCAGTAAACATTGTAACTTTCTACCATACTAGGTAGAACGGAGAATTTTCTCAAATTCTTGTAAAGATAGTGTATTAATAATATCTTTTTTTTCTGCCCAGCCGCGTCTGGCGACAGAAACTCCGTAGCGCATACCCAAAAGCCAATCAGCCGCATGGCTGTCTGTATTGATAATTAATTTAACCCCCAATTTTATCGCTTGTCTAGCCAAAGAATCGGGCAAATCCAATCTATCAGGAGAAGAATTAATCTCAATCCATTTATTATGTTTTAGCGCATAATCAAAAATTTTGTCCCAGTCTAATTCCACGCCTTCTCTCTCATTTAGTTTTCTGCCCGTAGGGTGACCAAAAATTCTCACCTTTGGATGAGCTAAACCTTCCAAGACACGCTTTGTTTGATCCGCTTTTGTACCGCGAAAACTTGAATGCAATGAAACAATTGCATAGTCGAGAGCTGCAAACGCTCTTTCCGGCAGGGCTAATGCTCCAGAAGGAGTAATGTCTATTTCCAAACCGTTAAATAATTTAAGTTTTGGGTTTTTTGCCTCAAGTTTTCGCACTCTCTCCTGTTTTTCTTCCAAGACGCTTATAATTTTGTCTTCGGCCAGAGATTGCTTTGGATTATGCTCCGAGAAACCGATATACTCGTAGTCCAAACGCTCTGCTTCCTTAACCAACTTCTCCATACTGTTTATGCCAGCGTCATGTGAGGTTTCTTCAGGGAAACTCGAGTGTATATGCAAATCCCCCTTTACATCCTCAAGTTCGACTAATTTTGGCAACTGATGAAGAAGGGCCAATTCTATTTCACCCTCATTTTCCCTAAGTTCAGGCGGTATCCAATCCATGCCAAGTCTTTTGTAAAACTCTTCTTCGGTCGCAAAATATTCAATCCTCATGCCCGACTTAATTCCCTGTTCGGAAAGAGAAAGTTTTTTCTTTAAAGCATAAGTTCTGAGTGCTACGTTATGGTGCTTAGACCCTGTAAAGTGCTGTAATAAAGCGCCAAAATATTGCGGCGGCTGCACCATCAGGTCTACTTGGACACCCCCGGGCAATAACAGAGACGACGTAGAATCCCCTTTTTCGATCAGTTTAGTTTTTTTAGGATAAGCGGCAAAATGCTCGATGACTTCTTTGGGTTTGTTTGTTGCTATTGCAATATCAATATCTCCAACTGTGGCAACTCTTCTTCTTAAAGAGCCCAAAGTCTCAATCTTTTCAACGCTGGGATGTTTTTGCATATAGCTTACAACTTCTTCTGCGACAATAGTCGCAAAGGGCAGTAACAAACGTTTTGATCTCTCTTTTACAGTTTTTACAGATAACAAGATTTCTTTCTCTAGCTGTTCTCCAAAACCTTCAAGATTTCTGATATGTCCGTGTTCTGCCGCGTGAATTAACTTTTCTAAAGCTCCGTGAGNGCGTGTTATACCCAATTCCCGGGACAAACGAAGGGCTCTTTTGGCACCAATTCCGGGAACATCCATCAGCTCAAACATTGCCGGGGGTAAATCGTGCATTATTTCCTCGAAGTGCTTTATTTTTCCTGTTTTGAATAGTTCGTCTAAGTAGTCAGCTATGGTATTACCCACTCCCGGAATTTCCTTTAATTTGTTATCATCCCAAAGATCCTTCACTTCGCTTGTTAAATGTTCAATAGCATCAGCAGCGTTTTGATATGCGACTATTCTAAAGTGAGTGGTGGGTTCAGAACTTGCCGCAGGATTAACCTGATAGGCCGCGGCAACACTACGGAGTAACTTGGCAATTTCTAGGTTATTCATGTCTTTGCGTGTTTGTGTAATTTGATATAAATATACATCTTGCCTTCTCCAAAAACTAGGATTATTATCAAACTATGGATAATAAAAGTCTCAAACAACTTCGAGACATGATGGCTCTTGAAATTAAAAATGCCCTCAGGTTGTTAACTTCGCAACAAAGTACAACTAATCACAAGCTTGACTTGGTTTATGAGCGTCTAGAAAAAGTTGAAGAAATATTAGAAGAACACACGGAAAAGTTGGATGCCCAAACTATAGACATTCACCATTTACAAGATGATGTAAAAGGTTTATGGGATTGGACTAAAGAGCTTAAAGAGAGACAAGAAAGACGCTTCAAAGAAATCCGTGAGGATTTAGGTTTAACTCCTTAAGTTTTATTTAGGACGAAGCAACCCTAAAGATCGTACACATCTTTCGGCGTATGCATTGTTCCCAAACATTTAGGGCTCCCGCAAAAGCATTTGTGTTCGCACTTTGTGCAAGTGCCTTGCGGGGGATACCTGTAAGAAATTGTTAGCTCTTCGTGGAGTTGAATATCGCGAATTGCTACAAACTTGATAGATATTTTCTTAATATCCATTGTGCAATTCGGATCGCAGGAATGGTTTAATAAATGTACTCCAATTTGTGTTTTATCGGCCACAATTCCGACTTTGTCAGTTAAATACATTAAATATTCGTAGTCTTGGGGGTCAATTTTGTGGTAGGGAAGACGCTTTCCGGAATACTCACCTATTACTGTCCCGGATTTGATCGGTTGAAGTGCAAAAACCCCTCGACCCTTTTTCTTTGTCTTAAGAATTTCAAATGAATCACGCGGTATAAAAAACATTCCTGAAGTGTATCACTTGCTGTTTTTTGAAACAAACTGATATAATATGGTTGATATTATGAGTTATTCACCTGAAGGTTTTAAACTTGGAAAGAGACCAGAAGCTCAACCTAAATCAGATGATCAGCTATACCACCACGAGTGGAAAAGTAAAAAAATAAATCGTGGTAGCTTCGATGACATAAGTATTGCAGATTATATTGCTGATACTTATAGCAAGTTTCTTGCTGCAGAAGATGGTAGGGAATTATACATACAATACAACTTTATAGGTTGGACTCATCAACCAAATTATTCAACACGTTATCGGTTTACAGGGGAGGAAGGGGGGTCGTTTAAAGCTCGTCCTCTGTGTTCGAAGAAAATAAAAGAATTTTATCCGTCAAATCTACCGAAAGGTGAAGAACATTGGGCAGGTAATTCTGATATTTTTAAATTTTCCGATTATAGTTTTGAGGCTTGGAGAGCAGAGTCGTGGAACACTGCAGGAGGAGGAGGAACAAGATTTTCTTCGTCCAGTGGTTACATAAATCGTTATAGAACAGTAATAAAAACGTATTTTTTATCAGAAGGAGATCCACAGGGAAAGCTTTTTGTAGATGGAAAACCCGCAATTACTCTTTTTCGAGCCAATTTCGAACCTCAAAACGTTAGGATATTAGTACAATTGATTGAAGAAAAAACTGGCGCTAAAATTGTTGTCGTCGATAAGCCGCGAGTAGAGTCTAATACTTACTAGCATTTTTTTCTGCGGGATCGACGGGACTCGAACCCGCAACCTCTGCCGTGACAGGGCAGCGCTCTGACCAATTGAGCTACGATCCCAAACGCACTAATTTTACCACAAAAAATAGGTTTAAACCAATGGAAGTAAATAAATTGTCACTTGACAAAGTTTTCACTCTTAGTCTATGCTCTTTTAAATAATGCCAGGTATTGAGGTAAAATCCAGTCGACCAGTTCCCTTATTGCATAAGGATCTAGCTGTTTCCCAAGCACGCAGAGAAAGATTGATACTTGACGTAGACATAGAATCTGCAGGGAACTTATTAGACCAACTGCGAATCATTTATGACGAAATTCCGCAACATGCTCTCTTGGTACGGGACTATTGTTCAAAATGTATTTGCACAAAAGTGAGACATGCTGAGGAAATTCTTCCCCCTGATGATTTCGTCACTACACCTCGTAACGGAGAGTGTTTAAAAATACTTCTCGATCGACTCAGAAAGAGTGTCAGGGGAATACCGCAACATGACGTAATGATGCGTCAAATAGCTATAATTGACCGAACTTCCGCCAAAAAAGTATTCGGACTCGACGAGTTAACAGAAGTAGTTAAAACCGATTACGGATGGAAAGGTACACTTAGAAACAGCCAAGGCACACAAGTGCATGTTCTATCTAAAAGTATATCAATCAGAGGAATAGCAGAGCTAACTCCTCTTCGTATCGGTCAATAATTAATATTCCCTTTCTTTACCCCGCTGAGCGGGGTTGACAACAAATATTTTTTATCACATACTGCGATTAAGATAAGCCGAATGGATCTAAAAGCTACCCTGAAGGCCATTAAAATAAACGAACCGACGCTAAGCACAATTCTCGGCGCATTTGTAATATTGGCAGTTGGAATCCTGGTTATTAATTACTTCCGCACCCCCGGAAAAACCGGTACAATCACAGCTCCTACCCAAACGACAAGGGAAGATACTGTTCCTAAAGCTGGCACAAAGCACACCATCGCTTCCGGTGAACATCTTTGGGGAATTGCCCAAAAGTATTACAAATCCGGGTATAACTGGGTCGACATTGCCGAGGCTAATAATTTAACAAACCCAGACCTTTTGATAGTAGGCGCAGAACTCACCATTCCGGGTGTTCCCAGCAAGCAAAACACTGCTAACGCTTCTCCTGGGCAAACTTCTGCATCTAGCGAACCAATTCAGACTGATACCTACTCAGTAGTGCAGGGTGAACACCTGTGGGGCATTGCTGTACGCGCTTACGGAGACGGTTATCAGTGGCCAAAGATTTGGGAAGCAAACCGTGCCTCTATTCCCAACCCAAATCTTATTTACCCGGAGCAAAATCTAACTCTGCCGCGCTAATTTATTCATATCTTAACGCTTGAATCGGATTCATTTTTGATGCNCTNANGGCAGGAGCTACGCCAAAAACTACGCCAACCAACACAGAAAAACCAAAAGAGAGTGCTATAGACCACCAGGTGATTGTGGTTTGAAAGAAGATATTAACAAGCAAGGAAAAAGCGATCCCTAATATTATTCCAATAATTCCCCCTAAAGCAGATAGCGTCACCGCCTCGATTAAAAACTGCAGACGAATGTCTTTTGGTCTTGCTCCAAGCGCCTTTCTAAGCCCAATTTCCCGGGTTCTCTCGGTAACAGAAACTAACATAATATTCATTATTCCAATTCCTCCAACAATAAGCGAAATAGCGGCAATACCTCCTAAAGCCGCAGTTAACACTCCTGTAATTTGAGAAATAGTAGACAAAGTTTGTTCTTGAGTTTGTACTGTAAAATCGTCTTCTGTTAGTCTTTTTTTAAGTGTCTTTACAGCTTCTGACTGGACACTTTTAATAAGCTCTGGTGTTTTTGCTGAAATTAAAATGTTTTGGACTCTGTCCTCGCCAAATTGCCTTTGCGCCGCGACAACTGAAATTGCGCCAACATTGTCTAGATCTATGCCAAAATTCGCTCCCCGCGGCCCAACAACACCAATAACTTGATATTTTAAATTTCCAACGCTTATATACTCCCCAATTGGGTCTCTCCCACCGAATAAATTTTTAACAACTGTTGGCCCAATAACAACTACTCTTTTTCCGGAATTCGCTTCAGAAAAAGTGAAAAAACGTCCCTTGTCTATTTTTAATGCAGAAATAATTTTAAAGTAAGTCGCCTCAACCCCTGCAATTGTTACGTCCCGGTCTGTTTTATTTTGATATTTTAAAGTTGAAGTTCTTTGAATTGAAGCTGAAACTTCGGCGTCTCCCCCAAGAGCAACTCTGAGATTGTTTGCGTCTTGGTAGGTTAATCTATTTGCTTGAGAACCCCCGGGGCCGCGTCCACCTCCAATTCTTCCCGGAATAACATACATAACATTTGCCCCAAAAGAGCTTATTTGAGCTGTAATAAAACTTTTAAGTCCAGAAACAAGAGCAACAAGTAAAATAACAGAGGTAACGCCAATGACAATTCCGAGAATTGTCAAGGAGGACCTTAGACGGTTCGCGATTATTGATTTAAAAGCCAATTTAAAAGTTTCAAAAATGTTCATCGTCCTACTTTCCCGTCTTTTATAGTTATAACCCGATTGGCATTTTTCGCGATACTGGCTTCGTGGGTGATTAAGATAATCGTTTTCCCTTTTATGTTTAATTGTTTAAATAAATTTATAATATCTGCGCCTGTTTTTGAGTCTAAATTACCCGTTGGTTCATCAGCAAGTAGAATTTCAGGGTTTGTTATTAGAGCACGTGCCACAGCAACTCTTTGTTGTTGTCCGCCAGACAATTGATTTGGCCGGGATTGAATTTTGTCACCCAAACCAACACTTTGTAGAATTTCAACCGCACGAAGATCTCTTTCTTCTTTACTAACTCCAGTATATATTAACGGTAACTGTACATTTTCCAGAGCCGAAGTTCGCCCTAGCAAATTAAAGTTTTGAAAAATAAAGCCAATTTTTTTGTTTCTCAGGGAAGCCAACGTCTCTTCTCCTAGGCGGGAAACGTCTTGTCCGTCAAGAGTATAAGTTCCGCTAGTCGGATTATCTAACAATCCCAAGATATTCATCAAAGTTGATTTTCCGCTCCCGGAAGGACCGACTATCCCGATAAATTCACCTTTTTTAATCTCAAGGTTTATGTCAATAAGCGCATGGAAAGCAAGNGTGTCTGTTTTGAAGATTTTATTTACTTTGTTTAACTTAACGAGAGTTGCCACGGAAGCCCCCTCCCGAGCCTCTTTGAACACCAAAAAGCCGCCCAATGATATTACCTATTCCTCCGCCTGTTCTTGAAGGCGTAATATTTGCTGGATTTACGACAACCCGCTCACCTTCTTTTAATCCCGACTTTATCTCGATGTCTGTATCTCCAATAAAACCTGTTTCAATTTTTCGCGCAACAATATTCCCGTTTGTTTGAACATAAACTTCATCTTTACTAACCAACGCGTCTTGGGAAACAGTTAATATATCTTTAGCTTCTTTAGTAATAATTTCAGCTTGACCTGTAATTCCCGGAACAAACGTCATTTCAGGATTACCTAAATTTACTCTTACAANTATTACAGTTGAACCGCTTGANGTNGTCTTTGTAACCGGAATAATTTTATCAATTTTTCCGTTAAAAACTCTATCTCCGGATGAGTTTAGTGTTACTTTTACTTCTTGGTCTAATTTAACTTTGTCTATATCCGCTTCGTCAATTTCTGCGTCAAAGTAAATTAAACTTTTATCTACAACTTGGATAATTGTGTCAGAAGAAGCAACGCTTGCTCCCGTAATTGCCCCAACCTTTGTTACAACTCCATTAATTGGGGAAATGAGAGTTGATTCTCTTAAAGCCCTCTCGGCATCGCGCACGTTTTCATACGCATTGTCTTTCGCAACTTCTGCCGTTGTTCTTGTTTGTCTCTGGGTTAATGTTTCGTCAGAACTATGACCTTTGACATCATCTAAAACTTTATCTAAAATTGCTTGCTTGTCCCTTAGTGTATTTTTAACCTGTTGAAGTGAAATTGATAACTCTTGGGTATCAAGCCCTGCAAGAGCTCGATTTTTAGCTACAATATCTCCCTCTTTCACACTTATATATTTTAAAATTCCGCTACTTTGAAAATGCAGATTTGCCGTATCTTTACCTTGAAGCGTACCGGAAGAAGCGACGGTTTGTTTTATATCCTGAACCTTTACAATTCCTGTTTCAACCGCAACTTTTTGCGAGCTTTGTCCAAAGAAAAACCAACCACTAAATAGTACGGCAATCACGAGTAGTATTTGATAGCGGCGCTTTAGAGATAAGATTTTTTTAAGGACTTTTTTCACTAAGCACAGATTATACCACTTTGTGCCTATTATGTCCTGTTGTATAATATAAGAAGTTTACACTGAGCGTAACGAAGTGCGGGATTAGTATACCGGTAGTATGCCACCTTCCCAAGGTGGAGAAGGGAGTTCGATTCTCCTATCCCGCTCATAGTCTCGTCCTTTTTGTTTTACAAAAAGAGACGGACTCATTAAACTACCAAGTGTGTATACTGTCTACGTTTTGCGTAGTCTCAAAGACAAAAGAACCTATGTTGGTTGTACTAATGATATAAAAAGAAGACTTCAAGATCACAATACAGGTCAAGTCCAGTCTACAAAATACAGAATTCCGTTTAAATTAGTTTACAAAGAAGAATATATAAATAGAACTGTGGCTTTCAAAAGAGAAGAACACCTTAAAACTTCATGGGGAAGAAGACAGCTAAGAAAAATATTAGCTCCTTTAATTGATTAAATTCAAAATTTAGCGTCAAGTATCTCGTAAAATAGAAGGTGCCCCGTCTCCCACCCAGCATTTTGTATTTATTCTGCTCTCAAAGAGTTCGATGTAGATTAGCTGTCAAGATCCCATAACTGTTTCTTTTTATTCTTTTGATAGCATAACTTGAAAGTTTTACTACAAGCTAGGAATCTTACCAATCATCTTTTGTCCAACAATAAAGTCTATTTTAGTTCTATTATCATTTTTTTGTCTTTCAGTTAGATCATGTCTTATGTGGGCAACTAAGCCATCTAGTGACAGACTGACATGAAATTCTCGGTCACCTAATTTGGTGAATGTAAAAGCTTTATCTGCTGGTACACTAAGTCGAGGATTCTCTTCATCAGTATATCCTGGGAAATGAGGGACAAACCCGCTGGAACCACTACTGGACATTAAACCCCAAGATACAACTCCATCTTCAAACTCAAAGCTATAGGGGTTCGTTGTATGTAATAAACCATTCCGAAAAATTGCATACATCATGTAAGATTCTGTATCTGAATAGCCTAAAGCTTCCAAATATTTACGACCATTAGGTTTGCCTAAAAGGTTCAAAGAAATAGAATCTATGATGGGAAATAGTTTAAACCCAATATCCATTGAGTTTTCGGAAGCTCTTTCGATATCCATACGGTCTACAGCAATAGTGGATCTTTCTGTCCTATCTAGTTTTGCCAACCACACTGAATAGACTTTGTCTTTAGGGAGAGACTCTTTAATAAAAACCGGTTCAGTATTAACAGGGGAGTCTATGGTATGTTTACTACTCATGAATAAGCAATTGTAACTATTATTGCTATTAAGGCAAGTATGACAGACGTTATGAGAAGCCTAAAGCTTTTTTCCTCTCTAGGAGTATTTTTCTTATCAATTGCTTGAACCGCTGACTTAACTCCTTTTACCTCTTCTTGTACTTCCTTAAGTTTATGATGATTTTCTATAAGAAGATCTGCTAAAGAAGCTAAATTGTCATTTGCTATACCATTTCCTCTATTAATCGGGTTCTTCATAATTCTATCTCAAATTCATTTTTGTTTCTGTTTCAGAAGGAGGTGCAGACGGAGTAGGCGTATTTGCATTTTCCTGTTGTTGTTTTTCAGCTGCCCTTCTTGCATCGTCTAAATCTTTCAGTCCAGATATAGTTTGTTGAAAAGGTTCTACAGAGGATATAAAACCCAAGCCGGGTAATGACTGACCTGTTGCATAATTTGGCAAATACTGAGTAATTACTCCACAGATTTTTGGTTGTTTTTTATCTAGATAAAAGGCTGGTCCACCGCTAACCCCGTGAATTACCACTCCATCGACAAGATTTCCATATTGATATGAAGAGCTGATATAACCATGAAAGAAACAAGCCAAAGCTGGGGCAACACTTGGAAAACCAGCCCACCCTATTTCTTTTCCTGACGCGGTTACAGATCCCGGATCCATCATTTTTGCGGGATTGATGTCTATGCCGATAGAAGACTTGTTAAAAAGTATGAAAGCTAAATCAACATTGGGAATTGGGTAAATTATTCTTGAGTTCGGATCTGCTTTTAAAACAACAAAATTATTGCTTGAGTAATGTGTTATTCTTATCGGCATATCAAGCTCGTATGCTGTGCTGATTACGTGATATGCTGTTGCTAGACCGTAAATTTGACTATCCTCAGGACCATTTACACTAAGTATGAACCCAGTTCCTGTCCCATTATGAGTGGTAATTTTACATACACTTGGGAGAATCGTAGTTAAAGCGTCTTCCCAACAGTCTTGGACATTTGTAGTTTTTGCTTTTGCCATATACATATTTTACCAAAAACAACTCATGAATTATAGGCATAATAAAGCCTGTCAATCATGTCCCAGAGATCCCAAAAAAGTTCGGAATAATTTGCGTCTCCCGCTCCAGACGGAGATAAACCAGAACCATCTTTAGGTTAATATAACGGTCTAAACAGTTGGCTGATAGTTCTAGCGCACTTTCTTAAAAATCACACCGCTTACAGCTAATCCTTTTTCTCTTGCGGTTTCCAAAATGCCACTTCTTTCCTTCACGTCTGCATAAGTTTGCCCACCGGTTAAAACAGTTCCTCCCATTGCACCCACAATCGCAGCTGCACAAACCACTTTGAAGGCTAATAATGCAGCAAAAAATTTTGGATCATCACCATAATATTCAGCCATCGCTAAATATAAAAGAGGTAAGCTTGTTGCCCCTATAACAAGTGTTGCGGCTGCCTCTAAAGGTAGACGCCTCTGTATTCGATTTAATCTTTGATCAAGTTGTGATGGTGTCATTTCTGTAGGTGTTCCCAAACCAGAATAATTTGATTCTCCCGATAACCGTTCATGTGTCATAAGCTAATTGATTTGTTCACCTCCAATCGATTTCTTTAATAGTTTTTCGCTTTGTTTCTTAGGCAAATAATTTTGTGAGGTTATTACTTTCCTGCTGGTTTCTTTCTCAAGGTTAGATCTAGCATCTCCGGCAATTTTACCTCCACGCTTTGAGACATCTTTATTTCTATCAAAGCCTTGAGGATTCTCTGTTTTGGTAATTTCAGTTGTTGCGGCTTCACCAAGCTGGGAGAATAATAATTCTAAATCATTCATGTGGTCACGCAGATTTTGGCGTTTAAGTCCTTTTAACTTCTTATATTCTGATGGAGTAACACCAAACGTAGCTTTTGATATTTCGGCAGTAAGTATTTCATACTCTTTTGCCAGTTCTACACCATGTTTTTGCCATTCATCTGTCAATTCTTCTCTAATAGCAATAGAACGCATCCGTCTTTCAATCCAATCCTGCGGATAGCCTTTGGCTTTATAGAGTGCTCTGACCCGTTTTTGGGCTAACTCCGGATCTTCTATTTCCCGTACCCTTTCATACCCAACTTTGGCTAACCATCTTTTAAAGGGCTCTGCTTTTGGGGAAGGTATAGATTGAATAATCCTAAAAATACCTTCNGTGTTAGCACAATTCATCTTCTGCTTACCACCACTAGTTTTTATTGCAAGGGTATGTACAATTTGTACCCACCCTTTAGAAAGCTCGGGGTCACGGAGCTTCATGCGCTGGATATATTGTTTTGAGTCATTTGAATCGGTAAGNGCTAAAACTACNTCNTCAACTACAAACCACCACTCATTTTTATGAATNGTTTTCCTGATTTTTCTATTTCGGAAAATGGCTATTTTAGTTACCTGCGCTACTTCTTGATTCATCTTAGTTAAAAATTGTTACTACACTTTATTATACAT
>C687J35174_10003268_pt1 | contig 22323 bp, 25 predicted proteins | sample RifCSPhighO2_01_FD_35174 | JGI IMG/M metagenome (IMG submission 35174) | reverse complement strand
ACCACATCATAGGCGGTCAAGTCTTCCGGAAGAGGATTTTCTTTCATGGTCATGAGTAATGGCTCGTCTTTCATGAAGGAAAATCCTCTTCCGGAATTTTCAAGCTGGTCTGAGCTCAAACCGAGATCAAATATAACCGCATCGACTCCTCCGGGATTTTCTTTTGCTAAAACCTTATCTATATCCCTGAAATTCGAGTTGATGAATTTTATGTCGCAGTCCAAATCCTTGAACTTATACTCGGCCTTTTGAAAAGCGCTTTTGTCCTGGTCCAGGGCTATAACCCTTACCCCGGGAAATTTCCGGCAGATTCCCAGGCTATGCCCTCCGCCGCCAAATGTGCAGTCAAGCACAATAAGGTTTTTATTCCCCTCGACTTTGCTCGGGACAAGCAAACCATCTATTGTTTCATTTAAAAGAACTGTCTTGTGTATGCTTTCCATGATTGATTTTGCTAAATCATGTCGCGTAAGTCGACTAAGACGCGACGCTTTTCAAAAGCATAATTTAGGGTATTTCTTGCCGGTCGGGGCAAGAATAAATGGATTTCTGTAAGTTCACTCCGTCTGGCGGAGGCTCAAAAACCCGTACCCTAAATTATGTTTTCGAAAATCAACTCTTGTTCGCCAGCTTCTCCGCCAACCCTTCCGCCTGCTTTTCCACCGCTTCCTGGTTCTTGGCCCATGCTTTGTCGTTCCAGACCTCTACCCTGTCTTTGACTCCGATGATGGCCGCCGTTCCTTTGAGCCCGATTCTTTCCTTCAGAAATTCCGGAATGAGTATCCTGCCGATAGAATCAATCTCGACTTCGGCCGCGCGCCCGAACATGTACCGGTTGAAATTTCTTTGGTCAGCCTTGAGGAAAGACAAATCCGATTCCGAATCGGAAAGCTTGCGACTTACCTTGACCCATTCTGCTGTCGTGAAAATGAACAAACATTGTCCGAGTCCGGGAGTAATAATAATTTTCTTGCCGAGTTCTTTCCTGAACTTAGCCGGCATGGAAATTCTGCTCTTATTGTCAATCGTATGTATATATTCTCCTATGAGCATAATATTATTTGCCGACGTGTCCCGTACTGAGCTTTGCTCTGATACTGGGATCAACATTTTTTAGAAAATTACTTATTAACAGATTTCCCACTTTTTCCCACTTCATATACATTATATTCCACAGCTTAAAATAACACCAAGCCTAAACTGTGGATAACTTTGGTAACTTAATTATTCTGGTTTTGCTTGACGAAAATTACAAAATATGATGTATTTTGGACGAAGGAGAACAACCATGAATATAAAGATATCGAATGTGGTATGGGGAGTGGGTGTTGGGTTTTTTCTCATTGGTGTAGTCGGCGTAGCGGGAATCTACGCCTTTAGAGTATTCGAGGTAGTTTGGATTTTTGCCGACCTCCTGACCATAATCGCCGGAATAATTTTATGTGGTCTCGGCGACTTGCCCCAGAGTGGCAACGACTTGGATAAGGGCATCCAGCTCGAGGGAGGTTGGCGACCGGAACGCTAAACTCCTGCGCGCACGACCTCGTTCTGCGGAGGCAGGAACGAGGCCGTGGAGCCAATGTTTCCAAACAAAAAAATCGGCGAGTTTTCTCGCCAAGCATCAAAGCGACCCCTCGATTTATCAATCGAGGCGGTTTTTGTTTCAGGAGAATTTTTTAATTATTTTATTGCGAGCTAAAAGTATTGATGAAATCGTGGCGTGGTCTTAATGGGATATTGAAGATAGTAATAGTATTTAGTTATTAAACCATTCTTTTTCGCTTATTCCAGATTGTAAAATTATACCTTTCATAGTTCTAAGTTTTATAGCTTTACTCCCATGAAAAGGTACACAGACATTTTTCCCCCGTCCGTAATAGTAAAAATGGCTTCCGTTAGTGTAGTTTAGTACAAAGTTATGTTCCTTTAAAAAGTTCTCAACATCTTTAAAGGTCCAATTTGCTAACCTTTTAGGCATTATTTACTGCTGAAAATCCGTAAGTGTTAATTTGGTAAGGAGATTTTATAGGATCTTTAGAGTGTAAATTCCTCCATAATTGTTCATACTCTGGAGCAGAGGATTGATTCAATGACTGAAAACGAGAACCCTTAACTTTCTTTGCTGATTCAATATATCCATTGACAGCTTGAAATAAATTAAATAGGGCTAGTTTTGGGTCCTCGCTTGATTCTACAATGTTGAATTCCATGGCCACCGCATACCAAGTGTCCCCATCTTTAAAAACTATATATCTAAATGTCCCTTTTTTAGGTGTATTCATTTCTTTATTATACCAATAATTAGTATACCTATGCAACCTCTTATATTGGAATAGTAGTATTTGCCAAAAAATATAGTGAGTTGTATAATAAAAGCATGAGTAGTATTGACCAAATTCCTTTTGAAAACAATAGAGGGCTCGGAAAAGTTGTTAGATTTCCTGAACACGCATCCACAATCGCCGATGCGTTAGAAGCAGTTGAAGTTCAAGAAAAAAAACTTCAACTAAGTGAAACAGCCCGAGTAAGGACAATTGGAGTCCTAAATAACGACTTTAGAAGAAGAAATGGAGCTCTGGAAAAAACCAACAGGGGATTTCAAATACCATTATTAAACGAACTTACCGCCAGCGTACAGGAGGTGCTTTTGGCCTATAGAGAAAATTATAATTTTTTACCGCACGCTAAAGATTGGAAACCCCCTGAAGGAGATGAGGAACTCGTCAAACTGATTGAAAAACGTTTTGGGGGCAAATTTGAATATGTAGAAGCTTATAAATAATCTCGTATTGTGAGTGTCAAAAAGCGCCTTTACAAGGCGCTTTTTTAGCTTGACGAATAACATTTAACGTGCTATACTATAAACGAACTGGGAGGTATCTGATGTGCGTTGTATGCGGAAAAACTCATCCTCTTGTAGATGATGAGGGGAATTTCGAAGAACAGGTCGAGGAAGCGGAGTTGGAAGACTGCTCTGCTCCCGACCTGGACGACACGCAAGAGATCCCGGAATACATCCGAGAGCTCTACGCGGAAGTGGACATGGCACTCGCGACCATGGACGAGTCCTCAACGCTCGACAAGGAGACCGAGGATCTCCTGAAAGGCGGGAGCGAAGAACCCGAGGACNCCCCGCCGTGAGTATGCCGGCGGGGTTCGCCCCACAAATCATCTGGCGCGGTTTATGCCGCCAAGCAGTACCCCGCGGATACCCATCTTAGCGGGGTATCTTTGTTTTTAATACAGTTTAAAATCCGAGGTTAGTTTCTCGACGACATCTTTTGGCCCGTAAACCAGAACTCCCAGATATTCAATCTCGTCAAAATTTTTGGCGGCAGTCATTTCAATCACTTTTTTGTCGCTGGTCGTTTCTATCATTTCCCGTATGAACTCATCGACTTCTAGCTTGCCCTCTTTGGCCGCGGCAAGTAGCCCCCGCAAATCCTTGCCCGAAGGCGAAGTTTTTATCATTATCGCGTTTTTAATATTCAGTTTTATTTTCTGGTTATCTTTGGAAGTTATAGTGTCCCTCGTAAACAAGTCTCCCCTGCCGACTCGGGCGCCGAAAGCGGCGTTTAGGTGGGCAATAGTATTTAATTCCTGCCATGGCTCCATCTTAGCTTCTTTATTCAGCACGGCCACGGCCATCATGGTTTTCTTTTTGACTGCAGGCTGCCCTTCCGGACGCATCAGCGGGAAAAGCTGGGTTTCACGGAGAGGCTTGTCCACTAAGAAAGTGAAAAGCCTGTCGCCGTAAGCAAAACCGAAAGCGGGAGGCATGCCGTGTTCAAGCATTTCCACGAATTCATCATCCGGCATCATGGCTTCTTCGTCTCCCCCTTCGATTAATTTCCTCTGGACTTCAAAGCGCTCGCTTTGATCTATGGGGTCATTTAATTCGGAAAAGCCGTTTGTGCATTCCGCCCCGGCCAAAATAAGCTGAACGCGTTCGGTCAAAAGCGGGTTTTCCGGTTTGACTTTTGAAAGCGGTGACACCAGCTTTGGCACGTCAATGAGCCAGGCGGGCCCGACAATTTGCTTGCGGCAATATTTCCAGAGAGAGTCGGTCAGCCTTTCTTTATTTATCCCCTCATACTTTATTTTCAGTTCATCCAATTTCTCCATCATTTCTTTCTCCGTTGCGGAAAGTATATCAATGCCAAGCATTTTTTTAACGGTATCGACGTAAGGGATCCGCTCCCATGGTGCGGATAAATCCACCTGGTGCCCGTGGGTTTCAAACTGCAAAGTTCCAAAGGTTTCCATGGCGACTTCTTTTATCATTTTCTCCGTAAATTCCATGCCCTGCCGGTAATCCATGTAGCCAGAGTAGAATTCCAAACCCGTAAATTCCTGTGTATGCTCCGGGCTGGAACCTTCATTCCTGTACACTCTGCCGATTTCAAAGACGCGGGGAAATCCCGCGGCGAGCAGGCGTTTCTGCCAAAGCTCTCCCACTGAAATCCTCATAAAAACATCCATGTCAAAATCGTTGTGATGAGTCTTGAAAGGCCGCGCTTCTGCTCCGCCCGTGGTCACTTCCAAAGTCGGCGTCTCCACTTCCAAGAAATTTTCTTTTTTCAAAAAATTACGGGTCGCGTCCCAAAACTTAGCCTTCTTTGCGAAAAGGTCTTTCAGTTCCGGGTTCATCAAAATATCCAGATATCTTTTGCGGAATCTTTCTTCGACGTCCGTAAGCCCGTGCCACTTTTCCGGCAACGGCCTTAAGCTCTTTGATATCATTCGCCAGTCCTTTATCTCTACGGTCTTCTCTCCCCTGTTGGTCGTAAAAAAAATACCCCGGACTTCCACAAAGTCTCCTATATCCACGACTTCATTCCAAAAATCGAACTTTTCGCCGCCGATAACATCTCTTTTAAGAAGCCCCTGGAACAGGCCGGTGCCGTCATTTAAAGTTATAAAAATAATTGCCCCCTGACCGCGGATGGACATTATCCTGCCGGCCACCCATTTTTCTTCCTTGCCAGCTTCAAGCTCGGCAAAATTAAGAGCCGCCTCCGCGAGAGATAGCTCCCTTTTTGAATGAGCGGGATACGGATTTAAGCCCTTGTCTTTTAAGAGCTGTAGTTTTTTTATTCTGATGTCCCTAATCTCGTCAATAGAAGACATTTTTAATTCAAAAAATTTATGAAAACAATTAAGACACGCTGAGGATCTTATAATTTGCCACGCCGTTTGGGGCGTTAAGGGAAACACTATCGCCCTTCTTTTTCCCGAACAGGGCGACGCCGAGCGGAGAGCGGTTGGAGATTTTACCGCTTGCCATGTCAGCCTCCTCACTTCCTACTATAACATAATTTTTATTTTCCTTTGTGCCGTCTTTCTGCACAACCACCTTTGAACCTATTTCGATTATGTCGCCGCCGCCGCCTTTGACCGTATGCGAATCCTGCAGGATTTGCTCTATCTTTGATATACGCGCTTCCAGCTTCCCTTGTTCTTCACGGGTCTGGTGATATTCGGCGTTTTCAGACAAATCACCCAAAGACTTTGCGTATAAGAGCGCGTTCAGTAATTCTTTTCTTTTTGGGCCCTTTAGATCTTTAAGCTCTATCTCCAAAGCTTTCCTTTTTTCTTCCGTTATGTAATCAGCTGCTTGTTGCATGTTACGTAATCAATTATATACATTAAATTTTCGACTAATAGCAGATAACCATCATAGCTTTTTTTACGAAAAAGTCAATAAGAGAGAGCTATAAACTTGCTAAAAATATGATTTATGGTAACCTAAGGTTCATACCTGTCCCGTACTAAATTTTTGATTACGGAACAGGGTCGCTATTAGTAAAGTTTAAAATTTTAGTACCGGGATGGCAAAAACAGTAATAGAGGTCAAGAAAAACCCAAACGAAAATAACTCGAGCATTTTACGTCGCTTTTCCCGCCGAATCCAGGAGTCCGGCATCATCCGAAAAGTGAAAGGCGCCCGCTATAATGTACGCAAGGAATCCAAACTCAAAATAAAAAAGAGCGCGCTAAAAAGAATGGGACGCAGAAAGGAAATAGAAAAACTCAAGAAACTGGGCAAGATGGTAACAAAATAAACTATGCCCGGAGAATTCTCTTTGGTAAATAAGACAAAAGGCAAGCTGCCGAGCTTGCCTTTTGTTAAAATTAAAAACGATATTTTGGGAACAAGCTATTCCCTGTCCGTCGCATACGTGACTGAGAAAGAATCGCGGGCACTAAACAAAAAATGGCGGAAAAAAGACAAACCGACGAACGTCTTATCTTTTGCTTTGGGTAAAAATTTAGGCGAGCTTGTGCTCTGCCCCGAGGTCATCAGGAGAGAAGCCGCGGGTTTTTCCCGGACTTTTCCAAAATTTCTTGGATTTTTAGTTATCCACGGAATGCTTCATCTGAAAGGCCTTGACCACGGCAAGAAAATGGAACAGCTAGAGCAAAAATATGAAGAAAAACACTTGTCCCGTACTAAATTTTTGATTACGTGATATAATTACAGGTATTAGAGCTTAAAATTTTAGTACCGGGATGATAAGAAATATTTCGATAGGAATAGACGTGGGCTCACAGACAACAAGAGTCGTGGTGGGAGAATTTCTAAGGGGAGAAAAAAATCCTAAAATTATTGGCGTAGGCGAAGCGGCGACCCTGGGTATGCGGCACGGCTATGTCACAAATCCCGACCTAGCCTCTGTCTCCGTGAAGGCTGCCGTAGACATGGCGGAGAAATCTTCAGGCATTAAAATAAAAAAAGCTTTTGTTTCGGTTTCAGGCACCACCCTGCGCGGAGAAATAAGCGCCGGCGAAACAATAGTCTCCAAGGCGGACGGCGAAGTCACCAATTTAGATATAAACAAGGCCCTCTCCGACTGCGAAGACAACTTGAGCACCGGCAATAAGAAAATAATACATATATATCCGCTTTCTTTCAGGCTAGACGGCAAAGAGGTGCTAGGAAGAATGGAGGGCATGCAAGGCACAAAAATAGAGGCTAAAGCTCTTTTTATAACGTATTCCATGGTTCATTTGGAGGATTTGCTCGGGGTCATAGCGGAGGCCGGAGTGGAGGCAATAGATGTAATAGCTTCCCCGATAGCATGCGCCGGTATTGTCCTTTCCGAAAAACAAAAAATCGTGGGCGTTGCCTTGGTAGACATCGGGGCGGAAACAACATCGCTATCTGTATTTGAAGACGGAAAATTAATTTCAATGCACACTTTTTCCATCGGAGGAACGGAGATAACGAACGACATTGCTCTCGGCTTCAAAATTCCGCTTGAAAAAGCGGACGAATTAAAGCTCGGAAACCTGCCTGCGCATGCAGGCGCCCGCGAAGAATTCTCAAGTAAGAAACTTAACGAAGTTATTGAAGCGCGCCTGTGCGATATCTTCGAATCGGTAGAAAACAATTTAAAGAAAATAAAAAGAGCCGAGCTCCTGCCGGCCGGAGTAGTCTTCGTAGGCGGAGGAGCTAACACGCCGGGACTTTTGGAACTTTCAAAATCGGTTCTCAAGCTACCTTCTAGTATAGGAGCCACGGATATTTTCGGCACAGCTAAGACCAAGCTGCGCGACCCGTCCTGGTTTACCACGCTCGGACTTTTAACCGCGGGTAAAGACGGAGGAAGCTACTCGGACAGCTCTTTCAGCAACCTTTTCAAAGACCTGAAAAATACAATAAAATCAAGCATGAAACAGCTCATGCCCTAGAAATTGGGTTTTAGGTTTCAATTCCTAGAAGCTAGTCACTGGTCACTAAAACCTAATTATTTGCTTTTTTCCGCCCTAGTGTTAGTATGACTTTATATAAGTTAAATTATTCCCCGCCACGGCGGGGCGAGCTAAAAAAATTATGCCAAAAGTAAACCAAGCAATAGAGAGTTTTGCCCGCATTATGGTCATAGGTATCGGAGGCTCCGGAAAGAACGCGGTAAATCACATGATAAATTCCAAAGTAAAAGGAGTTTCTTTTATTTGCATGAATACCGACACACAGGACCTGCATCACTCTCTCGCTGATAAAAAAATCCATATTGGAAAAAACCTGACGAAAGGACTCGGAGCGGGAATGGATCCGGAGATAGGTAAAAAGGCAGCCGAAGAAACAAAATCAGAAATCCAGGATGTGATAAAGGGAGCCGATATGATTTTCCTAGCTTGCGGAATGGGGGGAGGCACGGGAACAGGGGCGGCGCCAATCGTAGCGCGCGCGGCAAAAGAACAGGGCATCCTCACGGTAGCAGTCACAACCAAGCCGTTTTTCTTTGAAGGTAGCCACAGGATGAAAATAGCAGAAAAAGGAATTGAGGAGCTGGCCAAGGAAGTTGATGCAATAATCATCATCCCGAACGACAAACTGCTTCAATTAGCCGACAATAACACCAATTTTAAAGACGCTTTCATAAAATGCGACGACGTTTTAAGGCAGGCCGTAGAAGGCATTTCCGACCTTATTACCACTCCGGGCGTTATAAATGTGGACTTTGCGGACATACGAGCCATCATGTCAAACGCCGGTAGCGCGCTCATGGGCATAGGCAGCTCTTCGGGAGAAAAGCGCGCCGAGAAAGCGGCTCTCGCTGCCATCAACTCTCCCCTTCTGGAGGTTTCCGTGCACGGAGCAAAGGGTGTTCTCTTTGCCATCTCCGGAGGCGAAGACTTGACCATAAATGAAATCCAGGAAGCGGCGAAGATAATCACCGAATCTATCGACAAGGATGCGAAGGTTATTTTCGGAACTATACGCGATGAAAAATTAAAGAAAGGAGAAATAAAAGTAACGGTTATCGCTACATCTTTCCCTTCCGACATGCCACGCAAGAGCCTTTTTTCCGGAGCGCAAATAGGCACACTGGTAAAAGATGAAAGTCCTGCGGTTATAAAAAGAGAAATAAACAACAGCCTGCAGAACAACAGCATAAGCAATAACGACTTCATAAAGAAAACAGAAAAAAAGGAATCTAAGGAAGAAATAATAATTGACGACGACAATGACGACTGGAGCGCTGTTCCGGCTTTTCTGAGGAGAAACAAAAAATAAAAACTTGACTCCTAGTGTATAATGTAAATATATGACTTATGACCTAATAATTATTGGGGGTGGGCCTGCCGGCACAGCTGCAGCTGTTTACGCAGCCAGAAAGAGACTTAAAACGCTTTTTATAACCTTTGAATGGGGCGGGCAGTCCGTAGTGTCCGAGCAAATATTTAACTGGATAGGCACGACTTCCCTTTCTGGAAACGAACTCGCGGAAAATTTTAAAAAGCATGTGATGGCAAATGAGGGCGAAAGCCTAGAAGTTGCCGAAGGAGAAAAAGTTGCCAGTATTTCAAATATTTCGGACGTTGGACGTCCGAAAGTAGTCGGACGTCCAACGTCCGAATCGCTATTTTTGGTAAAGACTGAATCCGGAAAAGAATTTACTTCCAAAACCATATTAATCGCGAGCGGCAGCGGCCGAAGAAAAATAAACGCGAAGAACGCGGACATATTTGAAAATAAAGGCCTCACCTATTGCGCTTCATGTGACGGACCTCTTTTCGCGGACCAGGATGTCGCCGTAATTGGCGGAGGTAATGCCGGATTTGAATCCGCAGCCCAGCTTCTCGCTTACTGTAAATCGGTAACACTTTTTAACCGTGGAGATACTTTCCGCGCGGATGCCATAACCATTGAAAAAGTCCTGCAAAATCCGAAAATGCGGGCGGTAAAAAACGTGGAAATTTTGGAAATTACCGGCGAAAATTTCGTGGACGGACTCGTTTATAAGGATGTCCTGACGGGAGAAGAAAAAACCCTTAAAGTGGGGGGTATTTTCGTTGAAATCGGGCAAATACCGAACACCGCTTTTGTGAAAGGCTTGGTGCCGCTCGATGAAATTTCCCGGGTAAAAATAAACGCCTGGGATCAGAAAACGGAAATCCCCGGCATCTGGGCGGCGGGAGACTGCACGAATGTACTCTATCACCAAAACAATATCGCGGCCGGCGATGCTGTCAGAGCTCTGGAAGATATTTATCTTTACTTAAACGCGAGATAATCTTTTACTTTGAGCAGGTGCATGGATTATTACCACAAGTAGCACATTTTTCTTCGTCCATAGTCTTATTAGATATAGCTGATAATCCTACAAAAAGACACGTGCGACCAGCGTATCTCATGCTATATAGACGTAGCAACAGCTAAGTTAATACGGTGAAAAACTTGCTTGGTAAGCCCTGTAAACTATGTTAAAATTCCTCCAAGTCATGATGTATGAAGCAATAAAAAATTTCCACACCCAATTCTCCTACGAGCCTGAAATTGTAAACGGAGAGCATCTTCCTAAAAAATCCAGCTTTGCGGTCGTAGGGATGGGCGGATCCGCGCACGCAGCTGAACTCTTAAAAATTTGCAAGCCAAATCTTGATTTTTCGGTTCGCCGAGACTACGGACTCCCGAAGCTGCCTATGGCTGAATTAAGAAACAAGCTTATTATACTCAGTTCTTATTCCGGAAATACCGAGGAAGTAATAGATGCGTTCATGGAAGCAAAAGATAACGACCTCGATATGGCTGTCATCGCGGTAGGCGGAGAGTTGCTACGGCTTGCGGTAGAAAACGAAACTCCATATATACAGCTACCTAATACGGGTATCCAGCCACGCTCGGCTCTCGGATTTTCAATAAAAGCTTTTTTAAAAATAGTCGGGGAAGAAGACGAGCTGAAGAATATAAGTACTCTGGCGGCAACTCTCAACCCGTCCGACTATGAGGAGGCCGGAAAGAACTTGGCAAAAAAAATGAAAGGTTATGTTCCGGTCATCTATTCTTCCAATACCAATACGTCCGTGGCCTATAACTGGAAAATTAAACTAAACGAGACCGGAAAAATTCCAGCTTTTTACAATATTTTCCCGGAATTAAACCATAACGACATGAACGGCTTTGATGTACAGGACTCCACCAAAGAACTTAGCGAGAAGTTTTATTTTTTAATCTTAAAAGACTCCGATGATAACCCGAAAATTTTAAAAAGAATGGAAGTGCTCCAAAAACTATACAAAGACCGAAATTTAAAAATTGAAACTTTGGAGATAAAAGGACAGAGTGTGTGGGAGAAGATATTCTCTTCCCTTTTGGTGGCTGATTTTGTCTCATATTTCACGGCATTAGAATATGGCCTGGAAGCAGATCAAGTGCCCATGGTGGAGGAATTTAAAAAACTTATTTTGGAATAAAAACAGAAAAATATTTGCGGGTAGTTTGATACGCAGTTGTAACTGCTTTGTTGGTAAATAAGGATATTTTGACTCCAAGTAGGGTTTAAACTTCAAGCTGAGAAATTATCTTTCCTATTTTAATATTCTCCAAATTGTTTCTCTCTTCTCGCCCGGATAAACCAATTTTTTCTACCCAGCCTTTCTTTTCTTCAAGTAATAACTTAGGGAGTAATACCTTTACCTTAACGCCTAAAAATTCTTTTTCAGTAGAAATATCACTATAGTTACCCTTTAAACGCATTTCTTTACCCAGCATTGGTATTACCACTTCTCCTGTTTTACCATCAAAAAAACTAATATGGATATCGCAATGAGCGGCACGAGTTGTTTCTATATCAATCGGATCAATTCTTAATAAATCGTTACCGTATTTTTTTGATTCACAAACTAGATGACCTTCTTGTTCTAAAAATAATTTAACCGCTTCAATATCATTTCTATCTATTATGAAATCAACATCCTTATGATTCCTGGACATATAACCAAGATAGGAGTCAACCGCAAAACCGGACAAGGTTACATATTGCCATTTTTCTTCCTGCGCTTTTATTACAATTATTTTAAATAAGGCAACTGCTTTTTTAGTTCTTTCATCTAATTCGTCACTTGGAAGTGGTGGAAATTCTTTTTTTAAAAGATTAACAATCATATATTTTATTTTATCACAAAAGTCGTTGCGGGCAATTTGATACGCAGTTGTAACTGCTTTTGTTGATAAATAAGGGTTTATTTAGCCCTTAAGCTCTTTACAAGCCTCATTGCCCCATACCCAATTAATAAACATCCGACGATTATGTTTAACGTCTGAATCAAGGCAATAGGTATGGTTTGCTTTACCAAGGAGAAAAAAACTACCGATACTCCCATAAATAGCAGTGTTGCCAATCCAGTTGAAATGCCGAAAGTAAGTAATTCTCGTTTATTATAGTTATATTCAATAACTTTTGACGCGAAGACGCTAGTAAATATAACGATAGTTAAAGGACTGGAGATTGTAAGTAAAAAAGTTGATATAAAACTGCTAAAAAGACTAATTGAGTTTATTTCTACTGTATTTGAAATACTTTCTCCGGTTATGTTTTTAATTATAAAGATACCGAATAGAACGAGAATTATAGAACTAATGATTCCAAATGCTTTCTTGATTTTTTCTTTTTCCAATAATTTCCCAACCCCAAGGACTGCAAGTGTTATGTAAAAATAATCAGCTAAAGCAACTCCTATAACAGCGGCAAAACCATCAAAAATTGTTTTTTGTAGTGTTAAATTCGCTATAAAAAAGAAAACTGGACCCACGGCAAGCTGAAGAAATAATCCGGTTGCTAGTCCATTTTTAAAAACTTTCATATTCTCAGTTTATCACAAAACCGTTGCGGAGATGGGAGGATTCGGTCAGGCGTAATTTTCTGTTGAAAATTCGCACGACCCTGCCTCGGCCCGTCGGCCTCCGGCTTTCTCATTTCCCGCTCTCACGCAATGATGTTCCGCTCGGACTGCGTTCAGCAGTCCTTGCGAATCATTGCGGAGATGGGAGGATTCGAACCCCCGATGCCTTTCGGCATGCCGGTTTTCGAAACCGGTGCATTCAACCACTCTGCCACATCTCCTTGCTGTTTAATCTAGCATTTTTTGCGATTTTTTCAAAAAAATGATATATTTCTTTTGTTCGTTTTAGGCTAATCCGCCTTTGGCGGACGCCCGATCAAATCTTTGATTTAGGGCCCTATCGTCTAACGGTTAGGACAGCGGGTTTTCAATCCGTCAATCTGGGTTCGATTCCCAGTAGGGTCACACGACCAAAAAACACCAGAATTCATCTGGTGTTTTTTGGTGTCGTTAGTGATCTCCTTACGGAGAGAATCGAAGGCCGGAAGCCGGCGGGCTGAGGCGGGGTCGCGAGATTTTTCAGTAGAAAAATACTTGTGACCGAAAGCGTACTCGCGGTTCCCAGTAGGGTCACCAAACGAAACTTAACTAGAACGAATTAGGCCCCATCAAGAGTGCATCTTCATGAGGCCTGTTACGAACCTCATGGCTCGTGTAAAAAAATACTGCGGAGGAATCTATGGCCCCTGTTCCCATGGCCGTCTTAGCCACGGGAACAGGGGCGTCCGTCTTACTGCTGCTGCCGCCGCTCAAACTCCAAGCGGTCCCAAAGCAACTCCTCGGGAGGAATGTGCGCGGCCTCAATGGCCGCCATTGCCTCCAGATGCTGCGAACTGGGTGCGGTGAAACACCGGGTGTCATCTCCTGGCTGAGGTGAACGCGTGTTTTCTTCATCGCGCATGATACCTATTCCCTCCGAAAAGAACTGCGTTGTTTTTTTACTGCGACCCTGACGATACTCGACATTTTTATAGCATTAATTTAAATGTTTATCAAACGTCAATATGTGGATTTTAATTGATAATAAACTCCCTATCTTATACAATCCTTAAATGGACAAAGGCGATAAGCTAAAAGCCCTGCATAAAAAGTGGATGGAAGAATGCGAATGCGAACTCAAAAAGACCGCCACCCAGGCTGTCCCCGGGGCCGGTAGCGCAGAAGCAGAAATAGTATTCATCGGTGAAGCGCCGGGAAAATCCGAAGACAAACTCGGGGTGCCTTTCGTAGGAGCAGCAGGAAAATTCCTGGATGAAATGCTCGGGATTATAAACTTAAAACGGGAGGACATATACATAACAAACATAGTGAAATACAGGCCGCCGGACAACCGCGACCCTCTTCCTGCGGAAAAATCCGCCTGCAGAGAGTGGCTACTCGATGAACTCAAAATCATTTCTCCGAAACTTATAATCTTCTTGGGCAGGCACGCGATGAACAATTTTTTCCCAGAGTTGCAAATATCGGGAGCGCATGGAAAACTTCTCATCAAGCCTTTCAAGGGCATGTCGACAAAATACTTCTTCCCTCTTTACCACCCGGCGGCGGCTCTTTACGACGGCTCCATGCGCGAAGTTTTAATTCAGGATTTTAAAAAAATCCCGAAAGTTTTGAAGGAAATTGAAAAAAGAGAGCCTTAGTGTATAATCCTCGTATGGCTGTAGAAAAAATCCAAATTATCATTTTAGCCGCGGGAAAAGGAACCCGTATGAATAATGATTTGCCGAAAGTTCTAGTACCTCTAGCAGGCCAGCCTATAATCAAACATCTTTTAGATAGAATAAAAGATTTAGAATTTGGAAAACCATACATAGTTGTAGGGCACGGCAAAGAGGCAGTTATTAAGGAATTAGGAGGTAATTACAACTATGTTGAGCAAAAAGAACAATTAGGAACAGGTCATGCTGTAAACGCCGTAAAACACGGTGTAAAGAATGAAGCTAGTAGCATAGTGGTTCTATATGGAGATCAACCTTTTACTACCGCAGATACAATAAATAAACTTGTGGAAAAACAGGTAGGAATGAACAAGAAAATTGTCATGGCCACTGTTGAATTAGAAGACTTTCAGGATTGGCGGTCAAATTTTGTAGGATTTTCGAGAGTAATAAGAGACAAAAATAGAAAAATTTTAAAAACGGTAGAATATAACGACGCTACCGAAGAAGAAAAAGGGGTTAAGGAAGTTAACCCTTGTTATTTTTGTTTTGACGCTCAGTTTTTATGGCAAGAACTTGAAAAGTTAAAAACTGATAACACGCAAGGAGAATATTACCTTACCGATGTTTTAAAATCAGCTGTAGAGCAAGGAATAGACATAGAAAGCATCCAAATCGACCCGAGAGAAGCCTTGGGGGCCAACTCAAAAGAAGAACTTGAGATATTGGAAAAATTAATGGTAAAATAAAGATCTATGAAAAACCCATTTGAAAACGCGATGGCACAGTTAGATAAGGTTTCTCAAATTAAGGATTTCGGACAAGAGTTCATCTCAAGGTTGCGACAGCCTGACCGGGACATAAGAATATCTATACCGGTAAAAATGGATGACGGCTCTGTGAAAATTTTTGAAGGATACCGGGTGGAATATAACAATGCTCTCGGTCCGTACAAGGGCGGAATCAGATACCATCCGGACACGGAGATAAACGAAGTAAAGGCGCTCGCATTCTGGATGGCCATAAAATGCGCGGTAGCAAACATCCCCATGGGCGGAGGCAAGGGCGGAGTAACGGTAGACCCGAAAACTTTATCAAAAAAAGAGCTGGAGGAACTTTCTCGTGGGTGGGCAAGAAAACTTTCGGACATTTTAGGTCCGCTCAAGGATGTGCCGGCGCCAGATGTAAATACTACCCCCGAAATAATGGCCTGGATCGCCGACGAATATGGAAAAATTACGGGAGACAAGTCGGGAGCGGTTATTACCGGCAAACCGCTTGACAAAGGAGGCTCGGAAGGAAGAAACACCTCCACCGCGCAGGGTGCATTTTACGCATTTGAAAAACTAAAGAAAGAATTTAACCTGCCGGAGCAATGCAAAATAGCCATTCAAGGTTTTGGCAATGCAGGGAGTTTCGCCGGTCTAATATTTAGCAATGCCGGACACACAATCGTCGCGATTTCTGATTCCAAAGGAGGAATATATAACGAAAACGGTTTGGATATTTCCAAACTTTTAGAATATAAAAAAAAGACCGGCTCTCTTTCGGGCTTTCCCGGGAGCAAAGATATTACAAACGCCGAACTCTTGGAAACAGGATGTGATTTACTTATACCGGCTGCATTTGAAAACCAGATAACGAACGAAAATGCCGACAGGATAAAAGCCAAGGCGATTGTAGAAATCGCTAACGGCCCCACTACGCCTGAAGCTGACGAGATTTTGTTTAAAAAAGGAATACCGGTAATACCCGACGTGCTCGCAAACTCCGGCGGAGTGACAGTATCCTATTTTGAATGGGACCAAAATCTTAAAAAAGAACATTGGAGCGAAAAGGAAGTTTTTGTTAAGTTAAAACAAATGATGGAAGACTCGGCGAAAAAAATATCAGAAAAAGCCAAAGAAAATAAAACAAATTTGCGTATGGGCGCTTTCATTCTCGCCCTTGAAAGAATCAGCGCAAAGATGTAATATCATAAAACATGGGCGGCTAGCTCAGTTGGTAGAGCGTGTCTTTGACGTAGACAAGGTCACAGGTTCGATCCCTGTGTCGCCCACATGAGAATTTTAAGCATCGAAACATCCTGCGACGAAACGGGCATAAGTATAATGGAAGCGAAAGGAGGCATTAATAATGCTTCTTTTAAAGTTCTAGGGGACACGGTCTCGTCGCAAATAGATATTCATATACCTTTCGGGGGAGTTTTCCCGGCACTCGCAAAACGGGAACATATAAAAAATCTGCCGGTTGTATTAAGGCGAACACTAAAAAAAGCCGGCTTGGAGAAAAAGTCAAAACCGGTAGACCTTATCGCGGTAACATACGGCCCGGGCCTTGAACCCGCTCTTTGGACCGGAATAGTTTTCGCGCAAGAATTGGCGGAAAAATGGAAGGTGCCGCTTATTCCGGTAAACCATATGGAAGGCCACCTGCTTTCCGTATTTGGTAAAAACAAAGGAACTTTTAAAATTTCAAAAATAAAAAGTCCGGCGCTTGCCCTGTTGGTATCCGGCGGACACACGGAACTCGTGCTTTTGAAAAAATGGATGGATTATAAAATAATCGGAGAAACCCTGGACGACGCAGTGGGCGAAGCTTTTGACAAAGCTGCCAGGATGCTCGGACTGCCCTATCCCGGCGGACCGCAAATATCCAAACTTGCGGAAGAGCTTAGGCTCCGAGAAAAAGAAAATCAAACTTTTCAGGGTCGCAATTTTTCTTCTAAAAAATTTGCTCAGTCCTCGGGCCGTCGCCCTGCGGAGTCCCATCAAAGCTTATTTCCTTTTTCTCTCCCTCGCCCGATGCTTCATACAAAGAATTTTAATTTTTCTTTTTCAGGACTCAAGACAGCTGTTTTATATTTGATAAGAGATTTGGGCGGCATTGAAAAAATAAGCAAGGGGAAAAAATCAGAAATCGCTTTGGAATTTGAAAATGCGGCAATAGAGTGTCTTACCCATAAGACAAAAAGGGCCATAGAGCAATATAAAATAAAAACCGTTCTGGTGGGAGGAGGAGTATCCGCGAATAAACATCTCAGGAATGAAATGAAAAAATTGGCCGGAAAAAATACGGAAGTTAAGTTCCCCACCAAAGAATTATCTACCGACAATTCTCTCATGATAGGCATTGCCGGCTATTTGAATTATCAAAAAAATAAAAACCTGCCTGCCGGTAGGCACGGGAAAGTTCCAAGTCTCTCCAGCATAAAAGCAACTGGCAATTTAAGGCTTTAATTGATATTATTAAGGCATGGATGAGAAATTACTCAAACCTTACGACCCTAAAAACACAGAAGACAGGATCTACAAGCTTTGGGAGGAAAGCGGTTTTTTTAACCCGGACAACCTGCCTGCGCAGGCAGGCCTGCCTAACTCCGGCAATAATAAAGCCTTCACTATAATAATGCCTCCTGTGAACGCTAACGGCTCTCTACATGCGGGTCACGGTCTGGTAATGACGATTGAAGACATAATGGTTAGATACAAAAGAATGCGGGGTTTTAAAACGCTTTGGCTGCCGGGGCTTGACCATGCCGGCTTTGAAACCCAGGTTGTCTACGAAAAAAAGCTGGAAAAAGAAGGACGCACCAGATTCGGAATGGACCCGAAAGAATTATATAAGGAAATTTTGGACTTCACTCTGGCTAATTCTGTCAATATTAAATCCCAAATAAAAAAGATGGGAGCATCCTGCGACTGGTCGCGCGAGAAATTTACTCTGGACGACAGCGTGGTAAAAACCGTATATCAGACTTTCAAAAGAATGTATGACGACAACTTGATTTACCGCGGAAACAGAATCGTGAGCTGGTGTTCAAAACATCAAACTTCTTTTTCCGACCTGGAAATAAAAGACGAAGAGAGGGTTGAGCAATATTACTATTTAAAATACGGACCATTTATTATCTCTACTTCACGTCCCGAAACAAAATTTGGAGATAAATATGTGACCATGCATCCGGATGATAAAAGATATGCTGAGTATAAAAACGGACAAAAAATAAATCTTGAATGGATAAATGGGCCATTAGAGGCCACTATAATAAAAGATGAAGCCGTAGATATGGAATTCGGTACAGGTGTCATGACTATAACTCCATGGCATGACGTTGCCGATTTCGGCATTGCTGAAAGACATAATTTGGATAAAGAACAGGTTATTGATGAAAATGGAAAACTTTTGCCAATCGCCGGAGAATTTGCAGGGTTACACATCAAAAAAGCTAGACCTTTAATTATTGAAAAACTGCAAAAAAAAGGTTTGGTAGAAAAAATAGATGAAAATTATAAACACGTTGTCCGAACATGCTACAAATGCGGAACAATCATAGAGCCGCAAATTAAAAGTCAGTGGTTTATAAAAATGAAACCTTTGGCAGAAAAAGCGCTAGAGAAAATAGAAAGCGGGGAAGTAAAATATATTCCCGAACATTACAAAAAAATCACCACCTACTGGCTCTCCAATATAATGGATTGGAACATTTCCAGGCAAATCGTCTGGGGCATACCGATACCAGCCAAGCTCTGCCTAGAATGCGGACACGGCATGGCAGATATTGAAAATAAGATTACGAAATGCGAAAAATGCGGAGGCGACGTAGTTGCTGATAATGACACCTTTGACACCTGGTTTTCTTCCGGGCAATGGCCATATATTGTGCTAGGTTATCCAGACGGAAAAGATTTCAAAACATTTTACCCGACAGATGTGATGGAAACAGGCGGAGACATAATATTCTTCTGGGTTTCTAGGATGATAATGCTCGGACTATATATTACAGACAAAATTCCTTTTAAAAACGTTTACCTGCACGGAATGGTCCTGGACGCCAAAAGCCAGAAAATGAGTAAAAGTAAAGGAAATGTGATAGACCCTCTTACCTTGACGGAACAGTTCGGTACCGATGCTTTCAGGATGGGCATGGTAGTGGGAAACACGCCTGGCACATCGCTTGCGCTTTCACCGGACAAAATCAGAGGGTATAAAAATTTTGCGAATAAAATATGGAACGCCACCCGCTTTGTTCTTGAAAACACAAAAGGTTTCGCTGTCCCGGAAATCCCAACCTATGATGAAGAAGATAAAGCCTCGGACGAAGAACTAAAGTCTTTAATAAAAGAAATAACAAAAGAAATGGACGAATATAAATTCTACTTAGTTGCAGAAAAACTTTACCACCACTTCTGGCACACATTCGCGGATGTCATCATAGAACGCTCAAAGAAAAAAATACTGGCCGCGCCCGTAGGCTCTGGGCCGAGGGAGAATAAAAACGCCGATTCCGCAAAAGCGCTTCTTCTAGCCCAATTAACTACCCTGCTTAAAGTTTTGCACCCTTTTATTCCTTTTGTCACGGAAGAAATCTGGTCGATGATGCCCGCAAAAAATAACCTACTTATTGTCGAAAAATGGCCTTCATAACAAGCGACCCTAAAATTTTAGGACTGGCATTCTTAGTAGGAGTAATTCCTTCGCTTTTATGGCTATGGTTTTGGCTCAAAGAAGAACAAGACCCGGAACCAAAAGGACTGCTTGCGATAGTTTTCATTTTGGGAATGATGTCGGTAGTCGCGGTATTGCCGATTGAAAAATTCATACAAGGCTTGGTGGATTCGCACAACGCGCAGATCATACTGTGGGCAAGCGCCGAAGAAATACTGAAGTACTTGGCCGTACTAATAGTCCTTTATAAAACAAACCATGCCCACAAGCCGGTAGAATGGCCTATTTACATGATAACTGCCGCTCTAGGCTTCGCGGCTCTTGAAAACGCGCTGTTTTTGATTAAACCGCTTTCTGTTAGCGGGGCAACTGTCGCCTTACTTACCGGACAGCTCAGATTCATGGGTTCCACGCTCCTGCACACCATTGCTTCCGGGGTTCTAGGTATCGCGATAGGAGTCTCCTGGCGGACTGAAGGACTCAGGAAATTTTGGCATGTTTTTCTAGGCTTTATCGCGGCAATTGCCTTGCATAGCGCGTTTAATTTTTTTATAATAAGAAATGACGGAAATGACTTTTTGAAAGTGTTCGCTTTTTTGTGGGTCGTCACAATTATAGTTATGCTACTTTTTGAAAAAGTCAGGAGAATGGGTCAAGAAAGTTAAGTAAATTTTTATCAACCCCGACGTTACAGTCGGGGCTCCGACCCAAAAGGCGTCGGGGTTAACTTCGAAAGATATAATGGACAACAAAAAAAGAAGTTTTTTTGAAAGATTAACGGGAAGCGTGAATGTGGAAGAAGAGCCCGAAACAAGAAAAGAATATTCGATAAAGGTAGGGAAGGGAGATAAAAAACCGGGCAACAACTGGATAGAGGAAGAAAACGAAGAAGCTGAATTATCCGTGGATGTTTATCAAACACCGACCGACATAATTATCCAGACCATGGTTGCGGGGGTTAAGCCGGAAGACCTGGAGCTGTCCATCGCGAGAGACACAATAACCATCCGCGGAGAGCGCGAAGAATCAAGGACGGTGGATGAAGACAATTATTTTACCCAAGAGTTGTATTGGGGTAGATTTTCTAGGACTATTTCTCTTCCCGCCGAAGTGGAACCGGAAGAAGTAGAAGCAACCGAACGCCACGGACTGCTCACGGTTAAGATAAAAAAGGTAGACAAAGAAAAGAAAAATACCGTAAAAGTAAGGTCAATATAGTTTGAAAACTATATTGGTCACGAATATTTTCTCGCCGTCGCTCGAAAATTTCGCGACCCCGGCTCGTAATTTTTTCTGCTGAAAAAATATTACTCCGCCTCACAAAATTAAAAATAATGCCGTAGGGCATTATTTTATATACATTTTGTGCCGAGGACCAGAATCGAACTGGTGACCTATCCCTCTTCAGGGGAGCGCTCTACCAACTGAGCTACCTCGGCATATTTTATCTTCAACCAAAATCAATTACTAAATTTTTTCAAAAAATCTTGAACAGGAGTGCCATTTTCCTGTTGCTGTAGACCATTCATTGAGTCCCAGACATTTATAATTTTATTTATGAATGGCTCTAAAAAATAAAAAGACCCAAAGGCTATGCCGAATATCACAAGAACCTTAAACAAGATCCAAAGAGCAGACCACTTTTGGACACTTCGAATCTTGCGAAGTATGTAATTATTTTCTTTCTCAAGAACTAAAGTCTCCTCTAGTAATTTTTGGGACTCAGGATCCATAGGTACAATTTAGCATAATGTTTAAGGGAATAAAAGGGTAAACTAATTATTGCTATTACCGCTGGGATACAATACTTTCTCAAGTTTTTGTGCTGTAACTGGTTCAGTTGCTTTTTGTTTTCTTTTGTCTGCGTACATTTCCAAATCTGCTTCTTTCATCAAATCTTTCCGACTTTTTCCCTCCCCTCGCGAAACAGCGCAACCTATGGCGACGGTGACCTCGCGGAATTTCGCGTCTCTTAAAGCTTCCACGTCCCTTAAAGCTTCATTGATTTTTGCTCTAATCCCTTCAACAACTAACACAACTGACTCTCCATCTAAAGCTTCCCCTTCCCTGGCAAGCGTGAATTCGTCACCTCCATTCCTACACACGATACCCGGCTCCTCCTTTAAGACATTTGCGACCGCTATCAACAGATCATCACCAACTCCATGACCAAGTTTATCATTAACTTCTTTAAAGTAATTCAAATCCAAAAACATAACCAACAAAACTTTGCCAGCCTTTCTCCCTTTTATCAATAGATTCAAGGCTGACTCAAAAGGTGCACGCGTCGGTAGACCAGTAAGATCGTCTTCTGCCGCGGAATCAGGCTTTTTGGGCTCGGCCTCTTCGTCTTGTGAAGTTAATTTTTCAGGCATAATTTCACTCATAAGCATAATCTTATCATATATAACTCTAAAATCCAATTTCCAAATAACCTTTTATATGCTAGATTATAAGCGTAGTTGCCCCCGTAGTTCAATGGATAGAACAGTTCCGTCCTAAGGAATAGATCCCCGTTCGATTCGGAGCGGGGGCACAGAACAAAGCTTAGAGTCCTAGCTGCTGAGCAATTTTTGGCTGGTTG
>C687J35174_10003263_pt1 | contig 22340 bp, 24 predicted proteins | sample RifCSPhighO2_01_FD_35174 | JGI IMG/M metagenome (IMG submission 35174) | reverse complement strand
TAATGTAGAGCAGACCGGCAGGCTTTGAATTATGCAGGGGCGCCTCGTCTGAGAAAGGCATGGCGCGATTGACCACCGTGAAAGTTACGTTCGGGAAAGCCCCGTGCAACAACGCCAAACCGTGATGGGTCGACGACGGCAACGATTCAGGATCGAGGCTGGTCACGGGCCCAATCCCATCACCCCAGCCCACGAAAACATCGTCATTATCGGCCCAGGTAGACAGCCACAGGTCCCCGTTGCTGTCGAACGGAGCGAAAGGGTCACTCACAGTGAGGGTGCGGGTTTCATTTGTTGGAGGGGGGCATACTCCGCAATCAGCAGGGCATGTAGAGCAAGTCTCAGCTCCATTACACCTTTCATCTCCACAGTAAGGCTCTTCGCCTGCGGTTTGATTGGGAGTTTCTCCTTTTTGGCATACTTTATAGTCTTGAGGGCAGAGATTAGGATTAGATAATTCTTTTGCATCGCAGATCTTGTCTCCGCATTTGCTTGTAGTTGGACCTTTACCATTTTCTCCTTTTTGGCATACTTTATAGTCTTGAGGGCAGAGATTAGGATTAGATAATTCTTTTGCGTCGCACTTACCATCTCCACAAAGAGTATCTTTAGGTAAGGCACAGCCCGCTAGAAAAATAATCCCAAATACCAGAAGAGTAAAAAGTATAAATCTCATCTTATTACTTTTTTCTTTTACCTTATATTTAAATTTATCTAAACTTAAGACGTCATGAAACATCTAAATGTGTTCTGTAAAGAAATGCGACTTCTTTGTCTTTCTTATTCAAAATTGCTATAATCTGTTTTCTTAAAAAATCAGAAGTCACTGTCTTATTCTTAACTTTCTTCTTCAATATTTTTACTGCCAAACTAGCAAGTTTTTCTGATCTTTTCTCTCCATATTCTGCAATAAGCGCGGCCATATAGACAGAAGAATATAGCTTCCTCTCGTCAAAACGCTCTTTTCTTCCGTGTCTTTTTATTATTTCCATTTTATCCAAGATTTATTGTCCCATTAGCTATCAATATTAATAACCACCCTAGGAAGATTAAAAGTATCCCTGTAATTAATCTTACATAAGATCTGCTTTCTTGTTTCCATTGCTTTATTACATGAATCTTTTTTCCTGTAAGTACTAATAAAAGAATCACAAGCAGTGGTAGAATAAAAATAAGATTATATAATAAAAGTAACCATACTGCAGTCATATTAAAACTTTGAGACAGTAAAAGAGCAATAGCAAGATAAGGCCCGCCTGTACATGGAAGCTCCACAGCAGCAACAAATACTCCTAAGAGTATTACTGCAGGAACAGACATCTTTGTAATATTCTTCATATAGCCGTGAATCTGTTTCACTCTATTTTGAGGGATCATCAAAGAAAAGCCTTTTCCATACCAATAAAAGTCTTTTATTTCTATAACCCCAGCTATTACAATTACACTACCGACTATCATAGAAATATATTCAGCAATGCTCTGTGGTATTCTTGCAAGAAATGCAGTTAAGCCTAAGCCAGCTAAGAAATAAGTCAAATATATAGCTGCTATATAGATAATTCCTATCTTCAACATCCTCTTTTTTTCTTTTGCAGCAATTAAAGTTGATAATAAAAGGATTAAAACACCGATAGCACAAGGATTTATCGAATCAATAGCTGCTGTTATCAAAACAGTCCCTATTGTTGGCAATGATTGCTCTATCATCTTTTATCTTCCTGCTGCAGTTCGTTTAAGATTTGTTCAGGATTTTTTTCTGTAAAGACAATTTTTAATCTGTCTCCTGGAGGCACATTAGAATATGGAGCAATCATATATTCATTCATTAATGGTTCAAGACGCCATATTCTTTCATTTCCTAATTGACTCTCTACAAATAAGTATGAATGGGAAGGCAGATTATTACAAAGCTCTCCATCTTTTACAGAAATAATCCCTTCTTCACTTGGAATTGAAATAATTGTTTCATCAAAATAACCACCTATGGATTTAAAGAATTCCCCTAATTCAATCTCTTCTAGTGATGCTGGCGTGCCTTCTATATGTATGCGCATATCATTGTGCTCATGTACCTTTGAAGTACCTATTCTATTCGTAATTCCTTTTGGATCTTTTATTTCCACTTCTTCATTGCACAAAGTTACCGTAAAATCTGCATGCCAGTGTATAGGTCCTTTCGTAGGAGAAGTAGCATTAAGGTATAATGTTGCTCCAAGAAGAAAAATAGTTGCCAATATTGCCATTATCGCTATTATCCAAAAAGCTAATCTCTTTTGTAGTTCTGAAATTTTCTTTAAGAATATGATAGAAAATAGTGCAATAATCAGTATCAAAACAGCAGTAATAGTTAATACTTGTAAAGAAATAGGAGTTAAATCAAAAGCTGTTCTTTCACCTTCTTCATCACCATGAGCTACTATATTTGAAATACTAAAAATAAATAATAAAAATATGCCTAATACTTTTATTGCCTCTTTTTTCATTATCACTCTTTTGTTTTTATGTGTTAATAAATCTTTAGTATTTAGCAAAGTTTAGTGAGCTATCAACCAAATTTTATGGTTCTTTGATAGCATTATTAAGGAAGCAAAATAGGCTTATTTCCTCCGCTGTTACCTATGATTTCTTTTTGCAGTGGCATTTTTAATTTCCTTAAATGTAAATTTTCTCCATGGCTCTTTAATAAACTGCATTAAAATTTCATATTCTTTTTTCAACATTTTTTATTCACCTTATTATCAAGCCTGTTTTTAGGAACATTTAATCCTAATTATAGGATTATAATATTTGAGGCTTTCGGTCATGTTTTTAGAAGCAATTAGAGATTACACTTACAACAAAAATTGTCAAGCAAATAAAGTTTCAGTCTGATCATAAATTTAAGTATATCTCGATGGCCTTACTAAAAAAAGATTTAAATACTAGCTTCTTATTTTATATTTATGCGTCACATGCCTATCTTAGGGATTTTTTTAGTGAGTTTGCTTTTCATTAACGGATGCCAAAGCATTACTGGCAAAGCCATTGAAGAGTTTGAAGAAAAATCAATTCCTGTAACTGGAAAAACAATTGATAGTATAACTACTTTCTCTATAGATAATATTAATATAGAGAAAGGCAAGCTTAATAATATAGAAATAACATTCCAAACAGGCTCAATTCCCGTAAACACTCAATTTAAAGTATATATTTTAAAAGATTCTATTGAGATAGATAGTAAAACCTTAGATTTTAAAGAGATAAAAGAACAGAAAACTCTTGTTTTGCCTATGGATTTAAGCATGAAAACTGGTAGATATGAATTAATTATAGAATTGTTTATTTCTAATGAGAAAATTTATCAGCAAAGCAAAATTTTTAGAGTGAATCTCTGGGATAAATTCTAATTGTGGTTAAGTAAGAGCAAAATACTCCCTAGATGAAGTTCTTCTTATGTGCCTAAAAAATAATCCTACTTCCTTTTCATATACTGTATTTTCTTCTTCCCATTCTAAAATTGGTTTTATGTCCTCATCATCAGCGATTACTAAAATTGGTCTCGTGATTCTAAATAAGATTCCGTCTGAATTACTATAATCATAAGTTTGCAATTCTCCTAAGAGAGAATAAATTGGAAAACGCTGCATTTCCTCTATACTGTGAAAATCTTTATCAAATTCTGTCATTCTATAGGCCAAATCTCTGTTTAATCTTAACTTCTTAAAATCTCTATTTAATCTGAATCTTCCCCTTAACATACCGGAAGGCATAAAGCCTTTCCCTAATACTTTATAAGAAAGTAATTCTAAATTTAGAAGTGTTGTCATTTCTATGCTGCTTATTATTGATGATTTAAAACATTTCCTATTTCGTAAAACTTTCTTTAAAGATAACGTATGATACTTTTCTTCTTCTTGCACTAACTGTTGATTTTCTGGAAGCTCTTCATAAAATCTTGGAGAATCATAAATGGGGTTGAAACCAATAATTCTAGAAATAATTCTTTATCTACAGGAATCATTTTTGGATGATTTGCAAGTGCATCAACTAAAACTAATGCTTTTTCAAGTTCCATTTTTTCTTAAAAATTATCTGCTTGCATCCGCCTGCCTTTCCAATTCAAGCTTCTTTGCAATAGCGGCACTTTTTGTATCTATACTATAAGCATAAATAATCTCATCTGCTAGACATTCCTCAGTCTTCTTTTTAGAATTCCATGCCTTTTGATAAGCTCCCTGAACCATTAAACGCAAAGCTACATCTATCCTTCTTTGAGGAGCCATATCGACCGCTTGAGGATATCTTGCACCCCCATATTCAATAGTTGTAATTTCTTCTCTAGGTGCTGCATTCTCTAATGCCTTAACATAAACTTCAACAGGATTTTTTTTTGTTTTTTGCTCTATGATAGCAAATACCTTTTCAACCATAATATAAGCCTTTACTGCCTTTCCTGTATTCTTTCCAGATGTCAGTTTATGCTTCTTCCCGCGATGGCCGGCAACCATCATCTTATTCATCAGTCTTTCAACAATAGGAATTTTCTTTCCCCATAAACGGTTTAATCCTAATCTTCCAGAACTTCTTGGAATTAAAATAGGAGAAGCATTAATGTAAGGCTGTAATGCAATATCCTGTACTTTAATACCATCCATATCCCATTTATTGAAAATTTTCATCTTCTTCCTTTCTCAATCTTTCCTTTCAGTAAAGCATCCAAGCTTTGATCATTTACTTTAATGACCTGCCATCTAATCGCTGGCAAATCTCCTTTAGATCTTCCTTTAGTGCCGCCAATGCATTCAACTAAAACTTCATCATGCTCATCAATCATCTTAATGGCATTATTTCCTGGAGCAAAAGCAGTTATTTTTCTTCCGTTCTTTAATAATTGCACCTTAACACAATTAGATACTAAAAATCCATTAGCAATAAAGTTGTGATTTTTAGATTTGGTTGTTATATCCCTAACATCGCCACAAGAAACTTCTTCTATTTTCTTAACTTCCTCCCATACAAATCCCGAAAAACCCAAACCCCTTGTAGCTTCAACTAACCATTCATCAAACCTTATATCACTTAAAGCGAGCATATGCAATTCTCCCTTAACCCTTCCAAAAGTCCAATCGTAAATTGTGGTTGTGTTAACTTCAGGATAATCTGTATTTATTTTCTCTAAAATTTCTTTATGAGATAATCCATTTTTATCTAATTCTATAACTTTGTCATAAGCTTCTAATCTTTTTAGCATCTTTATTTGTTTTTGTTTTACATAAGCATAAACATATCTAGCTATTTTTTCTTTTTTAGTTGCATATTCAAATCCAATTTTTCCATATAAATTAATTAAATTTTGAGTAGTGTTTGACAAGTAAACCTTGGTTTTGTGACTAATCTTTCCGTCTTTCCTTATACAATGCGGGATAACCTTAACTTTTTTCATTTCTATATCAAATTCATTTAATAGTTTTTTAATATCATCGACAAATTCCAATCCAGATTCAATTAAATCTTCTCTTTTATTTAATGAGAAATATGGTGTCCTAAAACTTTTCAAACTAATTTGTGGTTCTGGTTTAGTCATTTCACACCCAAAATAACTTGCTAAAAATAATTGTTTAACCCATTGTTTAGGAGAATTCATAACCCATTTCGGAACCCTAAATTCAACATCTGTTTTCTTTCCAATTGGAGCTCCAAGTGCTTTAAATAACGAAAAGAAAGCAATAGAAGTGGCATCTAATAATAAAGAAGTTCCTTTGACCAATCCTTTTTTAATTCCTTTCTTATTTATAGTATATGTATAACCACCACTATCCACTTTTCTTATTGCAGATGTTTTTAACCCAATAAACTCTAAATCTTTTTTTATTATTTGTAAATCGTCAATTCCTGCACAAAAATTAAAATCTCCTCTAGACGATATACCGGATTTTCTTAAAGTAACATGCCCATCCCCAAATAAATGAGATAGTAATTTAATTAAATAAGGTAGTTTTTGATTATCTAAACTAAGTGGCAATAATCCTTTTTTCTTTAATTCCCTTATAATGCTCTCTTTCTTTGATTTTGGTGGAATATATTTTAGAAGTTCATTTTCATCTAATATAATACTATCATCTATCTCGTATAGGATGTTCTCTTTTGGTAATGTAGCTACTTTTTCTCCTTCTTTAATATTTTCTAAATCAGTTTTTCCAGAGGTAGTATAAAATGGATGATCTGGTGTTGCAATTAAACTCCTTCCACTTTTTGTCATAATTTTATATGCTTTATGTGGGAATAATTTAATATAATTTACGAGTTTAGTTTTTTCAATTCTTTTTTTAGTAGTATTAAAAGATAATAACTCTGTATCCAAGAATGACTCCTCTATGTCTTTTATTGGAAAAGATAATGAATTGGAACCTAAAATCAAAGATGAAGCAGAAACGCATTTTCTCATTGCTGAATTATGAGAAACCATGGTTTTTCCATTTCTTTTAGTTATGATATACCCATTTTTTGTTTCTACACACCAAACAAAACCCTTGTAAGGTGTTAATTTCCACAGCATATCTTCCTTATTTACCCACACAATTTTCTCATCTTTATAGCAAGGGATTATTACGTCCTGTTTTGGCATATATCCTGCCTCTATTGTCATAATAGTCAACATACCATTATATGCTGAATTTCTATTGAAAGTTTGAAGAAGCATAACATGATTCTGAGTTACCCTAAAATCTAAATCATCTTCTCGATAGGAAACAAGATCTCCATCATAATATTCGACAATTTTCCGAATAATTACCTCCTTCTCTATACTCTCTTTTTCTAAGTTATATGTAAAAATCTCTTCTTTATCTTTTATTTCTTTGTAAGTTTTCCACCCGCTTGTCGTTAAAAGTTCGGTATTAACATCAAAGCAATTTGGCTGTTTTGCCTCTACCTGAACTTTCTCCAGAACAATGCCTTTTGCCTGATGGCTTCCCTTTAAAGGATCAGATTTCTGCTTCAAACGCAACATCCTTTTAGTATACCAATTATCGTGCCATTTACTTAAGCTTCTTCTTTTCTTAAGCTTCTTTCCTGCTCCTAAACCATTTGATTTTTTTCCCATATTATTTATTTAAAAAACAGGATTTATTCTCACTTTATAAAGATTACTACAAAACCTTAATCTCTTGAATATCAAAATATTTATTCACAACATCTTTAAGATGCTCTAAATTAGACCTGTCTCTTCCTATAATGATTCCTCTTTCTCTTATCCCGTCAATTTTCAAAGAAATAATTTTATCCTGCACTGTAATTTCATGCACTTTAATAGGCATAAGATAATTCCTTAGGAATACTCTGACATCAGGATTGAACTCAACAATCTTAATTTGTTTCTTGCTGATCTGCTCCATCTTCTTCACATTAACTCCATTCTTGCCTATTGCCTTGCTCATCTCTCCTTGTTCAACAACAAAAACAGTTTTCTCCTTCTCAAAGAAGCAGTCTTTTATCTTTGCGTGAGTTAGCTGCTCAAAGAAAGCCAGAGCTTGGATTGTTTCATTCGTAAGTTTCATCTTAAAGAACACTAACAACGCTTACCGCATAAGATTTTTTACAGAGATTCCCTAGCTCTAGTGGTTGTTTTTTAATCTCGTAAATTTCAACATTTCCCAAAGAACCATAATACTCAATTCTCTTCTTGATATCTTCTCTGCAATTAGAAGAGAGAAAAACCTTTTTCACCTTTCCCTGCTTCAAAAGCTTAATAGTTCTTTTACTGCCAATAACAGTAGTTCCAGTTAAGGCTTTTTTTAATTCCTTTAAGCTCATTTTTTCATCTTCGCCATCAATCCAGGCAATCCTGTTCCTGTAGGCACTGGCTGATTTACTAAAACATTTTCAATAACACTATTTAACGTATCCCTTTCTCCAACTAGACTTGCATCTATAATATGCTTGATTGGTGTTTCAAAAGTTGCTCTTGCCAAAACGCTTTCTTTCTCTCCTGTAATCCCTCCCCTAGTCACTCCCTTGACCTTACCAGAAGTGCACATAGTATCAGCAAGAAGCATTAAATGCCTGATGTCAATTGTTAACCCTTGATCTTCTATAACCTTCGAGGTTTCAGTAATAATAGCTTGCCTTGCAGCTTCTATCCCTAAAATATCTCTTACTTCAAGAACATTATTTGTAATTGTCTTTTTTTCATCAACCTCCTCAACTTTAAGAACATCCTTAAGGTTAGATCCAGAGGTTAATATAATAAACTCACTGTCTTTCTTTACAGGCATTACATGCTTAACGCCATTTATCCCCCCAATAAGTGTATTTCTTATCTTTTCTTTAATCTTATACACATCACTCAAAACACTATTCTTCCCTTTTGGCTTGAAAATTAAAATATCCTTGTTAAGTGTTATATTTGTATTCTTAGTATTTTTCAGCAATGCCTTATACACCTTTTCGCTGTCAAACTCCAAATCAGCCATCTTCTTTTTATCTAACTTTACTTCCACTTGAGCACTGGCAATATTCACCGAAAATTCAGCAGCTACTTCCTCCAAGCGAATTTCCTTGATCAAAGAAGCAATCTTCCTTATCTTGTTTACATCCTTAGAATATTTCTGCTTGATATAAATCTCTAGCTGTGGCGTGCTTGGCTCTTGTCTTGCATCAAATAACTCTATTAATCTAGGTAATCCTAAAGTAACATTCATCTCTGCAACACCTGCAAAATGGAATATATTTAATATCATCTGAGTTCCAGGCTCACCGAAAGATTCTGCAGTAACAACCCCTATGCCCTCTCCAGGACTAATCTTCGCATCTTCATACTCTTCTTTCACTTTTGCTAAGATCTTCTTAACATACTCCTCACTAAGTTTTCTCTCCTTGCACTCTTTTTCAACCTCCTCCAGTATAGGAGCAGGAATCTCTCCATTATAGCTTTCATAAATATCTGCCATATTAGTGCTTAGTTATCTCCTTAACAATCTTCTTTACATTAATTGTTCCGCCATCGCTCTTGGAAACATCAACATCATCTTCTCCATATCTAAATTGAATGATAGTATGGTTAGCATCTCTAACAGTATAATCGTACTCTACACGCAGATCTTGCAAAGCATTGCTCAATCTTCTGTAGAGATATCCTGATTTTGGAGTCCTTAAAGCAGTATCCATCAATGAATCCCTTCCAGTCATGGCTCCATAAAAATACTCATATGGATTAGTTCCTTTCTTAAAGCTATTCCTGATAAATCCTTTCGCAGCAGGACTTCTATCACCTTCTTCAAAAATAGACAGCGGCCTTTTTCTATACCCTTTCTCAATTCTTCTACCACGCAATGCCTGTTGACCAACACTTGCAGCCATCATGCTTAACTTAATTATATCTCCCTGAGCACCTGAATTAACCATTATCAACACAGAGTTATCTTCACTAGAAACACCTAAGACTGCATCTCCAATGCTATTTCTTATCCTATTTAATATCCCTGTAATCTGCAATTCAGCAGTCTCTTCTTCATTTAATCCAGGTTCTGCTCTTAACTTTCCTTCCTCTAATTTCTTAATAATCAGATTAACCTCTTTGAAAGCCTCTTCAATAACCTCATCGCATTTCAAATAAGTTTTTGCAGGCAGATCAGTGTCAGCAACACTAGTAGAAAATCCCCTCTTTAATAGATAAGCTACACCAATAAGTGAAGCCTTTCCTAAGACGTCTAGGCATTTCTCTTCTCCATATTTTACATATAAAGCCCTGACTAAGCTTCCCTTCTCTCCACCAATTGTAGCCTGATCAATTACTCCTTCAACTAATTGCCCTTTTTTGATAATTACATCACTGCTCTTATTCTCCTTATCTGGAGTTTTGGAAGATCCAATGAAATCAAAATCATTAGGTAGTATAGTGCTAAATAATTCTTTTCCACTTACTTTCTCCTTAAGCTTCTTGAAATAAGATATGTCATCAATTCCAACGCTTACTAATAAATTAATGGCCTCTTCTTTAGTAAATATTCCTTCTTTAGTTAATAAGTAATTTCCGGTAATTGCATCTTGAATGCATCCGACAACATTCAAGCCATTTTTAGGAGTGATAATATGATATTGAACCTGCATCAAAAGATCTGCCTCAGCTCTTGCTTCTTCATTCTGAGGAACATGCAAATTCATTTCATCCCCGTCAAAATCGGCGTTATAGGGGAAGCAAACGGAAGGGTTAAGCCTAAATGTTTTTCCAGGAAGAATCTTTACTTTATGAGCCATTACCGACATACGATGCAAGCTAGGCTGTCTGTTAAATATTACAACATCTCCGTCCATCAAATGCCTTTCAACAAGATAACCTAACTGTAATTCCTCAATTAATTGATCCATTGTCTCGCTAGTTATCTTCTTCTTTTTTCCATCTGGTCTAATAACATAATTGCTTCCAGGATAGTTAGATGGTCCTCTCTTAATGAATTCTTTTAAACGCTCTATATTCCACTCAGTCACCATCTCTGGAACTGTTAATTCTTTAGCAACAATGAAAGGAATGCCAACATAGTTCAATCCTATTTTTGGATCAGGAGAGATAACAGCTCTTGCAGCATAATTAACTCTTTTCCCAGCAAGATTTAATCTGAATCGTCCTTCTTTACTCTTTATTCTCTCAGTTATTGTTTTTAATGGCTGTCCGCTTCTATGCCTGGCTGGAGGTATCTGCGCAATGGTATTATCAAAGAATGTTGTAACATGATACTGCAATAAATCCCATAAATCCTCAATAATAATCTCTGGAGCTCCTGCATTAATATTTTCAAAGAGCCTTTGGTTAATCCTTACTATATCTCCTAATTTATGAGTTAGGTCATCTTCGCTTCTCTCTCCAGTCTCTAACGTTATAGATGGTCTTGTCGTTACAGGAGGCACAGGCATTATAGTTAAGATCATCCATTCAGGCTTTGCGTAATTAGGATCTAAGCCCAATGCCAATATGTCTCCGTCGCTTAATTTTTCAAATCTGCTTCTTATCTCAATAGGACTTAATCTCTTATCCCCCTCTAAAAAAGTGCATGGCTTCTCTAATTTTATATTTCCTTGTTTTGCCTTGCAATGGGGGCATTTATTAACTCCCTTTAAGCCGCTCACAAACTCCTTAATCTTTTTTCTCTTAGCCTCACTTCCCTTCTCTTTTTCAATGACATCTAAGCTTTGCAGATATTCCTGAATTTTAACATCATCACAAAGAACTCTTCCACATTCTCGGCAAATACTTCTTAAAAAGGTTAATATCAAGCTTACATATTTAATATGGATAACTGGCCTTGCTAATTCAATATACCCAAAATGGCCTATGCACTCTTTTAATTTCCCTCCGCATGTCTTACACCTTAGCCCAGGATCTATTACTCCCAGCCTTATATCCATCAAGCCGCCGTCAACAGGATAACCCTCTTTATCATATAGCTCTGGTGTAACTATCTTCACTGCAGCCATTTTTTTAATGTTCTTAGGAGAGAAAATACCAAAGACAATGGCTCCTATTTTTTTATATACATATTCCATATTAATACTTCCCCTTTAATTCAAGTTTAGGATAAATTCCTAATGATTTAAGCTCGTCTAATAATAATTTAAAGGCATACGACATCTCGACAGTGCTTATGTTTGTTGTTCCTCCGCATTTAGGACAATGCACCTTATTCCTAAAGCTGTCATATACAGCAACCATGCCGCACTCCTCACATACATGGAAAATAGTTTTATCGCTGTCAAAACGCTCTTTTAATAATAAAGAAGCGCCATGGGCAACTAAACAGTCTTTCTCCATCTCTCCAAGTCTTAAACCACCGCCCTCTGCTCTTCCTTCAATAGGCTGCCTTGTTAATAATTGGACCCTTCCTGATGCTCTTGCATGCAGCTTATTGGCTGCTAAATATTTTAATTTAAAGTAATACATATTTCCAACAAAGATCCTAGCTTTAAATTTCTCTCCTGTTAACCCATTATAAAAAATCTCGGTTCCATCATCTCTAAAGCCCAATTGCATTAATTCTTTTCTTAATTTTTCTTCAGGCACTGCATCGAATGTAGTTCCATCAACATACTCTCCTTTAAGAGCTCCAACCTTTCCTGCTAAAATCTCGAGAAGATGCGCAACAGTCATTCTGCTAGGAATACTATGGGGAGAAAAAATCATATCAGGTATAATTCCAGACTCGCTAAAAGGCATATTTTCATTAGGCACAACCATTCCTATAACGCCTTTCTGTCCGTATCTTGAAGCAAATTTATCTCCTAATTCAGGAATCCTTTCATCTCTCAATCTAATTCTTACTAATTTATTTCCTTCCTCATTTTCTGTAATAATAGTTAAATCTACGATGCCATTTTCTCCTTGCTTAACATTAGTGCTGCTTTCTCTCCTAATATTTGCTGCAATGCTAAACTCTTCTAAATCTCCCAAAAATCTTGGCGGGCTTGTTTTCCCTATGATGATGTCTTCTTCATTAACTTTAGCTCCTGTATACACAATGCCATCCTTCTCTAATAATCTGTAATCCTTTTCTGATCTATATCCTTTAACTTCCTTGTCCGGAATTCCGATTTCATCCATTAAGCCGCCGGAATAACGCAACTCCTCGCTGGAATAAGGCCTGAAATAAGTGCTTCTGGCTAATCCTCTATCTATTGATCCCTTATTGAAGATAATAGAGTCTTCCATGTTATAACCTTCATAGCTCATAACTGCTATTGTAACATTTTGTCCGAAAGGATTATTCTCTGTCTGGAAAACAGAATCCATGAATGTGTTAACAATTGGTTTTTGAGGATAGTGCAAAAAGCCTACATCAGTATCCATCCTGATAAGAAAATTAGAAGCATATAACCCAATGCCTTGCTTTTGGCTTTTTACTCCAATTAAAGTTCTTGGAGCTTGGCAGAAATTAGAATACGGCACTAAAGAAGTTGAAACACTCAAAATAACAAAAGGAGTTATTTCTAAATGAGTATGTTTTTTTGTAAGATCTTCTTCATATAAAGAAATAAAGGCATTTTCCTCTTCGTTGGCATCAAGATACTCAATTACACCTTTTTCAACAAGATTATCCCAGCTTATCTTTCCCTTTACCAAATCATCAAGAAGTTCCTGGACTAATGTGCTCTTCCCATCCTTAACAACAATCAATGGTCTTCTTGCCCTTCCAGGAGATGTTTCAATCAAGACTTCATTAAAATTAGAGTCATAACTGATATTAACAGACTCCAATAATTTTCCTTCTCTCCTGCTCTCTCTAATCTTCTTTACAAAATCCCTGGCATTTTCTACTGTGCCAATAAATTTTTCATCGAAAAATACATCTACCATGTTATAAAGCCTTTAAGCCGTTTGCCTCCAGTACTCTTTTAACTTTTTCTTCTTGCTGCTCGCTTTGAACAATGTTGCATAATAAAGCTAAATTCTTCCTTAGTCCAATAGGTGTTCCTTCAGGAGTCTCGATAGGATCGAGTCTGCCCCAGTGTGTTCCATGTAAAGCGCGCGCTTCAAAATTTTCTTGTGTAGAAGTCAAGAGTGAAGCAACCCTCTGCAAATGAGATAGTGTATCTAAAACGTTTGTTCTTGCAATGTTCTGGCTAATTCCCTTTCTTCCTCCTACCCATACTCCTGTTGCCATAGCACTCTGTATTCTTGAAGTCAATAATTTTTCCCTGATAATTATTTTTATGGAGTGGAATTTCCCCCTCTTCACTAATCTCTGGAAGTTATAAATCATATCCTGCACTAATGCTCTCAAATTGACCCTGAATAAATCCCCCAATAAATCGCCGCTTAACTTTAATCTCTTGTTCATATAATGGTCTTTGTCATACTGAGATAGATTATCCTTTGCTACTAATAAAAATCTCTTTACCATCTTGCATAAATTATATGCTTTAATCAGTCTTTCTTTCTGTGTAATTCCAAGATGAGGCAGTAAATATCTGTCTAACTGCTCTCCTGTTTTCTCAATCTTTTGCTCTTGTGGATAAGTAAATCCTATTTTCTTTCCAAGAAAGTCTAAGGCATCTTCTTCACTCTGAATTTCCATTATATTGTATAAATTGATAAATATCTCATCATATTCTTTTTCCGAGATAATAGATGTTATATCTTGATCCTTAGTTATTCCTAATGCCTTAATTACAGCAAATAACGGCACTCTTCTAAACTTAGTAAAGCTGATATAGAAAATTCCGTCTTTCATCTGCTCGATATTATGAGCTATCCTGTAAGATCCTCTCTCAGAGAAAATCTTCCCTACATACTTGCTTGGCCCTACGCTCTTTTTATCAATAAATAATTTATTAGAAACTAAATCCTCTACTATGATTAAAACGCGCTCATTTCCATTAAGTATGAAATAACCTCCAAAGTCATAAGGATCCTCGCCATGCTCAATAAGCTCGTCTTTTTTGCATCCATACAGATGGCAATACTTTGATTTCACCATGATGGGAATTTTCCCGATTTCAGCAACAAAGGATTCTTTCTGCACACTGTCAATATGAGCACTTACCTCTAAGAAAACTGATGCAGCATATGTTAATTTTCTTAATCTTGCCTCCATAGGATATATCTTTCTCTTTGATCCATCTGCTTCCGTAACTTGAGGCTTCTCTACCCAAACTTTGCCTAATTTAATCTTGAAGTTTTCCACCTCTTGCGGAATTATTGTAGGAATGATCTCGCTAACCTCATTGACAATTTTCTGCATCCCTTTTTCAATAAACATGTTAAAAGACTGAATATTAGACTCAACAAAAGAATGGCTTTCAAAATATTTTTTTATTATTTCTTGATAACCTTTAACCATGAACTACCACCCGATAAAAGATTGTTTCCTTATTTGTAGGGCTTTTTCTTCTAATTTGAATAACATCCCCGATATCGCACTGCAAATGTCTTATTCCAGGATCATTTTGTAGAATCTTAGGCAGCTGCCTTATAGAGATATTATACTGCTCAAGAAGTTTTTTCTTTTCTTCCTCACTCATTTTAAGGTGCTCTGGCACAAGAACATGCTTTAAAATATTAGGTTGTTCCATTTTCTCCTGAAATGGGCCGGATGGGATTCGAACCCACGACCCCCTGCTGTCTCCCAGCTGGATAAAAGGTTCACCAATCTTTTTCAGGTGCTCTAACCAGGCTGAGCTACCGGCCCGAGGGTTATCTCTCTATAAAACATTCTAATTCTGTTTTTAACTGCATTGAAAGAATTGAGGAATGCTTATAAAGAGATTAGTGATAGCCATGCCTGTCGTCAACATAATTCAGTTGGAAGATGGTGTCTATTTATAAAGCTTTCTATTTTTTTAATGGTTTTTTTGGAAAAATCTTTTTATACAATTTTTTTGGCATCTATAATAAATCTTTGTAAAAGAGAGATCGGCAATTTTGTTTTTCTTTGCAGCTCTTCTAATGGGAAAGATAAAAGATCCTTGACCATAAAAATATGATTATTTAGAAAGTGATCTCTTACATGAGAAGACATGCCCTTCAAGATAGTGATAGGATATAACTTCTTCAAACGAATCATTTTTTCTAAGCTGTCTTCTTGCGGATAACTCCAGCTTGTTATTTTTAAGTTATTGCATCTTGCATACTGCAGAGCCTGATAAGAGCAATTCGTATTGCAGATAAGCCATCCCTGATCGAATTTTCTTACATCAAGAAATCTCGCATAGGTATACATCACTGTTTTCAAGTCAGTGTAAATCCCAAGTTCATTATGATATTTGCATTCAACCATAAACATTTTTTCTCTTTTTGCAACAATATCGATCTCATGAGCTACGCATCTTCCTTTTACAGAGACATTAACCCTTGTTTCATATCCATATTCCTTTAAGATTGCTGCAACATATTTCTCAAAAATAAATCCAGTAGGCCCTAGCTGCATAATTGCCTGTTTCAAGGTATATTTTTCTGCAAGTTCTGGTTGCTTTCGCAAAAATCTTAGTGTTAATTTATAAATCTCCTTAGTAGAAATTCCAGGATAAGCATTTTTTTCTACTTCATATGCTACTTGACGAGCAAATTCCCTTGAGGCTCCTGCCTTAATGCAGGTTCTTTCAATTTTTCTTGAATCGAACTTTTCCTTTTTTCCAGAGATCTTAATGACGTCCATTTTTACTTTTTTTTGAAAATCTTCCTAGCCACACACAAAGGACTTAAAAAGTTGCCCTATAAAAAATTTTATTTAGGATTTTTCTTTCGTATCATTTCCTCCATCACTTCCAAATTGGTGTTTCCAATAAAATCAAGCAAGAGCGGATTTTTCTTGAGCTTCATAATCTGCTCTATTGGTCTTTCTTTCGAATTAAATGAAACCATATATTTCTGAATGCCTTCATTTATCTTGTAATCTAAAAAATCAGATTCTTGCCTAAGTTTTTGAACTTCGTCAATAATCAAGATCTCATTTGTAATCCCTCGTTTTAGTGATTCTAAATCCCGGATTACTCTCATAATTTTATATATAAATCCTAAAATAGCTTTTTCATATTCTTGCGGATTTTTTATGTCAATGCGAATTCTAAACTGGCCTATCTCTTCGGTTGCAAACTTAAATTGTAAATGAGGGAATGAATGTGGTTGGGTCTGATGGTGTTCTATTGCATAATCTCTGCTTACAAGTTTTGTATGTACATATCTTGTAGAAACACGCAACGAGTAATCCTCATCTAAAACTTGAAAATGCCCTCTTTCAGAAACCACTATCCTAATTCCAGATTGAGGATCATCATAACTTTCTTTGAGAAAATATCTTTTGGAAAGTTTAGTCCAACTTATAGGTTTACTGTTCCTCATTTTCCTTTGCTTTCTAGCTCTGTTACAAAAGATTTATTTATTTCTCTTTTCCAATCTTGCGACGCTTTCTCATCAACACTCAGCCTTAATGGCTCTTCAATATCGTGAATAAAAGATTCTTCACTTAATTGATACTCGTAGTATAGTTTTCTCCATTGTGTAATATTCTCATAGCTTTTGTCATGTCTGTATACATCCAACTTAATCCTAAACTCCTTAAATAAAGCTAGAGAAAACGCCTTAAAATAAACGTAAAGAAAAAAATCACTGTAATGCTTATGGGCATTATCTACTCCAAAAAATTCAGAAGGAGATAAAACCCTTTTTTCATAAAAAATTTTTTTTATTGCAACATCCATAGTGAAATCAAATTTATGATCCTTTACATCATTGTATTCAAATTCATATCCTATTTCCTTAAAAAGGTCATATGAATTAAAAAAAGAGATATTCCTTTTGTATTTGATTGCTTGTACATTTTTGTCTCCTGCTGAAATTGTCCTTTGTTGAAGAATTTTTTTAAGCAAATCGTTAAATGTTTCATTCTCATTTTTAAGAGACTTTAGGCTATTCCAAACGTTAACCTCTACCCGTATAGTTTTAATGCGAGGTGGCAAGATATTTACATCTTTATTCTGTGATTGGTCTTCTTTCATATTTTTAATATAATAAATATATCTAATATACTTATATACTTATATATAAACTTTACGTTTTTTATTGCAAAGCAACATCCTTAAAATAAAAGTCGTAAAGCCTCTTCATAGGTTAAAGATTTGACTCCATGAGATTCGAGTGCAAGTTTTTTTCTATGAAAATCTTCTGGATTTAAGGAGATACATAATTCTGGGGTATAAAATAATGTCTGGTCATGCCTTATATAACTTTGAAAGTAATGCAAGGCATTTACCAAACAGTTTTCAAGAACACCTCCAATGCACATTAGAGTAGAAGCATTTCCTATTTTTTGTTGAAGTTCAGAGTGGGAGATTAAATTTTGTTTTAAAGCATCCCATTCCACTAATGAAATATCATCTGGCTGGGCATCACGCAAGGGAGTTCCGTAATTGCTCGTGGCAATCCTTTCTATTCGTGCATCCAGCAGGTAGGTAAAATCATACACTTCTAATATCGCTTCCTGAAGTGCGGATGTTAAAGTGTTGCCATCGCCATAATGGTGCATCAATATTTTTGTGTGAGCGTCTAAAGCTCTATTTACAAAATGCATTAATTTTCTATCTCTTTCTGCACAATCATCTAAGAGATAATTAACAGGATGAATAATATTAAGCAACATGAGATAAGGAAACGACAAAAATTAATAAACCTATCGCACTAGCATATTTCACAGAAAGCGCCCTGACCGAGGTTCGAACTCGGGTTACGGCCTTTCCGCATTTTGATTAAACTTCTTCTAAATTTTATTCGACAGGGCCGTGTCCTACCGCTAGACTATCAGGGCACAACATATAATACAAATAAAATAGAAAATTTCATAATTTTATAAACTTTTGTATTCTAAAAATATGAAACTTAAAACTAACATCTATACCTATTTTTCATTTGATGGTTCTATGATTATTTTGCCTTCCTTCTTTGTGATATTCTCTATTTTCATCTCTGCTGATTCAAGTTCCTTATGGCACTGCTCAATAATATCCACGCCTTCTTGAAATTTTTCTAAAGAATCCTTTAATGAAAGCTCTCCTTTTTCTAAATCCTCAACTATCTTATGAAGTTTATCTAAATTCTCTTCAAATGAAGCAGCTTTTGTCATTTTAATCCTCCTTGAGTTTCTTAACTTTAGCATCTAACTCACCTTTAGACAAGATTACGTTAATAGTGTCATCAATCTTCACATCAGAAAAATGTTTAACTATTTTATTGTCTATCGTCACTATGCTATACCCTCTTTCTAATACCGATCTCGGGCTTAGTGCTCTTACTTTAGATTCTATGATCTCCAATTTTTTCCTTTTAAATGCAATATATCTTGAAATACTATTTTGTAATTTATAAGCTCTATGATCTATCTCTCTATAATAAGAATGAATCTTATCTAATGGCCTCTTGAATGCTGCCCTATTTATAATCTGTTTTAAATAAGACTGATATATATCTAAAATATGGTGGATTGATTTAATGCATCTTATGTAAAAACTAGATAATGTTTCAAATAATTCCTTCATGTCTGGTGTTGCTTTTTCTGCAGCAGCCGATGGAGTAGGCGCTCTATAATCAGCAACAAAATCAGCAATTGTAAAATCAGTTTCGTGCCCAACAGCAGAAATTATCGGAATCCTTGAATCAAAAATTGCCCTAGCAACTATCTCTTCATTAAAACACCATAACTCTTCTAAAGANCCCCCCCCTCTGCCTAAAATGATCACATCTACATAAAACAGTTCATTCATCAATTGAATAGATTCAACTATTGACTTAGAAGCCTCTTTTCCTTGGACAATTGTTGGCGCTATCACTACTTTAACAAGGGGGTATCTTCTTTTTACAATATTTAAAATATCTTGCAATGCAGCTCCTGTAGGTGAAGTAATGATGCCTAAAAAATTAGGAAATTTAGGAATTAGTTTCTTATGCTCTATAGAGAATAACCCTTCCTTTTCTAATCTATTTTTTAGCTGGATAAAAGCCAGGTTTAATGCACCTAAACCATCAGGCTGAATCTCTTCTATGATGATGCTGTATTCTCCTTTAGTTTTATAAACTTCTATGCTGCCAAGAACAATTATCTTTAATCCATGCTCAAGCTTAAACTTAAGATTTTCTTTGCTTTTTCTGAACAATATGCATCTAATCTGGCTTTCTTCATCTTTTAAGCTAAAATAGATATGGCCATGGGTAGATTCGCTTAAATTTGAAATTTCTCCCCTTACAAAGATATGATTTAATTTTTCATCAGATTCCAATAAGTTCTTGATATAGGAAGTAAGCTCTGCAACACTAAAGATATTGGTCTTTAAACTAAATTCTGTGTTTTTCATGTTTCATATGCAAAAAGTCCCACCACCCGGATTTGAACCGGGAACCTTTCGGGAACTATCAGCTGACTATTCTTCATCCTTTTGTTGATACAAAGTCCAATAGCGTCATACAGACTACAGCCGAATGCTCTGCCGTTACTCCTTTCTCATCAAAAGTTTGAGCTATGGTGGGCTAAATAAAAAGAAGAGATATTCTATTTAAAGGTTGCGAACTTCGCAGTTGATCCGAAAGTGGAAAATAAACCACCATAAGATAACTTTATAAATTTTTATGTGTTTATAAATTTTGATGGGAAACATAGGTTTAGCTGTTACTGCATTAGAAAATTGGACAGAAAGCTTAGATAAATTAATTACAGAGGAATTAAAAGAGGAAATTTTTAATGATTCTGGGGAGAAGGTATATATTGGTTCTTTATTCAGAGGAATGTATGGTTATAGCTTTGAATCTGCTCAAGTGCGTGAAAATCCAGCTGACTTTGCTTATATGGCTATTACTAATAACATAAGGACTATCGGTGTAGTTTTTCCACTTAGGAAAAAAGCATATTGTATAAAGAATAAAAGGGATCATCTCGTACCAATAAGAGAGGAAGAAGAAAAAAAGATTGACCATGTTCATGAGAGCATCAAAAGAATTCTGGAAAGAAGAGGATATTCAGTGAATCATAAAGAGATACTTCCTATGAATTATACTGAACTTCTTAATGAGCCTGTAGAAAGCAGATAATATTTACTTTTAACATTAAGAGAAAAACTTGACTAAATTAGACCTTACTAAAATGCTTCTTCCGCCTTTTCCATATCTAAGATGAGCAGGAGGAATCGCAACATTTCCAACTTTCAAGGGAGAAGTCATCTTATAAGAGATAACTCTCTCTTCTTTCCCTCCTAACTGATTGATAATCCAAATCATTTCAATGCCTCTTTCAGATTTTCGTATCTTATCTGGCTTCAAAGTTCCAAAGTCCTTAGGCATCTCTAATACCTTAATTGTCCTGTCTATTACTCTTACATTTCTAAAGGTCCTTAATGTTTTATTTTTAACTGATAAAACAACCTTCATAGTAGAAATGTCTTCTTTTTCATGCTTTAAAGTAGCAATTTTTTTCTCTAAGTTGATATCTTTGTTAAAGAAGTAATACAAAATGCTGCCTAAAACAAGAATTACAAGAAGAACAAAGAAAAAGGTTCGATAATTTGTCTCTATAGTTATCATTTGCTCTTCTCTAGGGCTTAAGTCAAACTCCCATCTATAGATATATCCTTTCTCTGACTTAACAATAGATGTTGGCTCTGGACTTGTTTTAGTAAATAGTTTTTCTAAGCCATTTACTTCATAATTAAAAAGCTGATGCTCAATAGAATTTCCCTCATTTCTCTTGACAATATTTATACGTCTAAGCAAAAAGCCAGCTTCCTCGCTTTCCTGCTCTCTAGTATCTCCATAATAACTAACTCTAATCATGGCTTCTTTCTGAAGAATGGGGTTATTATTATAAACAAGATTAATCATAACAGGATAATCTCCCTGCTCAGTTTTGGTTGGAAGCTCAATAGAAAAATCCTCTAACCTATTTTCCTTTCCTGCTATGTTGATTGTTTTTTTGCTTTCAAAGCTATCTCCTTTAATCTCAATAGAGAGAGATGTAAAATCCAGCTCTAATTTATTTTCAATTTCCAAGCGCAAAACACCAGGTTTTCTTGGATCAATTTGAGGCAACTCTGGTTCAAAATTCAAAGAGAAAATATCTTTATAGTCTATTACATCTATGACTAAAATATGCTGATTAGGTAAAGTGGGAGTTCTCTCAGAAATAACCTGCAACGAAACTCCGTATCTTCCTGGCTCTTTTGCTCCAACAGGAACAACCTTTACTACAGTGCTTCCTGCTTGTCCAGGAGATAAGGTTAAAGGCTCAGCCATAATCTTCCAGTCAATGTCAAAATACTCAAATGTAAAGGTATCGCTGAATCTTTGATTATTGGTTACATAAACACGAAAAGTAGCTTCATGAATCGGGCTTACCCTGTCATAAATGCTCTCGCTTCTTACAATAACGTCATCAGCGCCATAAACAGTAAAAGAAAAAACTACCAAAAAAACTAGAATGAAGGAAAGATTAAGGAGTCTCATATTTCACTTAAGAAGATTACCCCTATTTAAACTTTTTTATTTAGCTGCATTGTTGCGTCTATTGGAATTAAATTAAGTAAAAAATTACTTCTTCTTTTTAATTTATCCAATCTTGCAGATTTACCTTTAGGACAGATGGCTAGATTTGAAATATAACATTTTATTAAACGAAAAATTAATCTCTGAACTAAAAATTCTTTAATAACCTTTTCCTCATTGTTTTTAACAATGGCGGTTCCTTATCACTAATAACTTGAGAGATTCTTTTTCTTTCAGTGCCTGGAACATAAGGACTCTTGAGAACTTTGCAAAACTAACTAATTCTTAGTATTTTACCGACGGCAGCATAAGTTATATATACTAGCTTACCGTCGGTAAATCGATTATGATAAGAGGT
>C687J35174_10003238_pt1 | contig 22436 bp, 29 predicted proteins | sample RifCSPhighO2_01_FD_35174 | JGI IMG/M metagenome (IMG submission 35174) | reverse complement strand
GANGTTATATGACATAGAAAACATTTTACTAATTTTTTTAAATAACAATGATAAATAAACGATTACAAAATTTATTTCTTGTGGGAGCAATTTTAGAGATTCTTCATATGCCTTTAGAGCTGTGGCTTTTTGGTTTAGACCATTCAGTTTACAGCGATGCAAGGGCCGTTTTTGATTTTATGCAGGAAAAACTTAGTTATTTTTCCTCAAATAGCGATGAATCATTTATTATCCTTATTGGTATGTTTGGATTTTTTTGGCTCTTAACAACATACCTCATGTTAAATGGGAAAAAGTGGCAATTGGTTGTTGTTATTTTTTTCAGTCTTCTCTTTATATCAGAAGTACATCATCTTATTCGCTCTATAATAAAGACGAGCTATTATCCAGGAACTTTAATAGGCTTGGTAATTTGTATAATAGGGATCGTTATTTTCATAGAATCTCTAAAATCTTTAAAGGAAAAGTAAAAATGTTTTCTACATCATATAACACGGCATATCTGGCTTCGGCTTTTACAAAGCCTACGCTCAAATCGCTTCGCGACTTCAGATATGCCGGAACGTTATATAAAATATTTTTTAGGGGGCCTACCGAAAGCAATATAAGTATTTAATTCTTTACATTACTATTATGGCAAATCAAGATATCGAAATTGAAATAAAAACTACCTTGGATAATCCAGATGATGTAAAGGAATTTCTTAATGAGAATGGAAAATTAGTATCAAAAGATGTTTTTCAGAAAGATACATATTTTATTCCAACCCACAGGGATTTTCTAAACGTAAAATATCCTTTCGAATGGTTGAGATTAAGGGAATCACAAAAAGGATTTTCAATAAACTATAAGCATTTTCATCCTGAAAATGTCAAAAAGACGGACTATTGCGATGAATTTGAAACAAAAATTGAAAATGTTGAAGCAATAAAAAAGATTTTTCAAAACTTGAATATAAAAGAAACTGTTGTTGTAGAAAAGGTTAGAACTACTTGGATGTTTGAAGAAGTTGAAATTGTAATTGATGAAGTAAAAGATTTGGGTTCATACATTGAATTAGAAACAACAGCACATTTTGAAAAGCCTCAAGAGGGCAAGAAATTTCTTTACAAGATACTTAAAAAATTAAATGCTAAAGTAGGAGAAGAGGATTTGAGAGGTTACCCTTTTAGAATCTTAGAAAACAAAGGATATAAATTTGGAGAATAACGGCCACCTAAAAATTACTCTGTGGAAAATAAAAGATTTTCCTTGCCACGCTGCGCTCTCCTCCCGTTGGTTGTCGGGGTGTATAACAAGGGATATTCAGTTCAGGGCTCTGCTCGCCCCTCACCCAAATTGCTCGTTTCTGCCAAAATATAGCTAAGGTTAAACGAGCAACTTACGTATAGCTCGGTGCGTTGTGGTAATATTACTCGGATTTTATAAACAAAAAGTATTTAATTAATAAAAGTTATAGAATAAAAATATGGAGGGATAATATATAAGAAGAGAATACTTGGCGCAAGACAGAACTCATCTTGCAAACGAAAGAACACTTTTAGCATATTGGAGAACTACGCTTGCATTTTTAGTTTTAGGAGCATTTCTAATCAAATTTTTTGTTTCAATATATTCCATGATATTGGCTTTAGTTTCAATGCTTTTTGGAGTTGTATTATTTATTTATGGTATTGTAAGGTATCTCAAATATAAGGCAAAAATAAATCACAGATAATCAAACCCTGCGTCATACAGTCGGTTGCTTCGTTCCCTCGTTCGCCTTGCGGGATNACCACATAACACGGCTTAAACAAAATTTCTTGCAGAAATTTCCCAAATGCTCGGCTATGCCTAGCACTTCGCATAATCCGATATGTTAATTTGAAAATCTCGAGAAGTTNTAACTGACACCCCAGANTTTAGAGGCATTGGCTGTTTCATTGCTTTTCTTTTCTCGAAAACCTTTTTCTTTCTATCTCATTCAGTAACTTTTTCCGAATCCTAAGTGACGAAGGGGTGATTTCGAGTAACTCGTCTTTTTCCAAGAAATCCAGAGATTGCTCGAGCGAATATTTTGTTGCAGGCGTAAGCTGGATAACCCCGTCGGATATTTTAGACCTCATATTTGTCAGTTTTTTACCTTTACAGACATTAATGGCTATGTCCTCGTCTTTTGCGTTCATCCCAACTATCATTCCCTCATAAACCTTTTCTCCGGGGTCTATAAAGGTAATTCCCCTGCCTTGAGCATTTTCAAGTCCGTAGGTAAGGGCAACTCCTGACTCGTTTGCAATTAGTGCCCCCCTTCTCATTTTGGGAATGGTTCTGCCCATTTTTTCGTAGCCTGTGATTTGTGAGCTATAGACGACCGTTCCTTTGGTTGCCGTAAGCAGAAGGCTTCGAAGTCCGATGAGCGCGCGGGTAGGCATTTTGTAGACAAACTCGACTTCTTCGGCATTGATTGGGCCCATTTTAATTATATTAGCGTAACGCCTTCCGAACTCTTCTGTAATGACTCCTATGAATTCGTTTGGGATGACAATAGAGACTTCCTCGACGGGTTCGATAGTTTTACCGTCGACCACTTTTGTAATTACCTCAGGTTTTCCGGCTTCCATTTCGTAATCCTCTCGTCTCATGGTTTCCAGTAGAACCGAAAGATGGAGTTCTCCCCGCCCTGACAATTTAAATTTTCCGGAGGAGATTTTTTCAACATGCAGACTCAGATTGCTTTCAAGTTCGGCCAGCAGTCTTTCTTCGATTTGCCGGCTTGTGACAAATTTACCAACACGGCCTGCAAAAGGTGAAGTATTAGGGCCGATTGTGATGTGGATAGTTGGTTCGCCTACGGATATGGAAGGGAGGGGTGTTGTGTCAGCCGGGTCACAAACAGTTTCGCCGATTTTGACATTTCCGAGTCCAGAAAAGGAAACAATTTCTCCGCCATCAGCCGAGTCAACCTCTTTCTTTTTGAGGCCCTGATACACGAAAAGTTTCTCTATGGAGAAAAGTTTTTTTAAGTTTCCAGATATCACCACTTTCATGCTCTTTTGGATAACTCCGCTATGAATTTTCCCGACGGCAATTCTTCCTAGGTGATTGTCGTATTCAAGGGAAGTTACGACCATTTTAAACGGCCCGGAGTTTCTTGTGGCGGCTGGGACGGTAGAAACGATAGTGTCTAAAAGCGGAAAAATATCAGCCGACCCTCCGAGTATTTCTGGCAAAGTAGTATAAACTGCGCCGAGTTTTCCGACTGAGTATAAAACAGGAAATTCCAATTGGGAGTCTTTGTTGGCCAGTTCCAAAAACAGGGAATCTACTCTCGAAAGAGTTTCTTCAGGGCGGGCAAATTTCTTGTCGATTTTGTTTATGACAACAATGATTTTGAGCCCAAGGGCAAGCGCTTTTTTGAGAACAAACCGGGTTTGCGGCATTGGGCCTTCTTGGGCGTCGACGATCAGAAGTGCTCCGTCAGCCATTCCTAAAGTACGCTCAACCTCACCCGAAAAATCAGCGTGGCCGGGTGTATCTATGATATTTATCTTTGTGTTTTTGTAGCGGATTGAACAGACCTTAGCCAGAATTGTAATTCCCCGCTCGCGTTCCAAAGTGTTACTGTCCATAATTTGTGTTTGGTTCATCTCCTCTTCGTTGTCACGAAAGACGTGAGTTTGCTTTAAAAGAGCATCCACCAAGGTAGTTTTACCATGGTCAACATGGGCAATAACGGCAACATTTATAATTTTTTCGTTCATTCGGGAGCTATATTTTAACAGAATTTAGGGCAATTTACTAAAAAATATCTAAAGCTGTCCCGGAATAGGAGAGTCTGAGGGCGAAGGCGAGGGGAAAACTGTCGGAATGGGTTGGGGAGAGGTGGGAAGAATAGCTAGGCCGGATATGTCTGAAACTATTAAAACGTCTGTCAATTTATTATATTTTCCCGCCGCAAAAATTCTTTTGCCTACTAAGCGTGCGACGTCCACGGATGGGGGTACTTCTAAAGTGATTGCCTCCGCAGAGGTTGTTGTTAGATAATATTTGCTTGTTACCGAGGAGTAGCGCAAAGTCCCCGAAAAAGCTGTTTCTTTCCATGGACTTGTGGTTGGTGTGGGAGTAACTACGGGTGCGGGTGTCGGAAGTACATCTTTGATATAAGGCACTTTGGCCAGAAACGCCGTGATAACTCCTAAACCGTAAGTTCCCGTTAAGACCAGAGCCACGATTAAAAGTGTTGTAATGGGCCGGACTTTTACTTTTATTTCGACACCTTCGTTACCGATTATTTTCTTCCACCAGTTTCGAATGTAGGTAATTGGATTTCTGACTTCGAGATCAAAAATCGGAGGATCGGGATTAATCTTTGGAGCCTTTTTCTTAACAGAAACGTAGTTTTTTGTCCACTTGGTCACGTTAGTATCAGTGTAGTACTAAAATGGCAAGACTTTCAATATCGCATATAATAGAAAAATGAANTTTCTTTCAATAATTGTTCTGACNTTTGTTGCATCGGTTGTTGGGACAATTAGCGGCTTTGGTTTATCAACGATTATGGTGCCTGTGGTTTTGTTTTTCTTCCCGCTTCCGACAACGCTTTTGTTCGTGGGTATCATTCATGCTTTTGGTGATGTTTGGAAAGTGGTTCTTTTTAAGCGAGGGGTGGCAAAATGGCGGACTATTTTGGCTTTTGGTGTGCNGGGAGTGATCGCCAGCTTTTTGGGTGCCGGAATTGTCCTTTCCACGCCAAGCGAAATTCTTCAAAAGGTTTTGGGCGGAGTCCTTGTTGGTTACGTCATTCTCCTCGCTTTCGAGCCAAAATTTAAGTTTCCACAAACCACTCTCTTTTCTGGGATTGGGGGAGTGTTTTCTGGTTTATTGGCCGGAATTTCAGGGATTGGCGGGCCAGTCCGAAGTATGTTTCTTTCTGCTTACAGCTTTCCCAAAGAGGTATATATTTTCGCGTCCGGCGTAATTGGTTTGTTTATAGATACTGGCCGACTGTTTATTTATTCGGCTGGAGGAATAAAACTTGATTCAAATCTTGGATGGGGCTTGTTAGTATTTATCCCGATTTCATTTATCGGTGCCGAAGTCGCCAAAAAATTAGTGGACAAGATTTCCCAGAAAGCTTTCAGGGGTGTCGTAGCAGCGTTTTTATTTCTGGTAGGCGCGCGCCTGCTATTGGCCTAAAGCTTACTCCCAATTTTGATCCGCGTAGTGCCAGGATAGTTCCTTTTCAATAGCTTGTTTCAAACCAAATAGACTTTACGTGGGGATTGCCTTTTTTGTCAGCCGTTGCCAAATAGACAATGTCCGTTTTCAGAAGCTTCTCAGTCTCTTTCCTGTTTAATGCCATAATTAAATCTATGTTTTTATTAAAGACAAGATCTTATCATGCACTTTTCCGTTACTTGCGACGACAAGCATATCGTCAGCAAGCCAGTTTATTGGTTTGCCCTTGGCGTTTGTGACTTTTCCACCCGCTTCCTCAATAATTGCTGCACCCGCAGCGAAATCCCATGGATATGCCCAGTGAATATAACCTCCGTAAACTCCTTCGGCTACGTAGGACAAGCCAGCTACAGTACAGCCCAAAATGGGTGTGTATCTTACTTTATCCACCAGTGGTAACACTAGATTATTAACTTCCTTTGCTCTTTCACCCATCCAACCCAAGTCATAACCGACCATTATGTCTCTAAGAGCAGATTTAGCATTTACTTTTATCGGCTGGTCATTTTTAAATGCCCCCTTTCCTTCTACAGACCAATAAATACTTTTTAATGCAGGGAAGTAAATTACCCCTAACTGCGGTTTGCCATTCCTTAAAAGGCCGATGGAAATGCCAAAAGTCGGCATACCCGAAAAATATGGACCTGTTCCGTCAATAGGGTCAATTACCCACCAATAATCCGAGCCATTATCTTCTCCGCCGGTTTCTTCGGATAAATAGTTATGATTTGGAAATTCTGACTTTAAAACTTTCAATATTCGTGCTTCCGAAGCTTTATCGACCTCCGTTGCTATGTTGTCAACTGTTCCCTTTCTTTTAACTGAATGGTTTGCAAAACGTCTGGCGAGGGTTATTTCTCCGGCTTCGAGTGATGCTCTTTTTGCAACCTCAATCATGTTATTTATTGTTTAAGGCCAGATAATTATTAACTTTCAGAATAAGAGCTGCTGTTGCACCATGGGTTATTTTGCTGTCCATTACCCACAGGACTGCTTTTTTAAAAGGAACTTTTATGACTTTAATATTCTCAGTTCCTTCAGGATTTGCTTGTGAAAAGGATAAATCTCTAGCAAAAAACATATGATTTGGTGAGTAAATAGCTGTGGTAAAGGGGTCAATATATCCCAGGTCTATCCATTCCTTTGCAGAAATACCTGTCTCCTCTTTAAGTTCTCGTCTCGCAGCCGCGAGTTTATTTTCTCGCTTATTTATTCCTCCACTGATTGCCTCAATAGTTATTCTTTCCACTGCATAGTGGTACTCTTTAGTTAAGTAAACATTTCCATTATTGTCTATCGGAAGGACGGATACGCCGGGTTTCATTTCCACAACTCCGAAGATACCTTTCTTTTTGTCCGGGCGAATTACTTTATCTTCACGAACTCTTAGCCACGGATTTTGGTAGACAGTTTTGGTTCCGGTAACTTCCCAAGGCCCCTTTTTGATTCTCACAAGGCTATTATACTCTAACCTTCTCGTACTCTTCGTCGAAGATATTAGGGAGTGCATGGATGAAGGCTTTATTTGTGTTTCCTTCCATCATCCAATCAACTTCCTTCGGTGCATAGTTTGGCGGGCGAAAATCGTTGATTCTCTTAATCTCGCTTTTGTCCATTTCAAAATTCAAGCTTTCCAAATTTTCAACAATGTGCTCGATTGTTTCGGATTTTACCAAAGGGTGCATGCCCTTGGTCGTCATCCAGTTTAAAATTATCTGGTTTTGAGTTCTGTTGTATTTTTTGGCAAGTTCGGCAAGTAACGGCCAGTTTTGCTTGGCGGTTCTATTCCGGCGCAAAGGTTGATAAAGAACATTTATGATTTTGTTTTTATTGTCAAAATCAATTATCCCCAAGTCATCTACGGTTCTGATTTCGAAGCTGTAATGCAGTTCGTGAGAAAAAATTTTGTCCCCAAACTCTGCGTGATACCTTTTCAAATTTTCTAGATCAAAGTTTGTAACACTGGCAAAGCGCGCCAAGTTTTGGTCAAGGAAACTTCTGACAAGTTTGACCAAAGGCTTGAATCCGTAAACTTTAATCGCGGTTACTGGAAATTGAATAGAATCGACTTTATTAATATCAAAAGTTTTAAGACACAGTTCAAATTCTTTTTTGACGTCACCGATGGTCGGGTTGTAATAGTTATAAATAGACTGGAGTAAAAAAAGCTTATCGCGTGCTACACCCGAGCGGTTAACCGCTTCTTTAATAAGTTTCACTGAGTGACCTTGAGAGTTCCAAAAGTTTATTTCGACAAAATTCATACCTCGGGAAAGCTGGTGGGTAAGTGCTTTTATCTGCTTTTCATCGTCGTTATTTGTGTCGTGCTCGGCAAAGCCGCCAATTCCCCAGGTCCCGATACCTATTTTGGAAAAATTGTTTCTGTTTATCATTTTGATTGGTATATCACAATAGTTGAGGTAAAAAATGTTACTTGAAAATTTCCTTTTTCATATCTCTTGCCAGTTTCAAATAGAAGTTCTCCATTTCTTTCCATTTGAATGGAACCAGCATTTTTGGGTAGTCTTTAAATTCTACCACTCTTAAAAATTGTCTAGCTAAGTGTATACTGTCGGTATGAATTCCAAATTTTATGGCCGAATCCTTTCTTATTTTTTCCAAATTAAACTCCTCCTTTAAAGATATAAAATATAAGTCGATATAATCTTTGGCTCTTGGGCTTGCACTTATCGTTTCAAATTTGTTAAGTGTAATATCGTACAGACTATCGATACGTAAACCATTCCAAACAATTCCCAATTCGGCCCTTTCTGAAGGATAATAACTAAAGTCCACCTTCAACGTATCGCCGTTTGGGTACTCAAAAGTGTAAAAATAAAACCCCAGCTGTTCTGTACGACCAACTTCGTTAAATCCGATTTTCTTTTTATTCTTCTGCAGGAACTTTTGAATATGTTGTGCGTTAACCTCAAATTTTTCACTAAAAAAGTCAAGATCATATGATTCGCGGTGATGTAAATACCAACAAGAAAGGGCTGTACCGCCAGAAAGATAAAAGTTCTTTAGGATGTATGGCTCTTGAAGTACCACTGCCAGAAATTGCTTCTGTCGGCTAGTAAGCCCGGCTCCTTTTTCCATAACTTCCCCCATACAAAGAATTCTATAGTTTTACGGCTGTCTGGATCAAGCCCCTTTTTTATCTTCGGCCAGGCGCGTTTTACCTCGCGCTCATCCAGTTTTTCACCGTCAAGGCCGTAGTTAATGAGTTGAGTCAGCCTCCAAAGCCTGTATTCTTTGGGGTTTTCTTTTTTAAACTTTTTTTCATCAACCGACCAGTTAATCATAACTAATTGTAGCATTTCGGCCGGGTAGACTCTAGCCTCAATTTAATCGGACTAAATCGATCTAGTTTCACTCAGTAATTATGTCGGCAAAAAAGTTGTATAATCTGGGCAGATGAAATACCGCAAGTTTGGAAAAATGGGGTGGGAAGTGAGTGCGCTGGGCCATGGTATGTGGGGGATGGGTGACTGGACCGGTTCGGACGATAAAGAATCCCTGCGGGCATTGCATCGGACGGTGGAACTAGGTATTAACTTTTTCGATACTGCCTGGATTTACGGAAACGGCAGGAGCGAAAAGCTTCTTGGTAAATTACTTCGTGCATATCCCAATGAGTGTTTATATACGGCAACAAAAATCCCGCCTAAAAATTTCAAATGGCCGATGGAACCGCAATATACTCTTGATGAAACCTTTCCGGCCAAGCACATGATTGAATATGTCGAGAAAAGCTTGAAAAATTTTGGCATTGACCACATTGATCTTATTCAACTGCACGGATGGGATGACGTTTGGGCTTTAGACCCCAGCTGGCAAAAAGCTGCCGAGGATTTGAAAAGACGGGGACTAGTTGGTGCGTTTGGTATAAGTATCGATAGATGGGAGCCGGAGAACGCAATCAAAGCAATCAAAACCGGCGCGGTGGATTCTTTGCAAGTGATCTATAACATTTTTGACCAAGCTCCCGAGGACAAATTATTCCCGGTCTGCCGCAAATATAATGTGGCTGTTATCGCCCGCGTGCCGCTTGACGAAGGCACGTTAACCGGTACTTTGACCTTAAAAAGTAAATGGCCGGAAGGGGATTGGCGCAATAAATATTTCAATAAAGAAACCTTAAAAGCAAGCGTTGAACACGCGGGGAAATTGAAGAAAGTTTTACCAAAAGGTATGGCGATGTCGGAACTTGCTTTGAGGTTTATTCTCTCAAACCGCGATGTTAGCACTACAATTCCTGGGATGCGCAAGAGAAGACATGTCGAAGAAAATGCTGGAGCAGGTGAGAAAGGAAAACTTGCGAAGCAATTAATTAAAAAACTAAGAAGCCATCGTTGGGATCGCAGACCAACTCCTTCAGCCGGTTAGCGTTTTTTTGTAATACGGGCTTTCGGTTTTGGAAATCGTTCTCACATTCTCTCTAAATTACTTTGTTATATTAATAATTTCCACACATTTATCCTGCACATGTATGTATTGGTTGTTGGTCAGTAAAATGAATGGGCCTTGGCCTTTCTTGTAAACCGTTTTAAGCCTTGTCTTTAGATACCGATCTTTGAAGTCAGGGTCTCCCCAATGAGGCATAATTGTAAAATTTACAAAACCATAGCCATTGCGGTTTTTTAGCTTTAAATTTTTGTCGGCTAAATAACCAGGAACCATCTCGCCGGCAATGATTGAACCGGCACTAGTGCCAATATATGTTTTTCCTCTTTTTAGAACTAAATCTTTGACAAGCGAGGCAAATCCCGATTTCTGGGATTGTTCAAGAAGATAAAAAGTGTCTCCGCCGGACAGATAAATGTAGTCAAAGCTGGCAAGGTCTTTTTCAAGTTGGCTCTTTTTCTTACCAGCAAGTGTGTAATCGGTAATATTAAATCCTGCTTTGACCAATGCTCGCCTGTCCTTTTTGAGCCAATTCTTGTTTCCTGTTACAACTTCTGCCGCAGTATCTATAAAAACAAGTTTATTGCCCTTAGAAAGATTAACCCGTTTAGCAATATCGTGAGCTACACCATGAACTGCTGATGTTAAAAACAGTCTTTTCATATTTGAAGTATAGCAGGTTGGGGGAAAACTGGACTTATATAAATAAGATGAGGCAAGCTTAATTATTTATATTGCTGATTGGCGACATAATAGTCAAGCAATCTTCGGATCATTGCCTGATATGAAGCGTTGTGTTTTTTGGCTGCCTTTTTAAAGAAATCAATACTGTGTCTCGTTAGGGTTAGAGTAACTCTTTTTTTCTTCTCACGCAAAACAAGATTTTCTGGTCGTGGCAGGAAATCGCTAACCACCCGAGCTTCTATAGATTCGTTGCTATATTTTATTTTGCTTTTCATATATCTTTTTTCCTTTTCTCCAAAAACCTGCCCCGATTATTCGGATACGATCGTTTCTGTACGTAAAACGGACTGTTAAAATACCTCCTTTCACTTTCCCAAAACAATAGTAACGTTTTTCGGGTCTGCTATGTGCTAAATCTTTTGCTATTACACGCTTTCGGAATAAAAACGCATATTGCGCTTCTGTAAAAACAACCCCGTGTTTCTTTTTGTTTTTCCTGTTTTTGTCTTCGTTCCACTCAAAGTTTGTATGCATAAGTATATTACCATATTAGCATATAAATTACTACATTTAAATTAAATATTTTCTTGACTCCTCAAGAAAAACAGTATCTCGTGGAACAATATAAGCGCTTCCTTCAATTGAAGTGGCAACATTTTTAGAAATAGCTTGTAAGGCGTCTTCGAGACTTAACCAAACAGGTTCAAAGTTACCTTCAACTTCTTCATCTGTAAAACTAGGGTTACCTTTATTGCCTTTCAGTTTGGCCAAGTAACAGTAAGAGATTTGTTTAAGTTTGAATATTTTTCTATATTCGACGATGGAGCCTATTTCGTCAAGGATTTCAATTTCAGACCCGACTTCCTCTTGACACTCTCGTTTCAAGGCTCGCTTTTTATCCTCGCCTTTTTCAATGCCACCGCCGGGCAATTTATAATATTTGCTTTTAACTACGTGTAAGAGCGCTATTTTTCCGTCGTTGTCAAAGACTATGGCCCGCACCGCCTCACGGGTAGGATAGCTCTTGACCTCTTTCTTAGTGACTTTTTCAGGATTGATAACCAGAAGCTGTTTCATTAGCTACTCCTTGACTGCTACCATACTAATTTCCACTTTTGCCCCAAGAGGTAGTTCTTTGACGCAAACCGTTTCGCGGGCGGGGTATGGATCGGATAAATAGCTGCCATAGACCTCATTCACTTTCCCGTAAATAGACATGTCTGTTACATAAATTGTTGTTTTGACGACATTTGCAAAAGAAGTTCCGGCTTCTGTTAAAATAGCTTGCAGATTTTTCATTATCTGATGGACTTGTTCTTCGATGGTTCCCTCGAGTGGCGTGCCGTCGGGAGTTAAATGAAATTGCCCTGCTGTAAAAACAAAATTGTTTGCAATTATGGCTTGGGAGAATGGGGTAGTCTTCGGCGGCGGCGCACCCTTCGTCTCAACCTTTGTTTTCATTTTTTAACTATAACATTTTAGGCCAAATTTCTGGGAGTATTCTATTAATTTCAATCTAACTGTTTAAGGAATTTCATTCTGTGGTGCCGAGTCATTCTTCCTTCAAAACCCATGTCTAGATTGATGTTTACTCCGGAAATTACTCCCAACCTAGCTCTGACTAAAGCTATAAAGCCATTCGTTTCTATAAGGCGATAAGGTTTTACTTTTCCTTGAAACGTTTCTGTTATTAATTTTTCTATCTCATCACCATGAAGAAATGTATCTAGGTCGATTTGGAAATGGGGAAGCCAGTAATTTTTCCACTTGTCATCTGTTTTTTCCAGCAGTACCAATTCGACCAACGGATCCGACGAATTTTTTCGATCAACTTTTCTTTTTCGTCCGCTATGGATTTCACTTGATAGCAAAACCCCAGGTGATTTAACCTTTGGAATAAATTACCTGAAACTAGATGGTTAACAAGTTTTCCGACTTGCTGATAGGGGACGAAGCTGTCTTTTAGTGGACTTGGAGTACTGAAGAGGTTATTCGCAATAGCAATCCCTGGAATTTCCATGCCTGTGGTTGAGATGTTCAACAGTGGCTTTCCACCGGAACCTATTATAGTTATAAACATCAAACAAAAGGGTGGTTTTTAGAGTTTGCCTTGCTTTACTAATTCTATTGACGAAGGGCCGGTTTGGATTTTCAGGGTGACTTCGTTTTTAAGTTCTATTGTAGTCGCGCCGCTTACAGAGAAGTGCTCTTCTTTGTTTGTCGAGTATTATTGCAAACACACCAATTTTGAAAGTCATCGGATTATTATTTGCGATTATAGCCCCTTTTTTATCTTTTGACTATTTTAAACGCGGGAGAAGATTTTTGTATATTGTTACTTTTTGAGACTTGCTCATTAGGGCATAACGCGGGGATGGAGATGGGAGAGTAATGAGTTCAATTTTGGGAAATTTTAGAATAAGATCTTTAAATTCTTTTTTGAATAACTTTTCGACGAATCTGCTGGTGAAATAAATTGAGGTGATTTTGTTTTTTTTCACAATCTCGGCAATTGCTTGGGTGTTAAAAACCAGGCATTTAAGGTTCATGTCCGAATTACTGTTATTTTCCCGATCGCATTCCAGAATGATATCGGTAATAGCCAAGCCTAGTCTGGTGAACAGATGTTGCTGGGCTTTTTTTGTTCGGAGATTTATGCCGTATACCTCCTCGAGTATCGGCCAGAATAGATTTCTGCCATTTGCGTAGAACCACTCATAACCATCTGCTGGTTTAGCGACAAAACTGCCAAGAAGCAAATACTTGGACTTTACCAGGACAAAATTCCCGAATGGGTGTTTTTCAATCATGAGCTGTTTTACAACGGTTTACCCGCAGCAGACTCGGCTAATAATGCTATGGTGGCTACAAATTCACCTTTTCCTGCTTCGTAGTCGTGTTGTCGACCGTAGGCATCGCTCATTACGCAGTGCGTGTCCAGAACTTGCCACGTTGTCATTTGTGGGTGTTGTTGAAGATGCTCCGATGCTGGACAAAAATTTAAAGAGCAAACGGTACTTTTGGTGTCATTTTGAAAACACGGTGTTGGCCCATGGGTTTGCTGTAAACAAATTTTCTCCTTCTTCATGATAAGTAAGTATGAATTGTAGCAGAATCCCAGGATTTTTTGTATGGAGTGATTGACTTTGGTACTCTGAAGGTCAAATTACAAATCGTAGAAAAAAGTTAGCGCATCATATGTTATCCCAAGTAATGCAAATATCAATCAAGGACTTCTTTTAAGGCTCATTAGCTAACCTGGCGGATTTTGGCGCATCGATTTTTATGATAGACTCTAAATGTATTTGACGCGGAGAATATTTTTGATACATGGTTGGGGAGGAAGTCCGAANAATGACTGGTTTCCTTGGGCTAAAGAAGAACTTTCTAAAAGTGGTTTTGATGTAATTGTGCCCGAAATGCCGGAAACNAATCACCCNAAAATTGGCTTNTGGACCAACAAATTAAAAATGGTTGTCGGGAAACCAAAAAGAGATGATATTTTTGTTGGCCATAGTGTTGGTTGCCAAGCTATCTTGAGATATTTGGAAACCATTTCAGATAATGTCGATAAAGTAGTTTTGATTGCACCTTGGTGGTATTTAACGTTGGATAAAAATGAAGAACAGTCAGACGCTGATCCTTGGCTAAAAGCAGATGTAGACTTTGATAAAGTTAAATCAAAGGCTAATAAATTTATTGCCGTTTTTTCTGACGATGATCNATATGTACCGCTTCAGGAAAATGGTGAATTTTTTAAAGAGAAAATAAACCCCGAAATTTTAGTCGAAAACAAAATGGGTCACTTTACAGAAAGTGATGGTGTCAATAAAATTCCATTCCTTACAAAACTAGTAAAACAATCTTTTAATTAACGAAAGTGAGCGCGACACCTTTTTTGTCTGCCCTGCCTGTCCTGCCGATTCTGTGAATGTAGGCTTCGTAAGAATCGGGTAAATCGTAATTAATAACGTGGCTGACGTTGGGTATGTCTAATCCGCGGGAAGCCACGTCGGTTGCTATGAGTATACGAATAATATTAGCCTTGAATCTTTCTAGAGTTCTGGCTCTTTGACTTTGTTTTTTATTTCCATGAATGGCATCTGCCTTAAAACCTCTTTTGACAAGTTCATTGGAAAGCCTTTGTACGCCGTGTTTTGTTCTTCCAAAGACGAGGACTTTTTCATACTCGGGGTTACTAAGCAGTTGGTGAAGTTTATTCACTTTAATGCTGGAATTAGAGACCCTAATAATACTTTGGGTAATGTTTTCTATGGTGTCCTTTGTTTTGACAGATACCGTAAAAGGTTTATGGACGAAACTTTGCAAAATTCCGTTTACTTTTTGGCTGATTGTTGCCGAGAAAAAAAGTGACTGGCGGACTTTAGGAAGAAGTGAAACTATGTACTTTATGTCTTTGATAAACCCGATATCAACCATTCTATCCGTTTCGTCGAGTACAACAACTCCAAAATATGACAGGTTGAGAGAGTGAGTTCTAAGCAGGTCTTGGATTCTTCCCGGGGTCCCGATTACAAAATTTGGGTTTCTCCTCAAGTCTCTGATTTGCCTTCTAATATTTGCTCCGCCAATACACAAGGCATAATGAATTCCAAGACCTTTTGAAAAGTCAAGAAATTCATCTCTAATTTGAGTAGCTAGCTCGCGAGTGGGGGTAAGGATTAATACCTTCTGACTCCTGTTTTTAAAAACTTTATCTATTAAGGGAATTAAAAATGCTGCCGTTTTTCCGGTTCCGGTATTTGCAATTCCAATAATGTCTTTTCCTGCCAGGATTGAAGGGATTGCTTGATCTTGAATAGGGGTCGGGGTTGTGTATCCCTTTTGCAATATGTTTTCTCTTATTCTATCCGAGATCTGAAAATCGGCAAATGTGTGGGATACAACCTGCTCTTCAGTTATCTGATTCTGGTGGGTTGCGTTAATGATATTTGAAGGGTCAAAAGATTTAATAGTTCTGTATCCACTACGGAAAGCGCCTCTTCTTTGTTTGTTATTAAACTTTCTATACATAGGTTACGCTTCGGATTAAAGAAATAAAACTGCCTAAATTAAGAAAGATATAAAGTTGCGGAGAAAAGATACAAAAAAGTAGTTAACAAAATTGGAGTATCTTTATCTGGCGAAACTCAAAATAAACTTACAATTTAAGCAGATCTATGACTTCAACCTGCTGACTTGGAAGTAAGTGTATCACTAAATAACAGAGATGTCAAATGACTATAGGGTTTTTGTGATATTTAAGTGAGAGCTTTGGTGAGTGCCTCACGGATGTTTTTCCCGCCAAACCACCCTCCGAGGTAGACGGTTGCGTGTTTGTTTCTGTTCCAGTCACGAAGGTAATATTTATCGATGCGCCCGCCCCTTTTTAAAAATGTTTGAATCAGCTCGTCCAACGAAAGTTTAGTATTAATAATTCATTCTACACTTAAAAAGGGGCTTTGTCAGCTGCAGTTTGTTTGTTGCTTTTTTCCAAAGCTTTTTCAACAGCTGCTTCGGCCAAAAGTTGTGACACAGCTTCGGATTCGTAATTGGTGGGTTTTAAGAAAGCTCGAAGCCCTCGAGAAGTTTTTTGTTGCCCTCGATTTGATATTTAAGTAGATCCGAATATGCGCCTTTTTGCCTTGCCAGTTCTTTTGGCGTGCCCGATTGAGTAATTTTGCCGTTGTCGATGACTATGACGTGGTCGACGTTTTGCAGTGTTGAGAATCTGTGGGCGATAATGATAACCAGCTTGTCTTGCATCAGTTTTTCCAATGCACCCTGGACTTCCATCTCACTTTTGGCGTCCAAACTGCTTGTCGCCTCATCTAAAATCAGTATTGGGGCATTTTTAAGAATTGCCCGGGCAATCTGGATTCGCTGCTTTTGGCCGCCGGAAAGCTTTACCCCGCGCTCTCCTATTTCGGTGTCGATTCCCTTGGGAAGTTTTTCGGCAAAACCTAAAGCATTTGCCGCCTTGAGAGCTGCTATAATTTCTTTGTCCGAAGCCGGTGTTCCGTAAGCGACGTTTTCGCGCACACTTGTTGAGAAAAGTTCATTTTCCTGAAAAACCAAAGCGATGTTTTGCCTTACCTGGCTAAATTCCAAATTTTTATAACTTTTGCCACCGATATAAATATTGCCGCGCCTAGGTTCGTAAAGCTTTAAAATTAAATTGGTTATTGTTGTTTTGCCGGAACCCGAGTGGCCAACCAGTGCCACCTTTCGCTTGGCTGGAATTGTAAAAGAGACGTCAGTTAAGACTTTGCCGGAATCTTTGTAGCTAAACGACACGTTCCTAAATTCCAAAGAATGATTGGTAAGTTTTTTATAATTAGTCTTTTTGTCTGTCATTTCGCTCCCGGGAAGCTCCAGTATTTCGAAAAATTCTTTGGAGCCGCTTTCGGCATTTTGCAGTTGGGTCAAAATGAATGACATGGCGAACAAGGGCCTTCTGGCTTGGATAACCAATTGAATTATGAGCACCATTTCACCAATGGTTATGGCACCTTCAAAAGTTTGGTAAAAAACAACGACGTTTATCCCCAAAAGAATGATAACCAAACTTAAGTTTCGGGCAAAATCTATCAAATGATAGGTTTGGCTTTGACCGGCGTAAATTTCATTTACCTTAGCTAGTCTCTTGGACACAAAATTATACTCTTTGGTCTCGGTCAGAAAGCCTTTGACTATCTTTATATTGCCTACCACCTCTTGGATACGGCCTCTTAATCGGTCTTCAAGCTTGTTTTTCTTGACTTCTTCCCGGCCCCACCTTAGCGACGAATAGTAAGAAAGTGCCAGGTAGATTGGGAAAAGCATGAATACAAAGCCGGCAATGGGCAAGCTGTAGCGCGCCAGAATGAGTACGGTGAAAATGCTTTGCAAAAATGAAGGGAGGATAAAATTTGTTGCTGCATTGGTGAAATTTTGAATCGTAGAAATACCCCGACTTAATTGATTAACAATTTTGCCCGACATTTCGGAGTCAAAATATGTTTGGGGTAGAAACAAAACTTTGTTGTAAAACTTTTCGGTTAAAAGTTTTCTCTGAAGCCCTGCAAAGTGGTCACCCAACCGGTCCGAAATTCCCGAAACGACAATGCCGATAAAATTTAGGGCAAACATCAATGCTATTAAAAATGTCAACGTCTGCTGACTACCGCTTTCTTGGGCGACAATTTCGTCGACAATCGATTTGGAAACGACTGGTGTGGTCAGCTCTAAAAGAGCCGAAGCGACAATTAGAAGCGTGATAATTGCCAGGATTTTATAGAGCGGTCTGGAGACTTTTACAATTTTAAGTATATTTTTCACCCTGATATTTTAACTCCAAACACACTTTTACAAAAGAGAAATTTTAACCAATTTCCAGAATCAATTTTTCCTGCAACAAAAGATCGTTTAAGTGACTTTAAATTCTAACCATGTGGTTAGGCTGAGCGGGCCAGTCTAGGACCTTCTTGTTCTTATATTATTACGTTATAGGGAGTTGGGAGTTTAAAAAGAAAACTTCCGTAATTTATCAAGTGTCCCAGATTATTTTTAATTGCCCATTTAGTACATATCTTTCGATTATAAAGTTGTCCCTTTGAGGTTAACCTATTCTTTTTCCAATAAGATTCATGTATTTGATGATAACTAAGCCATTTTATTGGTTCCGGTAAGCCAGATTTTAGCATTGCCGCCATAACACAGGCATCCCAGGCCTCAAAACCAATTAATGCGTCGGGTAAATTTCCTTTGTGGTTATTCCACCACCTTCGGGTGAAAAAGAAGACATCTGAACCAGCAGACCAACGACCTAGAGGTAGCTTATCTCTCAGTTGATCTCTGGTAATAGTATTTTTAGGAAGGTCCTTTTTTGAAAAATCTACTCTATGAGAATACCCACACTCCCATTTTTTCAGAGAGTCTCTAATAAAATTTGACGCGTTAGTTACAAATGAGATGTCGGAATTTGTATATAAGAATAAATCACAATCAGGATAGGCTGAAAGGCCGTAGTCAACGACATCTTTTAAAAATGGCATAGTTTTCTTCTCGCCCAAGCTTAAAGAATTTCTTTGTCCATTTTCTAAACTAAACTCTGCAATTAAAAACCCATATTTATCGTTGTTGTAAAATTCCTGCCATGTTCTTTTTGCTCTTATCATCCTGTCCGTGGTTAAATTGTTTGCTTTCCACCAGTTGTAGATATGAACTATCTTCTTATTCATAGAGAAATTTGTGAAATTATACACCGGACAAGCTAATAAAATGCTGAGCAGGCCAGTCTAGGACCCAATTGTCCCATAATCGCTATTCCAGCTCAAACCATAATGGACTCTTTTTTGGATTACCGTTGTAGTAATTAACTGTTATCTCATCATCTTTCTTAATATTTTTTAAAGCAACAAAATCAATTATCATATCTTTTTGTTTTATCTTGAATCTTGCGTTTCGTTTATATGTATGGTTATATATTGATCCAAAACCCAAGGCAATTGCTGATCGTTCCTTATTTCTGCCAAAATAAAAGAAATAAGTAACAAGAATACTCTCTCTTAAATTAGATGTGTCGTATTTTGGAACTTCAATAACAGGGCATCTTTCAATAATTTCGTCTTTTTTAATATCATGCCTGGCAAAAACACCTCGGCCTGCATTATGAATTTTTGATTTACTAATATACACATTGTCAGAAGCGGGAAAATTTTTCATGATGTGATTATAACAAAGTTGATGTTGTCTTTGAGAAGAGAGCTGCCCAGCCACGATTCGAACGTGGATTAGATGGTTCAGAGCCATCTGGCCTACCGTTAGCCGACCGGGCAATAATGCCTTTGCAAGTATATCAAAATTATGGCCGGAATCACACGATGGAGATTGAAGCTTCTTGTTCAAGGACTTGTAAACTTCCCACGACAATTTTCTTATGCGAGCGGGCTATAACTTTCTTTCTTGCCAATTTCTCCATGGCAAGACTTACGGTTTCTCTGGTAATCCCCGCTAAGTCCGCGATATCCTGGTGGGTGAGTGAAAGATCGATTAAAACGCTGCCATCTTTAAAACGCTTGCCAAACCTTTTTGCAGAAATAAGAATAGCCGAGGCAACTCTGTTATACGAACTTCCGTAAAGGAGTTGCGAAACATTGGTAAGCAGGCCATCCAACCCTACCAGAATGCGTTTTGTCAGATCAAATAATACGCTTGGATCTTCTTTTACAAACCTTAGCACTTTTTCTTTCGGGACACGGTAAATATTAGCGGTGGATATTGTCTGGTAGAAATAGGTATTTTTAGCCTCACCCAAGGCCCACATCATTGGAAAAAATGACCCGTGTTTGAATATATTTAACGTAAGCTCCGAACCATTTTTGAAAATTGAATTCATTTTTACATACCCTTTGCTCAAATAGTAAACGCCATTGGGTTCATCCCCGGCGTTAATTAAGATTTCTCCACGCTTACATTTCAAAAAGGTGCCGTGTGAGAAGAAATCTGAAATTTTTCTATCAATAACTTTCCCCATTGTTGTTAGAATTCTTACAGAATTAAACCCTTAGGTATTCTAAAATGCTTATTCTGTTTCCGAAAGGGGGTGATTAAAATGATTAAAGGAATTGAGAGCGTGACGTTGTTTAGCGAAAACGCTAAAAAGTTGGCTGATTTTTATAGCAAGAAAGTCGGTTTAAAAGTATCGATGGAAGCCGAGATGGGTGACAAAGGCGAAAAACTTTTTGGATTTGAGTTTGCAAGTAGCAGTGGCTTCTACGTCGTTGACCACTCAAGAGTCAGGGGTAAAAACAAAAATCCGGAAAGAATGATTGTCAACTTTGAGGTCGATGATATTAAAAAAGAAGTTAAAAAACTTTACAAGGCAAAGGTCAAAAAGATTCAAGAGATTTACCATATAGAGAGTTATGGCTGGATCGCCACTTTTGAAGATGTTGATGGAAATTATTTCCAGCTAGTTCAAATAAGACCCAGTTAGTAATTCGCTCGGGGAAGTTGGTGTGGGGGTGGGCGTGAATGAATAAGTAAAATAAATAAACTGTAATTTCAGTATATTACCAAAAAGGTACGCTTTCAACAGAGGTTGAGTTGTCTACTATCTCAATATTTAATATTTTCGCTTCCTCGGTTAAATATTCTTGAATCATTCTTGCTGACTTAAATTCGCTACTTTTTAAATCTAGAAGTCTATCTACATGATAAAGGAATTGTATTCGGTGTCTTTTTTCATTAGCGGTGGTTAGCAGAATAGGCCTACCTAATCGTTTTAATGAATATGGATCCAAGAATGCGCCTTCGAAAATTGCGGCTGTATACTTTTTAGCCTCGTCTGCTACTGCTTTTCTTAAAGCTAATCTAACTGCAATTAACCCCTTAATGGTGTTTTCTTTATTTAGGCCGCCGAATTTACAATATGCTTTGCAGGTTCCCAAATAAAGAAACGGGAACCGGTCTTTTGTTTTTCCTTTCCTTGCCTTTCTTTTTATTCTGTCCATTTCTACAACGGGCATGTTAAAGTTTTTCCCAAAGATTTTTGATAAACGTGTTTTACCAACTCCCGGGACGCCGTATATAAATATCCTTTCAGTCATAGTTGAATTATATTAGAATTTAATACGTGGTGCAGAAAATTACAGGGCCGGTATTGATGGTGGGAGTATATTTCGCTTTTGTTATTGCTGGCTATATACTTTACGACTCCGGGGAGCTTGATGGCTTAGTTGTTTGGGCAAGACAGAATTTGGTTGTCTATTTTATCTTTCTGGTGGCCGTAAAAACGATGGGTTTGATTTTCCCGCCGATTCCGGGTGGGCTTGTTACATGGGGATCTATTGTAATAATCGGTTGGCAGATGGCATTTGCGGCTGATTTCATCGGAGCAATGATTGGTGCCATAGCAAACTACTACATGGGTAAAAAATGGGGAGTGACTATTGTTAAGAAAATTTTCGGAGACACAATATCAAATAAGATATCAAAGTTAAAAATTAGAAAGGGAAGGGAGGTTGAGTCCGTGGCCGTTTTTAAAATTGCCGGCGGTGGAACTATTGTAGAGGCGATATCTTTTTTTGCAGGAATTATTGATCTAAACCTAAAACAGTTTCTGGCCGGAAGCGCAATCGCAAGCTTGGTAATCGGGTTGCCGACTTACATCCTGACAGACAACTTACTGAGTTCCAGAAATATAGCTTTGAACCTGGCCGCAATTGTTGCCGGGTTTCTTGTTTTATATAAAGTGAAAGGACGGTATTTTGAATAGTTACCGAAATCAGATTTACACACGATATATAACTATCTAAATGAAGCCCGCTTGGTTCGAAGGTTATATTGGCTTTGATTGAATGCAAAAAGCAAATATCGATTTATCAGGACTGGACTTGGTGGAACTGAGGAATACACTAAAGAGTATAGGGGTGGTACGTTTTACTTCTGAAAAAGGTTATCATAAAACACAACCCTAGGTGAAAAACCTAAATGACGGGAGTTAGGTCCTCAGCTTATTTTTTGACGAATAAAATCGCGTTGGGCAAGTCGCGGCCGGGGCCGACTTTGTAACCGCCGGACCAAAGGGCGGTCGACCCACCGTCGTCTAAATTAAGCGCATTTTCCATTCCCAATACTTTCATAACACGGGCGCTCTCGGCGACTGTGGCACTGTGAACAACGCCTATATAAATAGTATTACCCTTATTGGCCACGAAACTTCGTGAACCCTTACTTCCCTTTTTAGGGTCATCGTCCCCGCCAAATGTGACATTCCCTCCTGAGACTAAAAGCGGATAATTGGACAAGACCCCGTCGACACCCGTGTCCCGGCCCCACTGGCTTGCGCCTGACACAAACCTGACGTATCCACCCCCGAAAATTACCGCGGGATTATTGCTGTAGACATTGTTTGCTGAATTAAAGTAATACTTATTCTTATTCATAACGAGTAGGTCGAAGGTATTGGTTTTGCCGGCGCATGACGGATAGCTTGCCGGACAAAAATATGTTCCGTTGACTCCGGCAAATGCACCGTTGCGCGAGACATATGTTGCCAGCGGGAGTACAGGGCAGTTGTCCGGGCAATCGGAGTCCGACGCAGTATCGACGACCACTCTGGTAGAGCCGATATCTGTTGCGAT
>C687J35174_10003231_pt1 | contig 22484 bp, 23 predicted proteins | sample RifCSPhighO2_01_FD_35174 | JGI IMG/M metagenome (IMG submission 35174) | reverse complement strand
ATCTGGACAACCGATGTTAAAGCTCCGCCCGTTGACGGCCAATATGAAATAATTACGGTAATTGATTATCAAGACCAGCGTTTGGAACCGAAGGAATTGAGCTTGGTTACGGTTATTGATCCGGAGGGCTATGTATATGCAACTATAAACCGCGGAGAATTGCGCGTGAACAACGCAAAAGTTTCTTTATACCAGTTAAACCCGCAAGACAAGAATTACCAACTATGGCCGGCTAAAGATTATCAACAAGTAAACCCCCAGGTTACTGATAATACCGGCAAATACTCTTTCCTGGTTCCCGAAGGAACGTATTATATTGAAGTGCAGGCCAGCGGATACGCAAAATATCGCGGGGCTGAGTTTGAGGTAAAAGAAAATAATGGAGTTCACCTTAATATTGAATTAAAATCACAAACGTGGTGGCTACAAATTGTTGATTGGAAAACCATGGTTATAATTATTATTCTTATGTTTTTGGCATACAATTTCTACAAGGATAGAAAATTAAAAGCGGAAATTAAAAAATTAAATAGTAAGATATAAAATAAAAAATATGCAATTATTTAAGAAAGAGGGTATCCCATTTTTAATTATAATAATTTTAATCGCCGCAGTGCTTGTATTGGCCGGCCAGTATTATGTGACAAGGCAGAAGCTGGTAACTTCGGAAAACACGGTTAAAACCTTTCAATACGACCAAAAAGTGCTAGACTTTACGAAATTATTTATCGCCAAGGTTCTAAAAGCAGATGGGGAGGTGTCTTTCGACGACAGGCTTCAATTAGAAAATTTAGTTAGGGATATAAACGACAAAGTAATTTTCGATCAGTGGCAGAAGTTTATCAAACCCAAGACAGCATTAGATGCCCAGATAGAGGTAAAAAATCTTTTGGAACTTTTAGCGAATAAAATCACTATTTAATTTTTGGATATACCTAAACGGCTCATCACTTTTAGTGCCGAGCCGTTTAATTTTGCGCCGGATTTTAGGTGTTGCGGGAAATTAGGTTTTGCGGTAAAATATAGAATATATGAAATCGTCTGAATTACGGCAGAAATTTTTAAATTTTTTCAAGAGCAAGGGGCATAAGATAATTACCAGCGCTTCTTTGATTCCGGAGAATGATCCGACTGTTTTGTTTACAACTGCTGGAATGCATCCGTTGGTGCCATATTTATTGGGCGAAAAACATCCGGAGGGAAAACGACTCACTGATTCGCAAAAATGTTTTAGAACGGTGGACATAGATGACGTGGGTGATGACACACACAACACTTTTTTTGAGATGTTAGGGAATTGGTCGCTGGGAGATTATTGGAAAAAAGAGGCGATAAGTTGGAGTTTTGAATTTTTAACAAAGGAATTAAAAATTTCGCTAGATAGACTGGCCGTATCTTGTTTTGTTGGGGACAGCGACGCGCCGAAAGACGAAGAGTCGGCAAGAATTTGGGAGGATCTTGGTATAAAAAAAGAAAGGATTGCATTCTTGCCAAAAGAAGACAATTGGTGGGGGCCTGCAGGGGAAACCGGTCCGTGCGGTCCGGATACGGAAATGTTTTATTGGAAATTAAACGGCACGGAAGCGCCAGAAGTTTTTGACGCAAAAAATAAAAACTGGGTTGAAATTTGGAACGATGTTTTTATGCAATATGTAAAGGACGAAAAGGGAAACTTTAATCCGGCAAAACAAAAAAATGTTGATACCGGAATGGGATTAGAAAGAACATTGTCTGTTTTGAATGGCAAAGAAAACGTTTACGAAACAGATTTATTCCTGCCAATTATCAATAAATTAGAAGAGATAAGCCGGAAAAAAATTTCTGAAGAAAATAAAAAATCTTTTAGAATTGTTGCCGACCACATTAAGGCTTCAATTTTTCTTATCGCGGCTGGAATAGAGCCTTCTAATCTGGGCAGGGGATATATTTTAAGGAGATTAATCAGGAGGGCAATAAGGCACGGGAAATTATTGGGATTAAAAGAAAATTTTATTGTTGAGGTTTATCCGGCCGTTGTTGAAATTTATGGGGGGTTTTATCCGGAAATTCGAAATGGAAAAGATTTTATTTTTGAGCAATTAAAAGCCGAGGAAGAAAAATTTAATTTGACGCTGGAGAATGGACTGAGGGAATTCGGAAAATTAGATAACGTCTCCGGAAAAGACGCTTTTGATTTATATCAAACTTATGGGTTCCCAATTGAAGTGACAGAAGAGCTTGCAAGGGAAAAGGGAATTACAGTTGATATGGAAGAATTTAAAAAAGAATTGGAAAAACACCAGGAGCTTTCGAGGACGGCGAGTGCGGGGATGTTTAAGGGCGGGCTGGCTGATGCGAGCGAAAAAACCACAAAATTGCATACAGCTGCGCATTTGATGCTGGCCGGATTGAGAAAAGTTTTGGGGGACGAGGTTTTTCAAAAAGGAAGCAATATAACCGCCGAGAGATTGAGGTTTGATTTTTCGCATAAAGAAAAAATGACTGCTGAACAAATTAAGGCGGTTGAGGATTTTGTTAATGAGGTCATAAAAAATGATTTATCAGTAGTCTGCGAAGAAATGAGTTTGGAAAAAGCAAAAGAGGTTGGAGCTATGGGAGTTTTTGAATCAAAATATGGGGATAAAGTAAAAGTGTACAAAATTGTAAAAGATGGTAAAATAGTAAGTAGTGAAATCTGCGGAGGTCCCCATGTTGAAAGAACTGGAATTTTAGGCCATTTCAAAATCACGAAAGAAGAGAGCTCGTCTTCTGGCGTCAGGAGAATTAAAGCGATCCTAGAATAATTTTCGCTCGGCAACAAACTTTTTTCCGGCTATCTGGCACTTCGCCCGCCTTGACTCGGCGAGGCAGGTGTCTCAGAGGCCTGCAAAAAGTTTATTGTCTCGCTCTCAATAAAATTACTATGGCAAGAAAAATTTACGACATAAAGCCGCCAAAAGTTACAAAAAAAGCGGAAAAGGACGTTAAGGATTTTTTAAAGATACAAACCTCTTCGGGGAGTAGAAGGGGGGCGGTTAGCCGACAAGAACCACAGAGAAAAAAACAGTCTATTAGGCAACCAATTGCAATTGGGGTAGTTGTTGTCGTATTGTTTGTTTGCGGATACTTATTTTTTAAGTTACCAAAGGCGGATATTACAATTTGGCCAAAAGTTGAAGTCCTAAGTTTTAATCAAACAATAACCGCTGACAAATCTACTGACGCCATTAACTTAGAAAATAGCGCTATTCCGGCGAAATATTTTGAGGTAACAAAAACTAATTCCGAAGATTTTCCTGCAACCGGTAATGCCTCAAACGAAGGCCGCGCGACCGGCAGTATAGTTGTATATAACAAATCAGATCCGGTAAAACCCTTAACATTTAAGGAGGGAACTCATTTTATGTCTGATTCCGGAAAGATTTTTATAACTTATCAAAAGGTTGTAGTTCCGGCAGGGAAAAAATCCGGAAGTAAAATTACACCGGGTTCAGTTCAAATAAATGTTGAGGCCGTCGAGGGAGGGAATGACTATAATATTCCACCGTCAAATTTTTCAATTCCCGGGCTCAAGGGAACTTCATATTATTACACTGTCTATGCCACTTCATCAGCTGACATGAGCGGGGGGTATGCAGGAAAAGTAAAAAAAATAACAGCAGACGACATTCAAACGGCGAAGGATACTTTATCTCAAAAAACAAAATCTGACGTAGTAGCTGACCTAAGAAACGAGATACCAGATGACTATATCGTATTAGACAGCGCCGTTTTTTCTGAGATCATAAGCGCTTCAACCGAGGCTAAAGTTGGAACGGTCGTAGATAACTTCAACTATCAAGTAGTAGCTAAATCCAGTACACTAGCCTTTAAAAAGGCGGATATAGATGAGTTTGCCAAAAAGTATATTATCTCTCAGATGCCAGAGGGAAGGACGTTAGTAAAAAACCCGGAAATAACATATTCAACCGGCCTCGTTGATGTTTCTGAAGGAAGGGCAACCCTTAATCTGGATTTTTCATCGGGAACCTATCAAAGCATTGATAAAAATTCTACCGGTCTTTCGCTTCTTGGGAAAAACATTAGCCAAATAGAGCAGACCATAAACAGTAGTATGGGCGAAAATGTGTCTAAGGTAGATGTGAAATTTTGGCCATTCTGGGTAAAAGCAGCTCCAAAGAGCCAAAAAGCGGTTAATATTGAAATAAAATTCTAATAAAATACGCGTTAATAGCAAAAAGAATGCTGAATTTCGGCGGGGTATTGACCTTTGTTGTTTAATTTGCTATCATAATAAATTGTAAAACTAATGGTGCAAAGCGAAGAAAAAAAGAGTCAAATTATTAAACTGGAAGGAAGGGTCACAGAGTCTTTGCCGAATACTTTTTTTAAAATAGTGTTGGACGATGGAAGGGAAATTATGGGGTTTCTATCCGGGAAAATGAGGATGCACAGGATCACTATTTTACCAGGAGATAAGGTAAGTGTGGAGATGACGCCCTATGACGAATCAAAGGGCAGGATTGTTTATAGGCTTAAATAACCCCAGCGTTAATCCGCCATCATAGTGGTGATCGAGCGGATATTTTATTAGATTATTGTTTGATACAAAAAATGAAAGTTAGGCCATCGATAAAAAAAATATGTAAGGATTGTAAAATTATCAGAAGAGAGGGTTGTATTTATGTTATTTGCAAAAAAAACCCGAAACACAAACAAAGGCAAGGTTAATAAAACCCGAGGAAATAATAAAAAAGTGAAACAATAAAAAGATAAGAATGAGTGCTCGCACCCTTCTTTAAGAAAATAAACAGAAGGCTGCAAACAAAGGCAAGGTTAAAAAACGAGCGTATGGGGTATAGCGTATAGGGTATAGTAAAACTAAACCCTAACACCTAAACCCTAAACCCTAAACAACGTGCCGAGAATAGCAGGGGTAAATATACCCGAAAATAAAAGAATAGAAATTTCATTGACCTACATTTACGGAGTAGGAAGGCCTTTAAGTAAAAAAATATTAGACGAACTAAAGATTGACTTAAACAAGCGAGCCTCCGAATTAACTCCAAAAGAAGTTAACGACCTGAAGGATTTTATCGAAAAAGCCTATAAAATTGAGGGAGACTTGCGAAGGCAAATCATGATAAATATTAAAAGATTGAAGGACGTAGGGTCGTGGAGAGGCATGCGGCACGCAAAAGGATTGCCCGTCAGAGGCCAGAGAACAAAAACTAATAATAGAACAATCAGGGGGAACGTAAGAAAAACGATGGGATCAGGAAGGAAGCCGCCTGCAATGGCGACATAGTCGTAACATTCTAGACTTTACTAAAAGTAAAACATTCAATGGGTAAGAAACATATAATTGAGGAGAGTCAAGAAGAACTGATAAAAGATCAGGAGAAAGTTGATAAGGCGGTTGGAAAGGATATAAAGGTTAAATCAGCTCCCGCCGGAGTCCAAACAGGAAAAATCTATATTTCTTCTTCTTATAACAATACGCTATTAACTCTTACAAATACAAAGGGGCAAGTTTTAGCTTGGAAATCAGCTGGATCCGTCGGTTTTAAGGGTGCCAAAAAAGCAACCTCTTTTGCTGCCTCTAGGGTGGCCGAAGCCATAGCTAATGTTTGCAAAAAAATGGGCGTTGTAGACAGAATTGAGATTTTGGTTAAAGGTATCGGGGCCGGTCGTGAATCTGCCGTAAGAACCCTCATATCACAGGGATTGAATGTTGTTTCTATAAAAGATATAACGCCTCTTCCGCACAATGGATGCAGGCCGAAGAAAGTCAGAAGAGTTTAGGGACTACTAATTTACTAATCGGTACCAATATACTAATTACGAATTCGTATATTAGTAAAAAATTCGTAAATTTGTAAGGAAATTTTTCGCAAAAAATCATGAAATACGATCAATGCAAAACTTGTAGGAGGCTGGGACAAAAACTCTTTTTAAAGGGTGATCGTTGTTTTTCTGCGAAATGCGCCATGTTAAGGAGGGCGTATGCGCCAGGTCCACAAAAAAAGAAAAGAGGAGGAGCGCCATCGGAGTATAAAAAATCTCTGACAGAAAAGCAAATCCTTAAGAAGTGGTATGGCCTTTCAGAAAAACAATTTAGCAGATATGTTACGCAAACCCTTGCAAAAATGGGTAAGGTTGACGACGTGTCAGCCGAGCTTATCAGAAGGTTGGAAAAAAGATTAGACAATGTTATTTTTAGATTAGGATTTGCAAAATCAAGAGTTCAAGCTAGGCAGCTTGTATCACATAGTTATTTTTTGATAAATAGCAAGCCCGTGAATGTCGCCTCCTACGAGGTTAAAAAAGATGATATTATTGCTGTGAAAGAGCACAAAAAAACAAAGGGAGCATTTAGGGATCTAGCTGAGGAGTTGAAAAGAAAGGAAATACCTGCCTGGCTGTCCCTAAATAAAGAAAAATTAGAAGCGAAAACTATCGGAGAACCTAGCTTAGATGAAGTTAAGCCTCCGGCAGAAATTTCATTAATATTTGAGTTTTATTCACGTTAAAAGATTACGAATTTACGAATTTTTGCTAATATACGAACTCGTATTTGTATATTGGTACTGATTAGTAAATTAGTAATATCTCATGATTTCTCTTCCATTGCCTCCGAAAGTAATTCAAAAGAAGAAAAACCAAGCCGCTTTTGAAGTTGAAGGATTATATCCCGGATATGGTGTTACAATTGGAAATGCCCTTAGGAGAGTTTTATTGTCATCTTTGGAGGGAGCAGCAATCACAGAGGTTAAGATAAAAGGGGTTTCTCATGAATTTTCAACTATCCCGGGCGTTTTAGAGGACACCATAATGTTGCTTCTAAATATAAAAAACCTTAGATTCAAAATTTTTGAGGGAGAAACTCAGACCGCTCAGCTGAAAGTGAAGGGAGATGGAAAGGTGACAGGAGCTGATTTCAAATGTCCCTCTCAAATGAAGGTGGTAAATCCAGACTTACACATAGCTACAATTACAGATAAAAAAACAGAGTTGGATATAGAAATTTTAGTTGAGAGAGGTATCGGATATGTGCCGAAAGATCAGCGGAAATCAAAAAAAGCTGAAATCGGAGCCATCGCTGTTGACGCCATATACACCCCGATAAGAAACACAAATTTCCAGATTGAAAGTATGCGTGTGGGAGATAGAACCGATTTTGATAAATTGACTCTGGAAATAGAAACCGATGGAACAATTACTCCGGAAGAAGCATTCTTTTCGGCTTGTGATATTTTAATAAAACACTTTAATATTATTTTTTCCACCGGAGGCGGACCAGCCTCGGGCTGGGAAGGAGCTGAAAAAGCGGAACCGGAAGAAAAAATCGCCAAAATCGCCGCCAAAAAGGAAACCAAACCAAAAAAGAAAGCAAAGAAGAAATAACTATGAGAAAGTTAAACAAAGGAAGAAAGCTATCAAGAAAGATTGGACCGAGAAAGGCGCTCTTAAGGGTGTTGGTGAACAATTTTTTGTTACACGAAAAAATAAAGACGACGGAAGCAAAGGCCAAGGAGTTGCGATCCATAGCAGAAAAAATGATTACCAGGGCAAAAAATGCCAATCTTGCAAACCGCAGATTGCTTGCGCGAGAACTTACCCCCGAAAATACAAAAAAAATTATTGACGAAATTGCTCCAAGCTTCGCAGAAAGAAAAGGAGGATATACAAGGATTATAAAATTGCCTCCCCGAAATTCAGATGGAGCAAAAATAGTTATAATAGAGCTTGTGAAATAAATCTCACAACTATAGAATTAGTAAAATAAAGCTTATAGCCAATTACAGAATAGAAAAGAGTATGAAAAAAGTAGAACAGATACAAAGAAATATTATTTCAATAGANGCAGAAAACAANCCCTTGGGCAGGTTGGCTGTTGAAGTGGCTGTTGGGCTNAGAGGAAAGAATAAGCCGAATTTTGTTCCATACAAGGATGTAGGAGACACCGTTGTTGTTAAAAATATTGATAAGATGAAATTTACAGGAGATAAGATGGAAAATAAAAATTACTTCCATTTCACAGGATATTTAGGAAACATGAAAAAGATGACATTAAAAGAATTTTTGACCAAGAAAGGACCCAAGGAAGTGCTAAGAACGGCCGTTATGGGAATGCTCACAAAAAATAAATTGAGATCAAGACAAATAAAAAGATTAAAATTCGGATAAGAGATCAATCATGCCAAAAACAACGACAAAGAAAATAACAAAAAAAACCGAGGAAAAGCCAGTTATCACGGAGGCTAAAGAAATAAAACAAGAATCAATAGTTCCGGTTTTTGCGACCGAACAGATTCCTTCAGATGATATGGGAGATGATGATATTTCGAAGGAAATTGCTAAGACAATAAAGGAATCGGCCGGGAAGGCTGATCGTTATTTTGAGGCAATTGGGAGGAGAAAAACAGCCGTTGCGAGGGTTCGTCTTTTTACAAAAGGAGATAAGGAATTTTTAGTTAATGGAAAACCGTATCAGCAATATTTTCAAACAGCCGACGACCAGGAAACGTCTATTGCTTCAATGAAGAAAATGAAATGTCTGGATAAATTCAGGATGACAGTTGTGGTAAAAGGCGGAGGACATAGTGCGCAGGCGGAAGCCGTAAGACATGGAACTGCCAGAGTATTGGTGGATTTCAATCAAAACTTCAGAAAACGATTAAGAAAAGCAGGATTTTTAACAAGAGACCCAAGAATGAGAGAAAGGAAGAAATTCGGAAGAAAGAGAGCCAGAAAATCCCCGCAGTGGGCAAAGAGGTAATAAAAAAACGGCTCATACTACCAGTGTGAGCCGTTTTTGCTTGATTTTCCTGTGGGTTGGGCTAATGTGATTATAATGTGATTTTTTGGATCTTGACATTTCCAATTTGTATAGGAGATAGAAGCATGGCGGAACCAACGGACAAGAAGCCACAGACGCCACTTGGTATGACCGAGGATCAGATTCGCGCCCAAGGGTTGAAGGCGATAGCAGAAGGGAGACTACTGGGGGAGAACCGACGGTATTGTGGCGCGTGGCGAAACTCCCTCATGTTGTGGCGAGCCGATGGTGGCGGAAGACGACCACGGCAGGCTCCTTTGTTTTACCTGCGGAAGGCGAACCGCGCTATAAGACATTGGGGCGGTGTGACACCGCGCGACATCCTGTGGCGACACGGGATTTTTTTTGCGTTTGCACAAATTCCTTAAAATGATAATATATTAGTATGTTAAAAGAGTTGATTGATCAATTTTATTTAGAAAATCAGAAAAATAAGGAACAGACGAGGTTTTACATTACAGACGCGGGGAAATGTCCGCGCGCTATTTTTTTTAAATTTAAAAATGCGCCTCGCGAGCCACTAGAACCAAGAATTATGCGCATATTCGAACATGGGGAAAACATTCACAGGTCTATTTTTAATATTTTGTACAGGTTGCGCATGGGAGTCGTCACAGAGGTGCCAATTCCCTCGCAGGAAATAATATCCGGGAGAGCTGACGCTATTTTGTGTATGGGGAGCGAGAATTATGTATTGGACATCAAGAGTATAAATAGTATGCTTTTCAGAAAACTGACTGCTCCCAAAGAAGAAAATATTTATCAAGTTCAGCTGTATATGCATTACTTTAATATAAAAAAGGGCATGTTACTTTACGTGGACAAAGATCAGCAGGAGTTAAAAGAGTTTATATTTGATTATGACGGAGATCTTTGCAAGTCTCTTTTGGATAAATTCTACGCGTTGAAAGAAAAAGTAGAAAAAAACATTTTGCCCGCTCGACTAGAAGATTACCCTCGCAACTGGCAATGTTCATACTGCGCGTTTAAAGATATTTGTAAGATGGCAAATGGAGAAGAGATTGATTGGGAGGATTTTAAAAAGAAAGTTGAATCGCAACCGCAAATTTCCTAAAAAAACACCCCTGTGAAGAGGTGTTTTTTGATTCTTTATTATTGTGGAAGGATTTTTTCTGAGGAAATTAATGTTTTGTTTGTTAAAAAATAAACCTTGCCATCTCGCTGATTAAAAAATGTTTTTGGTTTTAAAACGCCGATTTCTTTATCAGGTTGAAGTGTTATTATTTGTGGCAGGGTGATAGTATTTATGTTGCCTCGATAGTCGATTTCAGAGATTATTATCTTGTCGCCCGCGGTAAAAATTATATAGTCATCATTGAGCCATTGGCAGCTTGTCAGTGAGTCTCCAGAAAAAATATTCTCGTAGACGTCATCTTTAAAGGAATAAAGATATATTTCTTTGCCGTTCCTAAAGGCCAGATTTTCCTGATCCGGTGAAAGTAAGATATCATATGAGCCAGCGGGCAGGGGGAGGTTTTCGAACGTCTTCGTATCGCTATTAAGCAATAGCAGGGAATTGTCGGTATGCACGAAAATTTCATTGGAAATTACCGATATTTCTAAGCTTTGGCCAGACTTAATTGAGACGCCCTTTTTGGTCAATGGCGAGACTGTTTTCCCAGATAAATCAGACTCGTATAAAAGTCCTTCCAGTGAAAGCCAAACGATATTCTCTTCGGAAAAATTATATCCTGCTGTCCCGGTTATAATAGGAATCGTTTTGTCGTCTGCCGTAGAATAAAGAATATTATTTTTTATGTAAAATATTTCCTTTGAATTGCGAGGATTAAAGTAAACTTGTTGCACATTTTTATCTAGAAAAGACAGTGGTTTGACGGTTAAGCTTTGTTGTTGCGCTTGGCTTGGGCTTGCTTGGGGCTGGATGGTGGTATCAAATAGATAATAGTAAATAGCACTTGCGCTTTTTATTTTTATCAAAGCAAAAAGAGAGTCATTTGACCATTTTACATCCGATATCAATCCAGATCGCATGATAAAAAACGTTTGTGGCTGGTCGCTGGAGGATAGCGGGAAATAATTGAAAAAAATATTTTTCGATTCTTCTGTTGCCGTAAGAGTATTTTGCTTGTCTGATGCTACCGAAAAATAGTCAACATCTTCGATAATTTCTTGGAACACTATATTTCGCTTTATTAAAAGGATGTTTTCTAATTTTGTAACCTGATTTTCTTGAACGGATATGGTTTTTTCGTAATCAAAATAGCCGCTTTTTTGTACTAAGACAGAATGCCCCGCCGGTATTAAGTTTTGCACAAAGATTGAGTTTGAGAATAAGCCTGGCCTTAAGGGAGATGTCGAGTCTATAGTTATGCGCTCAGCCGTAGGGAATGTTCGTACGTAGATTCCACCGGTAGCTGTAATCTTCATAGTTTTCAAATCCAGCCTATATCCCATCGAATAAAGAACCAAGTTTGGGGTTATTATTAGAAAACTTGCAATGCAAGCAAAAAGTATTATCAGTCGAGTTCTCTTTGTCATATTAAGACACATTATCATAAATTTTTTTGTTTTTCCAGTGCTTGCCCCGTTAGAAATTAGTGGCAACAGAACTTCGCCATTTTTTCATTTTTCCTCGAAATCCCAAAAAGTTCTCTCGTCGGCGGATTTCTAACGGGGCTTGCCCCGTTAGAAAGAAGTTTTTTTCGGTCATTTTTATGCGAAAAATCAGTTTCTAACGGGACTTGCCAATAATAATTTTTTAGATTAGTATAAAAGATAATCTTATAATATGACAGACAAATTTATTGTTAATGGAGGAAAAACACTTAAGGGAGAAATAGAAGTAAGGGGTTCGAAAAATGCGGCTGGTCCTGCCATGATAGCAGCCCTGTTAACTCAAGAAGAATGCACAATTAACAACGTGCCGTTTATTGAGGATATTTTAAATGTTTTAGATGTGATGGAAAGCATGGGCGTGTGGGTTGAAAGAACTAGTGAAGGCTCGGTTAAAATAAAAGCGGATAAAATTGAACCGGAGAAGGTGGATTTCGAAAAGGTTTCAAAAACCAGGATATCAGTATTATTTTTTGGCGCGCTTTTATCCCGTTCTAAATTTTTTATAATGCCTCCGCCGGGCGGAGACAGGATTGGACTAAGGCCCATCTCTGTTCAATTAAAGTCTTTAGAAAAGCTAGGGGCAAAAATTGAAAGGAAAGATAATAATTATGAGATCAGTTGCGATGGCTTAAAAGGGAAAGAAATTGTTTTGGAAGAGTTTTCTGTAACTTCCACAGAAGTTATTATACTTGCAGCCGTTTTAGCTCAAGGGAAAACTATTATCAAGGGAGCTGCTGCNGANCCNCANGTCCAGGATTTAGGAGAGATGCTTTTAAAAATGGGAGCAAAAATTGAAGGNCTCGGCACTCATACGATTAAAATAGAGGGAGTTGAGAAATTACACGGGTGCGCGCACAACGTAATTCCAGATCCGATTGAAGCAGGGACTTTTATAGTGATTGGGGCGATGACNCCGGGNAAAATTAAAGTAACGGGCGTTGATCTTTCTCACTTAGATTTATTTTTGGCGAAATTAGAAGAGATGGGAGTTAATTTAAAAAGAGGCGAAAATTATATTGAAGTTTCNTATTCTCCAAAATTNAAAGCGGTAAAGGTGCAGTCTCTTCCATATCCCGGGTTTCCGACAGATTTATTGCCAATAATAGCCCCTCTTTTAACTTCCGCAGAAGGAAAGAGTTTGGTGCACGACCCCTTGTATGAAAATAGATTCAATTACATCCAGGAATTAAAGAAATTAGGAGCCGATATTGAAATGGTAGATCCGCATAGGATATTTATTTTTGGTCCAGCCAAGCTTTTTGGTTCAAATGTCGATTCCTGGGATATAAGGGGAGGAGCGTGCCTCGTTATAGCCGCGTTGTCAGCCGAAGGAAAGACAACTATTGAAAATATCTTTCAAATTGACAGGGGATATGAGAAGATAGAGGAGCGTCTTCAAGGGTTAGGAGCCGACATAAGACGAACGCAATGAGCTCTACCCAGCACTTATTTATTTTTAAATTTTTAAAAATAAATAAGTGCTGGGTAATGATTTTATTCATTAAAACTATTTGTAAAAAGCTTCATGTTTAGCAATAAAATCGCAGTCGATCTTGGTACGTGTAATTCTCTTGTTTATCTTCAAGGCAAGGGGGTTGTTTTATATGAGCCATCTGTTGTGGCCGTCTCTATAAGCGATAATAAAATTTTAGCCATTGGTGAAAATGCAAAAGAGATGATTGGCAGAACTCCTGCGGACATAAGAGTTTATAGGCCATTAAAAGACGGAGTAATTGCAGATTATAAGGTTACACAGGCAATGATGCGTTATTTTATAAATAAGACGAGCAGCGGTTTTAAATTTTTTAAGCCGGAACTGGTCATCTCAGTGCCGGCGGGTATTACAAGTACAGAGCGAAGAGCTGTTATTGAGGCAGCGCTCTCGGCCGGAGCTAAATCAGCCTATGTTGCAAGGGAGCCAATTTTGGCCGCTATCGGAGCGGGTATTCCAATTAACTCTTGTTCGGGGCACATGATAATAAATATCGGGGGGGGAACTTCGGAGGTTGCCGTAATTTCACTTGGCGGGATTGTTACCTGGAATTCTGTAAGGGTCGCGGGCGACAAAATAGATGCGGCGATAACAGAATATATAAAGAAAAAATACAATCTTGCGATAGGAACCCAATCAGCCGAGGAAATAAAAATAAAAATCGGTACGGCTCTTCCCCAAAAAGAACTAAGATTTTTAGAGATACAAGGAAGAGACCTTATTTTAGGATTGCCAAGGAACATAAAAGTATCGAACAACGAGATATGTGAAGCGATGTCAGATGTTCTGGCAGAGATTATGCAAGCCGTTAAACATGTTTTAGCTGAAACTCCTCCTGAACTTTCGGCTGATATAATGAACAAGGGCATTATTATGGCTGGCGGGGGATCTTTGTTGCCAAAAATAAATGAATTAGTCGCCCAAAGTACTGGGGTGCCGTGTTTTATTGCAGAGGAGCCGCTTTTCTGCGTGGTGAAGGGAACTGGAACTGTGCTTGAAAATCTGGAAGAATACAAAAAGGTTGTGATGTCTAAGAAATAAGCAAACCGCAGCAAGAACTACACGGCACTTACTTGTTTTAAATCTTAAAAATAAATAAGTGCCGGGCAATAACTATTCAATTCTTCCATAATAATCATGTTGATAGGGCATAAAAAACAATGGGAGTTTCTCAAAAAAAAGGCTGAGCTGAATCGACTGTCCCACGCATATTTGTTTAAAGGATCTAAAAATATAGGAAAAAAGACATTTGCCATTGAACTTGCAAAGCTACTAAATTGCTTGTCGGAAAGCAATAAGCCCTGCCAAAAATGCGTCAATTGCCATGCGATAGAAAAAAACAGTTTTCCAGATTTAAGAATTATATCGGCCTCAGAAAAAGATGAAAAGCTTGGAGATGGCGGAGAGATTAAAATTTTACAGATAAGGCAAGCCAATAATTTTTTAAGCTATAAGTCATATTCCGGGTTGTATAAAATCGTTGTGGTGGAGGATGCCGAGAAAATGAATCAAGAGGCTCAGAATTGTTTTTTAAAAACGCTAGAGGAGCCAAAAGGAAAAACATTGCTTATTTTAATATCTTCAACGCCCGACATACTTTTGTCCACGATCGCTTCAAGATGCCAGACGGTTAAATTTTTCAGGCCGGAAGATTTACCGGTGAATGCGGAAAGAGCAAGAGCCGAACAAGAAATTCTAGATAATTTGTTGCCCGTTATAAACTCTAATTTGGCCGAGAAATTCAAGTATGCAAAGTCGATTGATTTTCAGAAGCAAAAACTTGAAGACATTATAGATGTGATACTGGGGTATTTCAGAAAGCAGTTACTTGTGAAGGCGGGGGTAATCCCGAGGAACGTGGCGATTCCGGATATAAGACATTCTATGGGAAGAATTATTGAGATAGTAAATCTAACGGAGGACATAAATAAAAGAATTCTCTTCACGAACGTTAATCCCAAACTGGCCCTCGAGGTATTATTGTTGGAACTATAATTTTTAGAACAATAATTAACAAAAATATTTTTAGTATAAATTTATGAGTACCTACAAAGAATTTGTCGATAAAGCTAAGCCGGAATTTGAAAAATCGTTTAAATTTTTAGAGGGAGAGGCGGCCAAAATAAGAACATCTAGAGCAAGTCCAGCTCTTGTCGAAGACATAGAGGTTAGCGCGTTCGGGTCAAAGTTCCCCATAAAACAGCTGGGTGCAATTTCTACGCCACAAACTAATCAAATAGCTATCCAACCGTGGGATGCCTCGTACTTAGAGCCGATTGAAAAAGCCATAGCGCAGTCGGGGTTGGGCATGTCGGCTGTTGTTGATAAAAATATTATAAGGTTAAATCTTCCTTCTCTCACACAGGAATATAGGCAGGCTCTAACCAAAACCCTCAACGAAAAAGCGGAAGAAGCAAGGCAGGTGATAAGACGCCAAAGGGAGGATGCGTGGAATAAAATACAGGCTGCCCAAAAAGCAAAAGAGATGTCAGAAGACGACAAATTTCGCGGTAAAGAAGAGTTGCAGAAAATCATTGATGGATACAACGAGAAGATAAAAAATCTAGTAGAAAAGAAAAAGAACGAGCTGGCATAAATATCAAAAATTAAAAAATAAACTCAATGCTTTCTTCAATTCTAATCCTAGCAGGCGCCCTTCTAAGTTTGATAGTACTAATGATCATACATGAGTTCGGGCATTTTATTATAGCTAAAAAATTCGGGATTAGGGTTGATGAATTCGGCATCGGATATCCGCCAAGATTATTTGGGAAAAAAATGGGAGATACAATTTACTCTATAAATCTTATTCCTTTGGGAGCCTTCGTAAGAATTTATGGTGAAGAGGGTCTGGACGCGAAATCTTCCCGCGAAGCGGGAGATTCCGTCCTCGGAGTAGAAGATGTTAAAAGCTTCACAAGCCTGAAAATCTGGAAAAGGGTTTTAATAATTATTGGCGGAGTTGCCGCTTTCTGGTTGGCTGCGATAATCATTTTCTCTGTGGTATTTGCGACTGGCGCGGACTTACCCATAGGCGATCAAGATGTTCCCGGAATGACCAACGCCCGAGTTATTATTTCTCAAGTGTCTTCCGGATCTCCCGCGCAGATTGCAGGAATGGAATTCGGAGATGTTGTTGTTTTGCTCGGATCCCTTACAAACGAAGGGGGAACTGAGATAATAAAAGTTGAAAAGGTTAAGGATTTTCAGGATTTTACAAAAAAATATGAAGGGGAGCAGGTTATAGCGACAGTACAAAGAAACGGCCAAACCCTGGAATTGCAATTCTCGCCACGTGTTTCCCCTCCAGACGGCCAAGGTGCTGTCGGCGTTGGACTAGAAAGAATAGCGTCTTTAATTGAAAAATATCCATGGTACATAGCTCCAATAAAAGGAATTTCATATACTTGGCAGGTAACAGTAAGTTCCCTCGTCGGATTATACAGTATTTTTGCTAATATCGGCGGGGGTAAAGGCCTGCCGGCAGGAGCTGAGTTCGCCGGACCATTAGGTATAACCGTATTTTTGGCTAACGCGGCGAGTTATGGATTGGGGTTCTTTTTATATTTTATAGGAGCTATCGCTGTCTTTATCGCCATATTTAATTTATTTCCCATTCCGGCGTTGGACGGCGGGAAATTAGTGTTTTTACTGATTGAGAAGGTAAGAGGAAGACCTGTCTCGGCTAAAGTAGAACAAATAATAACCGTTTCGTTTTTTATAGTTTTAATTTGTCTTTCACTTTTTATTACAATTAGATTCGATATCCCGCGGTTCGTGGACTTTATTAAAGTGTCTCTCCAAAAGTAAACAAATTTTTAATAATAATAATTATGTTGCAGTCTAAATTATTTTATAAAACGAATAAGGACAAGGCGACCGATGCGGAGTCGGTTTCAGCTGATTTGCTTGCGCGCGGCGGATTTGTGGATCAGTTAATGGCCGGGGTCTACAGTTTTTTACCTCTGGGATTTAGAGTTTTAAAAAATATTGAAAACATAGTCAGAAAAAATATGGAGAATGTCGGCGGGCAAGAAATTTTAATGCCGGTGTTACAGCCAAAGGAGAATTGGATAAAAACTGGAAGATGGGCCAGTATGGATATTCTTTTCAAGGTTAAAGGTTCCGGCGATAAGGAATATGCAATGGGACCAACGCACGAAGAAGTCGTTTCTCCCTTGGTAAGGAAAAACATATTTTCGTACAGGGATTTACCATTGGCTCTTTTTCAGATACAAACAAAATTCAGAGATGAATTAAGAGCAAAATCAGGAATTTTAAGAACAAGGGAATTTTTGATGAAAGATCTGTATTCCTTCCATGCTTCGCAAGAGGAGCAGGATAAATATTATGAGCAAATGATTAAAACGTACTTTAATATTTTTAAAGAGCTTGGGATAGGAAAAAAAACATATCTAACCTTCGCTTCAGGAGGAACGTTTTCTAAGTATTCACACGAATTCCAAATGTTGACGGAGGCGGGTGAAGATATAATTTTTATCTGTGATAAGTGTAAAACGGCCGTTAATAAGGAGATTAAAAATGAAATGGCAAGATGCCCGAAATGTGGGGCAGAAAATTTTCAGGAAAAGAAAGCCGTGGAAGTGGGGAATATTTTTAAGCTCGGTACAAAATTCTCAGATCCTTTCGATTTGAAATTTCGCGATAAAGATGGCCAAGAAAAACCCGTACTTATGGGTTGTTATGGTTTGGGTATTTCGAGAGTGCTTGGCGCCATTGTAGAGGCAAGTCATGATGATTACGGTATTATTTGGCCGGAAACAGTAAGCCCATTCTTAGTTCATCTAATTAAACTTGGGAATAATAAAAAGGTTAATGAAGCAGCGAAAAAATTGTATGCAAGTTTGCAGAAAGAAAAAATTAATGTATTATACGATGATAGAGAAGATAGGACGGCGGGTGAAAAATTTGCAGAGGCTGATTTAATAGGTATTCCTTTCAGAGTTGTTGTTTCAGAAAAAACATTGGCTAAGAATTCAGTCGAATTAAAAGAGAGAAGTAAAAATAACGTAAGATTGGTCAAAATAAAGCAATTAGCGAAGATTATAAAATAATGTTTAAAAAACTTCGATCACTTTTGTCTATTGATATGGCGATTGACCTGGGAACCGCCAATTCCCTGGTTTATGTTAAAGATAGGGGGATAATAATTAACGAGCCATCAGTAGTGGCTGTGAATAATAAAACGGGGCAAATTTTGGCAATTGGAGAGGAGGCAAAAAAAATGGTTGGAAGAACGCCGGCATATATTTCTGCCATCAGACCCTTGGTCAACGGGGTTATTTCTGACTTTGAGGTGACTGAGCAAATGCTGAAATATTTTATTGAAAAAGCGGCTTCCTCCAACAAGAAAATGTTTAGCTTGGGGCATATGCCAAGGGTTATTATTGGTATTCCGTGTGGAGTGACGGAGGTTGAGAGAAAGGCGGTGAGAGATGCTGCGAAAAATGCGGGGGCGAGAACAGTGTTTTTAATAGAAGAGCCCCTAGCTTCTGCGATTGGTGCAAAGTTGCCGATACAGGAGCCCGGAGGAAATTTTGTTGTTGATATTGGCGGAGGAACAGCCGAGGTTGCTGTAATATCTTTGGGTGGGATAGTTGTATCAAAGAGTTTAAGAATTGCTGGTGACAAATTAAACGACGATATAGTGCAGTTTGCGCAGAAAGAGTACAAACTTTTAATAGGAGAAAGGACTGCGGAAATAATTAAAATAAATGTTGGTTCAGCGATTCCATTAAAAGAGAAGAAAGAGATTTCTATGCGCGGTAGAAATCTGGTTACGGGACTGCCCGAAGAAGTTGTCATTTTTAACGATGACGTCCAAAGGGCCCTAGATAGGTCAGTAAAACAGATTGTTGCCGCTATAAAGACAACAATTGAAGAAACCCCTCCCGAATTATTAGCAGATGTGATGTCTAATGGCATATACTTGTCCGGAGGAGGTTCCTTATTGAGAGGGCTCGATGTTTTGATTTCTAGGGAAACTAAAATGCCCTGTAGAATAATTGATGATCCTTTAACCGCGGTTGTACGCGGAGCCGGTATGGCCTTAGAAAACGTTGAAATGTTAGCTGAAATTATGTCTAAGGACGACGAAGGCGACGTTTCTTTCTAATATTTAAAACATGGTTTCAAAAGAGGAAGTTTCACCCAGTCAAATAAAATCATTCGGATTTTAATTTTTAGCTTTTGCTAAAAATTATTTGACTTGGTAAACACATAGCAAAATAAATTATGATATCTATAGACGAAGTACAACACATTGCGAAGCTCGCAAGACTAGAGTTAGGAAAAGAAGAGGTCGAAAAAATGCAGAAGGACATGTCTGCTATTTTGGATTATTTTAATTTACTCAAAAAAGCTCCGAAGCCGAAGGCCCTTCTAGAAAAAAAAGGAAACACATCCTCTCTGAGAGAAGATGAAACTAAACAAAGGAGCGCCAGTACGGCAGAAAAAATTATAGCTTCGTTTCCCGACAAAAAAGATGGTTATATCAAAGTAAAAAATATCTTTTAATGGAGCTAACAGAGCTTACGATTACGCAAGCGCACAAGGGACTTAAAAACAAGGAATTCACTTCTGTTGATTTGACGAAAGCTTATTTGGGAAAAATAAAAAAGAGCGATCTTAATACTTTCATATCTGTAACCGAAGATTTAGCGTTGCAGCAGGCGGAACAAGCTGACAAAAAGATTGCGTCTGGAAATTTCGACGAATTGACCGGTGTGCCATGCGCGATAAAAGACGCGATTATGGTGGAGGGGCAAAAATGCACAGCTGGTTCTAAAATTTTAGAAAATTATTTGGCTCCATACGACGCCACCGTTATAAAAAAAATGAAAGAGAAAGGGGTTGTTATTTTGGGTAAAACAAACCTAGATGAATTTGCCATGGGCGGTTCTGGAGAAAACTCCGCATACGGTGTTACAAAAAATCCTCATGACAAAACGCGAGTTGCGGGGGGGAGCTCTTCTGGGTCTGCAGCAGCTGTTGCAGATAATCTGGCCTGTTATTCTTTGGGTTCCGATACAGGGGGCTCAATACGTCTCCCAGCGTCTTTTTGCGGGGTGGTTGGCTTAAAGCCAACCTATGGAGCCGTATCAAGGTATGGCTTGATACCGTTTGGTTCTTCTCTGGACCAAATAGGACCGATGACTAAAAACGTTGAAGATGCGAAAATAGTATTTAAATCCATTTGCGGAAAAGATCCTGCTGATGCAACGTCTATAAATTATAATTTTGAAGAAGCGTCAGAAAATATTAAAAGTTTAAAAATTGGAATTCCCAAGGAATATTTTACTAAAGGATTAGACAAAAATGTTGAGAAAATCGTAAAGAGTGTTATAAAAAAAGTTGAAAACGCGGGTGCTGAAATAGTGGAGATAAATTTACCTAGTACCGAATTCGCTCTGGCTTGTTATTATATCATTGCGCCGTCCGAAGCTTCTGCTAATCTGGCACGGTTTGATGGCATAAAATATGGATTATCGGAGGAAGGGAGGGACTTATTGGATGTCTACCAAAAAAGCAGGGGTCATGGGTTTGGCGCGGAAGTGAAGCGTAGAATTATGATCGGTTCGTATGCGTTGTCTTCTGGTTACTACGACGCATATTACAAAAAAGCCCAAGAGGTAAGACAATTAATAAAGCAAGACTTTGCTAAAGCTTTCGAGAAAGTTGATTTAATATTTTGTCCTGTTTCACCGGTTCCGGCTGTTAAAATAGGGGAGAGGACACAAGATCCGCTTTCAATGTATCTAATGGATGTTTATACTGTTTCCGTGAATCTAGTTGGATTGCCGGGGCTTTCTTTGCCCGTCGGGAGGGTGGGGGATCTTCCTGTCGGTTTACAGATAATAGGAAATCATTTTCAGGAAAACAGAATTTTATCGGTTGGCCTGTGGATAGAAAAAAATTGACCAGTCTTATTTTTTTTAATATAATAGCAACATAGTTCTTTTACATTTCAACTGTCTAGAAAATTGCTCATTTTCCTTAAATCTGTTGCGCAACTGATTTAATAACGGGCAATTTCCCGGACAGTTGGCAGAGTGTCGCAATTCTCCTAGCGGACGGTCTCCGACTGTTCGTTAGAGACGTGGTCCACCCCGAAGCCAACCTAATTGGACCTAGATGCGGTACAACTGCTGAAGCGTGGCGAACAAGAAAAAGTTGCATGACCCGGGGTCGGTCTCTATAACCACCCATGGTTTGTGTTAATGGAGCTGGGTTTTGATCCTTCTTTGCCTGGCCTTGAAATTGACACGCCGATCCCATCGGTCTCCTCTGCCACTGTTCGTATTTTGTTCCTTAACAATCTTCTCAATATCTGCCCCAAGCAGATTCAACGTCATCATGGGCTGTTCTCTAACAGCCCTCTTTTTTTATAATATCAGTAGTTGCATTATCGAAGAATATTTGCTAAAATTCGAGATAAATGGGCGCGTAGTTCAGCTTGCCCCGTTAGACTTGGGCGATTAGTTCAGTGGTAGAACGCTGTCCTGATAAGACAGAGGTCGAAGGTTCGATTCCTTCATCGCCCACCAGTAAAGTTATTCACACTTGCAATAAATTTTTAGGAAGTATATAAAGAGTAAAACTTAATATTTTATCAAGAGAACAGGGAGGGAATTGGCCCGCTAAAACCTGTCGGCAACCAGCGCAAATGCAAGGTGCTAAGTCCAACCCGCCACGCTGAGCGTGGCAAATGGAACGCTAAGCGTTCCGAAAGGGAAAGATAAGGCCGGCCTTATGAAGTCTTTCTTTTTTTGGAAGGATTTTTTTGTTTTGTAATAAACCGTAATATTAATAATTATAAATTATAATATGATATTCATACCAAGAACGTATACGGTAGAAAGCGTTACCTCCGGACATCCCGACAAAGTTTGCGATCAGATTTCAGATGCAATTTTAGACGAGTGTTTGAGTAGCGATCCTGATACAAGAGCCGGAATAGAAACATTTGGAAATCATGGGTTTTTAGTTGTTGGCGGAGAAGTGACGACAGCAGCGAACTTTGATGCCGAAAAAATTGTCAGAGATGTTTACAGAAATATTGGGTATAAAGAGGATCTAAAAATAATGACCGGGATAGTTAAACAATCACCAGACATCGCGCAAGGAGTCGATACAGGAGGAGCGGGAGACCAAGGCATTATGTATGGGTTTGCCACAAATGAAACGCCAGAATTTATGCCGCTGGCAGTGGTAAAAGTTCATGAGCTGGCAAGAGGTCTAGAAAATCTGAGAAAAACTGGGGTGGTCAATTGGCTCAAGCCAGACGGGAAAACGCAGATTACAATAGAGAACGGAAAAATCAGATCTGTCTTAGTCAGTTGCCAGCATGACGAGCACGTTGCTCAAGAAGAAATTAAGAAGGAATTAACAGAAAAATTAATTAAACCGACAATTGGAGACATTTCGAATGTGGAAATTTTAGTGAATCCAACTGGCAGATTTGTAAGGGGCGGTTTTGAGGCAGATGCGGGGTTAACGGGTAGAAAAATTATGGTAGATACCTACGGCGGGCTTATTACCCACGGGGGAGGG
>C687J35174_10003223_pt1 | contig 22522 bp, 34 predicted proteins | sample RifCSPhighO2_01_FD_35174 | JGI IMG/M metagenome (IMG submission 35174) | reverse complement strand
TAAAACTTCTGGTATTTCCGTAATATACTAATGACCGATTTCGGGGAAAAGAATTCTAATTCCAACAATTGCCAAAATCCCTAATATCAAAAAGACTGCTTGCTGTCCTAAATATCTCCTTGGGGCGTGGGTAGCTTCGGGCAAGAAATCTGTGGTTGCCACATAAAGAAAAAAACCTGTAGCCAATGCCAAAAGTATTCCAACTCCTTGCCCAATCTGATCCGCGTAAAAATATGTAAGTATTGCACCGGGAAAAGTCGCAAGCGAAGAAAAAAAGTTAGTCCAAAATGCCTTTCTTCTACTCCAACCTCGAGCTAAAAGAATTCCAAAATCGGCAATTTCATGAGGAGTTTCGTGCAAAAAAGTTGAGAGTGAAACTACCATCGCAAGAGCCGGATTTACCAAAAAAGACGCGCCGATCACTACCCCATCAAGAAAGTTGTGAATTGTGTCTCCGAAAATAATTAAGGGGATAACTTCTTCACCTTGAACATGATTGTGTCCTGCATGTGTTTCACCGGTTTCCTGATGATGGTGAAGATAAAAGAAAAACCTCTCAATCAAGAAAAGTACTACAAAAACAATTAAAATTACACTAAAAGCAGTTTCTCCTACTTCCTCAACCGCCTCAGGCAAAAGATCAAGAAAAGAAAGTGCTAAAAGTATTCCTGCGGCAAAAGGAACAGAAACGGACGCAAGTGCCTTCGCCCATTCCTTTTTAAATAGAAGAATAACTCCCCCAATTAATCCAGCTACGCTTCCGATAAAGGAATATACCAATAATAATGGTAAATTTCCCATATCTTTAATAATAACCTTACTTTTAACATTTGCCAAGAACAAACGATATCAAAAATGATACAATCACTTATCTTAACTATGGTCAAAAAACACAAAGATGCTTGGAATTTATCTCTTCTTTTCAGGAATGAAGTACAAATTAAATCACATAGAAAGTTAGTTGAAAAGGCATCTTACCGATTTATAAATAAATGGCAAAAAAAAGACGATTATTTGTCTGACCCAAAAATATTAAGGGCGGCGTTAAATGAATATGAAAATTGGCAGAAAAACTTTGGCGCAAACTTTAAAGAAGTCTACTTTTATGAATTAAAGCATGCATTAGACGAAAATAATCCCGGCATTAAAGCCAAGTTAAATAAAGCAATCGAACTTTCTCAAAAAATCCAAAACGATATTCAGTTTTTCGAAATTCGGCTTTCAAAAATCGACGAAAAAACACAAAAGAGATTTCTCAGAGACCCTAAATTAAAAACCTACAAACATTTTCTCGAAAGACTTTTTGTAAACGCGAAGCATTTACTCTCGGAAGATGAAGAAAAAATATTAAATCTAAAGTCTGTTCCAGCTTACGACCGTTGGATAAGAATGCTGTCGGGATTTCTCTCGCAGTCTGAAGGAAAAGTAATCACTGAAGATGGCAAATTACAAATTAAGAATTTTTCGGAATTGATCGGCTTAATGAACAGTAAAAATGCAAAGACCCGCGATTCTGCGGCAAAAGTTTTCAACGACATATTAAAAAATAATTTGGAAGTAGCTGAAAATGAAATAAATTCGGTTTTTACAGATAAAAAAATAAATGACGAATTAAGACATTTCGAACGTCCTGACTCGGCGGCACATTTAAAAGATGATATTGAAACAGAAGTTGTAGATACTTTAGTAAGGGTTGTGAACAAAAATTTCAAAGTTGCCAAAAGATACTATCAACTAAAAGCAAAGCTATTTAATGTTAAAAAGTTAAAATATCACGAAAGAAATCTTGAATACGGAAATATTGCCAATAATTATACATTTGATCAGTCCGTAGAGATTGTACTAAAAGTAACACAAAAACTCGATAAAGATTTTGCACAAATATTTGAAAAATTCCTTAAAAAGGGCCAAATCGACGTTTTTCCTAAAAAAGGAAAAAGAAGTGGAGGATTTTGTGCCGCCGGGCTTATCACACACCCTATATATATTCTTTTAAACCATAATGGATTATTGGATGATGTCCGGACTTTGGCACACGAACTGGGACACGGAATAAATGATGAGCTAGCTAAGTCAAGACAAAATGCTCTAAATTTTGGCACTCCAATATCAACTGCTGAAGTTTCAAGTACATTTTTTGAAGATTTCGTAATTGAAGAGTTAATAAAAGAAGTTGACGACGAAACAAGACTTGCACTTATGATGAATAAATTAAACCAAGACATTTCGAGTATTTTCAGGCAAATTGCTTTATACAATTTCGAGCTCGAACTACATAATAAAGTGAGAGATAAGGGGTACTTAAGCAAAGAGGAAATCGGCAAACTTTTCCAAAAACATATGTTTGGTTATATGGGTGAGTTCGTTGAAAAATCAGAAGGGTCCGAAAACTGGTGGGTTTACTGGACGCATATCAGATACTTTTTTTATGTATATTCATATGCATCCGGACTTTTAATATCAAAGTCTCTCCAATCCTCTGTTAAANAGGACCCAAATTTCGTTAAGAAGGTAAAAGAATTNCTTTCTATAGGCCTTTCCGACTCACCAAANAACATATTAGCAAATCTTGGAATTGACATAACCGATAAAAAATTCTGGGAACAAGGTATTACCGAAGTGGCCGATTTATTAGAAGAAACCGAACAATTAGCTAGGAAATTAAGTAAAATTTAAAATCTTGATAGGCCTGTCTTCAGACTTACAATAGTTGATTGTGGTCTTTCGTCTTTCAGAGCTCTGCGAGCAACTTGGATCGGTGCTTCGCTTTTGGGATCTGCAACTTTCCTTAAACCAGATAGGTAATAATCTAATAACCTACTTCCCTCTTTTGTTAAACCCGCATCCTTAAGATGCTGAATAGCCTCCAAACTCAATCCTATACTTATCCAGCCGGAAGTAGAACTACTTTCGAAAAATGTTGAACAACTTTGACGGGAACAAATAGCGTCAACTCTTGCGGAAAGTAAGTTTGTTTGAGGACTTGAACTATTTCCACCGGGATTTTTCAGTAAGTCTTCAAAATTCTCTACCACCAACTCTTCAACCAAACCTTTTTGACCATTAAAACTTTCCGTTACAATATCAGAAATTTTTTGATTTAGACGAGAATGAACATCATAAAAGGCATTTTTCCAACTACCGTTCTCCGTACATCCGCATCCTGTTGACCATCGGGAAAGATTATGAGAACAGCTCCAGGCAGAATTCTCAATTAGTTTGCCTTTTGCCAATTTATTTTTTTCTAATATACTTAAAAGCTTATTGATTGGTAACTGANTTACNNCGTGATTTCCCAGTGAAATCTTAAGAAGATATTCCAGAAATTGATCGGCAAATTTTTTATGACCACCGAAGGTCTCACCGTCGACTTGAGTTACCAAAATGCCGGAGGGCGTAGTCGACAGACTTGGAAGAATATGTGTACGAGTAAAGGCGTCGGCATTTGATAAATCCCCAAACGCCAGTTTATTAGATACNTTCCTGTCATAGGGAATCGCAATTATTTCACTTCCGCTTTTTAGCAGCAAACGAGTAAACTTATTATCGCTCGGTGAACCGTCTTCCTGCTTTAGCTGTTTGGGGTCGAGTAAGACTGCTTTATATCCAAAATCAATAAGTACTTCCAGCGTTTTCTCGTCCAGTGCCGACTCGGGAGCCCAAAACACTTTTGGGTGAACTCCTTCTTTCTCGAGTGCCCTTAAGCCGGAACCTATCACTATCCTTTTATCGTCGTTATTTAAGTGAGGTAAAATTGGATGAATAAAAGGGTCTCCTATTTTACTATCCTTTGAGCCTCTGCGAATAGTACTAGCAGTTTTGGCATCAATTTCCTGAAGTTGCATCCTTAAAATACCGAAAATGTCATAAGAAAGCTCTGAACCAAACAAACCCTTTGAAGCAAGTTGACTGTAACACTTGTCATTAATTATTTCGGTCCAATTTACCCCTTTTGGATCTGTATTAAAGTCAACAAACTCTGAGTGATATAACCTCCTTTGAGGTTGGTAAAAGTGGGCACAAGGAATGTAAACTCCCTTCGTTTCCTTCATCCCTATAGTATAAAACTACGCTACGCGTTCCTTCAATGCAGAGTAAGAGAACCTTAGCATTGCCCTCAAGCAACCCTTTCTTTGAGGGCACTGTAAAACTTTTGCAGATAATCTTCGGCTCGTTCCCAATGGTCTTCTCCAAATCCACGTTCGGCTAAGTTACGCTCGACCGATGCTAAAACTCTTAAATGTGCTAATTTTGCAGCTTGGAAAAGCGAAATCCGATAAACCTCCGCGTACAGTTCTCGCGCCGTGTCTTCAAGCTCGACAGCCTGTTCTATCGTCTCCTTTTCGCCCATCTCCTTTGTCAATTTTATCTCCAGAATTGCCGCGAGTGATGGCTCGAAAGCGAGCTTAATTTCATCTTTAATAAGTTTATAAAACTTGCTTGTTGCAACAAGTGCTTTGTCCCACTTATTTTCATTTCCTTCAATTGCAGCTTCTAGCACATATTTTGCCGCTTTCTTTGCCAAGTTTTTTGAAAGACCATACTGCTCACTTAGGTGATTAATTGCATATTCGCTAAACTTGGTACCTTGAGGGATCTTTCTCAATCTCCACCAATTAATTTCAAGCTTCGCTGCCAGTTCCGGTTTAAATTTGAAATGGGTAACCTTATCTTTCGCGCCAAATCTCCTTCGACGTCTCGAATAGTCGACTATTGCGGCTTTTAATTTTTCAGGAGTCATGTCTGGAAGGTGCGACTCCTCAAAATATAATTCTGTATATACCATCTGCCAGGGTAAGTAACCACTGGTTCTTTGTTCCCCAGAAGTTCTCAGAAATAAATCGGGGTAAGGATAGGGTTGTCCGGCCGTNTCAAGATAAGATTCAAAAAGTTTTTCGTCAATCTTTGCGACAGGAATTTTGTCTTCCACTATTTTCCTAACTGCCCGTAAAATTTCATCCTGGCCTCCGTAATCCAATGCGACATTGAGAATNTGTTTAGTATTGCCTTCNGTNTCTTTCTCTGCTTTTTTAATCATCTTCATAAGGTTCGCGGGAAGTCTGTCTTTCCTTCCGATATGATTAAACCTGACGCCTTCCTCTTTAGCTTCAGAAATCGTTTCTTTTATAGTTTTTTTTATCAAATCGAATATTTTCTTTTTTTCCGTATACGGACGTTTCCAGTTTTCGGTTGAGAATCCCCAAACAGTCAACGTGTGTATACCCCACTTACGTGTGGCACGAATCAATTCCTTGAGAGCTTTTGCCCCGGCTTCGTGCCCTTTCGTAACCGGCAATCCTCTGGAACGAGCCCAACGTCCGTTACCGTCAAGTATGATTGCTATGTGGTTGGGGACTATTGTTCCCTTTGGAAGTTTACTTCTCGTCTCAGGCATGTACGAAATTATAACATACCAATATAGATTTTGTAGTATAATTGAGCCTGTTTGAAAAATGGTAAGCATCGATAAAATTGTTACGAAAACAAAATCAAAGAAGGCGGCTGATGCAAAGACTACCTTAGAGAAATTTGTTTCAAAAATCGAAAATAAACTCAAAAGTTATTTTGATAATGAAATCTCTAAAGCATTCGGAGTAAGTCGCAAAGAAAAAAAACTATCAATATTTATCTGGAAGCACATTAAAGAGCACAATCTTCGCCCAGCAAAAAGACTGCGCGGTTCATTTGTTTATTATGGCTACAAGTTACTTGGCGGAAAGAAAGAAAAGGATATCCTCCACGCAGCTATGAGTATTGAATTANTNCATACAGCGCTGCTTATCCACGATGACTTTATGGATCAGGACGTTACAAGAAGAGGCCTTCCGTCCACTCATGTCTACTTTGAAAATTATCATCTGAAAAAAAAATTCAGATTTGATCCGCTTCATTACGGAGAAAGTATGGCCGTAAATAGCGGGGACGCCGCCCTTTGTATTGGCTATGAAATTTTAGGAAAAGCAAATTTTGACCCACGCTTAAAAATAGAAGCTTTAAACCGACTTTTCAGGGGAATAACAAACACTGCTTTGGGACAATCATTCGATATCACTTTGGAAGGAGAGGGGCTTGCTTCTGAAAAAGATATTACAGATTTACATCTGGCAAAAACAGCAATCTATACTTATGAAAANCCNCTTCATANGGGTTCTATTCTTGCAGGTGCTAAAAAAACCGATTTAGAATTAATTAGTAGNTTTGCTATCCCTGGTGGAGTTGCTTTTCAATTACAGGATGATATTTTGGGGCTTTTTGGTGACCCTATAAAAACAGGTAAACCAGCACATTCAGATTTAAGACAAGGGAAGATGACACTTTTAATAATAAAAGCATTAGAATTCGGCTCTTCTTCTCAACAAAAAAGACTTAAGGAAATCTGGGGGAAAAGAGATTTAACGGAAAACGAGGCCAACGAAGCTAGAAAAATAGTAAGAGAAACGGGCTCATTGGAATATTCTCAAAGAGTCTCGGTAAAATGGGCAAAAAAGGCCCAAAAAGCTATTCCTGAAATGAAAAAAAGGAAATGGAACGAAGATGCAATTTATTATCTTGACGGTATAGCACAATATATGGTCGAGAGGGAGATGTAAATTTTACCTTTTTGGAGATTGCTTTTTCCTCCTCGCTTTACCCCCCATACCAATCATTCTTCTTTGTCTTACTCTGGCATCTCTAGTCAGAAGTCCGGCATCTTTAAGGGGNTTCCTAAATTCCAATCTTTCTTTAGCGAGAGCCCTTGCGATTCCTAGTGTAACTGCCTCGACCTGTCCTCTCAAGCCTCCGCCGGCTACTTTTACAGTCACATAATATTTATCGCTAACATCAACGATTTTGAACGGTCTTGCCCATAAGTCCTTATTAATTACTCCTGAAAAATATTCGCCTATTGGCTTTCCATTGACTGTACTTTCTCCTTTTCCACGATAAAGACGTATACGTGCCGAAGCCGTCTTCCTTCTACCCTTAGCATATTTAAAATCTATTTTTTTAGTTTTTACCATTAAATTTATCTCCATATGGGTGCGTTTCACCCGAAAAAATTTTTAATCTCCTTAATCTATCATCTTTTAGCCTGTTATCGGCTAACATTCCGCTAACTGCGTGTTCGATTACCTTCTTGGGCTGTTCTTTTAGAAGTTGTGAGTATTTAACTTCCTTAAACCCTCCGGGATAACCCGAGTGACGACGATAGACTTTTTGTTTATCTTTTTTCCCGCTAACGCTCACTTCACTAGCATTAATTACAACTACATAGTCTCCAATATCCATGTGCCTCGAAAATGAAGGTTTGTTTTTACCGGTTAGGTAACTAGTTATCTCTGTTGAAATCCTTCCCAATATCTTACCCTTGGCGTCAATTATGTGCCAATCTCTCTTGATATCTTTTTTCCTTGGTTGATATGTTTTCATATTTACTAATTTACTCTGATTTTTTTACGGAACTTTTGGCTTTTTTTAAATTACTCAATCTGCTTTTTAGCGAATTTTGTGTTGCAGGTTTTTCAGCCGATTTGGCTTTATTTTTAACTCCTTTACTTTTTTCTTTTAGCTTGTCAGCTGTCGTTATCTCCTGACTCCACTCAAATCTTACCATTTTAGCTGAATCACCCCGCCTTTGTGGTAGATTAATCATTCTGGTAAAACCGCTTTTCCTATCTTTAAAAACGGGCGCAATTGTCTTTAGCAATCTTTCGCTTAGAGCGCGATTATTGGCCAGATAAGAGTAAACCAAACGCCTTTTTGCAATGGAACCATCTTTTGCTAACTTTATCATCTTGTCAACTTGACCTTGAACTGCTTTTGCCTTAGCCTTTGTTGTCTTAATTGAACTATGTATTATTAGCTCACGGATTATCGACCTAAAAAGCGCACGCCTAGTGTCGCTATCTCTTGAGAGTTTTCTGCCGAATAGTTTCTTTTTCATAGAATTTCAGTCCGCTACTTTCTTTCCACAGCCAAACAAGATCCTGCTGATGACGAAGAAAAATAGGTTTAAAACTTAACCTAACCAATTATGGCAAGTCCCTTTTCGCCTAATGCAGCCTCGATAATTTTTACTGATTTTTCACCTAGATTTCTAACCTTTACCAGATTGTCTCTATTTGCTTTCACCAAATCCTCAACTGATTCATATCCTGCTTTAAGTAGTGCATTTGCCACTCTAGTTGGCAGTCCTATCTCTTCGACTGAAAGTTTTCCAACCACTCCCAACTCATCTTTCATTTCAACCTCTTCTTTCTTAACCTCTTTTGGAGAAACAACTTGGTTATAATACGAAACTAAAATTTTTGCTGCGTTGACGAGTGCATCTGCCGGTTCGATTGTCCCGTCTGTCCATACTTCCAAGAGTAACTTATCGTAGTTGGTCAAACGTCCTACTCGGGTTTCTTCGACTTTGTAATTTACCCTAGTCACGGGTGAAAAAACTCCGTCTAGCGGAATTAATCCGATTTCTCCGGTTGCTCTATCTTCGGAAGGCGAATACCCAACACCAATTTCAATCTCCATCTTTGCATCTAATTTTGAACCTTTGTTCAAATATGACAAAACTAAATCCGGATTAATAACCTTTACAGTTGGTTCTGTTTTTATATCTCCCGCTTTGACATCTCCTGCCTTATCTATGTGCAGGGTAGCCTTAGTAGGTTTATTGTTTTGATACGAAAACCTTACCTTCTTAAGATTGAGTAAGAATTCTACCATATCTTCCTTCATTCCTTTTAGGCTTGAAAACTGATGTTTTACCCCTGATATTCTTACAGAAGAAATCGCAGCTCCGGGAAGGTTGGTTAATAGCACTCTTCTTAATGAATTACCCAGCGTAATACCGTAACCTTGTTCCAAGGGTGATATTACAAATTTTGCATAATTATCTGTTTTTTCTTGTGTATTTATTTCAAAAATCGGCTCAGACATTTAATTTCACCTCCTCCAGTGAAGTAGCACTTTGTGCACTTCACGGAGTCACGTTAGATGTGCAAAGCACTATCTAACTGTGACCATTTACCTTGAATAGAATTCAACTATATCTTGTTCTGAAACTGGCTCAGTAATATCTTCTCTTTTTGGCTTCGCTATGACTTTTCCGACCGCGCCCTTTCTCGCTAACCACGAGGGAAGTTTAATTTCTTCCTGCAAATGTTTTTTAATAGCCGGTATCTCCATCGCTTTAGCTGTTAAATTAATTGCTTCACCGATAACAACTTGATAAGACGGAATGTTAACTTTTTTCCCGTCTATAATTACGTGTCTATGGGAGACAAGTTGCCTCGCAGCAAACCTAGTCGGAACAAATCCTAGCCGAAATATCGTATTATCAAGTCTGCTTTCGAGCAAAGATAATAGTTCAGCTCCAGTACTTCCTTTTGATTCCAGCGCTTTATCAGCATATTTTCTAAATTGTTTTTCCAAAAGTCCATATAACCTTTTAACTTTTTGCTTTTCTCTAAGTTGTCGTAAGTATTGGGACCCTTTTCTTGTACCCTTCGGTCCATGCATACCTGGAGGCACAGTAAGCCTCGTCAATTTCGATCCTTTTCCAAAAAGGTCGAAGCCTTCTCTTCTTGACAATCTGTCTTTTGGTCCTTTATATCTTGCCATACAATTCAGGTAAAAGGTTAAAGGTGAAATAAACTTGTCTTTTAACTTTTACCTCTCGCCTTTTATCTATTCATCACGCTCTCCTTTTTTTCTTTGGTCTTGGTCCATTGTGCGGAATGGGAGTTACGTCTGCGATGAGTGCAATTTTTATTCCACTCGCCCTAATAGCTCGCAGAGACGAATCTCTTCCGGGACCTGGTCCTTTTACATATACTTCAATTTCTTTTAATCCATGCTTATCTATTGCGGACTTTAGTGCCTTTTCAACTGCGGTTGTAGCCGCAAATGGAGTTGACTTCCGGGTTCCTTTAAANCCGGACGAGCCAGAGGAATTCCACAAAAGGGTGTCNCCCTTATCATCTGTAACCGTGATAATAGTATTATTGAAAGTTGCAGAAATATATACTTTACCCNAGTCTACTTTTCTGCCATCTTTATTCGTCTTTTTTGCGGTTTTCGTTTTAGCCATAAATATTATTTTTCTGTTTTTGTCTGTTGCATCTTAGCAAGTGCTTCTTTTTTGAAAGCACCAACTGTTTTTCTTTTACCTCTTTTTGTTCTGGCATTGCTCCTTGTCCTTTGCCCCCTTGACGGTAACCCCCTCGAATGTCTTATTCCCCTGTAAGAACCTATATTTTGGAGTCTTGTTATATTACCTCTTACTCCTCTTATTAAATCTCCCTCAGTCGGATATTTCTCAAGCATTGAGGCTATGGCCGCAATCTCCTCAGACGAAAGATCCGATACTCTTTTGGAAGAGTCTATTTTTATAGTTTTTAATATTTTTTCCGACAAAGACCATCCTATCCCTTTAATTTTTGTTAGGGCGTATACTACCTTCGAATTGTCCTGTAATTCGATACCTGCTATTCGTGCCATATTTGTTAGAGTAAAGAGTATAAGAGTTGAAGAGTGGAGCTAGAAGATATTTAACTCTTCTACTCTCCTGTTCTTCCACCCTACCCCTGTCTTTGTTTGTGCCTAGGATTTTTACAAATAATATATAAAACTCCTCTTCTTTTAACGAATTTACAATCTCGACATCTTTTTTTAATTGATGAACTTACCTTCATATTATTAGGATTAAAGGACTATAAGAATATATGAAATAAGATTACTGTCTCTCTACTCTCTTTATTCTTTTATTCTTACTTTCTATATTTGAATACTATCCTTCCCCTTTCTGTATCGTACTTGGTCATTTCAACTCTCACCTTATCACCTGGAAAAATTCTCACATATCTTCTTCTTAATATACCCTTGAGTGTTGCTAAAATAACTTTTCCCTCGCCAAGTTCTACCTTAAACATAGTGTTAGGTAAGGCTTCTAACACAGTCCCGTCAAATATCTTTATATCTTCATTTTGCATATTTTTTCTATCTGCCTTAAACAACAAAAAACAAGCTAATTTCGATAAAATTAGCTTTTAAACCCGCTTAGGTTAGTATTATAGGACCGTATTTTGTAATTGCAACGGTCTCTTCAAAAAGCGCTGATATTTTATCATCACTGGTTACAATTGTCCATCCATCATTCTTAATAGCTACATTTCCGCTGCCGCTCGTATACATTACTTCTATTGCAAGACATGCTCCTTCAGGAATTATAGGAGAGTCTTCTTTTCTACCAGCAACAAAACATGGAATTTGGGGTTCTTCGTGCAATTCTCTTCCGACGCCATGCCCCACCAAAGCTTTAACCGGCGAGTATTTATTTTTTTTCAGTACGCTTTCAATCGCTTCGGAAATATCATAAATTCTGTTTCCTTTTTTGGCTTTTAATATTGCCTTTTTAAGGGCCAGGCTGCCGCATTCAAGAAAATTCAAGTCTCCCTTTTTCAAATCAAGCCCAACGCTAAATGACGTATCTGTATGGAATCCTTTATAATAAATCCCAACATCGACACTGATAAGATCCCCTTTAGTGAAAACAATATCCTTCGATGGAATACCGTGGACTACTCCAGCGTTTACGTTAACGCATGTTGTCCAGCTATATCCCCTGACCATCTTAAAAGAAGGTTTCGCTCCACACTTTAAGATTTCGCTTTCTGCCAATTTATCAATTTCAGCGGCATTATTTCCTATCTGGACTTCTTTTTTTAAACGTGCTTTTATCTTTCTTAATTTCCTTCCTCCTTCAGCCATTATTTCTATCTCTTTTTCCGATTTCACTGAAATTCCCATTCTTTTCTATTTTAAATATTTAACTTTGTACAAATATCTTGAAAAATTTCATCAATAGNCCGTTCCCCGTCAATCTCGACCAGAATTCCGTCTTCTTTAAGTGCCTGCAGTAAACTTTCNGGAACCTTTTGAACCTTAAGTCGTTCCTGTATGGCTCCAGGTTTGTCATCGTCCCGTAAAATAAGATCCGACTCTTTAACTCGAGGTCCTGGTGGATTTGTAATTAAATTGTAAATTTTACCAGTTTTGGGATCATATCTCCTAGCTGAAATTCGCTTAATCGCTTCTTCATCGGAAATATCAATGTAGATTGCAGCGTCAATTTTTCTGCCGTTTTCTGCAAAAAAATTTTTCAACCTAATGTACTGATCAAGACTTCTTGGCGATCCATCGAGTATAAGGTTATCAAAAAGATTGTTTTCTTTAATATATTTTTCCGTTAGAGCTATTACTTTACCATCGGGAACCAAGTCTCCTTTCTTCATTATCTCAGATATTACCGGATCAGATTTTTGGGCTTTTCTTAGCAAATCACCCGTAGAAAGATGGTAAAAACCTTTTTTCCCTGATATTAGTTTAGCCTGAGTTCCTTTTCCCGATGCTGGTGGTCCAATAAATAAAAGTACCATTATCTCAAATAAGTTTCGTATCGCTTCATGACAAGTTGTGCTTCTATTTCACGCGTTAATTCGAGAACTACCGAAACTACAATCAATATCCCAGTTCCTCCGACAGCCAAATTGGCAACTCCAACGACGTTTTGAAAGAAAGATGGTAATATTGCAATGAGACCCAAAAATGNAGCTCCGACTAAAGTAATCCTGTTTAATATACCCTGTAAATATTTTGTAGTCTGAGTTCCCGGACGGATCCCAGGGATAAAACCTCCACCTTTTTGCAAATTTTCTGATATTCTCTCGGGATTGAAAACCACAGATGTATAAAAATATGTAAAACCAAAAACCAAAAGAAAATAAATAATGTTATACAAAACGGAAGTCGGATTCAAAAGTGCTGCTACCCTTGTTGCCAGCTGGGCAATAGCAGGATTACCAACTCCGGTTAAAAATTGACTTAGAAGTGAAGGAAGCAAAACTAGTGAAACGGCAAAAATAATCGGAATGACCCCGGCTTGATTTAATCTCAAAGGAATATAAGAAGATGACAAACCCGCTCTTCCAACCCTGCGTGCGTAACTAACAGGAATTTGCCTGGTTGCTTCATTCATAAATACAATCAAGGCTACAATTGCAACAGATAGGCCAATAAATAATCCTATTTTAAGTATGTCCTCGGTTGTAATAATTGCAACCGATTGACCAAAAGTAACTGGAAGCCTCGCCACTATTCCAGAAAATATAAGAAAAGAAATACCATTTGATATTCCGTATTCGGTAATTAACTCTCCCAACCAAACGGAAAGGATTGCTCCAGCAGTCATTGTTGCAGCCAAGGCTAAAAGCGAGATCAAAGACAATCCCGAAATTATTCCTTGACTTCTTAAAAGCGTATACATTCCCAAACTTTGTACTGCAGCCAAGGGGACTGAAAGAAACCTCGTATATTGGTTAATCTTTTCCTGCCCGAATTCTCCTTCTTTTGATAGCTCTTCTAATTTTGGTATTACATAAGTCAAAAGTTGGATAATAATGGAGGCGTTGATATAGGGCGTAAGCCCGAGTGCCAGAATCGAAAAATTAGCCAAGGTTCCTCCAGAAAAAACATCCAAGAGTGAGAGTAGCGGGCTACTGGAAAAAAGTGCTCGAAGAGAAGCCTGGTCAATTCCTGCAGCAGGAATGTGTGCAATTAACCGATAGATGACTAAAATACCGGCAGAAATTATAAGTTTCCGCCTGATATCCGGTGACTTAATTGCTTTTGAAAAAAATTGAATTATCGAAGCAAACATAAAATTAACTCAAAATTACTTTTCCTCCCACTTTTTCCACCACTTTAGCTGCGCTTTTGGAAATTGGTAATTGTATCGTTAGTTTTTTAGTCAATTCTCCATCTCCTAAAATTTTAACTCCGAATTTTACTGCGTCTTTTTTATCGACAATTTTATTTTTTACCAGACTTTCAATATTTACTGTACTACCTGTCGTAAGCAGATTCAAAAGAGATAATTTCACAATAATAGGTTTCTTACCGGATTTAAATTTTCCTTTTCCTCTTTTAAGTGGTAGTCTTTTAATTAAAGATTTTTTTACCTTAGTGCCTTCAAAAATCACCCCGATTTTTCCTCTGGACTTTTGTCCTTTCTGACCACGACCGGATGTATGACCCCCTTTGCCTGATCCATAACCACGACCAACTCTTTTTTTACTTTTAACGGTTGTTTTCATCAATTTTTCTTCCATACAGTTCCTCTAATTCATTTTCCTTTTAGAGCTTTTTTACGTATATCAATATCCGCAATTGTCTTTAACGCCCTAAGTGTAGCGTAAACATTCGATACCTTATTTTTGGTACCCAAAATCTTACCAACTGCATCTCTTATTCCTGCTGCTTCCATTACAACTCTCATCGGTCCACCCGCAACAATTCCAGATCCAGGCGGAGCCGGTTTCAAAATCACCTTTGCTGCTGAAAATTTTTCTTCAATTGAGTAGGGAATGGAAGTTCCTTTGATGGGTACATTAAACATTTTTCGTTTTGCAGCTTCCAAAGATTTTCTTATCGCGCCGGAAACGTCAGGTGCCTTTGAGAGTCCTACCCCAACCTTACCCTTTTTATCTCCAACGACCACCAATGCTGAAAATCGAATTGTATTTCCACCCTTAGTCTTTTTTGAAATTCTTTTAATTTGGATGACTGTCTCGTCAAACTCGCTAGCTCTTCCGTATCTATCCATTAGAATTCTAGCCCTCCTTTCCTGGCTCCTTCTGCTAAAGATTTTACTCTTCCATGATATTTATAACCGTTTCTATCAAAAACTATTTTCTTAATTTTCTTTTTCAGAGCTTTCTTGGCCAATTGTTGACCCACTGCTTCCGCTACTTCCAACTTAGTGTCCTTTTTGGATCCTTCTTCTTTTTCTTTCGTAGAGATTGCAACAAGAGTTGCTCCCTGTTCGTCGTTTATGATTTGAGCATAAATATACCTATTTGATCGATATACTGATAATCTCGGACGCATCTTTGTACCAAATATTTTTGCTCTGATACTTTTCTTCTTTCTGATTCTTGTTTTAATCTTATCCATATTAATTTAGGCTACTGCTTTTGCAGCTTTGCCGGCTTTCCTTCTAATAAATTCATCTTTATATTTAATTCCTTTTCCTTTATATGGCTCGGGTGGTCTAACGGCTCTAATCTTTGCAGCCACTTCTCCCACCAACTCCTTATCTGTTCCTTCAATCGTAATGTCTGTTTTCTCAACTTTAAAGGCGATCCCGTAGGGTGCGACAAATTTAACCGGATGAGAAAAACCAATAGCTAATGTTAAGGTATCTCCTGATAGTTCGGCCCGATATCCCGTGCCTACCAGCTCTAATTTTTTTGACCAGCCTTCGGATACTCCCTTAACCATATTCGCTGTCAATGCCCTTGTTGTTCCGTGAAGTGCATTCATTTTTTCACCACTTCCTTTGGCCACTATTAAAATTTCTGCTCCTTGATTGAGCACCTCGAATTCCTTAGGAATATTCCGGGTCAATGACCCCTTAGGACCGGTTACTTTTAAGGTTTTTCCTTCAATCTCAATACTTACACCCTCAGGTATTTTAATTGCTAATTTTCCTATTTTACTCATATTTTTTTACGGCACTCTCCTCGAGCTATGGCTCGGGGTTTCTCAATAATCTATTACAATACTGCAACGATAATCTCCCCTCCTAAATTGTTTTTCACTGCGTCGGAAAGTGACATAACACCCTTGGGTGTCGAAAGGAAAAGTACTCTTGGACCTCTTACTTTTTTTAATTCATCTACTCCCTTATAAACTCTTAAACCAGGCGTAGAAACTAACTTCAAATCTAAAATTAACGGCTTTTTGTTTCTAAAAGTTAATCTGATAGAGAGATTCGATCCGACCTTCTTAACTTCATCTAAATATCCTTCTTTCTTTAGTGCCATAGCAATTGCTTCAATCAATTTGCTATTTCTTACTTCGATATATCTTTTATCTATCATGGCGGCATTCTTAATTCTTATTAAAAAATCACCGACGGGATAATTCGTCATACCAAAACCCTTACGGATTTGGTTATCATGAGTTTCTTTTTTAGACAACTTTTTAGTCATATTATTTTTTTCTTTGCCATACTTCCTTTTTCAGCAAGCTCGCACTTTGTTTACCGCTTGCGTCTCGAGCTTACGCTCTTGTCGTAAGAAAGTATGAGGTGTATTACCAACTTGCTTTTCTGACACCCGGTATTTCTCCTTTATGTGCAAATTCCCGAAAACAAAGTCTACAAAGACCAAACCTACGTAAGTAACCCCNNGAACGTCCGCAAATCCTACACCTATTGGTGTAGCGGGTTTTATATTTTAATTTTTTTGTCTCTCTTACTTCTTTTGACGTCTTTGCCATAGTTTTAACTTTTAACTTTCACCGTTTCTCAAACGGCATTCCTAAAAGCTCCAATAATCTTTTTGATCTTTCTTTACTTTGGACATTTGTAACTATCGTAATTTCCATACCTCTAGGTTGAGATTTCGCTATATCAATTTCGGGAAAAACAGTGTGCTCGGCTATACCCAAAGTATAATTACCACCTTTATCAAAACTATTAACCGATACTCCCCTAAAATCTCTAAGACGCGGTAAAACAATTGAAAATAATCTATCTAAAAAATAATACATTCTGTCTCCTCTTAATGTTACCTTTAACCCGACGAGCATTCCTTTTCTTATACCAAAGCTGGCTACGGAAATTTTCGCCTTTCTTCCTGCGGGTTCCTGACCAGATATTATTGCGAGATCCTTTTTGATAGATTCCAAAAGTTCCTTATTTTTCAAAGTATCGCCAATTCCCATATTTATCACGACCTTGGATAATCTGGGTACCGCAAGCNTATTTTTAATATCAAATTCTTTGGCTAAGATATNGACAATTTCTTTATCATACTTTTGTTTCAGCCTTGGGATTTTTTTATCGTTCATATTTTATCTATTTCCTTTTTACACTTTTTACAAATTCTCTTTTTTTCCTTACCGGCAATATTAAACCCCACTCTTGTTGTCTTTTTACACTTGGGACAAATCAAGATTATATTTGAAAAGGGTAGCGGTCTGGGAATTTCAAAAATTCCACCTTTCTGGCCCTGACGTCCCTTGACGTGCCTTTTATAGATATTCACTCCCGGGATTAAAGCCCGACTTTCCGAAGGTAAAATTTTTTCAATCTTGCCCTCCCGGCCTTTGTCTTTTCCGGCCGTTACCTTAACTTTATCTCCAATTTTGAACTTTAACATTTATATTTTTAAACCACTTCTCTTGCAAGCGATGCAATCTTTGTGTATCCTTTTTCTTTAACTTCCCTTGCAATTGGTCCTAAAATTCTTGTTCCGCGAGGCAAGCCCTGCTTATCGATTACTACTCCGGCATTGTCGTCGAATCTGACAAAACTTCCATCTCTCCTTCTTACCTCTTTTTTGGTTCTTACTATAAGAACATTTATTTTTTCCCGATCAGAAACTACTCCATTCGGATCTGCACCGTCCACGACACACTTAATTACATCTCCGATCGTTGCAAATTTACCGATTTTATGAGACAAGCCAATGACGTTTAGGTGCTTCGCCCCCGAATTGTCTGCCGGTACTAATACACTTCTAAGTTGTATCATAAATATTATTTTTTATTCGCCTTTTTTTGGGCTTTTTTTAATCCTTTCTTTTCCTTTACGATGTCGATCAACTTCCACTTCTTAGTCCTGCTATAAGGTTTACTTGCCACAAATCTTACAACCTGTCCCATGTTTGCTCCGATCTCGTCGTGTACCTGATACTTTTTTGTTCTTCTAAATCTTTTTTTATAAACAGGATGAATAACAACTCGGTCAATCGCAACAGTTGCAGTTTTATTCATTTTTTTTGATATTACCTTTCCTGTGAATATTTTCATTTATTTATCCTTTAATTTCTCTGCGATTTGCTTCTCGCGTATTATAGTTGATATCTGGGAAATGTCACGCTTGGCCATTTTAATTTTTTTCAAATTCTTTTCTTTCGAAGTAACAACTTGTGCTCGCGTTTTAATAATATCAATCTTTTTTTCAGAAATAATTTTTTCCATTTCTTTAATATCTTTGGCCTTTACTTCATTCATTTCTTTTTTTTTCATATTATTTTATCCCTCCTTGAAAACTGCTACGAACCTATTGTTTCCCGGCTTACAATTTTGTCTTAAAAGGCATCTTGGCCGATGCTTTTGCAAAAGCATCTACTACGAGTTCTTTCGACACGCCGGCAACCTCGTAAATAATTCTCCCCGGAGTAATTACGGCAACGTATCTATCGATATCCCCCTTACCACTACCCATTCTTTGTCCCGCAGGTCTCCCGGTAACTGGCTTATCAGGAAATACTCTTATCCAAACCCTTCCNCCCCTTTTTAAACTATGAGTAATTGCTCGCCGGCCTGCTTCTATCTGCTTACTCGAGAGCCAGGCACGACCCAACGATTTTATTCCGTACTCACCGAAACTTAAAGTTGTGGCACGCGAAGCCTTACCTCTCATTTTACCTCTAAAACTTTTTCGATATTTACTTTTTTTAGGCTGTAACATATTTATTTAGCTCTCTCTCTTCTTATGAATAAAAACTTTTACACCAACATAACCTCTTTTTAAAAGGGCCGGAACTTGGGCATAATCTATAGTTTCTCTGAGAGTCTGGGCTGGGACTGATCCTTGATGATACTTTTCTCGTCTGGAAATTTCCGCCCCGCCTATTCTTCCCGACAAAATAATTTTTACTCCCAACGCTCCGGATTGCATTACTCTTTCCATTGCTCTAACTACAACCCTACGATGAGGNAATCTTCTTTCGAGTTCGGATACAATTCTCGTCGCCACCAAATATGCAGAAAGTTCGGGGTTTTTAACCTCTTTAACCTGCAAGTCAACTTTCAAATCTTTTACTTTTTTACCTCGAACTTTACTTATTATCTCCAAAATAAATTTTTTNACTTCCTCAAGCCCGGTTCCTCCTCGCCCAATTACAACACCAGGTCTGGAAACNGTTAAGACTATCACCATACTTTTAGGTAGCCTTTCTATTTCAACTTCCGTAATGCCGGACAATTTAAGNCTATCCATTAGAGCACGCCTTACTCTGATGTCTTCTAAAAGATTTTCCTTGAAATTTTTATCCTCCGAAAACCAACGCGATTTCCAAGGCAAAAAGGCTCCTATTCTGAAACCGGTCGGATTAATTTTTTGTCCCATATTTATAAATTCAAAAATTTATTTTTTCTCATTTTTATCNTTANTTTGTAATTTTGATTTTTGNTTTTTGATGCTTCGACTTTGCTCAGCATCAATTCTGAACCTCACCGAAGAATTGACTTTTGATTTATCCGCTTCAGTTGATATCTTTTTGGTTTTAGATTCAATCTTCTTAACGGGTTCTTTTTCTTTTGTTGTTAACACAACTCGTATGTGACTCATTCTTCTTTTATATGGTTTTGCTCTCCCTCTTGCGCCTGCTCTCCATCTTTTTAGTCTGGGAGCATCGTTTATTTGAATTTCTTTAAAAATCAGCTCCGTTGGACTAATATTTTTTTGTTTCGCATTGGCAATAGCCGAAGCAATAACCTTTTTCAAAGGTAAACTTGCTCTTCTTCCGCTAAATGGTAATCTTTCAACAGCCTCATTGGGATTTAAATTCTTTATCATAGAAACTACCTCCCTTAATTTCTTAGGAGAGGTAAGAACATATTTTTGAATAGATTTTACTTCCATAATTTTATGTTTTCTCAATAATTCTCTTGACAACTTGCCCATGGCCTCGAAATGTTCTGGTCGGCGCAAATTCACCGAGTCTGTGACCAACCATATCTTCGGTCACAAAAACATCGGTAAAGATTCTTCCGTTATGGACTTTAAAATATTTGTTTACAAATTCCGGTGGTATTTGGCTACCTCTTGCCCATGTTTTTATGGGATTTGCCTTATCCCCAATACCGGAATTAATCTTTTTTGTAAGATTCTTATCAACATACGGTCCTTTTTTACTTGATCTTGCCATGTTAAGAATGTTTGCCTTTCTTTCTGCCTTTAATAATTAAGTTATCCGAGTATTTTCTTTTTCTCCTAGTTTTACCGACTGCCGGTTTTCCATAAGGAGTTTTCGGATATTTCATTCCGATTCCGCTCCGACCTTCTCCCCCTCCGTGCGGATGAGAATCGGGGTGTTGTGCAGTTCCTCTTACGGTAGGTCTAATACCCATATTCCGCTTTCTTCCTGCTTTTCTAAGATTAATATTTTTTCTTTCAATGTTTCCGATTTGACCGACAGTTGCCCGGGCACNAGAAACAAACTTTCTAATTTCGCCGGANGGTAATTTGACTAATACAAAATCTTTCTCTTTTGACTGCACAGTAGCATAAGTTCCCGCCGCCTTAACCATTTGCGCTCCTTTTCCCGGCCGTAGTTCAATATTATGAATTTGTGTTCCAACAGGCATTTTGTATAAAGGTAAAGCATTTCCCGCTTCAATTGGAGCAGAATCGGAAGCAATAATCTTTTGACCTTCTTTCAAACCTAACGGCGCCAAAATATACCTTTTCTCCCCATCTTCATAATAAATTAGCGCAATTCTCGCACTCCTGTTGGGATCATACTCGACTCGAACTACTCTTCCCCAAATATCCTTCTTATCTCTCTCAAAATCTATTTTCCGCAAAAATCTTTTATGTCTTCCACCCTGATGTCTTACAGTAACTCTTCCGCCTGAACGACCGGAATGCTTTGATAATATTGTTAATAAACTGTTCATTATTTTTTCGACTCCTCAAATAAATCTATTTTTTCTTTTTCTTTGAGAGTAACGATTGCCTTTTTTCCTGGTTGAATAATTCTTTTTCTGCCGGACAATGTTTTTTTAAGCTCACCAGCCTGCTTTAATGTCCTAACACTGGTCACATGTACTCCGAAAGTTTTTTCAATCAATATTGCTATTTGATATTTATTAAGCCCCTTATCTACACGAAAAGTATACTTTCCATTTCGGGAAGCGCTTAAACTTTTTTCGGTTATTAACGGCTCTAGCCTCATAGTCTATTTCTTTTTTGTAACCTTTTTTGCAACTCTGCTTTTTATTGTCTTTGCTACTATCTTCTTCTGAGAAGATTTTCTATCTTTTTTCGTACTTGTGGGTTTGATAACTGCATTTTTTATCTTTTTAGGTTGAGTTTCCAGGACATCTTTATCGACTATAATATTTCCCCCGACGAAAGTGTCAAACGCGTTCAAATTTCTATAAAACACAGTTTTTACATCTCTCAGGTTCCGTAGTGTGCGCAAAGCATCTTTATTCTTTTCCGATAAAACCATAGTAAATCTGGGGTTTTTATCAATTTTTTGACTAAGTGCAATTTTCCCGAACATGTTAAATGCATCTTTTGTCTTTACAAGCTTACTTATTCCCTCAACTACATATAACTTACCGACGGTTGCTTTTAGACTAAGAGAAGATTTTAGCGCTTGTTGTTTGATATCTTTACTCAATTTAAGCTTCCTCTTAACCCCTTTTGGTCCGTGTGCTATACCTCCGCCGACAAAAATAGGTGCTGAACGGGCACCGTGCCTAGCACCACCCGTGCCTTTTTGTTTGTAAATCTTTCTCGTAGACGATTTGACTTCGCCTCTTGTTTTTACTTTTGAAAATCCCGGATGCTTGCGATCTTGGTATACTCTTACTGCCTGAGATAATAATTTTCTGTTTACTTTAATCTCCCAATCGCGAGGCATTGTCATGTCTTCTTTTTTACTTCCTAGTTGCGTATAGACAGGAATTTTAAGCATTTTCCTTCTCCTCCTTTACTTCAACTTCTTTTTGATTTTCTTTAGCGTCGCCTGCCGTTACTTCCTCGACTTCCTGCTGAACTTCAATCTGTGGAGCTTCTTCAACCAATTCTTCAAGTTTTCCGGATGCTAATTTTTTAATCATCAAAAGTCCGTCCGGTTTACCAGGAACCGGTCCTGATAAAGCCAATTTCTCATTTACTTCATCTACTTTGACTACAATCAAATTCTTAACCGTAACCGTATCATTGCCCATCCTTCCAGCCATCTTTTTTCCCTTATATACCCTACCCGGAGTAGTCCCCTGACCAATTGAACCCGGAGCTCTTTGCCTATCCGATTGGCCGTGTGTTTTTGGACCTCCTTTAAATCTCCACCTTTTAACTACACCCGCAAACCCTTTTCCTTTCGAAGTTCCGGTAACCGCTACCATATCTCCTCTTTTAAATACATCGGTAATAGTAATTTTATCGCCGACGCCGAATTCAGGTTTTTCAGATAACTTTACTTCGCGCAAAAATCGAGGCGCTTTGTTATCTTTATAAGCGCCTCTTATGTGTCCTAAAATTGGTTTTGGGGTATTTTTTGTCTTTCTTTCTCCGAATCCGAGCTGGACTGCCCAATAACCATCTTTGTCTTCGGATTTAATTTGAGTAATAGTACAGGGTCCGACTTTCACCCACGTAACTGGTACCCTTGTATCTTCGACAAAGGCTTGACTCATTTTTTCTTTTGAACCGAGTAGTGTATTTAACATTTAA
>C687J35174_10003214_pt1 | contig 22563 bp, 27 predicted proteins | sample RifCSPhighO2_01_FD_35174 | JGI IMG/M metagenome (IMG submission 35174) | reverse complement strand
GCACACTTACCGATGCAGAAGTAGTCCAATTGGAGCTTAAACCCTGCGCAACCGGAGAAGAACTAGTAGTAGTTGAAGAAGAGCAAGAAGAACAGGTTCCTTTCGCTGATGCAGGCAATGAATCTACTGAAAATCCCGCTTCCAGTAAAGAAAGTGTAACTGGCAATATTATCAAAAGTGTGGAAAAAATACCCTACACTTCCAGCGACTATCTGGTAGCGCTCATGCTAATAACTATCGCTGTGGTTGCAGCTATGATTGTGCTGATGCTGGCCATACTATTCAAAACAAAATAAATAACACTCAAATGTGAGGTCACAAAAAATGAAATCAAAAAAATTAATCATCGGATTGGTAGCTGTTATAGCTTTACTAATTACTATCGCTGGAGCGATGGCTGCAGTAGAACCGACTGCAACCTATACACCACTTGGTGATCCAGCACCTATAAACCAAACCCAAACAATTAGTTTTAGTGCATTAGTAGCAAATCCTGATGCTATGATGTTAGATTATCAATGGTATGTTGATGACGTTCTAGATGTAGTGTCAGTTCACAACGACGAAAGTGCTACTAGTTACACTTCTTCATTCACATTTGACGCAGTCGGCAAGAGTTTAGGAAGCCACAGTGTCACCGTAGTAGTTACTGGAGGAGCAGCTCCTCTTACCAAAACATGGGACGTAATTGTCCAAGAAGCAACTCCTACTAGCTTACTTTCCATCACTAGTGTAAAAGTAAATGGAAAATCAACTGGGAAACTTTCCTTATCCGATCTAAATGATATCAAAGTTGAAGTCAGTAATGATCATACCAAGAAAATGAAAGAGATTGTTGTTGAAGTAAGAATCCTTGATGTCGATGGAGATGACTTAGAAGAAGAATCTGATGAATTCGACCTATCCAACGGAAAGGAAGACGATGTAACTCTTGAATTCGATCTCTCTAACGAAGAAGTTGATGAAGATGAATACACCGTCGAAGTGGAAGTCACTGGAGAAGACATTGACGGAACCGACTTTTCAGATCTTGAAACTCTAACAGTCGAAGTTGACCGAGAGAAAGATGACATCACCATCACCAAAGCCGTGCTTGAAGACAGCCAAGTGGTCTGCTCAGCCCAGACTTTGCAAACTTCACTGGATGTCAAGATCAAAAACATCGGCGAAAATGAGCAAGACAATGTCAAGATCACTGTCAAAAATACTGAGCTTGGCTTGAATCTGCAAAGAACCGCCATCGACCTAGATGATTACGCTGGTTCTGACAATGATTATGAAGCGACCTTCGCTCTTAATCTTGAAGAAGCTGTTACCGGAGCCTACACCGTAGACGTAGCAGTATACAGCGAAGATGGCGATCTGATGGATACTAAGGAAGTAGAATTGCAGGTAGAATGCGCAGCAAATGATAAGCCCTCCCAAGAAGACCAACAGGAAGAACAGTATGCTGATAAAGAATTAGCAGCTGAACTGCAGAAGAAGATCGATGAGTACAAAGCCATGCAGGAAAGCCAAGCTGCTTCGCAAGGGGACTTTAGGCAGAGTGATTCCTATGTATTGCTCTTAGGGGTGCTTGTGGCCATGATGTTCTTTGCCGCAGTGCTGTCCGCAACATATATGCTGGTGAAGAGGAAGTAGATTCTTCATTTTTATTTTTACTTTTCTTTCTTAATGATATTAAAATGCCCTGGCAAAGATCATTTCGACTAAAGGACTTTAACGATTTCTGGAGAGTTAGTCCTGTCCCATTGTATAAAGGTTACTGCGCATTAGAACTGCAGAAAAGCCTTCTCGATAAAGGAAAAAAGAAAAAATGGCCGGAATGGGAGAAATACACCGAAACTGCAGTTGAACAAGACAAATTTTACGTTGGTTCTTCACCGATGCATTATGCATTGACTGATTTGCTCTACGAAAATAAAGATCATCCTCAATACGGAGGAGAGATAGAAGATATACGCGCTTTTTTAGAACAAGAATTACAACGTCCTCTAGTCACTTTATCAAAAACATTGTACGTTCCGTTGCCTCTTCCTGATTCAGTAATCCATACCCAAACAACAAAGACTTACCGCCAAAGAGAACATCTTTTTGGAAGCAATAATTATCTTAATCGTCTTTGGGATGCGGATAGAATGTGTGCAGCGCTATTCGGAGAAGAAGATTGGGAAAGAGTGAACCGAGTCAACCAATGGCTGGCTAAAAAAGACACTTATTTGACCAGAAATAATACTAAATCTAAAAAAACTAAAGATAGATGTATCTGTCTGGCAATAGGCAATAACTTTCAAGTTTGCATCAACGCGTCAACCACCTACAACGAATTCCCAGCCTTTGGCATGCGCATCCGTGGGTTGAGAGAAGTAGATTACTAAATCGTCTTCCTAAACTTCTCCATATCTTTCCACATCTTATCTAGCTTAGGATTGATTAAATCTTTCAACCATCCAAATTCTCCAGAAAACAATAATTCCCCATCTTTGTACAATGGCATCTCGATGAATTCACTGCCCCTAACTTCCACAATGATTTTAGAGCTTGCACTCAAAATACAGCTTTTCTTGTAGAACTTTCTCGCTTTCTCTAGCAGAGTATGGGCAGCTTCCAAATCCTTGCAGGCAATATGCAGGATCACCGCCTCCAAACGCAGCCAGACTATTCCTATTTTTTCATCACAGCCAAAGAATTTCTCATCGATCAGATCGTGGCTTACTTTCAGCCACTGAGTTTCCGACTTTTTACCGGTACCTTTCCATAGATATACTCTGCCCGAACAGGAAGAAGTAGTATAATAATCTGGAAGAGCATTGATGGTGTCTAATAATGGAATCACTTTTTCATCGATGCCGCCTTTCTTGCTCTTATCTGATTTGGCCAGATAGGTTTTCTTTTGGTTCAGGAAGGTCATGTTATATAGTGAATAGATGTCCAATTTATATAATTTAAGGATAGGAATAGTATGTGTCCCCTTCGCAACTGCGTGAATTTAATCGTCGTTCTATTGATCATTTAATTGAAGAGGGAATCCACATGGTATATGACCATCATTTAATGGAAGAAAATGAAAACTGGGGGATCTGGGAGCCATCTTATGACTTGATCCGCATTAATCCTAATGTTGAAAAAAAAGGAAGAAATTTCGCCGACCTAGTTATTGTTCATGAATGGCTGCACCCTTTTGAAGACTTAGTTTTAGAACGTTCCAAAAGATTTAAAGAAACGCAGATTGATTGGTGGGCAGCGTATCATCTCCAGCGCGATCCTAAAATTGGAGATTACATCCGTAGTTTCTTTTTAGAATATGGATTTAAGTGATTAAAGAAAATCCTGAAAGACGGATTTTCTTAAATCAAAAATAGCGAAATCTATCGCAGCATTCATCCCACGCTATGAATAGCGGTGATTTCTGCTTTTTTGATTTAATCACAATACTTTTTTAAAGTTCTCTTCTTCTTCGAAGCATATGGCTAAAGACAGTAAAAAAGATCAGAAAAAAATACTTATAGAAGCAAATAACGGAAAAAAATATCTAGTCAAGGACCTAGCCGAAAACTATCACACTTCTTTTGGCATTATCAGCAGCAAGGATTTGAAAGGAAAAAATAGCAGAATAAAATCAAGTACTGGTAAAACATTCCTGCTCTTAGATGCAACATTTCCCGACCTTTGGGAGCAGTTCCAGCGCGGACCGCAGATTATGCTCCAGAAAGACATTGGCCTAATCATGGCCAAGACAGGCATCAATAAAGATTCTGAGATAGTCGATGCAGGCGGCGGTTCAGGTTCACTCTGTTTATCTCTTGCTAATATCTGTAAAAAAATAACTGTCTACGAAACCCATCCGGAACATCACAAAGTAGTGCAGAAAAATATTGTTTTGTCCGGATTGACCAATGTTACACTTAAGCACGATGATATTTACAAAGGAATCAAAGAAAAAGAACTTGATCTGATTACCTTAGATTTGCCTGAACCATGGCAAGTGATCAAACATGCAGAAAAATCATTGAAAGACGGCGGATATCTGGTGATTTATCTTCCAAATCTAACTCAGATGCAGAAATCTCTTGCTTCTCTGAAAGGAGCACCTTTCAAAGTGTTAGATATTATAGAATTATTAGAACGCAAATGGGCCATCAACGAGCAGATCATGCGCCCCGAATTCCAGATGCTGGGGCATACTGGGTTTATGGCTTTCTGCAGGAAACTCTAACCATTTCTAAATAATGTCAAATCCGCTAAAATATTTCTGGGCTGTGCTACTGCATGGAGAATCAAATCTGCAATATCCCGTGGTCTCATGGCCTGGGACGGCATTTGCAATCCGGCATTTTGAGCAAAGTTAGTAGCCATACCTCCTGGTTTCACAGAAATTATTCTGATCCCGTATGGTTGCAATTCTTTTTGGGCAACCTGACTGTAGATATCTGCTGCGGCTTTAGCTCCGCAATACGCTGATTCATTTGCTCGCGGCGTAAAGGCGCTGGTGGAAAGTATCTGCACAATATCCCCTTCTTTTTGCTTTACCATTTGTCTCGCTGCTTCTTGCGTACCGTATACTAAACCATGATAATTGACATCAGTTATCTCTTTTAATAGTTCAGGGGTAAGCTCAAGAACAGAAGCAGGTTTCTCGGAACCGGCGTTATTCACCCAGACATCAATTCTTCCGTAATGCATAACCATTCTTTTTGCTGCTTCCGCAACTTGTTCTGGTTTAGTGACATCCAGTGATATTGGAATTGCTTTTCCTTGGGCATTATTGGTCTCATCAGCTATAATTTTCAACCGGTCATAATTTCTTGCCCCCATGTATACCGTACAGGCATTGCTGGCAAACTGTCGTGCAAGAGCTTCACCTAGGCCGCTGCTGGCGCCGGTGACCATCACCGCTTTATTGATAAGATTCTGGTATAACATTTTTATTCATCCCTTCTCCATTTTCTTCCTTATTATGATATTAAATACTTTATGGAGGAGTATTACATCTTGATTTGATTTGTTAACCATAACAATACATTTAAACCAGCAAATGTTCTTAATTCCATGAACATCCGTATCAAACGTATCGACAAAAGCTTGCCCTTACCGCAATACAAAACCAAAGGCGCGGCCGGTTTTGATCTCTATGCCAGGACAACCGTTATCGTCAAACCAAAAGAAGTTGCTTATATCCCTCTCAATGTAGTCTTAGAAATCCCTTCCGGAACCTGGGTGATGCTCGCACCAAGAAGTTCTACTCACAAATTAGGGATCATTGCTGCCAACAGCATCGGAGTAGGAGATGCCGACTTCTGTGGAGATAACGACGAATATCACTTTGCTGCCTTCAATTTTACCGATAAAGAAGTGATTGTCGAGCGAGGGACCAGAATCGCCCAGATGATTCTAGTAAATTATTCTCAGGTTAATTTTGAAGAAGTTGAATCATTTAATCGGGAAGATCGCGGTGGGTTTGGTAGTACGGGGATGAAATAACTACCCCAATCATTTCCCTAGATACTTCTTAACTTCCGCAAAAATATATTTCGCCCAGCCTTCCAAAGGACGTTCTAAAGCCTCAATCTCTTCAACGGTCTTCAGGCTGCCGGCCATGATATCTCTTTCTTTTTTATTGACGTTGATTTCCGGAAATGTCCCATGGATGAGGTATACAATACCAAAATGGACTTTATCTACTATCGCCGAAGATTCGTGATTGACATATCCCAAAGGTTGCTGATCAATCCAAGTTTGGCCATGATATTCTACTTCTTCTTGAAATTCACGATCCAGTGTCTCAAGAAATGTCTGATTATATGAATCCTTTTTATCACCTGGATTGACGTGCCCGGATATACCGATGTCATTTCTACCTATCAGCCGAGGTTCTCCCCCAATTCTAGTATAGGTAAAAATTCTGTTATCATATAGAAAAACCCCGCTGGGATTGAAATGTTTCATATCTCCGTCGTACTCAACATCATAATCACCCTTAGAAGTCTTTCGCCATCCAAAAAAGGAATGTTTATGCAATACTGCTTCCAGATCAATACCTAATTGCTCCGGAGTCCTAAATCCACTAAAAGCTCTTTCATCGTTATATCCAAACAGCGCTTTCCTTGGCACGACTAAACATTGTTCGGACTTATCCTCTTTTTCCTCAGCCATCTATAACTGAAAAATGATCAAGAACTATTTAAGTTTATATTTCCTCAAAAATAGAGAAAGAAAAAATCATTTATTTCCTAGCAGGAAAGATTAAAAATTCCTGTGCCGCAGGGATTTTCACTTCAATCCTAACTTCTTCTTAATCGCATTTACATCCCGATGGAGCTCCAGTAAAATGACATGGGAACTCTGGTCAATATGTAAGTCTCGTAAATCCTTCTCCAAGTCGATCTCTAATCGGGCCTGATCGCGCCGCGAAGCGCGATTCTGGCTCATCAAAATGATGGGAGCCTGGATTGAAGCTAATGCGGACATGAATAAGTTTAAGAGAATGAAAGGATAAGGGTCAAATGCGTAAACGTTTAAAATAACCACATTTAAAATCACCCATACTCCTAAGAAAACAAAAAACCCAGTAATAAATCCCCAGCTGCCGCCCACTCGGGCAATCTTGTCAGACCAGCGATCCAGTCTGCGCAAGTCTTTTTGATAAAACTCATCCACTTTTTTCAGTGTCTGTTCTACAGTCTGAATTTCTTTTTTGATAATATCAAGCACGTCTAATCTGTCATTTAATTGATGTTTTCGAAGATGGGCCATTATCTCACCTTGTACCCGTTATTTTTCCGTAGGAAATCTTTTGCTAATCCCAGCTTAAATTCATTCATAGCATAGATAGTATATAATAAATCGCTTTTTTTAACCGAATCATGGATTTTTTTGCTCAAGTAGAGACCAGCGCCTTTATCAGTAGGTGCGCCAGCAATCCTTGCTACTTTGGCGATTATATCATTATCAATTTCCACAATCCTACCTGCTTTTCCGCTATACACGGGATAACGGTGCTTTCCTAATTCTGGTTTAACTTGCTTTCCTTGGGCATCGATGATATCATTCATCTTTTGTAGAGCTTTGCCGCTTTCCAAGATTTCTATGGCCATCTTCAATCCGCCTCCTTTCCCGCATGCACAGACAAGTTCCAGCAGTTGTCCAGCCAGCATCAGCGACTTCTCTTTCAGATCCCGCGGAGCTAATGGATCATTCCGCAGCACCGCCATGACATCTTCCGCTTCCAATAATGGGCCAATACCATTACCAATAGGCGCAGAACCATCTGTAATCACTACTTTTACCTGCATTCCCAATTTCTTACCAATCAGCTCAAACATTTTCTTGAGATGAGCAGCTTCTTTCCTATTTCGCGCTTTCACACTTTTTCCCATGGGGATATCGATCAAAACATGATTAGCGCTGACAGAATGTTTCTTAGCCATCACCGAAGCCAGCAATTGTCCTTCCGCATCGATAGATAACGGATGCTCTACCTCGATTATTTTGTCGTCGGCAGGCGCAAGGTTGACGGAGCCGCCATGCACTATGCATGCGCCTGTTTTCTTCACTACTTGCCGAATCTTCGCCTCCGGCATCTCTACCTTAGCCAGACACTCCATGGTATCCGCAGTTCCTGCAGGAGAAGTTATCGCTCGCGAACTGGTTTTAGGGATGGTATATCCGGCTGCCGCGACGATGGGAACTACGATCATAGTAGTCCTGTTTCCTGGGACACCACCTATACAATGCTTATCTAATGTAATACCTGGGAACTTTAGGGTCGTTCCGGTCTGCACCATCGCTTTGGTCAGACTGATTACTTCTTTCACGCTTAAGCCGTGCGTAAAGGAAGCCGCCACAAAATAGGTTTTTTCGATATCGGTCAGGCGGTCGTGAGTGATATCATCGGTGATATGATATAATTCTGTATAATTGAGTTCCTTTCCAAATAATTTATCGCGGATATGTTTGACTGATTCCGGCTTTCCGGTAAATCTCACTTCCACCATATCGCCATGCTTGATATGCAAACGATCCAACACTTCTTCAAACAATCCGATACTTCCCACTGGAACAGCTTTCTTACTTTCAGAAATATCTAAGATACAAGTGATGCTCTTGCTGTTGTGCTTGACTAAGATACGATCAGCAGAATGAAGGTCTAACTTCTTGGCGTCCTTCACATTCAGGATAGCTACCAGGACGCCACCTGAAGCTATATCCATATCTTTCACACGGAATTTCAAATTATACTCCTCTTTTTAGAGAATAAAGAAGTTTGATTTTATATAAGTTTGGGTTGGAGAAGAAGAAGCGTTATCTTTTAATCTTGTATTTAATCCATACTTTTTTGAAAAAAGGCAGCGATAAGGTAGAAAGAACAAAACCTGTGGTAGGAACAATAGAATTAATGAATGGTTTTGGCAATTGAGCAACAAAGAAAAATGACACCACCGTGATATATGTTAAGACCGCAATAAGGATTTTTCTTAACCTGCTGATCTCCCATGCTTTATCTAATTCAACCCTCTTGTTTCTTTGCTCGATCGCTTCCAGTCTTTTTTCAATATCTTTCATATTTATGTTTATCAACTTTATAATTTTATCCAAAAGGACAATATCCTTGTTTAAGAAGATGAGTTATAGGCAGAAAAAGAGGTTGAGGTAAGTCTTCCCATTCGTACCAGCCTATGCTTGTGCATTTTTCAAGTTCTTTTATTTGTGCTTCTCCAAATTCCCAATCGCAAAGCATGAAAATCGTAACATAATGTTTATCCTCTTCTGTAAAAATATCGTTAGTAAGACCAGCAAAGCGTATGTTATTTACGCTAATCCCTGTTTCTTCTTCCACTTCTCTTTTGACACAATCTTCAAATTCTTCGTGTAACTCTAGATGGCCGCCAGGAAAACCCCAGGTCCCTTCTCCATGCGCATTCTTTCTTTTTAGAAGAAGTACTTTGTTTCCTTTTACTAAAATAACTCCAACACCAACTTTAGGTTTTTCTTTCAAAATAATCACTCCAGTCCGCTCAAAAATTCTTTGATTACTTCTCTTGGCTGCTTAAATACAACCTAAAAGAGTCTTCAGTTTTTTTTAATCCTAAATTACCAAGAAAATTAGTTTTGTCTAATAAAGGTAGAGAGAAATGGAATGCCTTAGCATACGTCAAGAATTCTTTTTGCGATAAAGCAGCTAAGTCAGAACGCAAGTTTTTTTCTGCACGATTGCCAACCCTCTCAGTTAAAAAAGGGTACACCAAATGTTCTGCAAGATGTGATAATAAAGGCGATTTTTCTGCCACGGCAATAGCGCTTCCAAAATATCTCTGGCCTATACACCTCATTTCTTTTTCAATAGTAGCCTCTCTTACATACTCTTCCAATCTTCCTGCAACATAGGTGAGTGGAATGATCAGATTGTCACAAATCCGAACAATTTCAGGATCCTTATCATTATCTACACGCAGAAGCAGGAGATTATTATAATCTGGTTCTTCAAAAGAATCATTAACAGAGAGAGCAACAGTATTCATTAAAAGAGAATATTCGCTAAAGAGCGAGACGTAAAATTCCTCTAGCTCATTATTATCACCAACCTTCAATTTACTTATAATTTCTAACGTACGCGAAAAATTTTCGCCGCGATAAAATTTCGTAGCAGCATCCACATATTCGGATAGCCATGCTTGATCAGAACCAGTAGAAAGTGCTTCTAATTTAGGTATAACTGTTCCATTTTTCCAATCCTGAACCACTACATTTACTGCATCTCGATAGCGCTGTCGAGCTTGCTTAAAGAACAACTCCGCTTCTTCTTGATTAGACATAATTAGCTAATATCGAATAATTACTATAAAAACCTTTTCAAAAATTCTTCTATCTTCTGAATATCTTCCTTCTTGCCCAAATCCAGCCAGTAGTCCTGCAGCATCATGACTTTAACCTTTCTGCTTTCAGCCAGTAAAGTGATTGCATCTGTCAATTCCAACTCTCCTCGTTCAGAAAGTTTTATTTGCTCTAGCGCTTCAAAGATATCCGGAGTAAATTTGTATAAGCCGGCGTTGATCAGATTACCGATAAATTCTTTCGGTTTCTCAACTATTTCCAAGAGAACTTCTCCTTTCGAAACCAATACACCGTATCGGGAAGGTTCTTCCACTTCCCAGCCGGCGACATAACAAAATTCATCAGCGTGCTGGATGCGTAACAGGTCATCAGCGGAAAAAAGATTATCGCCTCCGACTACGATAAAATCCTCTTCATCAACAAAGGCCCGGGCATGGTAGACCGCATCTCCTGTACCTAGCAAAGCCTGCTGTACTATTACTGTGATGGGCAGATTATGTTCATCCAAAAATTCTTCGATCTTTTCCACTTTGTAACCGGCCACGATAGCGATATCCTTGTCAGCAAAACCAGCATCGTGTAATCGCTCCAAAAGATGCAGCAGAAATGGCTTTTCATCTACTTCGATCAACGGTTTCGGCTTATCCCTAGTCAAAGGAAGCATCCGCACTCCTTTTCCTGCCGCTAAGATTACTGCTTTCATTGTAACACTCTCTCCGAAACATTTGCACTAGTTCTCAGAACCGACAGTAATTGCGAAAATTCCGTGATGGTATGATGCGCTTCCTGGATTTTATGCTGCGGAATCATATCTTTATACTTCCCATGCTGCAATCGCACTGTCTTCATCCCTAATTCATTGCCGAACTGGATCTCCGCATCTATTCTATCGCCCACTACATAAATATCTTCCGTAGGGTGTTTCTCCTTAATAAGTTGCAAACACTGTTTCTTCTCTTCATTGGAATTACATATAAATATATCATCCAAAAAGGAACGTATTCCCAGTATGTTTATCTTTGCGTCTTGTAATCCTTTATCTGTTTCCCAGGTCAATAACATTTTTCGTGCTGGGAAGGAATTGAGAAAATCATGCACCCCCGGAAATGCAGTTATCGTCTTGACGTCTTCCCACATGGTCTCACGGCGCATCTGTGCGCTGGAATGAAATAGTGTGTCATCTAAATCAAAAACTATCAACAATTTTCATCAACTCGTTGGCTAACTTTTGGGAATCATGCCGCAGCAAGCTCCGTTTAAGCGCATCAGTTTTTTGCGATTGAACTATTTCGCTGCTTAACAGATCAGCCGCAATAACCCGAGAATCACTCTTGAGATCATTCTGGACCGAATCTCCTTCTTGCTCATACAGCTTGATCAGGTCCTCAGGAACTTTGCTGCTATTGACTAGAACATAATCAAAAACATCTTTACCGATAAACCGCTTCAATTCCCTGAGATAGTCACTCACTTTAAACTGGGTAGTCTGCCCCAGTTTGTTCATCAGATTTACAACTAAGGCTTTTTTGGCTCCAGTTTCCCGCAGCGCTTTACTCACTCCATCGACTAAAAGATTAGGAATCAAGGAAGTATACAGGTCTCCTGGGCTAAGAATGACGAGATCAGCAGTCATGATCTGATCTATAGCACGGGAATTAGCTTCTGGAAAAGGTTCCAGATAGATGCTCTGGAATCCTTTATCTATCTCGGTAGAGAGATCGATCTCATGCTCCCCTTCTAACATCCTATTATTTTGGAGAAGCATCTTTAGATGAACTTTATTTGTGGTTACCGGAATCACTTTTCCTTTGATAACCATAATTCTGCCCATCTCTTCTACCGCTCTATCAAAACTTCCGGTAACTTTTTCCAAAGCAGAAAGAAGCAGATTGCCAAAGCTGTGTCCCTGCAGGCTGCCGTTCTCGAAGCGGTAATTCATCAAGCTGCGCATCAATCTGCTGGAGTCAGATAACGCTACCAAACATTGCCGCACATCTCCGGGAGGTAAAACGCCTAACTCATCACGTAAGATTCCGGTACTGCCTCCGTCATCAGCCATGGAAACAATCGCGCTAAGATCGATATTATGTTTCTTCAATCCATTAAGGACCGTAAAATTACCTGTCCCTCCGCCAATAACCACGATCTTCTTCATCACATTAGAACATAAGGAAAATGATTTTTAAAGATTGTGGAACGAGAAATTAATCCATCAATAGGCAATAGTCAAGGAGTGGCAACGAAGGCTGCTTTACTATATCATTAAAAGCTCGATAACTGGATTGATCATAAACTTGTGGTTCTAATCCAAAAGAAAGAACGGCATGGCGTAAAAGTTCTGGATCTGCGCGCGCTCTTCTGCCTAACCATTCAGTAATGGATTCTCTCTGAGCAGATTCCTTCTTTGGAAGAAAAAGCTCTCTATTTGTGCCTAAAAGGTTTGGATGCCTTGCATGAGCTAATTCATGAAAAAGAGTTTTGTCACGTTGGTNAGGGTTGTCTTTTAAACTTCCTGCTAAAATAATTCTTCTTGAATCCGGACAACAAACCCCGGAGTTCTTTCTAAAAGATGNGCGATATGATACCCTCCATCTTTTCTGTACAAGCTCATCGATGAAGCTGACTGAAATAGGATAATCACTTATGCCTTGCCAGACGTCCTGCTCTGGTTTACACATATGTAAAAACAAAACATACTCCTCGATTTCTTTCCAAGAATTAAGAGGGGTGATCATTATAAAAGAAATAAAAATAAATAAAAAATCTATTCCTCCACAAATTCTTCCATCTTGACCGGCATCTCTTCATCGCCGCGCAGCAATCCTTTCGCCCTCATGTATTCTCTGGCAATGACGTAGAATACCAAGCCGACTGATTTCTTTCCCTTGTTATTGCAAGGTACTACTAGATCGATGTCGTTAGCTTGATTGTTGGTATCGCAAAGCCCGATCACGGGAATCCCTTTCTTCGCTGCATCTTGGACTGCATTCTTGTCTGTCCATGGATCGCAAGCCACGATGATCTTCGGTTCAAAGAAAGTTTCCAAGTTGATGTTAGTCAAAATTCCTGGAGGATATCTGCCTATGATGACCCTGATACCAGTAAGCTGGTGTAATTTCTTCAGGCCTTTCCAGCCATTCTCACGTCGGCTGACAACCAAAATATCCTTTGGCTGATACTTTGACAATAGGTTCACTGCTAAGCGCAATCTTTTATCGATTTCTTTCAGATTCAGGACGCTCAATCCGTCTGGCCTGGTCTTGTAGATGAAATTAGCCATGTACTTGTTTTTGAATTTCGTCCCGATATGAATCCCTGACTTTAGGTACTCGTTGGAATCCAATAATAATGTTTCTTGTTCTTCTGCCATTTTTTGTATCTCCCAAATATTATACAAACAAGAAAAGAATTAACTCTCTTGTCTGCGATATCTTTTGCCTCACGCAGCGCTGCTCATCAACTCAGAGATGAGTGTCGGCTTTACTACGATAGTTTTGAAGATCATTTATAAAGATTATGGAGAAAACTGGAAAAAATCTTTTATTCCACAGTATAAGGTTCCCGTTCATCATCTCTGATGTAAATGAAACCATCGTCCCCTTTACGAACAGAAACAGCATCGAAAAGATTAAATTCTAATCCCTGAGACAATCGGTTATTCATTTCTGTAGAGAGCCATTTCTTTGCCTTCGTTTCCAATTCTGCTGGATTTTCAATCAACGCTGTTTCGCGTGCGCATTGTAAACCGTCCGCAACAGCGATCTCAAGATGTCTTTCCAAATCCGTTTTATTTACTGTGATAGTACCTTTATCCCCATCCCTAGTAGCTCTCCTAAAATGTAAGCCACCAAAATGGGCAATCTGCCATGCCGCGCGTCCTTCTGGAGTATTTATCTCTGCAGAGGCAAGGTACTTAGTATGTGCTTCCTCATATTTTTGTCTGGATTCTTGTAGTTGTTGAAGCATGGGATTGTCTTCTTCAGCTGATTCACCTTCATGAATAGCATTATACATAAACATTTGAGCGCCATCTTTATTAAAATCTTGAAGAAAACTTTTGAACACGTTCTCTTCGTCTTCATCTAAAGAACCAGAAGATTTAAGTGTCTGATAGGTTGACTCAACTTCAGACTTGATACCTCTATAGGTTTCGGAGGTTAGTCCCTCCAATCTTTTTTCGCATTCCGATGGATTTTCATTTTCCAACTGTTCTAAGAGAGGAATGATCTCTCCTAATTTTCCCACTACTTCCGCGCTTTTTGCCTTAAGGATCTCTTCTATTTTTCCTATTGCCACGGCTCCTTTAGGAACTTCAGGCTGCTTGATGGTTATATACTGTGAAAAACGTGTTGCTGCATATAGGCAGGAGATATCAAGAGTTGGAAAATTCCTTCCCGCGTACATGCGAGGACCATGAGAAACTGTTTCGTCAATTGCCATAGTGATTTAATTCAGACTTTTATTTATAAACATTTCGTAAAAATTGTCTCAGTCTACGAAGTTAATTTTTCCACCAGATATCCCAAACCATAAGAAACTCCCCATAACATTGCCGTTACTCCGGCATAGACCCCGCCCACTTTCGGATCCACTCTATCAGCAGGAGAACTGGGTATGGTTCCAAAACAGAACCCAGAAACACCTAGCAGAGGTATGATATATTCCTTTCCCGGCATAGTGCCTCCTTTTGCTTCCGCCACTCCGTAGGTCAGGTCAGTCATCACAGTTAAACCTAATATTCCAAAACCCAATATTCCTTCTAATCTGCTCATAGCGCTTCCACTCCTGGCCCTACTATTTTAAACTTCACTCGTTTCCCTTCCGGCAGGGAGCGATGCTTGCGCAAAATAATTTCCCGGTATTCCTCCGTGCGTTTCAATTCCAACAAGCATTTCGATCCATACTTCAGCAAATCGCCGCCTACCATCTTCACTTCATCACGATGATCAAAGTCGGCATAGACCTGATTGGTAATAAGCACCGGAATCTTTTTTCTCCTGGCAATCTCCACTAAGTACGCAATCTGCCGTCCTAATGCCGTATTGACTTCATACACTTCTTCGCTCTTTCCTAGTTCCAGACGATAGAGCATTGAAATAGAATCAACCACGATCATGCCTATCTGCTCGGTGGCCATTGATTTTACTTTCTCAAAAATGTCATTTTGTTCAACAAAAGTAAGCGGATTGAGAAAAATTATCCTGCTTAGTACTGATTCATAGTCAGAGCTGATCTGTTTTATTCTTTCCACAGCTATGCCTCCTTCAGTATCGATGAAGATCACTTTTTTTCCTGCTTCCGCAATCTTCACTGCCGCAATCAAACAAAAATTAGTTTTCCCCGCTCCGGAAGGGCCAAAAATGGTGGTCAGAATATCAGGATCATATCCCCCTTCTAAGAGCGTATCCAAAAACGCTGCTCCGGTAGATATTTTGGCCATTGACTATGGCGGAAGTAAGAGAGATATAAAGGTTACGGAAGAAAAGATTAGGAAAATGGTATAATAAAATCCCCTCTGAAATGACCATCACACTTTATAAAATAGCAATTCTTACTCCTCTCTAAGTTATGAAAAAGCCAATCGTGGTAGTTGGAGGTATATTTCTCGCAGTTTTAGCGATACGCTTAGTCCTAGCCTTCGCCATTCCTGAATTTACCTACGAGTCATATTTCCATCTCCGCCAGGTTGAACATATCGTAGAAACCGGAGTTCCGTTTTACCAGGATCCGCTTTCCTACGGGGGAAGGGAATTAGCCTTTCTGCCATCGTTCCATTATCTCACTGCCTTGTTCAGCCTCCTTCTCCCGATAGCCCTAGTAGCAAAAATTCTTCCAAACCTCTTAACAGCACTTCTCGTACCCATCACCTATCTGATCAGCAAGAGAATAACTGAACATCAAATCGGCTCCTATGTTGCTGCCTTTATCGCCGGGTTTCTGCCGATCCTCTATTTCACTAACGGCTTCGTGGTAAATACGCTCTTTCTGCCCCTCATCTTCATCGCTATTTATCTCTACCTCAACATCGAAGAAAACGCAAAGAAGAACGATCCAAAGTTGATGAAGCACATCTACATTTACGCGGCAGTCTTTTTCCTTCTCTGCTTGACCAGCCCTTTGGCCGCCATCATGCTTATCGGCCTGGGCATTTATGCGTTATTATCCTTCATAGAAGGAAAAAAAATTTACCGGGAAGAAGCGGAAGTTATCCTCTTTTCTGTCTTCCTCTATGTATGGGTGCAATTCCTATTTTTCAAAAAATCCTTGCTCCAAGAAGGTATCTCCTTTGTCTGGCAGAACATTCCTTCCTCCATAATAGCCCAGTACTTCCCTAAATTTTCCTTGGGAGTGGCTTTGATCTTAGTCAGCATCATCCCATTTTTAGCCGGAGCAGTGGTGGTTTACCGTTCCCTATTCCAGCTCAAAAACCAAAAATCATTTTTACTGATCAGCCTAGTCCTTGCCGCAAGTATCTTAACTTGGTTAAGATTAATTCGCTTTAGGCAGTCGTTAGCATTCTTCAGCGTTGTTCTAGCCGTACTGTTTGCCGCATTTTATGGGGATCTTGAACGTTACCTCCAAAAAACAAAATTATCCCACTTACAAAAATATCTTCTTCCCTTGACCATTTTTATATTGCTTATCTCAACCGTATTACCGGCAATAAATACTGCCCGGCTGCAAGATGTGCCTTCTACTGAAGAAGTTGATGCCTTTATCTGGATCAGCGAAAACACTCCTCCTTCTACGGCCGTATTAGCGACGTTAGATGAAGGCCATTTGGTGACCTATTACGGGAAAAGAAAAAATCTCATTGACGATCGCTTCATGTTGGTAGATGACGCAGAAGTCCGCTTCCAAAGCCTTACTTCTTTATTCACCACTAAATTCAGGACTGAGGCATTAGAATTAGCGGACAAATATAACCTTGAATATTTTGTGTTCACACCTTCAGCCAAGGAGAAGTATGGCCTGAAAAGAGAGCTTCCTTATATCACCAGGAGATGTTTTGATACTGTGTATCAGAATGAAACCATCATCTTTAAACTGAAATGCCAGCTAGGACCGACGTAAAATGAACGACAAAAATTCCAAACAAAATGCTCATGCTTATTTTGGCCATCTGCTTCGCTATCAAAAAATATATCTTTGCGCATTGCTCATACTGCTTTCTGCTCTCACTTTATTCTCAAATCACCTGCAGGAAAAACCATTTTTAATTGGGGGAGAAAGTTATTTTTTCCTTTCCTCGGCGCAGCAAGAACTTCCCTACCATCCTTTGACTCTGCTCTTTAGAGTTATCCCTGATCAGATTGCCTTTCTTTTTCCGCCGCTCCTTTCATTAGGAGTTATACTGTTATTTTACTCACTTGCCGGAAAAATGAACATCCCTGAAAAAAAAGCATTCTGTATGGTGTTATTTTATATTCTTACCCCCGCGTCCATATTTACTTCCTTAGCCGTCTCTTCCTATTCTTTATTCTTGCTGCTGGTTCTCTTGGGAGTGAATGTATTGCTTTTAGGCAGCAAGAAGAAGTATCTTGCTTTACTTCCCTTTCTCTTAGCATCCTGGATCGATATCTTTAGCAGCCTGCTTTTACTGATAGGTTTAGCCGTCTATTTTTTAATCGTGAAGAAAAGCCAGGGACGCTTTTCAATTATTATTCTCATCAGCATAGCGGCAGTGATGGTGCTAAATGCCGCCTTGCTAAATAGCCCTTTTTTCCTTGGGCCTTTCACTATGCAGGATAGAGGAGCAGATCTCATTTCCGATCTGGGAAGTTTTAGCGGAGTAGGAGTATTTGCGCTTTTACTGGCAATCATCGGCCTGATCACCGGTTGGCAGAAAAATAATATTTCCATCATCCTACCGGCCTTGGCAGTTTTCATCGCTTCCTACCTTTTTAATGCTCAGACTATCTTCTTTCTCTCCCTGCTTATCGTAATCCTCGCTGCAGTCGGCTTTGTAGATTTACTTGGACAAAATTGGAGATTATCATCTCTCCGCAATGCAGTGTTGCTGCTGCTGTTATTAGGGATTTCTTTTTCCACCGTTGCCTACCTCGGCCGTCTTTCTGAATATTCCCCAACTGCACTTGATCAAAAATCTTTGGAATGGATAAAAAGAAACACCGACGAAGAAGCAGTAGTTCTCTCCGCGCCGGAGAATAGCTACTACGTCAGTTATTTTGCCCAGCGGAAACCAGCATTCTCACTGCATCGGCGCTATCAGCAAGATTACAGACTATCCCAAGATATCTTTTCTGCATTTTACATCGATGAATTATTCCCCCTTTTAGAAGAAAACAACATTTCCATCATCTATGTTTCAGAAGATATGAAGCGGCAGCTTCCCGCGCAGCAGGAGTTTTTATTTCTCTTGCAGAACGAAAGATTTAAATTACTCTATTTTACCGAAGAGGCAGAAGTGTGGTCGTTTGACGAGGCAAAGCAATGATAATTACATTCTTGGACGCAGTATTGTTCGTAACTTATTTTTTACTTTTATTCCTCTCCATCTTTTGGCTGCTGGTTCTATTTTCTCCTGAGCAGGAGCAGAAAAAGAAAAAGTTGGAGACCTACCCTTTCTTTAGCGCCATAGTGCCGGCCCACAACGAAGAGAGATCCATAGAGGCTACCATGCAGTCCTTAGTAAACCTGGACTACCCAAAAGACAAAATAGAAATCATCGTCGTCCCTAATGCTTGTACAGACCGAACCAGTGAATTAGTAGAAAATTTCATTGCCCGGCATCTTTTACAGAAGATAATTATGATTGATCTAGCCAGTTCCGGAAAAGGCAAAGCCATGAACACTGGTTTAGCCGTTGCCCAAGGAGAATATTTTGCCTGCCTGGATGCAGATTCTTTCATCGCTCCCAATGGATTGCAAGCCTTGCTCCCTATCTTTGAACAGGACCAGAACATTGCTGCGGTATGTCCATTGCTGAAAGTAAAAAATCCGCAAAACATCTTGCAGAAAGTCCAGTGGTATGAATATGTGGTTAATATGTTCTACAAATTTCTTAACGCCAAATTAGATTGCATCCACGTCACCCCAGGGCCGTTCAGCGTTTACAAAACTAAAATAATCAAAGATCTGGGCGGTTACGATGAAACCACTATCACTGAAGATCTAGAGATCGCTATCCGCCTGCAGAAGCATCAATATAAGATTGTGCAGACCTTTGATACAGTTGTCGAAACTATGGTGCCTACTACCTGGAGAAAATTATTCCGCCAGCGCATCCGCTGGTACAAAGGTTCTGTTGACAACAGCATCAAATACAAGAAACTCATCTTCAATAAAAAATACGGAGACTTTGGCATCATCCGCATGCCCACTATCATCTTATCAGGGATCATTGCTATTGTTTTAGTAGGTACATTTTTGCAGGCTTTGATTGGGAAAGCCATGAGTACCTTTTCCTACCTGCAGGACATTAACTTTGATTTCCTAACCTTGCTCAGGCATTTCAGCTTGGAGATGAATGTATTGACCTGGCCTTTTTCCAGGCTTTTCGTAGCTGCCACCTTGATGGGGATAAGTTTCTTCATCATGATTTATTCTTACAAGCTGATCAAAGAGAGAATAACCGACCATGGCCGCACCTTTGTATCCTTAGTGACCTATTTGTTCATCTACGGATTCTTTATCACCGCAGTCTGGATGTATATCGGTTTCATGTTCATCGGTAAGAAGAAGAATTTCTGGAGTTGAAGGCTGTTTCATTATTTTTATAAAGAACATTTCATTTAAAATAACATGAAATTAATCACCAGAGAATTAGTTGAAAGTTTGGATCTTATAGTCGCTTCTCCCATCCACCCCCTGGAAAGACAAGATATTGAGACAATCAAGTTAGTTGGGCAGGATCATAAAAGAGTGTTTGAGGAATGGAAAAGTGCCGACCTAAAGGAAGTGCAGATCTTCGCAGTGATGATGGGATATAATCGGATTTTCTCACATCTCTCGCGTGGAAGCCCTAAAAGAGATGAGCGCTTCATCTATGGAAACATGTCAGTCGCAAGAAATGCAAATTCACTCTCATGCTATTATGGGAATGTATTTGAAAATTCAATAAGCAATGATGATCGTTCGGTGTATTTTGGAGGAGGCCAGTCGAGCCAAGCAACTGTCTTTGAAAAACCGATCCCCTTTGACCCTAAAAAAGAATTCATGTTAGTGAGAAGCCCAAATAATTCTGTCGCCGTTGACCAGGTTTTATCTGCCGCAAGATTAGAAGAAAGGATCATTCTTGGAGAGTGGGTGATCATGGATGAGCAAGGTAAAAGAGGGGCAAGAGAATTTGATATAACCGGAAAGGATGCCGAACAGGAAGCACTTTGCGATAGATATTTCTTAGGCCAGTTTGAAACTAAGATTAGCATAGTAGATTATTCAGGAGAAATAAATCTTAAGGTGAATATCGCTCCAGCATTGCCTGCTATGGAAAAACTACCTAGCGGAGGCTATCAAATTATTCCTGGCCGAGATCACGGAAAGCTCAAACAGTTTAAGGTTGAAGATGCAAAACCACTGCAATATTTTGATCCATTGACATTTGATCTTAATCACACCCAGTTTGTTGAAATTATCAAACCGTTTAAACTTGAGATCGAACAAAAAAAGAGAGAAATCCAAGATTACGCCTTAATCTACACTTCTCCCGAAGAATTTCTCCGGGGAAAAAGATGGGCCTTCAATGACGCAGTAACTGGTTTTGATTATCAAGCAATCACTAGATATAAAAACCATCATTTACTGGAATAACTCCTGCGTAAAGCACCACAAACAATATAAATCACCTTCTCTCCGAACCCGCATGGGTGGTTTGGAACGTAAAACAAGTATCAAGAAGTATATCCTGGCCTTTGTTCTGACTTTATTAGTCTTCTCCGGCGGTGTAGTTGCCGGCCTGTTCATTGAAAACCTGCGCTTGAGCTCAGCAAAACAGATCGCTCTCACCGAAAAAGTGACCCTGCGCAGCCTGCAGTTACAGCACAATTACATCGCTTCCGGCTTGACCGATTGTAAAACTTTACATACCATTCTCGAAAATAATATCAATGAACTGGGAAAAAAAGTTGCTATTATCATCGATTACGAAAAGAAAGCAGTCTTCAATGAGGGGGAGTTTCAGCTGCAGCTGCAGGATTATTTCCTGACTGAGATACAATTCTATCTCCTTGCGAAAGATATAGACCAGAAATGTCCGCAGGATAATATCAAAATACTCTATTTCTATGATGAGAATAGAGATGAGACTCAAGGAGATATTTTAGTCTACCTCAAGAAAAAATTTGACAACAAAGTCATGATCTTTTCTTTAGACTCCGGGTTCATGCAGGAACCCATGATAAAAACATTGCTCACCAATTATAAGATCGATCAATTCCCAGCTTTAGTGATAGAAGACAAAGTCTTTGAAGGACACCAGACTGCAGATCAGCTGATGGGACACCTTTGCACCAAATTTATAGAGATGGATACGGCCGTACCAAAAGAATGTCTTGCCTATAGCGAGGAGAATGTAACCTTATCCAAAAATCCATTCCTGCTTAACGAACCGTAAAACCTTTCGCTTCCAATATCCTGGTGACCGAAGCATCGATCTGCGTTTCAGGGATCTCTCCTCTTTCTACTGAAGCTTTAACCACCTGGATCATGCGATAGATCTCATTAGGGTCTTTATCAAAATTCAGAACTACATCATTCCCTGCCTTAAAGACAGCGATATACACATCATCGACAGAACTATAAAACTTCTTCAGTCCCAGCATGTGGATTTCATCAGAGACTATCAAGCCATCAAAATTCCTGCGTAAATCATCCAACACTTTCTTTGATACTACTGAAGGAACTCCTTCAGAATCTACTTGTCCTGAAGTGATGATGTGGCTGACCATGATCGCCTTTACTTCTCCTTTCTCTACTAAATACTCATAAGGATACACATCTTTTTTACCTATTTCTGCCGCAACCACGTATTTGTGCGGATCTTTGACAATCAACGTCTTCCCAGGATAATGCTTAGCAGTTCCCAGCACTTCCTGCGTCTGTAATCCAGTTAAATATGCCTGCGCCAGTTCAGAAATTTTCGTTTCATCACCGGGAAAAGAACGGCATTTCCAGATATCATCTTTCAGATCTACCACTGGAGCAAAGTTCAAATTAAAGCCTAATCTGTGTAAAAACGCTCCTTCTTCCACTCCCTTCTCAAAAGCTTTATCGATGGTATCAACTTCTGAAGCAGGCGTGAATTGCCGGATGAATCCGAAAGGGCTGACACATCCTTCCAAATCAGCTGTTACAAAGAAAGGGATAGGCGTTTGAAATTGGAAATCGATGATGGTATTATTGAAGACATGTTCAGTCTGCCGGGCAAATAAGTGTATTCCTCCCAACTGCATATTTCGCCAGGGCCAGTAATTCTCTTTTGTTCCTACTACGACAATCATCTGAGCAATTTTCTGATCAAGAGACATTTCATGAAGATCAACAACTTTATGTTTTACATCGACCGGCCCCTGTTTTGGGATCAGCAATCCTTTTGCTTTCGCTATATTCAAGATTGACAAGAATAAGACCAGCACTACTAATATAAAAAATACTTTTCTTTGAACACCCGATCCCTTTTTTCTTTTCATCTTTTTAGGTGACTAAGCGAAGCGCAGTCGCCCCGCCTCTCAAGTGCAAGAAATGCGGAAACTACCTCATTTCTGCACAGAA
>C687J35174_10003207_pt1 | contig 22602 bp, 23 predicted proteins | sample RifCSPhighO2_01_FD_35174 | JGI IMG/M metagenome (IMG submission 35174) | reverse complement strand
TCAATTAACTATTTTTGAATTTACCTCGCCGTAATACCCCACAGCTTGCTGTGGAATGAGCGAAGCGAATGGTGGGATAGGCGAGGTTATATCGTTTTATTATTCTAATTGTTTTAATTTTATTTAGTTTTTCAGTCAATGCTATAAATTCATTTGATGTGGATTATAAAGTTTAGGTCCACGCCAGTTATGATGCAAACTTAGTTGTAATTTATTGTAAACTTTATTAACTTGAGAAATAATTTCATTTTGTGTATATTTGTTCATGTTTTTCACCAAAAAAACTATGGCAGTATACACTTTTATTCTTTTCGAAACAGAACTCGCCAATGAAAACCTTTATATATACAAAATATTTAATTTAGATATATATTGAGGTGAATATAATATGAATAAGAAAGGAGATTTATCATTATCTGTTAATACTATAGTAATTATTGTTTTAGCAATTACATTATTGGGTCTTGGATTAACATTTATCCAGACTTTAGTCGGGGGAGCAGCTGATAAAATTGGGGGGTACATTGATGTCGTAGATCTAGCAGAGAAGCCGACTTCATCTAACCCTTTAGTTGTGCCAAGGGAGTTAGAAGTTAAATTAAATTCAAACAAGAACGTTAATATTGGTTTTTATAATAAAGGTCCAGCTTCAGCAACTAACGTTAAGCCAATACTCGATGAATGTATAACATTAACAGATGACACAGCTGATGGGACTATCACTTTAGTTTCACTTAAAAAAGATTCTGTCGCTCCAAGTGAAAGTCAAGGATATAAGGCAGTCTTAACTGTTGAGGACGTTCCTGAAGGAAACTATATCTGTACATTGACAATGGAAGCAAGTTCAGATGAAAGTAACCTGCCAAGTACAGATTTTTACCTAAATGTTATATCATAGGTGGTTATAATGAAAAAAAGATTAGCCCAAGAACATCAATTTGAAATATTGCTTTTAGTGCTTGATAAGGTATTATGGCTAGGTTTTGGTATTATGACATTTGGTCTTTATAAGATGACAAGTACAGGCATTGTAAGTGAAGGTTTAAACTATCTTATTGCAGGTATAATATTATTAACAATATTTGTTTGGCTATTAATTAAAGAATATCATTTTTAGAAATATGATAACAAAAAAAGGGATGGAATTATCAATTCAATTTTTTGTTCTTTTAATTTTAGCATTAGTCATTTTTGGTTATTCTATTAGTTTTATATATGAATTATTTAGCCAGGCTTCAAAACTCGAAAGCATGGCATTTGACCAACTCGATAAACAAGTAGAATTAATAACTTGTGGAACTCAGCAAGTATGTCTAGGCACTGCAAGAAAAACAATTACAAGGGGTTCTTTTAAGATTTTTACAGTTAGAGTTCTTAATTCGAGAAATGAACAATCTGACTTTTCAATGGTGGTTGAAGATTCAGGTATAAGGCCGGAAGGAGCAGGATTCCTGTATTTTAAACCGAACTCCAGGGATTTTACACTTGGGGCTGGCGAAATTAAAACTGTGGGTATCGGGGTTGAAGTGCCTGCAACAGCAGTTTCAGGCAATTATGTATTAAATGTGAAAGTTACTTCTGATAATTTACAATACGGGGGTTTGCCTGCGTATAAGATTAACGTAATAGTGCCTTAAAATTTTTGAGAACCTGGTTCTTTATTTCATCAGCTAAACTATTATCTTTATTGAGGATAAGTTTTATTGAACTAGGTTTTTCTAAAACATTTTTTAATAAGTTAAGTTTATCACCTTTTTCTAAGGCTTTGCCCATTGCAAGCTTTAACTTTTCCGGGATAAATAACTGGATAAAATAATCCCCAAATACGAGCGTATCATTCGGCAGATATTCTTTAAGGTTTTGCACGTTTAAACCCATTTTTTTATAGAATTCTTTAGCATTCTTTTCAAGCAATGAATTTCCTTTAAACATAAAATAAAACCTGTGTCCTCTCTCTAATAATTTTTTGTAATAATTATATTCTGCTCTTAAATAATATATTGATTTCCACTCGTGGCTTACTTTGCAACAAATTATATCATTTTTCTTTTTGGTTAGATAATTTTTCATAAAATAATAAAGATATTTTTCAGCGTCAAATATAGTTTCAAAGTTAAGAATCATTATCTCCTTACCCGAGTTTGCTTCTTTTAGCCCAAATCTCTGCAGTCTTTGTTTTGTATAATAATTAGTTTCAACAATGTCTGTAAATGATTGGACTTTTTTGACCCATGCGATATTTATCTCATATTTTCTCTCTTTTGATTTTAATACTGATAATTCAGTTAATTCTTTTACAGCCTTATATACTGATTGATAACTTCCTGAATAATTATACTCCTTTTTTATTGCATAATAAATCTCTCGCAAGCTAAGCGACCATTTATTTGTTAAAATGTTAATAACTGCATCTTTGCTTGTTTTGGGTTTATTTTCAAGATCAGGGATTAGAATTTCAAATGCCATCAAAAATAATAATTTGATTAAATTATAAACCTTTTGGTTTATTTTTAATTAAACCAAAGGTTAATCATTTCTTTTTTGATTAAGTTATTCAAAGGTGATATATTATGAAAAGAATGATAGTAGAAGGAATGGATAGAGATAATGTAGGGTTGAATTATTTAATTGATGAACAAGAAATTAAAGATGATTCAACTATTTTAATTACTTCGTTTAAAAGCTACAGATTGGGCCTTGTTGGCAGGATTGATTCTGAAGGTAATTTTTTTCAGGGAAATAATCCGAGATCAATTGAGCAGATTATTAAGGGTGGAATTGTTCCGGAATCAACACAAACAATAATTATGGAAGATGGCAGAGTTTATAGTTGGGCAGAACAGGATAGGCTTAAGGCAACATTAAATGATTTAAAATCTGCCTGCGGATTTGAAAATGCTTATAAGCTGATTCAACAAAATCCTTCTAAATTTTATAGGTAAGCAAAATGAAATTTCCTTGGCACAAATATAATGAACTTGAATTGGAGAGGAGAAACACTCTCCAAGTTTTTATTACAAACCGATGTAATTTAAACTGTTCAGGATGTTTTGCCAGAAACATGATGGAAGATAAGCAGCACATATCTTTGGAAGAATACAGAACCGTTTTAGTTGAGTTTATCCGAAAAGGCGGAAAACAGATTAATTTATTGGGGGGGGAACCATTTTTGCATCCAAATTTAAAGGAAATTCTCAAGCTAAACGAGAAATTTAAAATAAAGACCACAATCTACACCAATGGTTATTTCCTAAATCAATTAACAAAAAAAGATTTATGCAATGCAAAGTTAAGAGTTTCAATATACTCAAAAAATAAAAACAAAGGCGTGGAAAATATCCCTAAAACTGATTTAAAGTTTGATGCTAACTTTATGGTTTCAGCAATTACAACCGTAGAAGAATTAGTGGAATGCGCGGATTATGTTGAAAAAAATTGTGACTGCAAAACTTTTTTTATTTCTAGCATTAGGGAGCTTGATAATCCGAGACAAGAATTCTTCGATGATACAAAGATTACAATGCCAGTTATTAAGTATAAGGAATTAGTGCATGATTTTTTAAAAAAATATGACGGGAATCTGAGAATTGATATTTCAAAACGCGGAGTTTTTGAAAGCGCAAAAACTTTGCCTGATACAAAATGCAGGTTTGCTAATTATTTTATCGGCGGTAAGATTATTCAATGTCCGTTTGATATTGCAAATCAAAAATTTCAAAATGGCTACGAGTTTAACATTAGGCCTTGCCAGCACAACAATACCTGTTTAATGTCAAAGATTGTTTTAGAAAAAATCACTTAACAAGTTTCTTAGGCATGCATTTCCATGAATAAAATAGACCTGTAAGTGATAAACCTCCGAATGTTAAAAAGATATTTTTTACAATTGCAAAAAAAAATTCGTCCGGAAACATTCGTTTCATATTGCTTACAGCAGGATCAAACATCCATGTGCCTGCTTTAAAAAAAATTTGATGGAAATATATAAATGCAGTCTCAAATAAAGGTATAAGTAATAATATTGCTCCAAATAAAATTATAGATAATAAAGAGCCCTTCATTAACAGCGCGTAAAAATCATTTTTTACAATGAAGATTCCAGTTAACCACATAACTGCAAGGAAAATTAATAGGTTAGTTCCCCCCTGCATTAATACCCTGACGTCGCGAAGATGCTCTTTTTCTGCCCGATTATAAAAATTGTCTTCAATTAAATTAGAACCATCTTTCAGATAGTAAATCAGTTCACTATTCTTAATATTAAGTTCTTCTTTAGTTAAGTCAAAACCAGAATAGACATCAAATTTTTCAAATTGATTTTGAAAATATGCATCGTTATACATCCAGTAATAAAAACTTGAAAATAATAAAATTAACGGCAACGTGATTATCATATACCATTTAACAAATGCATTATTTTTGTTCATCTTATTCAATTTTAACCGGTAAAAACCTAAGCTCAACTTCCATTTGGTCATATGTAGGATATTCCTCAACAATTGCTCTTGTATACTGCTTAAAAATCTTCACAAGCCTGGGGCCAGTAATGATTCTTAGCTTTAAAGAATCAATTTCGAGCATATCATCCCTTATGTTATACTTTTTTTGAATTTTTTCTTTAAGTATTTTTAGCTTTTTTAATATTTCCTCTTTATTGGCTTCTTGAATCTTTTTTCTATATCCTGCGCCAGGCCTAAGTTCTCTTAAAAATATAGCGCCCCTAACTAATGTGCCTTCCGGGGTTACAATATCAAATTTTCTCTTTACAGTTTTGGCCGTTCGTTTTATCCTGTTAGAAAGTTGAACTTTATCCTTTAATTTAGATGTGCAATAATGTACAATTAACTTTTTATCACTGCAATATTTTAATAGTCTTATTGCAAGTTCTTCGCTTCCAGATATTCCGTAGGAGACATCATCTTTTACTGCCAAATCTCTTCTTCCAAGCTCAGCAGAGTTTGTTTCTGAAATTTCAAGTTCGTTCAAATTCAAAAATTTAATTTTTCCATCTAGGTAATCTATCATTTGTTTTATCTCTTTTTCTTTGCCAGGCACTACCGGGATTTCAACACCAACATCCCAGCCAAAGTCTATGGCCTGTTCAATTTTAACCCATTCATTGGGTTTATCAAATTCTGGATGAAATCTTATTTCATCCAGTCCAGCTTTATATAATTTAACCATCGTTTTATGTGTCAAAAGCAGCAATGGTGTATAAAGATGTATATGAAAATGTTGTCCATACTCTTTTTTTAACAATTCAATATAATGTATTGTCCTATCAAGCTTTGATAAAGGGTCTCCCCCCGTAATTCCGCAACCGCGGGCGCGCATACTATTGCATTCAGCGAGTAATTCAGAATCTTCAAGGATAGGCCGTTCATTGGCCCAAACTTTGTCTTTATTCTTTTTTTCCGTAGAAAGTGGACAATAATAACAATCTTGGCCACAAATGCCTGTAACAAACATAACTAATTTTTTACCCTGTACGCACATATTACAACCTCTACAAAGATTGCCAACACACTTTGAATAATATTTAGTGTTTTCTATTTTTGACATATAACTTAAAAACTAAATCTTCTATATAAACTTGCTGAATAATAACTGCTTAAGTGTCCCAATTAAATAATAAGAACACTGATTATTTGTTCAACTCATTTTAACAGCAGGGTCCAGAAATAACTTAATAAATCACCCTCCTGGCTGCAAAGATATTTGATTTCAGGGTTGAACAGATTTTAGACGCTAATTCGTGCATCTAATTATGAGGGGAATTTGGTTATACCATTTTAATTACATAAGGGCCTTCTTTTTTATACCCTAATTTTTTAATATAATACTGGCGCGCACCAATACCGGATATAACTACTACTTTGTTTCGTCCATAAGATTTAATTATTTTTTCTGCAGTTTTCATTAATTTTAATCCTAGCCCCTTATGTTGAACTTTACCTTTATCACCAATTTTAATTGCTTCGCCATATATATGCAATTCCCTAATTAAACCGGCGCCTGAAGTAATTTCACAGCGCAATGATTGGGAAGGAAATCTAAGCCTGCAAAAACCCAATAAACAATCTCCTATATCTGCGGATATAAAAAATTCTTTGCCATGGGATGCGTCATATTCTTTAATATTAATTTTAACATGGCCAGAAATTTTTCCATTAGGCTGCCTGCACCTTATACATCTGCACTTAATGTTATTCTCCTCCATGATGGAAGCAACATATTGCCGCAGGTTAGTTTTATCCACTCCGGCAGAAGTCATATAAGTGGGAATATCGCGCTGCACTCTCATAATTCTGCAATATTCCGGAACATATCTTTTAAATTTGGCAATAAGCAGAGCTGCTTCTGAAGTTGTTAATGGTTTAAATTTATTAGCTTTCCATAAATTATATAATTTAGTTTCCGGCATTACCATGCAGGGATAAATTTTTAACATATCCGGCCTATAATCAGAGTTGCTAAACAATGACGCCATACCTGAAAAATCCTTTTTTGGATTAAGTCCGGGTAAACCCGGCATATAATGAAAGTTTAATTTAAATCCCAAATCTTTTAATGCGCGAATAGATTCAATATTATCAGCCACAGTATGTCCGCGGTTAATATATTTTAAAGCAGAGTCATAAACTGACTGTATTCCTATTTCAACTCGCGTAACGCCCAGGCTGAGCATCCTATTACCATGTTTAAGTTTGCCATAATCCGATCTTGTTTCTACAGTCATGCCGATACAACGCACAAACGCTTTTTCATTTTGTTTCTGTTCTTTAATAAGTGTGCTGCGACCCTTCAGTTTTAATATTTTTTTATGAACACTTTCAATCCTTTCTTTTGAGCCTATATTTCCCGGAAGTTCAAAAAACTGTTTAAACTCTAAATAATCAACTTTACCTCTTTTGATAAACAGCGCAGAAAAATCGTTCATTGCTTTCAAAGCATACATCACAAAGTTTTTTTGGTAATTAAAGTTAAAACTTGGGAATGTGCCCCCCATTATTATCAATTCAATTTTATCAAAATTGTGTCCTGTTGCAATATACTGTTCCAGCCTGTTAAATACTTGTAAATATGAATCAAAACAATTTCGCAATGCCCTCATTGCAGCAGGTTCTTTCCCAGTATAAGATTGCGGGATGCCTTTGGAAACATTGCTAGGACACATTATACATGCGCCATGCGGGCATTTCTCTGGCCGGGACATAATAGCTATAACTGATACTCCCGACATTGTGCGCGTTGGTTTATTTTGCAGAATTTTTAGTTTAGGAATATCTTTATTAGCAGCATGCATTAGTATTTCTGTATCAGTTGGCGGCCTTTTTAAACCATATTTTTTACATAATTGATTTTTTAATTTAGATAGCTTATTCTTGTCTGGTTTTTCTTTTTTCAGGATACAAAATAGTTCATTATAATAATCTAGGGGCATACAGCCTATATACGCAGTTTTATTTATAAATCTTGGTGTTAGGCAGACCTTTTTGTATTTTTTCGGCAAGTGGATTTACTTAATCAATTTTTCAAGTTCATCAACTTGTTGAGCAACATAATCAAACCCCTGCTGCCAGAATTTTTCAGATGCAGGATTAATCCCGAGTTCATGAAGAATCTTTATTGGGGGCATTGAACCCCCCTGAGATAACATTCGGATATATTTAGGAATAAATGATTTTCCTTCTTTCTTGTACATTTCATAAAGCGCAAATACCATTAAATTTCCAAAGGCATATGCATAACAATAGAATGGAGAAAAGAAAATATGCGGGACGTATAACCATTCATATTTAAAGTCTTTTGGTACATTTACAGCATTTCCAAATTGCTCTTTTAAGTTTTTTAAATAAATTTCGCATAATTCTTTAACAGTGGCGCCGTTGGCAACTGCTTCATGCGCATCTTTCTCAAAAATTGTAAAAAATATTTGTCTTGCGATAGTTGCATATATATCGTCTAATTTTGAACATAACATATGGATTTTTATAGATCTATTTGTTTCATGTTCAATTAAACTTTCGCTTAATAACATTTCTCCAAAAACTGATGCAGTTTCAGCAAGAGGTAAAACTGGATGAAATGCAAATATGTTCTGTGAAGATGCCAGCATTGAATGCGCTGCATGTCCTAATTCATGGGCAAGTGTTGCTACGTCTCTTGCAGTGCCAGTATAATTCATTAAAACATAGGGCGTATCCTTTGGTCTTATGCTTGCACAAAATGCGCCGCTTTTTTTTGTAAGTCTTAATTCAGAGTCCAGATGTTTTTCATCAAGGACTTTTCTAATTAATTTTTCAATTTCAGGGCTAAACTTTTTGTAAGAGTCAAGAGTAAGGATTACTGCCTCATCAAACCCGTACTTACGCTCAGCTTTTCCGGCAGGAGCATAGAGATGGTACCTGTTCATTTTTTTAAGTTTCATTAATTTTGCCTTCAACTTAAAATATTTTTGGAAAATAGTTACATTTTTTTTACAAACTTTTAATAATGTATCAATTACATTATCTGGAAGGTCATTTGAAATATTTCTAACAGTTAAGGGGGATTTATAACCTCTTAAAGTGATGCACTCGTTTTTGTAATCTCTTATAACGGTTTGATAAATATATCCTAACTCAGAATCATATTCTTTGTATTTTTCAAGCAATAGTTTATACGCAAGTTCTCTCTTTTTAGGATTTTTATTTCTAACATATATACTCAATTCACTTTCAGTCTGATTTTTACCTTCGAATCTATACTTGAATCCTGTTTTCAGCATTTCATACAGGTCCACAAGAGTACCTGAACCAGTTGAGTCTTTAATGTTAATTATTTTTTCTTCCGCCTCAGTTAATGTATATGGTTTTAACTGCCGGCTTAATTTTAAATAATATCTGTATTCCTCTGCATTCTTCATTAACCTTTTTGCATTCTTTGTATCTAGATCTTTCCACCACAATGAAAAGAAAATTAATTTATTGTCAAACCCAGTTAAAATATCATCAATCTTGGATTCTAATGCTTTTGCTTCTTGAGATTTAACGTCAGCAGACGTCCATAAACTAGGAAATTGAGAAACTAACGAAGAATTTTCTTTAATTTCTTCTATTAATTTGATAATTGAGATAAAATCTTTTTCACTGAGAAAGGGGTTTAATTTTTTTTTATAAGTTTCTACTTTTTTAACTAATAATCTGGTTTTATTAAGTATTTTATCAATATCTTTAGGATTTTTAATTAAATCTTTCAAATTCCATTTAATTGATTGGTACATTTCTCATCACCTTTATCTGCACAATTAAAAATAGGATATATATTCCAACCAATAAAAATCCATGTTTTTTTGTAATTTCTTTATAATTAGTAAACAAGAGTATCAGCGCAGTTGTAAACAGCAATACCCCTCCTCCTATCAAGAAAGTTGTTATATCAAATATAATTGGGGCCATTGTTGCGCCTATTCCCAAAACTAAAAAATAATTAATCACTATTCCTCCAATTAAATTTCCTATCCCTATTTCAGTAACTCCTTCTAATACCGATTTTATCCCTACAATTAATTCAGGTGTTGTAGTTCCAAGCGCAACTAAAATTAAGCCTATGGAATAGTTTGGCACATTAAGTTTTGTTGCAATTTCACTTGCGGCGTATACCAGCCATCGCGCGCTCAATAATAATGCAGTTAACGTCCCGCCGAAAACAACAATATCTTTCCATATATTTTTAAATTTTACGCTCTCCTTTATTTTTCCAGTTTTGCCTTCTTTTAGTATCATTACAATTAAATAACCTGTCACTCCAATTAATAGTATTATTCCGTCAATTCTGGAATATTTTCCGTCTATTCCCAGGCCAACAGCAAATACCATCATTGCTAAAATGATAGCAACGGTTTTTTGTATAGATTTGTCAAATTTTAGCTTGCCTCCGATTATTGCCATCAATCCAATAATTAAGGACATATTCAGGATGCATGCCCCAACAACGCTCCCTAATACTAAATCGCCTTTACCTGCAAGTGAAGCAAAAATTGAAGTGCTAATATCTGGGAAAGCTGTGCCTATTGACACGACAACAAAACCTATTAAATAATCCGAAATTCCAGTTTGTTTTGCATAATGCGATATTGCAGTAACCGCGTAGTTTGCTGACTGGACGATTACAAACATTGCAATTGCGGCAATAATAAACAGCCTTATTAATATGCTTGTTTCGGAAAAACTGCTCGTTATAAACTCTAAAAGCAATAGAAAAATCAAAGTGCTTCCTGCAATGTACCAGCTTAATCCCCAACTGTTTTCTTTTTCTAAATTATGCGCCATTTTTTATTATATTATGTTTAGTTGAGTGTTTTCTCATTATTAACTTTATTATTTCAGCAAGCACTAATACTGATGATGATGCTAAAGTAATAAATATCCAATCATTAAAAGTTAATTTTACAACTTTAAATAATTTAGCCATAATTGGTATATAAATTATTGCTAATTGCAAACTTATTGAACATATTATAGCGACCCATAACCAACGATTTGAAAAAATTCCTTTTTTAAAGATAGATTCATTTTCTGATGTTGAATTAAGAACATTAAACATTTGGAGCATCATTAAAGTAGTAAATGCCATAGTTTGGGCATATTTTGCGTTGATTGAAGGGTTTGATTTATTGAATATTGTTAATGTAATTATCATCATCAACAATGCAATTGATGTCATTGTAATGATGTTGTATGTTGTCATAAGATGTTCATTTTTAGATCTTGGTTTTTTTTCCATAATATTTGAATCTGGCTCATCAATCCCCAGCGCAAGCGCAGGCAGTCCGTCCGTAAGCAAATTAATCCATAAAATTTGCACTGCCACTAACGGCACAATTATCCTGCCTGTTTCGTCATAAAACCCGATAATCATTGCTAAAAATATTGTTAAGACTTCTCCCAGATTGGAAGAAACAAGATAAAATACAAACTTTTTGATATTATTATAGATGCCCCGCCCTTCTTCCACAGCATTTACAATTGAATTAAAATTGTCATCTGTCAATATCATCTCCGAGGCTTCTTTTGCAACATCTGTGCCTGCAATTCCCATTGCAATGCCTATTTCTGCGCGTTTCAATGCCGGAGCATCATTTACGCCATCCCCTGTCATCGCAACTACATGTCCGTGTGTTTGTAAAGCTTTTACGATTCTAAATTTATGTTCGGGGTTAACTCTGGCATACACCCCTATGTGTTCAACTTCTTTTTCAAGATTTGCAGTATTTTCTAAATCCATGCCGGTTACAGCTTTGCCTTCAATATTGAGTTCTCTTGCTATTGCAATTGCCGTATCTATGTGGTCCCCCGTGATCATTACAACTTTTATACCTGCTTTTTTGCATTTTTCGATTGCAATTTTTACTTCTTCACGCGGGGGATCAATCATTGCCTGCAATCCTATAAAAATTAAATCTTCTTCATTATAGTTTCCATTTACTTCTTTAAATGCGAACCCTAATACACGCAAAGCCTTATTTGCAAAATGTTTGTTATGTTTTTCAATATTAAGCCTGTCATCACCTGTTAGTTTTCTAATATCTCCATTGACCATTATTCTTGAACACTTGTTAACCACATTTTCAGGTGCGCCTTTTGTGTACATTATATCTTTGCCATTTTCTTTATGGGTGGTGCTCATCATTTTTCTTTCAGAGTCAAATGGAATTTCACTTATGCGGGCATATTTCTTGTCTAACTTGCTTTTTATAATGCCTGCTTTTGCGGCAGAAACAATTAATGCACCTTCAGTGGGGTCTCCTAGCACTCCCCCGTTTAATATTGCGTCATTGCACAAAACTCCGCATTTAAGCAATAATTTAAAATTTTCAGGGTTTGACGAAAACTTTCCGTCTTGATCATACCCTATGCCTGTTACATCTATTTCTTCATTATTCGCATATATTTTTTGCACAGTCATTTCATTTTTAGTTAATGTGCCTGTTTTGTCTGAACAAATCACAGTGGTTGAACCCAAAGTTTCTACAGAAGGAAGTTTTCTGATTAAGACATTTTTTTTAATCATTCTTTGCACACCCAGCGCTAAAGAAATCGTTACGACTGCTGCAAGCCCTTCCGGTACAGCTGCAACTGCTAAAGCAATAGCTGTTATAAACATTTCTTCTAATGGCGTGCCTTTTAAAACACCTATAATAAATACAATAGCTACGACTGCGAGTACCAATATCCCCATCCATTTCCCTAATTGTTTAAGTTTATCTTGAAGAGGGGTTCGAGTTATTTCCTGGTTCTCAATCAATTGCGCAATTTTACCGATTTGTGTGGATTTTCCCGTTGCGCAAACAATTGCTTTTCCTCTACCCCTAGTAAGTATTGTTCCTGAAAATATCATATTTTTCTGGTCTGCGATTTCCAGATCAGTTTTTAGCGTTTCACTTATTTTTTTAACGGGTGTTGATTCTCCAGTTAAAGTGCCTTCTTGAGCTTCGAGCGAAATTGCTTCCATTATCCGTGAATCTGCAGGTATTTTTTCTCCGGTCTCAAGCAATATTACATCTCCGGGCACTAGTAATGAAGCATCTATTTTTGTAGCTATTCCTTCCCTTAATACATTAGCCTGCAATCCTGTTAATTTTTTTAATGCTTCAATTGACTTTTCAGCTTTGTATTCTTGAAAAAATCCGAGTATTGCGTTGAGTAATAATATTATTCCAATGACGGCTGCATCAACATAACTATCAAATTTGTCTGTCTGATTTTCATATAAAAAAGCTAGAATTAAAGAGATTAAAAATGCTCCGATTAAAATATAAACTATGAAGGAGTTAAATTGTGAAAGAAAGATTTTTAGCGGAGAGGTTTGTTTAGTTCTTTTAATCTCATTTTTGCCATAATGCGCTAATGCAATTTTTGCTCTTTTATTAGAAATACCTTCTGATGATGATTGAAATTTTTTATATAATGATTCAATATTAGATTGGTAGAATTTCAATATACTCCCCTCTCTTTATTCTTTTTTTCAAAATTTACTTGTTGTTGGATTAAGAATTCTAGCCCATGGCTGCGATTAGCAAAAACTCTATCATCTACTTTTTTATCAAGCCATTTCAGTAGCTCTTTATCAATAGTTATAGTGATCCGTTCTTTTGCCATTAATTACCTCTTTAAAAAAAGTTGCTAAAATACCAGGACATGGTCCTGGCAATGTTTAGCAATTTGGCGTATGTAATAGTTTGGCTTACAAGGCATCGAGCCCTGCACTGTTTCATACTACTACTTACTATTACATATAATTACATACTATTTAAATTTTTCCGTATTTCGGAATATATATTTTACCACAAGGATTAAATAAACCTTAAAATCCGTAAAACGGATGGTAAAATCAAAAGCACAGTTGGGGATAGAATTATTCAAACTCCGTGGATTTTCTAATCCGGATGTCAATCTTGAACAATATCAAACAGATTCCGAAATTGTTGCATCTATGCTTTGGAAGTGTTATATGGATAATAACATGACATCTGTTGCCGATTTAGGTTCCGGAACCGGAATTATAGGTTTGGGGGCAGCTTTACTTGAACCATATCAAATCATTTTAGTAGAAAAAGATTCAGGCGCTATTGAAATATGTAAACAAAATCAAGCTAAACTTGAAGAAAGGTATGGAGAGTTACCAATTGAGTATGTAAATTCTGATATTAAAGATTTTAATACGCAAGTTGACACAGTTATAATGAACCCACCTTTTGGTGTTCAAAATGAGCATGCTGACCGGGTTTTTCTTGAGCAGGCAATGAAAATTGCTAATAATATCTATTCATTACATAAAATTGAATCTAAGCAATTTATTGAAAAATTTGCTAAAGACAATAATTTTAGTGTCAAGGAAATTATTGAATTTGAATTTTCTCTTAAACCGACTATGAAATTTCACAAACAAAATGTTAAGAAAATTAAAGTTGGTTTTTGGTATTTAAAGCGCAAGCGCTATAATTAAAAAAGTTAGCAGAGTTTAATGAAACTAAGAATGATATTTTAAGCAAAAGCTTTGATTTTATTTATCTTAAAAAATACAATGCAATTGATACTAATTTTTAATTTAATTTTCTTATTAAGTTTATAAAGACTTTAATTTAAATTGTAGCTTAAACAAAGAATTTATATATTAAAAATATTCTTATTCTTAATATTCTCAATTATTAGGAGGTTATTAGTATGGCATTAAAAAAACAATTAAACACAGTCAAAGAAAATTGGTTAATCATTTTAGTATTAGCAGTTTTATTCTTCTTGCCAACAATTTTAAATATTGGCAATTATAATATGCTTGGAACAATCCAAGGCATACCGAATGATATTGGTTATGCAGTTGGAGAAAGCATGAATAAAATGGTTGGTTCTTCTTATCCTGGTTCTTATTATCCAATACTATCAGAAGATTTTAAACCTGAAATTGAAGATAGGGTTATTACAAAATCCGCAAACTTGAATACTGAAATTGAATTTGGCACATTTGAAATAAACGAACAAAAAGTGAGAGAAATTATTAAATCAAGCGGTTCATTCTTGCTGAATGAAAATATTAATAAGTATGAATTAGGGTGGAAAGAATATTATAATGGCTATTATCAAATCAAAATTGAATCTTCAAAGTTTGATGCAGTTGTTTCACAGTTAAAACAAATTGGCGAAGTTAAATCTTTCAATGAAAATACTGAAGATGTAACTGGAACATACACAGATCTAAAAACAGAACTTGATGCTGAGAAAGGCAGACTTCAAAGATATCAAGAGATGTATAATGAAGCTACAAAAATTGAAGATAAGATCAATATTAATGATAGAATCTATAACCAAGAACGTACTATTAAGTATCTTGAAGATGCTATTAACAACATTAACAAACGTGTTGAATATTCGTCAGTATACTTTTCAATGAATGAAGAGCGTTCAGAGTATGCAGACATTGCTCTAGTTAAATTATCAGCTCTAGCAAGACAATTAGTTGACAGTTTTAACAACTTACTTACGTTAGTATTCTGGGCAGTCCCTTACGCAGCAGCATTATTACTAATCTTCTGGGTAAAAAAACTCGTTAAAAGAAAGAAATAAACCTTTTTTATTTTTTATATACTTTCCAGAATAATTGTTTTTATAAACTAGATTTATCTTTTAATTTTGGGAATTTGAAAAATTATTGTAAAAAGAATAGTAACTTTTATAAATAAAACCCTAAATCTAACAACATATGGAAATCAGAGTAATAGAAGAATCAAAAAACAAGATAGTTTTTGAACTTAAAGGTGAAAATCATACATTTTGTAATGCATTAAAAGATATGCTATTGAATGAAAAAGAAGTAAGCATTGCAAGTTATAAAATTGAACACCCTTTAATTGGTGAACCTGAATTTATTATTGAAACTAAAGGTAAAGAACCAAAAAAAGTTCTTGAAATAGCCGCTAAAAATCTGCAGAAAGAACTTGCAAGTTTTAGAAAAGCTTTCTGATTTTAAACAACATTTTTAAACTTTAAATTCTTATTTCTTATTATGCATGAATTATTACAGTTGGCTAGGTCAGCTATAGAGTTTGAACTTAGTAACCAAAAGTTAACTATACCGGTTAGTTTCAAATCTTCATATAATCATGATTTTGGCGTATATGTGATTTTAAAAGAGAAAGGTGTAGAAAGAGGCGCATTTGGATTTCCTGAAACCTCTTTGCCGTTATGGAAATCTTTACCACAGGCAGCTAAAGCTGCTGCGTTCAATGATCCGCAATTCCCCCCTGTAACAGAAATGGAGCTAAGAAATTTGCAGATTGAAATATATTTGCTATCTAAACCAATACAATTTATAGGCTTGGGTTTTGAACTCGACGATGCTATTATGATTGTTAGTTACCAGGGCGAAGCGATACTTCTTCCTAATTTAGCTAAAACAAAAGAAGAAGTTTTAGAGTTATTGCATGAGAAATTAAATATTACCGATTTAAATTCTAATTATTATAAATTTAAGACTGAGATAATCAAATAATTACTGTCTTTCGGTGTAATTTACTATAAATATTAATTAGTAAAGAAAAATAAAAAAATAAAAAAGTTATGCCTTAGTTAAAAGACAAACTTGATCAATAACAAAATTAAAACAATTGTTAAAACAATAACCAATCCGCCTAACAATACCATATATCCTGTGGTGTCCTGTATTGTATCAAAGCTTTCCAATTCAGGAATAACTGTTACAGCTGGTGTTCTGCCAGTGATGTCCTCAAGACCGGTATNAGGTTCAACTACTACTACTTCTTCTTCAACTACTGGATTACATCCTTCAACATGCAGTACTGCGGTTTTAGAGTCTGTAAGTTCATTCCTATCATAGTAAGTTGTTATTTCAATGTCATAATCACCAGTTTTAACATCATTTAAAGGAATTAAAACCGTTTTTGTTTCATCGTCTCTTGAATCAAGTTCTATGTCGTAACCGCTCTTGTACAAGTTAAGTTCCGGCGCTTCTACTTTGAATGCAATTTCTTCTTCATTTTTATTACCTATGTTTAATAAGGTAAATTCTAATGAAGCTGAAGTTTTACAAACGGCAGTTTCAGGGGTTAATTCTAAGTCAGTAACTATTACTTCATGAGAGTCTTGCTCAACCTCTAAATCTACTTTGTATTTAAGACCCATTTTTGCACCATTTTCATCTTCACCAAAAAGTGTTAATGTTAAAACATAAGTGCCTTCTTCAACATCTGCTGGATTAATTAAAAATGTAATTGTTTCATCATCACTAACTTCTTCAGCGCCTAAATCACCAAAGTCTATGTCTTCGTCAACATCTAGATCATTATCATTAATTACAGCAGTAAATTCGATGTCTTCAATGTCAAGGTTTGCATTGTCACCATTGTCATACTTGTTTTCAACTCTAACCTGGATTTCAACTTCATCATTTGGTTTTATGTCTTTGATTTTTTCATCATTTGAAGTTATTTTTTCATTTTCACTTCCAACATAAACATAAAGTCTGTCAAATTGCAAGTTGTTTTCTGCTTCCATGTAGAAATTTGAAACAACATTAGCAACATCTGCATTTGTTGATGCAAGGGTTAATGTGCCCAATAAGTTTCTTCTATCTTCAGAGTCTGCCCTTGTTGGGAAGAATGAAGGTAAATTTTTAGGAACATAACCTTTAATCGTTACTGTAACTGATTGATCAGCAGCTAAAGTAATGCCATTAGGCGCATTTGTAAAGCTGATATCATAGGTATAGCTGTAAGCTGTATCCTTTAAAGCAGTTAATGTAACGCCAGTTATGTCTAAATCACCATTGTTAGTAATTGTGAATTGCCTTTCAGTGTAAACTGCTTTCCTGTCTAAATCGTCAGCTTCAGGGTTGCTTCTGTATTGGTTGCTTCCACCAAGTAAAACATCTTGTGTGATGCTTAAAGGTTGAAAATCAGATACAATAAGCACAAAATCTGTTGAATCTGTTAGATCGTCTAATGGGTTTGCTGGAGTTCCCATATCATCTATTACAGTATAAGTCATTGTATATGGACTATTTACTGCATCATTGTAATCAGGGGTCCAAGTAAATCTCCTGGTTGCCGTATTAAAAGTAGCACCCGCTGGTAAACCAGTTAAAGCATAAGTTGCAGTACCTATAATATTTGTTGCTGCCTCTAATTCTGAAGATATGGCTGTACCTTCATTTGCAGTTAATGCAACATTATTAAGGGTTATAGCACTTATACTAACACTTAAAAATATCATAGCCAAAGCCATGAATAAAATTGTTTTTAGCGCTTTCATTATAACATCCTCCGTTATCTATTATATTAATCTATAGATTACTACTTCAAAGTGGTGTCTCTTTTATAAAGTTTGTCATTTTATAGTATCTAATATAGAGTATTGTGTACTAATTAACAAAACATTTATAAACCCATATCGCCAAAACGAATATTAATAAAATATTTTCTGGCAAAAATGAGGTATAGAAAAATAGTCTAAAATACAATACCATGAATCAAGAAATGGAAGGAATAAAAATAAGAATTGCTGAAGTTAAACCTATTTTAACGACTTTGGAATGGGATATTAATAGGGATCAAATTAATCCAGGCAAATTATCTTATTATAAAGGATTAAAAGCAGAATATGACGGATTAATTGGTAAACTAAGAGAGCTGCAAAATGAGGATAACTGATAAATTAATCCACGAAGTTGTAAGTTCAGTGGCCGGAGAAGACACTGTCCCCTTAATATTTGCAATAAAAGATAAAAAAAACGTTTCAGAGTTTAAGATAGCTGAAATGCTGAAAGAGCAAATAAATATTACCCGAAATATGCTTTATAGGCTTCTTGATCAAAACCTTGTAAATTTCATCAGAAAAAAAGATAGGCAGAAAGGATGGTATATTTATTATTGGACATTTAATCCTAAAGAGATTAGATTTTTAACTATAAAATTACAGAAACAAAGATTGCATGGTTTAATTGAAAGATTAGAAAGAGAACAATCTGCGCAATTTTTTAATTGTCCCCAAGAATGCATCAGATTAGATTTTGAGAGGGCAATGAACTTTGAGTTCAAATGTCCTGAATGCGGTTCAATAATTGAACAGCATGATAATGCTAAAGATATTGAGGATATTAAGAAAAAAATTATCGAAGTTGAGGATTTCTTAAAAATAGAACTTGCGCCTCTCCCAGTGAAATCTGTAAAGGCTGAAAAAGAAAAAGTTTCTGCAAAGAAAGCTAAAATTAAAAAAGAAGCAAAATCCAAAACTATCAAAAAACCTAAAAAGAAAAAAGCCGTAAAAAAAGTTAAAAAAGCTAAAGTAACAAAAAAACCTGCAAAACCTAAAACAGTTAAAAAAGCAGTAAAAAAAGTTCTTAATAAATTAGCCGCAAAAATTGTTAAGAGATCCAACTGATCAAAAATCGTTTATTCCTTTTTAATAATAAAAACCTTGTCATTAACTCTTGCAATAAAATCAAGTCTGATGCCTGCATTTTTCCCTTTTTCGATTTTAGAGATTTGCCGGTTATTGATTTCCATTGATTTGATTATCTGTTCTTTAACTCCGGTTGTTGGGCCAATTACCATTAACCTGTCGCCAACGTTTAAAGATTCAGATTCAACATTAATTTCTGCAACATTCACTTTTTTAAAATAATTTTTTATTAATCCAATATATCTCTTTTTTTCAGTAGCTCCACTGCCATATAAATCTGTAAAATCTTTTGCAGTTGGTAATCCCATGTAAAAACCTGTTGAGAATTTTCTATTATAAACCGTTTTTAATTTAGTAATAAGTTTCTGTCTTGATTCATCACTCAATTTCTGCTGCGAATCCAGTTTATCTAGAGCTTCGCGGTAAACTTCAACAACGGTTTTCACATATTCAGGACTTCTGGAGCGCCCTTCTATTTTTAGCGCAGATATTCCTGCATTTTTTAGTCTGTCCAGAAATTCGACAGTGCAAAGATCTTTGGCAGACATTACATAGTTATTATCTATTTTTAACTCATCCCCTGTTTCAAAGTCTATAATTTTATAAGCTCTTCTGCATGGCTGCAGGCAATCGCCGCGATTTGCAGATTTACAAAACAAAAATTGTGACATGAAACATCTTCCAGATATTGCAACGCACATAGCCCCGTGTCCAAAACATTCGATTTTAACATATAATTTATCAGATTTAATCTTTTCAGAAATTTTTTTAATTTGTTTTAAGGATAGTTCGCGGGCAAGCACGATTCTTTTAACGCCTAAATCTGCATAAAATTTTACTGTTTCAAAATTAGCAACTGATGCCTGTGTTGATAAGTGTATTTCTAATCCTAATTCATTGCATAATCTAATTACAGCATGGTCCCAGCAGATTATAGCATTAACACCAGCGCTTTTAGCGCTTTTTAATATTTTACGAACTTTATCATGTTCATTTTCAAATATAATTGTGTTAACGGTTAAATAGGCTTTTACATTATTCGAATGGCAATACTTAACAATTTTTTTTAACTCATTTAATTCAAAACTTTTAGCATTTTTACGCATATTTAATTCTTTAACGCCGAAGTAAACACTATTGCAGCCTGCTTCAATTGCTGCAACAAGCATTTCTCTATTTCCGACTGGCGCCAAAAGTTCCATTATCTTCTTGAGAATATATCTACTTTTTAATGGTTATGGTGAATTTAATTATTCCAATGTAGTCATTATGTGTCCAAATAAATAGAAGGCAAGATTTTTAAATAGAGAAATTCTCCTTAATTAAAATGGGGCATATCACTTCAAAAAACTATTTAAGTTTACAAGCAAGATTAGATAAAGCGCCGCAAGGCGCGCCAGATTCTGAAACTTTATTCAAAATTTTGGAGCATTTATTTACTGAGAAAGAGGCAGAGTTAGTTTCAAAATTACCAATAAGGCCTTTTACAATTGAAAAGGCGATGAAGATTTGGAACCTTCCCGAAGTAAAAGCTAAAAAAGTGCTTGATGGACTTGCCGATAAAGCCATTTTAATCGATCTTGCTAAAGATAGGGAGGAAAAAGTTTACGCGCTTGCGCCACCAATGGCTGGCTTTTTTGAATTTTCAATAATGAAAATGGGTGGCAAATTTGATAAACAGCTTTTATCTGAACTTTATCATCAATACCTTAATGTTGAAGACGATTTTGGTAAAAGAGTTTTTGCGTTATATCCTGCAATTGGGAGAACATATGTGCATGAAGATACTATCCAGCCAAAGGATAAAGATATTATACTCGATTATGAAAAAGTAACAAAATATATTGAAAATTCTGATTTCTGGGCGGCCGGTATTTGTTATTGCAGACATAAGATGGAACATTTAGGTAAAGTGTGCAAAGCAAGCATGAATGTTTGCATGTCATTTGGAGCGGTTGGAAGAAGTTTATGCAAAAGCAATGTTGCCAAACCACTTACAAAACAAGAAGCATTAGATATGGTAAAGAAATGCAGGGATGAAGGTTTAGTTCAGATTGGCAGTAACATGCAAAATGATTTCAGCTGGATTTGTAACTGCTGCGGTTGCTGTTGTGAAGCGCTAATTGCATATAAAAAGTTAGGTTATAACCCTAGGATTGAAACCAACTGGTATGCAGAGAATACTATTGACAAGTGTACTGCTTGTGGTATGTGCGTAAAAAAATGTCCAGTTAATGCTATAACTTTAGTTAAAGAGCCAAGAGATCCTCATACTTCGGAAGGAAGCAAAACATTTGCGAAAATTGATTTTGATAGATGTATTGGTTGCGGAGTTTGCACAAGATTTTGTCCTCCAAAATCTCTAAAGATGGAGAGAAGGAAAGAAACTAATTTTGTACCAATGGATACATTTGAAAGGGCAGTTTTGCAGGCAATTGACTCTAACACTTTGCAAAACTTAATCTTTGACAATTATCATTTATGGCAGTACGGTGTACTTAGAGCCGCATTAGGCATAATATTTAAACTTCCGCCAGTTAAATGGACGATGGCAAATAGACAACTCCAATCCCGATTTTTAACAGCTGTTGGCAACCATTATTATAAACAAAATCCTGAAATTTTTGGCGGAGTTAAACCCGACTATTCTCATCCGGAATTAAATAAAAAATATTAATTTTATTTTGGAGCCAGTTCAATTTTATTAGCTGTAAATTGGTTGCTCTGATTATATTTTCCGGTTATAGTAACTCTATCTCCATTGTTAAAATTATCAGTTAATTCAGAACAAATTCTAATGTTTTTGCCAACGTAAGTGACCTCAAAACAACCTTCATCAATAACACCTTTCATAGTAACTTGACCATATAATCTAATTTCTTCAGCATATACCGGTTTTTCTAATAATTCTTGAACGCCAATAGTACCTTCTGGCTTGTATGGTCCTTTCTCGCAACCGGATAATATTGATGACACAAATAATAAAATAATTATTATTAATGTTTTGATTTTCATGCTCATTTGCTCATTTTAAATTATATAAATGTTTTGCATAAACTTCATCATTTAATTTAAAATTGGAAGAAAATTAGTTATATCTTTTTTATTAAAAAAAAGGTTATTTTACATTTTTCCCATATTTTCCCAGGTAACTGGGATAATAGTTTCACTGCCATCCTTATTTGTCACATAGTAATATCTATCCCTTCCAGGTAATACTCCTTTATGTTCACTAAGAAGTTTAAATATGTCTTTACGTTTCTGATGGAGTGCCAAAAGTATTGCATTTGTTTTATTATGATTCATATGATTTATATCTGTATCAAATCTATTGATTAAAAGTCTAATAATTTCTATATTTATATTTCGATATTGCATTGCCCAAATTAATGCAGTATTTCCCTCTAAATCTTGGCTATTTATATTTAATCTTGGACTTGATAATAATAATTTAACAATTTCTAGATTATTGTAAGTACATGCATACATTAATGCAGTTTTAAGATAGTGATCCTGTTGATTTATATCTACAACAATCGGATTTTTTAAGAGTAGTTTGACTATTTCTATATTGTTATTCATACATGCTTTTATTAATGGAGTTGTGTAACTCTTACTACAACCATAGTTATTCCAGAGATTACTG
>C687J35174_10003194_pt1 | contig 22643 bp, 37 predicted proteins | sample RifCSPhighO2_01_FD_35174 | JGI IMG/M metagenome (IMG submission 35174) | reverse complement strand
CAAAAATGTTTTTTACTGTAATCTCCACAAACTTTGCACCTTTTGGAATATTGCCCTTCCCAAGCTCTGTTAAAGGTTTTTTATAATTCGAAACTTCGACATCTGGTGCTTCAAGTTCGAAGAATTGATCTTCCTGAATTTCAACCGAGGCTCTCATCCGCTGATCAATAGCAGTAACTAGACATGGATGGTTGTAAACAACCGCATGCTCTCCCAAAAGCATTAATTTACCCGGTGCCGAAACGCTTATTTTATTCTGCAACATAGACGCCTCCGCTTTCTGTTTTTGGTTTTACAGCTTTAATAATAATTACTGGATAATCTATTCTCACATCTTCCTCTTCCTGTCTAATGTTAAACGCTGTTTTTATTTCATCGGGCGTATTTAATAAAAGCTTATCCATTAATTGCCTTTGTTTATCTGTTATTTGTCTACCATTTACCCAATCAGTAGTTGTCACATAACTTGTGTAATAACCAAAAACTTCTGTTTCAAATCCTATCTCTCTTAAGAGAGTAAGCCATTCGTTTTCCGTAGGGATATTGCATTCTCCTTCTGTTTCAATATTTCTCCCGCTAAATTGCTGTTTTTGACTATGTTGTTTATTGTTCCATTCTCGAGCACCTTCAGGAGATACCATGTCTGCTATAACTAATTTTCCTCCCGGTTTTAAACTTTCATATATTTGCCTCAAGACATCTAGCTGTTGTTCTTCTGGAATATCCTTTATGCCATAACGCACTATTCCTATGTCTACTGAATTTGGCTTAAGAGGAGTTGCTCTAATATCACCTACTACTCTTTCAAGCTCTGGATCTGCAATTTTTCTCAATAATCCAACTGATCCGTCTAAAGCAACATAACGATGCCCAGAAACTCTTTCTTTAATTCCCGAAGCTACTTTCCCAGGTCCTGACATAAAATCTACCACCAAAGCAGAGCCTTTAAATTCAGCAAGTTTCGTTGCTATAAAAATTGTATCTAAGAAAGCAGAGTCCGTATATGTCCTTGGACCCTGAGCAAAATCTCTTTGCGAATATTCTTCTGGCATTACCATAAATTTATTATACTATTCTTCTATTCTTACCCCTTCTTCTCCTAAAGAAATCTGAGAGAATTCAAGGTCTTCGGATTTTAACACTTTCTGAAGATTTTTCAAGTTTTGATGATAAATTAATATGATTCCCGTTGCTTTTGTTTTTCCTCCGGCTCCGCAAATCTTAGCAGCTCCTCCTGATCTTTCAACATCCCTGATTATTTTTTTTGCAAACGGCGAAACTACACCGAGTTTTTCTAAATTTTGCTCGCCCAGTTTAATTATCTTAATAATCTCATCACCATTGCTTGTTTCTAAAACTGACAGTAAATCATTCACCAATTTTTCTTGATCATTAAAAATTTTTTCTGTATATTCAGGTTTTTCCGCAACCAAACCACGGACAAGACTTACCATTTCTCCAGTAGTCTCTTCCGGAGTACCTGTGTTTATAATATAAAAGTTTTCTGTAATATCCTTCTGTAAAGATATATCAAGATGCTTTAATCCTTCATCTTTTTTAAACCAGGCTAATCCTCCGAAACAGCTTGTTGTATTATCTCCCCCTGAAGGTTTTCCGTGCTTCTTTTGTTCTGCAAGGAACGCAATCTTATTAATGATCTCTTTATCGAAAGGCTTATCAGTAAATAGAGATAAAGCACCAATTATTGAAACCGATAACGCTCCCGATGAACCCATCCCTGAGCCAATCGGAATCTGAGAGTCTATAGTAAGCTCAAAACTGTTTAATGAATTAAGTTTGTAGTAGTTTAAGAATTGACCGATTATAATTAACGGATAATCTAATGCGTCTTTGGTAATCGACTTAAGAAGATTTACATCGTTATTTTCGCTGTATGTTTCCCAGTCATTTTGTGCTTTTTCAAATTTTGCAATTACATCTTTAAAACCTACTGTTATTTCTTTTTTATAGTTTTGGGATTTAACTATAATTTTTCCATCCGTGCGGGGGGTTATTTCTACAAAACATCTTTTGCCAACGGCGGCAATAATTGCCGGTTTGTTATAAACCACCGCATGCTCTCCCAAAAGATGGATTTTCCCAGGAACCGATACCTTAATCTTCATGAGGCTTAAACTTTAATGTGTAAGCAATAATGCTTTCGGGGTCCATGGGAAGAGATTTCCTAAGAACGGCTATCACTTTTTTTCCTTTTCTTAAGTCTTCTTTTTCCCAATCTACCAGTTGCCCCACCATCTTTTCCTTATTCTTAAGTTCAATAATAACAACCGGGTATGGCGCTTGATTCGCAAAAGATCTGGCTGGAACTCTTATTATTGTCCAGTTCAATATCTTCCCTTCTATGCCGATCAGCGATGCTATGTTTTTCTGTCTTCTCCATAGCTTTACAGGTGTTGTAATCATAATTAATTTTGCAATATGTGAATGACAGCTGCAGACCCTGAGCCTCCTACATTATGCGTAAGTCCAATTTTCACATCCTTTACCTGTCTTTTTCCAGCCTGCCCACGCAACTGTTGTGTGATTTCAACAATTTGTTTTATTCCCGTAGCTCCCACCGGATGGCCACAGGCCTTAAGACCCCCCGAGGGGTTTGTTATGATTTTGCCCTTTCCTATTGTTCTTTTACCTTTCTGAATATCTCTTGCTCCTTCTCCTTTTTTCGAAAACCCAAGATCCTCCGTTGCAATAACCTCAGCAATTGAGAAACAGTCATGAATTTCTGCAACATCTATGTCCTCTGGTTTTATTCCTGTTTTTTCATAAGCTTTCCTTGATGCTCTTACTACAGCGGACAGAGTCGTAAAAGATTCTCTGTCGTGAAGCGATAGCGTATCGGAGGCAGTCTCACTTGCTGTTATGAAAACAGGTTTGGAACTTTTTTGATTTTCATCCTCGATAATTACTGCCGAGGCTCCGTCGGATATTGGCGAGCAGTCCAAAAGCTTTAAGGGATCTGCAATTCTACCGCTTTTCATTACGTCTTCCACAGTTATAAGCCTTCTGAACTGTGCTTTTTCATTGAGCGACCCGTGAAAATGGTTCTTTACAGAAACTGATGCTAAAACTTCTTCCGAAACTTTATATTTATCCATATAAGCTTGGGCCATAAGAGCATAAATCCCCGGGAAAGTCAGACCTGCTTGTCTTTCCTCATCCGATCCGGCTGCCATAAGTCCTGCTGTTACCTCGTCAGAGCTTGAATCTGTCATTTTTTCAATTCCCAAAACTAAGACGGTTTTATACTGTCCTGCCAAAATACTATTTATTGCATTGTGAAGTGCAAGTCCACCTGAAGCACAAGCCGCTTCTACTCTGAAGGCCGGTACGCTTATTCCAAGTTCCTCTGCAAATAAGGCACCTAAATTAGCTTGATTACCTAGCATACCCGCAAGCATATTTCCTACAAAAAGCGCGTCAATCTCATCGTATTTTTTGCCCGCATCTTTTAAAGCACCCGTTATGGCTTCTCTTGCCAGCTCTCTTGGGGAAGTTTTCCATAGCTCTCCGAATTCTGTTGTTGCTGCACCGGCAATTCTTATTTTCATAGAATGTGTGTATGCTTTAAATAGGTTGAGTAAGAAATATATTTTTTATTCTCTATTTGTTTTGAAACGGTTATACCCTTTTTCTTTTTAAGTATATTTTCCGTTGTCTCAAAAATAAAACCATCTGATCCTGCACCTGACCCATAAGAAACAAGAAATATTTTCTGTTTTGGTTTTGCAATATCTAGAACTGCGGCAAAACCAGATAAGGAAGAGGCGGAATACGGATTTCCTATTCTATCAACTATCAAAGATGGCTCAAGCTGTTCTTTGGAGAATCCAAGCTTTTTTGCAACAACTCGCGGAAATTTTCCGTTGGGCATATGGAATACGCAATAATCGAAATCCTCAGGCTTGAATTTGCTTTTTGAGAGTAAGTCCCGAGCTTCAGACAAAACATGGTTATAATAGGCCGGTTCTCCTGTAAAACGGCCGAAATGTGAAGGATATCTCATTCCGTCTCTTCTCCAAAAATCAGGGGTGTCTGATGTAAAAGATGACGTTATAATAATATTTACAATTACTTCCGATTTTTTGTCTCCTAATATATAAGCGCATCCGGCGCTTGCGGCGGTATACTCTAGAGCATCATGTGGTTTTCCCTGAGCGGTATCACTTCCTATTACCAATCCGTAATCAATTTGACCACTTTTTATAAGACTCATAGAAACTTGAAGCCCTGCTGTTGCCGCTTTACATGCAAACTCAAGATCTGCAGCCAAATAATTGTTACCAATACTCAGATATTCCGCAGCAATTGTCGAAGAAGGATTAACTGCGTATGGATGGCTCTCGGAACCAAAATATACGCAGCCGATTTTACTTGGGATTATTCCTGCCATAGCAAATGCTCTTTTTCCCGCTTCAATTCCAATTGTTACGGCATCTTCATCTGAAGCTGGGACAGCTTTTTCTAAAACCTTAAGACCCGTTAAGATTTCATTTGGATCCTTTTGCCACATTTGGGCAATTTCTGAGACTTTTATACGATATCTTGGTATGTAAATTCCGTATCCAACAATTCCAACCATATTATTTTCCGAGTCTACCCAAGCTTTGATGGGCTTTTCCTAAACTGCCTTCTGATAAACTGGCAAGAAGCGAAATTTCCCCTGCGAGAACTCCAGCTCCTACGATTTGAGCAAATTTTCCTGATTTTCCATTCCCCAGAACCCCTAGCATCATAAGCGCCTCTTTCTGTGTTTCTAAATCCGTTCCTCCCCCTACGGTTCCCACCATAAGTGCTGGCAAATATATAGAAACGTAGAGGCTCCCACTTTTTAGTACTTTTGCTGTTGTAATTCCCAAACTTCCTTCTACTACATGGGCAGGGTCTTGACCTGTGGCAATAAAAATTGCCGCTATAATATTTGCATATTGGGCATTAAATCCCAATGAGCCACTCATTGCGGATCCCAACATGCATTTTGTGAGCCAAACCTCAAAAAATTCCTGGGCGGTTGTCTTTAGTAACTCTTTTAAAACCTTCCTTGTAAGAACCACTTCTGCCCAAACTTTAAATCCTCGGTTATTTATGAAATTTAGCCATGAAGGTTTTTTGTCGATATCAAAATTACCTGCAACAGAAATACACTTAACTTCTATTTCTTTTTCTATCAATCTTACTAAATTTTCCGTTGCAATTGTAGCCATATTCATGCCCATTGCATCTTGAGTATCAAAATAGAACCGTATAAATACATACGCACCCTGAGTTCTTACTTGAGCTTTCTTAAACTTTAGATGCTTGGATGTTTTCTCTGAAATATCAGCTAGTTTTTTCTGATTTTCCTTAATCCAGTAATACAATTGATTGCTTTTTTTAACAGACCCTGTATAAAAAACCGGTCCTCTGGTTGCTCCAACTCTATGAAACAGGACATTTGCGCCTCCACTTTGAGTTATTGCTTTGCATCCCCTGTTAACCGATGCTACCAATGCTCCTTCTGTAGTTGCTAGAGGTACATATGAATCTTCGCTTAAACCATCTCCTAGAATTTTTAAAGGCCCAGCGACCCCTATTGGAATTTGTGTTGCGCCAATCATATTCTCGCAATTTTTTTTGGAAGCTATCTCTCCATTAAGACAGTGTTCACCTATGTGGTCAAAATTTGTATTAAGGGTTTTTTCCAAGGCCTTGCGCCTTTCGTTAATATCTAAAAAATCACGTAAATCCATAGTACCTTTAGTACTCTGTTATCTATATTGTCGTAAATTATAACAATAATCATTCGGAGATTCCCAATTCCGATACTAATCTGTTATAATTCTTTTTATGTCTTCTCTTATAAAACAACTTACCCAAGGTGATTCAGAAGCTGTTCTTCGTTTTTACAAGCTGTGTTCACTTAAAATTTTGACATATCTAGAAAGGAGGCTTCCTACAGCAGATGATGCTCAGGAAATAACCAATGACGTTTTCTTAGAAGCCCTTGACTCTATCTCCTTACTTAAAGATGAGAAAAAGTTACCCAATTGGCTTTACAGAATTGCTCACAATAAAGCTTGTGATTTTTACAGAAAGAGGAAAATAAAGTCTTTGCTTTTCTCCCAGATTCCTTTTCTGCAAATTGTCTCTAAAGAGATTAACGAACCGGAGTTTCAATTCGAAAAAGACAGACTAAGAGACCGAATAGAAACAGCGCTTAGAAACATATCAAAGGAATACAGAAGGATACTCAAGCTTCATTACGAAGAAGAGATACCTGTTAGGCAAATCGCTGTCATGTCTGACCTTTCTTTTAAAGCAACCGAATCTCTTCTTTTCAGAGCCCGTCAAAGCTTCAAGCTTGCCTATGACTCTTCAACAAACTCAGGGTCATACTGAGCAAGGCCAATTGTATGAACGAGCTTGAATTTCTCAGGGTTTTAAAACAAAGAGCAGCTGAGCAGGAAAAGATTGTTAAAAGCATGCCTCTTCCTGCAATTTTTTCCACGATAAGCATTTGGTTTGGCAATCATCCATGGCGAATTATAGTACCTATATCATTCCTAATATCCATAATCCTTCATTACGTTATGGGTGACTCCTATGATAGTCTTGTCTTGGCAATATTTGGTGGACTTGGAATATTGGATATTCGGAAGATTCCCGGAATATATTAAACTATCTTGAAAAAACGCACTTTTCTTATTTATGTTGCCTATATATGGACAAAGATGCTTATCGGCCTTACCTTTAGGCCCTTTTTTGCAATACGTGAAGTCACCAGAAGACCCATTTTATTTCCGACAATCTTCTCGCCCTTTCTTGGACTTTTAATTCTTTTTATAGTAGGTCGGGTTGCTGCCTTTCTTGTAACTGTTTACGGAGTCGAACGAGAGCTTATCGCAATGATATTGAGCATGGCTCTTATTTCTATATTTTTTTGGCAAGTTTTATTAATTTATCTTCTTGTAAGTTTTCTTGTAGCATTTTGGGGAAGGTAATATGGGCGAAGAAGATTATGTTGTTTTGGTTGACAGAAAGAACAGAGTCCTGGGAACTGCCCCAAAATTAAAAATTCACAATAATAGTACGCCTCTTCATAGAGCATTTTCCCTCTTCCTTTTTAATAAAAAGGGTGAGCTCCTTCTGCAGCAGAGAAGTAAAAAAAAGAAAACTTGGCCGGGAGTATGGTCAAACAGCTGCTGCGGTCATCCCAAGCTTAGAGAGTCCGCAATAAATGCTGGGAAACGGAGACTGAAAGATGAGCTTGGTATTAATAAGGTACAAATATACAATCTAGTTCCGGACTTTTCTTACAAAGCAGAAAAAGATGGAATTATTGAAAATGAATTATGTCCTATCCTTGCCGGATTTACCCAAGACAATGCAAAGATTAATAAAGATGAAGTGGAAAATATAAAATGGGTTAACTGGAAAAATTTTATTGATGAGATTGAAGAAAATCCTAAAGGATATTCCCCTTGGTGTGTTTTGGAAGTAGAAATTTTAAAAAACAATGAGGAACTTCTAAGCCGATATAAAAGATTTACCTCTTAGGACTTTGCTTCTTTCTTCTAGCTTTGCCACCCGTTCCTACTTTTCTTCTTTCTCTTACTCTAGCATCAGTAGTGAGGAGTCCCTTTGACCGTAGGGACTTTCTGTATTTCTCATCCAATTTTGTCAATGCTCTGGATATACCTAAAATAACAGCGTCCATCTGCGAGCTAGCTCCCCCACCTGCCACTCTTATGGTAAAAGCAAATTTACCCAAAGCATCTACTGTTTTAAGAGGCTCCATATACCTTAAGCTCGCAAGCTCTCCCGGAAAATATTCCTCAATTCTTTTGTCATTTATCAAAATGTCTCCCTTCTTAAATGGAGCTCCGGTTTTAATATCTTTGTAGAGTCGGATCCGTGCAGATGCCTCTTTTCTCCTACCTATAGCATATACAAAATTGTTGTTTTTAGACTTTTTGTGATTAGTTTCCGTCATTTTTCTCTCCTTTTATTTTATCACCGTATGGATGTGTTTCCTCTTTAAAAACAAAAAGTCTTGTAAGCATTCTGTCTCTAAGTCTATTTTGCGGCAGCATTCCCCTTACTGCATGGGTAATAATGTCTTCGGGTTTTGAGTCCATCAGCTCCTTAAATGTTCTAACCTTAAATCCTCCCGGATAGCCCGAGTGTCTGTAATATTTTTTATCTGTTTCTTTTTTTCCCGAAACCTTAACATATTTTGCATTCACAACTACTACGTTGTCTCCACAATCTAAATTCCTGACAAAATATGGCTTACTCTTACCCATCAGAAGAATCGCAATGTCTGTGGCGATTCTACCCAGGATTTTATCCTTAACGTTTACAAGATGCCAGTCTCTTTTTATTTGTGAGCTTTTTGTTGCTTGAGTTTTTTTATCCACATTATTTCTTTTTTGCTTTAGTCTTACTTTCTGTTTTTTTCTTTAAAGGTGCTGATCTAGTAATTGATTTTTTACTGCAATTTTTTTACTAGCCGAAATTTTCGAAGCCTTTACCTGCTTGGATTTTTTCTTCTTCGAATTCTGAATTTTGAATTTTGAATTTTGAATTGTCTCAACCCATTCCATAACCACCATAGATGCGCTATCTGATACCCTGTTGCCCATCCGAATTATTCTTGTATACCCTCCCGGTCTTTCCGAAAACTGAGGCGCAATTCTGTCAATAACTTTATCTATTGCCTCAGGAACAAGATGGGCTGACAAAAACCTTCTTGCGTCACTTTTTCTTCTTTTTGCTTTGGTTACAAGCTTTTCCACCTGAGATTTTATTGATTTCGCTTTAGCTTCTGTGGTTTTAATTTTCTCATTTAAAACCAAAGAAGACATTAGATTTTTAAAAAGTGCTTTTCTTTGATTTACATTTCTCTTAAATCTTCTGCCGAAAACATTTTTTTTCATATTCAAATTGTTGCCACAGGGTCATAATAAAACAACCGACAGGTTTCCCTATCATAGATCAATACCATTGGAACCCTTTTTATTGTGGCAGTTCTATTCCTCTACCCTTAAGCTTATCCTCAATTATAGAAATTGACTTTGCTCCCATATTCCTCATTGATATTAAGTCTCTTCTTGGAGTAGAAAGCAGGTCGCCAAAAGTCTCTATTCCGCCGTTTCTTAAACTATTGTATATTCTTGTTGGCAAATCCAACTCATCAACAGTAAGCTTCATTACACTATCTGGAAGTGTTGTGGCGGGAGACGAAACATCAGATATTGCCGCTGAAGCTTTTGGATTGTAAATTTGCGTGAAATAAGAAGCAAGAATTCTCGCTGACTCATCTAGCGCCTCTCTTGGAGAAACTGCGCCGTTCGTCCAGATATCAAGCGTTAACTTGTCCAAATTGGTCTGTCTTCCTACGCGAGTTGCAGAAACTTCGTAGTTTACTCTTTTCACTGGAGTAAAAATTGCATCCGTTGGTATAATTCCCACCGTTGATAATTTCCTTTCCTCAGAAAGTGAATACCCAAGTCCTCTTTCAACTGTAAGTTCAACATCAAGTTTTGCTTTTTTATCACTTAGATATCCCAAGTAATGATCTTTGTTTGTAACCTCTACGTCCTCTGAGAGTTCTAAATCTTCTGCTGTTATTTTCTTTGGGCCTTTTACTGAAAGTTTTATTGTGCTGGTATCTTTTGAGTTAAGAAGCGTAATATTTAATCCTTTTATATTTAGGAGAAAATCAACAACGTTTTCTTTAAGACCCGTGACGGTAGAAAATTTGTGTTTAACACCGGAAATTCGGACCGAAGTTATGGCCGCACCCGGAATAGAAGAGAGCAATACTCTTCTTAAAGAATTTCCGAGGGTGTGTCCGTAACCGGGCTCAAGCGGCTCTATTACAAACTTACCAAAATCTTTTTCGCTCTTTTCTTCTTTTACTTTTAGAGTTGGGTCAAGCATAGCTAAATATTTTAACACTAACGTGAGTAATATTCAATAATCAGCTGTAAATTAAAGGGGATTTGCAAATCGTCTTTCTTGGGATATCTAATTAGCTTTCCCAGATCCCCTTTCTTTTTTATGAATGGAGGAGTTTCTGTATCTTTTATTTCTTCCAAAACTTTGGCGACATTTGTAGATTTTTTTATTTTCGGGGAAAGAGAAACAATATCTTCTACTTTTACTGAGTATGAAGGCACATTGACTTTTTTCCCGTTCACCAAAGTGTGACCGTGTGAAACAAGTTGTCTTGCCATGGTTCTTGTTCTTGCAAAGCCGAGTCTGTAGACGACGTTATCAAGCCTTCTTTCAAGAAGAGACATTAGAATTTCACCGGTGTCGCCTTTTTGTCTTGAAGCATTATTTATGAGCCTCTTAAACTGCCTTTCCAAAAGTCCATAGGTATTCTTAACTTTTTGTTTCTCTCGAAGCTGAAGTCCGAATTCAGAAAGCCTTGCATGTCTCTTTCTTCCATGAACTCCCGGAGGAATATTAAGCCTTCTTTTAAGACTTGCCGAATTTTTATCAAGAATATTTATTCCTTCTCTTCGTGCCAGTCTATGTTTTGGTCCTGTATATCTAGCCATAATCGCTAACGCTTAAATTAAAAATTAAAAAGTAAAAAGTAAAAATTAGATTTTAAAATTCTAAAATTTTTTATTTTTGATATGTATTTTTTATCTTTCATATTTTATATCGCTAAACTCTCCTTTTCTTTTTTGGTCTTGGCCCATTATGTGGAATAGGTGTCACATCCGATATGAGAGAGATTGAGAGACCACCGGTTCTTATAGCTCTAAGGGCTGAATCTCTTCCCGATCCCGGTCCCTTTACGAAAACGTCAACTGTCTTTAGACCCTTATCAATAGCTTTTTTTACTGCGCTCTCAACTGCAATTGTTGCAGCGTACGGAGTAGATTTTCTGGTACCCTTAAACCCTGCTGATCCTGAAGATCCCCAGGCAACCGTGTCTCCGCCGCTATTTGTTATGGTAACGAGAGTGTTATTAAAAGTTGCTGTAATAAAAACTTTCCCATGTGAAGTAATTAATACTCCGGTTTTTTTCTTTGATTTTGTAGTTGATCTTTCTATTTTTTTACCTAGCATATTAAGTGATTCCCATCTTTGCAGCTACTTCCTTCTTTATTGCCCCTATTGTAACTCTTTTGCCTCTTTTTGTTCTTGCGTTACTTCTGGTTCGCTGTCCTCTCACGGGAAGATTCTTGCTGTGTCTCGTACCTCTGTAGGATCCCACCTCTTTGAGTCTTTTTACGTTGGACGAAAGTTCTGCCCTTAAATCTCCCTCTATTTTATAAGTCTCAAGGACCTTTTGAATTTTTCTTTGCTCTCCCTCGGTTAGGGTTTTTGTTCTTCTTGCCGCGTCTACTCCTGCCTTTTCTAAAATCTCTACAACGTTACTCCTACCTACGCCGTAAAGATAAGACAGCGCTATATCGATTCTTTTTTCATCTGGTAAATTAATTCCTGCGATTCTCATACTCGCTCCCTCCAGTAGTTCAAGCTAAAAGTTAAAAGTGAAAAGTTGAAAGTTGAGTTCTGAATTTTTAATTTTGAATTTTTCATTTTGAACTTTAAATTTTCTTTTATCCTTGTCTTTGCTTGTGTTTTGGATTGTCACAAACAATCCGTAAAACGCCCCTGCGTTTTATTACTTTACATTTTATGCATCTCGGTTTTATGCTTGCCTGTACCTTCATATTCCAAACTAATAACTAACAACGACTAACTTATAACTATTTATATCTATATGTAATCCTTCCTTTTGTTTTATCATAAGGTGTCATTTCAATTTTAACCTTATCTCCTGGCAGAATTTTTATAAAATTCATTCTCATTCTACCTGAGAGGTGGCATAGCACAATATTTCCATCCGGAAGTTCCACCCTAAAAAGAGTATTGGGTAAAGCCTCCTTAACTATCCCGTCTATTTCAAAAGACCCCTGATGAACCATAACACAAAAAAAATTCGAGATTCTAAATCCGAAATCCGAATTTGAAAACTTTAGAATTCTATATTGTTTCGAATTTCGATTTTCGATATTCGAATTTTGCTTATTATAGCAAATCTACCTTCAAAGAGCAATAATAATTGACTAAGCTGTGAGCACAATGGGTCCGTTTTTCGTTATCGCTATTGTTCTTTCGAAAAGACCCGAGAGGCTTGCGTCCCCTGCTGCGATAGTCCAGCCATCTTCTCCTTTATGCATCACCTCAGCAGTTCCCATGTTGTAAATTACCTCAACCGCAATAGTCATACCTTTTTTTAAAACCGGNGTCTTTTCTATTTTTATTGCTAAATATCCCGGGACCTCAGGCTCTTCATGCAGATCCCTTCCGACACCATGCCCAACCAGTGACTTCACCACCGAATAACCCCGGCCTTCTATAACTTGCTGGATAGCTTGCGAAATATGTCCAACCCTATTTCCCTCTTTTGCCTGCCTAATTCCGGCATTTAAGGCTTTTTTTCCTGTCTCCAAAAATTTATCTATCTCATCGTTTTTGTTGCTTGCTGACTGCTGATTGTTAATTGTTGAAACCCGAAGGGTTTGTGCCATATCCGTATGGAACCCTTTATAGAAAATTCCACAGTCTATCCCAACAATATCTCCCTCTTTGAATTTGTAATCAGTGGGGACGCCGTGAACTACTACATCATTGGTTGAAACACATATCGAATAATTATACCCTGGTACTTTTTTAAATCCCGATTCGGCTCCTGCCTTTTTTATCAACTTTTCGGCAAGCCGATCAATCTTAAGCTCTGAAACTCCCGGTTTTATATTTTGTAAAAGTTCTCTTAATACTCTTGCAAGTATTTTTCCGCCTTCCTGCATTAAAGATATTTCTTTCTTGTTTTTTATATCAATCATACGATTTCCTTTTCTCTCATCTTTTTTATAACCTTCTCAACAGTTTCATCAATACTAAGATTTGTAGTGTCTAGAACATATGCATCTTCTGTAATAGTTAGGGGGGAAGCTCTCCTTTGTGTATCACGCTTGTCTCTTTCCGCAGTTTCTGCCAAAATTTCTTCAAATGTTGAGTCAATGCCGTTTTTGGCTAATTGCCTGAGTCTTCTCTGAGCTCTTACTGTAGGATCGGCAATTAGAAAGATTTTAAGATCGGCATTGGGAATCACTTCCGTAGTAATGTCTCTTCCTTCCATAACTACTCTATCTGCTTTGCTTAAAAGTTCCCTTTGTCTTCTTACCATTTCTTTTCTAACTGATGGGAAAGGCGAAATAAGAGCAACTGTGTTGGTTACTTCTGGTAAAAAAATTTCTCTTGAAACATCTTCTCCGTTTAAAAATATTTTTTGATTACTGTATGTGTCGATCTGAAGCTCAATAGTGCTATTTTTAAAATTTCTTAATACTTCTTCTTCATTTTTAATATCTATCTTTTTTCGCAAACACAACAGTGTTAAAGCCCTATACATGGCACCTGTATTAACATAAAGAGCACCGAATTTTTTAGCTAAGCCAACAGCAAGAGTCCCCTTGCCCACCCCCACCGGTCCGTCAATTGCGATCGTAAATTTTACTTTCATTTAAATTTTCTTAATAATTCTTCGCCAACTCCATCTATTGTTTTAGTTGCATCAATCTGAATAAAACGAAGCTTTCCTTCCTTTGACATTTTCCTCAATTCGGAAGATCTTTGCCCCAATCCAGTGTAAAAAGCACCTAGTCTCCCCATCATTCCTTCTACGGTATCATCAGCTCTTCCTCTTACCACTGTTCTCTCGAATGCTTTCCAGCCGGGAATCCTTAGATAAAAAACAGTTATGTTGGGGTTTTCTATTCCTGCCAAGCTCAAAAGACTTACTAGTAATTCCGNCTCTCCTTCCAGTCTTAAAGCTCCATCTATAACTACGCCGTTTTGATATTCTTCTTTTCTTAATTCTCTTGAGATTAACTTCTCAAGGACCGGTAATTTAACATAATCATGCTCACGAAATGCTCTCCTGCATTCCGCCCCCAATTCTGTCTGGTCATTTTTTGCTGCATCTCTGAAAACATCACCATATGTAAAATATGGAAGACCTATTTGTTCTGCAAATAATTTTGCTTGAGAAGTTTTGCCTGACCCTTCAGGCCCTACAAAAACGACTACATTTTGTGAAGGTTTAAATTTCTCATGTCCTTCTACTCTTTGCTCAACAGCATTTCTTCCCCCGACCTCAATTGCCGTTTCCATTATTATTTTTCAAGGCTTTTTAAGATATCCTTGTTAATTTCCTCAATAGATTTTGTGCCATCGATTTCAACAAGCATGCCTTTTTTTTTGTAATAACCAAGCACTGGTTTTGTAAATTTATAGAAAGACTCAATTCGCTGTTTGATAGCTTCTAGGGAATCATCAGGTCTTGTGCCATCATTTTGACCAGCAAGCCTTTTTAGAGCTTCTTCTTCGGAGATTTTAATATGGATAACTTTATCGACTCCATTTTTAAATTTTTCAACTTGCTGAAGCGTTCGTGGAAACCCGTCAAGGATATATCCCTTTTCGTATTCTGGTCTCTTTAGATATTCCTCTACAACCTTTACCGTTAAACCATCCGGCTGAAGGAGTCCCGCTGTCATTATAAGCTTAACTTTTCTACCCAGTTTTGTTTTTTCCTTGGCTATTCGGCGAAAAATATGACCGGTAGAAAGATAAGGAAGTCCCAGCTTTTCGGAAAGCAAATTTCCCTGAGTTGATTTTCCAGCACCCTGAATTCCTATTAAAACTATTTTCATAGATTCGATTTCACTCACTATGACCTCTTCGAGCCTGAGCGGTTCGACTGAGCTCACCGTCGAAGTCCTCAGAGCCGATGGCCTGATCTTGCAGAATGGGTCATTTTTTATTTGTAAATGACTCGTAGTTTCTCATAACTATTTGCGCTTCAATTGCTTTTATTGTTTCCAAAACGACGGAGACAACTATAAGAATTCCTGTTCCTCCCAGCGCCAGATTCTGTACATTACTAAATAACCGTGCACCTGTAGGAAGAATTGCAATTATGCCTAAGAATATTGCTCCNGCAAGTGTTATTCTGGTAAGAATATAATTTAAATAATTAGCAGTTGGCGTACCCGGTCTTATCCCNGGAATAAAACCGCCATGTTTTTGGATTTCTTCCGCAATTTTCTTTGGATTGAATACTACTGCCGTGTAAAAATAGGTGAACCCAACTACTAAAAAGAAGTAGAGGAAATTATAGATAAAGCCGGCCGGGTTAAAGGCTGATGCTATTGAAAAAGATAAGTTCCTAAGAAATTCATTTGGTGATGCGGTAAGATAATTTGCAATAAGGGATGGTAGGAGAATTAAGGAAACCGCAAAAATGATAGGTATAACTCCCGCTTGGTTAAGCCGAAGTGGGAGATGAGTTGATTGACCGCCATAAATTTTATTTCCTCTTACTCTTTTTGCGTAGTAGACTGTAATCTGTCTTGTAGCCTCATTAATAATAACAACAGAAGCAACAACTATAATTCCCATTACTGCAAAAGTTATTATATTGGTAAGATTTTCCGCATTCAAAGTAGACAACGTTTGGCCGGCAACTGTAGGAAGCCTTCCCACGATACCCGCGAAAATTAAAAGCGAGATGCCATTTCCTACACCTTTTTCCGTAATAAGCTCCCCAAGCCACATCAAGAGAACGGTTCCTGCAACCATGGTGAGAATAAATGCGATAAGATCCATAGGTGCAAGTAGGGAGATTATGCTCTGATTTCGCAAAAGTGCATACATCCCGATTGCCTGAAAAACTGCGAGCGGAACTGTAAGAAAACGGGTATATTGATTTATTTTTTGCCTTCCCTCTTCTCCTTCTTTTGAAAGTTCTTCAAGTTTTGGGAATACAATAGTCAGGAGCTGAAGAATAATAGATGCATTAATGTATGGATTAAGACCAAGAGCCATTACCGAAAAGTTAGCCAGAGTTCCGCCTGAAAAAATGTCCAAAAGTCCAAGGAATTGATTGCTGGCAAAGAGAGCCTTGAGTTGAGCAACGTCCACCCCCGGGACGGGTATGTGAGCAAAGATTCTGAAAACTATAAAAATTGCTGCTGTAAATAATATTTTTCTTCTGACTTCCGGTGTTTTAAAACTACTCCTGAAAATAGAGAAAATGTTTTTCATTTTATAGGACTCTACCGCCAGCTTTTCGTACTTTAGCCAATGCTCTTTTTGAAATGGGAATTTTTATCACAAGGGGTACTTTTAGGTTTCCGTCTCCCAATATCTTTACTCCATAGATTCTTGCATCTTCTTTATCAACGATTCTGTTTTTAACAAGAGAATCGACATCAACAACCGTATCTTTTTTTAGAAGATTTAAGACTTTAACATTTACAATAATTGGTTTCTTCTTAAATACTTTATTTTTACCCTTTCCTCTTCTAAAAGGCAGTCTTTTAATAAGCGGAAGGGCTCCGCCTTCAAAAGACAATGCGATATTCCTCTTTGCTTTTTGACCCTTTGTTCCACGACCTCCGGTTTTACCACGGCCGGATCCATGACCCTGGCCAAGTCTTCTTTTTCTTCTTTTTGTAACTTTTTCCATTCTATTTAATGTCATATTAAATTTTCCCCCTGCCTCTTAATATCTTATATCTTGCAGATAATCTTGTAAGAGCTTCAAGTGTCGCATAAACATTACTTGCTTGATTTTTGGTCCCCAGAACCTTTGATGAAATATTCTCAATTCCGCACGCAGTGACAACGTTTCTTACGGCTCCGCCTGCGATAACTCCTGATCCCGGAGGTGCAGGCTTTAAAATAATTTTTGCAGCACCTGACTTAAGATCTATTCTGAAAGGTATAGTACCTCTCACAATTGGGACTTCTATTAAGTGTTTTTTTGCAACCGAGATTCCTTTTTTGATTGCCAAGGCAACATCAGGAGCTTTTCCAAGACCTACGCCGACTTTTCCTCTTTTGTCTCCAACTACCATAAGAGCAGAAAAACCTATTTTATTCCCACCTTTAGTTTTTTTAGAAACTCTGTTTATCTGGATAATTTTTTCCTCAAAACCGTCCGCATTTCTCTGTTCGTCTCTCATTAGAAATTAAGTCCTCCTTCCCGGGCACCCTGCGCAATTGCTTTTATTCTTCCGTGATAGGCATAACCGCTTCTGTCAAAAACTACTTTTTTTATTTTCTTTGCAGATGCTAGCTTTGCAATCTTCATTCCCAAAGCCTTTGATTTGTCAATTCTTTTGGAAGAGGGTATTTTCTCAATTTGCTTTTCCGAAGCTCCAAGAATTGTCCGACCTTTTTCGTCATCTATAAGCTGTGCATAGACATATTTGTTTGATCTAAAGACTGTAAGTCTTGGCACTTCTTTGGTTCCTCTTATTTTTGCCTTTATTCTTGATTTTCTTATAATTCTTTTCTTTCTTTTGTCCATTTTATTTTGCTCCTCCCACAGCTTTTGCCGCCTTACCTGCTTTTCTTCTTATTACCTCTCCCTGATACTTTATCCCCTTACCTTTATATGGTTCGGGTGGGCGGATTGCGCGTATTTTCGCAGCTGTATCTCCGACCAATGACTTGTCTATTCCCGATATTACTATTACATTGTCGATGAGTGAGAATTTGATTCCCGTAGCAGGAGTGATTTTAACGGGGTGAGAAAACCCGACGTGAAGAGTAAGCTCTTCGCCTGAGACTTGAGCCCTATAACCTACTCCTGATAGCTCAAGTTTTTTTTCAAAACCATCCGATACCCCTTTTATCATATTAACTACCATAGACCTTGTTAATCCAAGTAAAGCCTTCGTCTGATTTAGATCTTTTTGTTTTTGGCTGGCTGTGACCATTCCTTCTTCAGCTTTTACATTCACGCCTTCCGGAATTCGGAAAGAAAGATTACCTTTTGGTCCTTCCACTTTAATCTCACCGTTTTCTACGGAAACAGTTGTTCCTTCTTTTATTTGTATTGGTTTTCCTCCTATCTTAGACATAGTTTTACCAGATTCTAAAAAGGACCTCCCCTCCTAAGTTTTTCTTCTGCGCCTCGTCTCCCGTTAGTATTCCTTTACTTGTTGAAAGGATTAATGTATACATCCCTTTTTTCTGATTTTGCACTAAATTGCTTGAACCTGAATAAACTCGAAGCGAGGGTTTTGAAACTATCTTTGTGTCTGTTATCACAGGGATTCTATTGTTGTACTTTATTCTAAGATTTAGAACTTTCCTATTATCTTGTCTAGTCTCCTTAACCTCCTCAAGAAACCCTTCTCTTACCAAGACCTTGGCAATGTCTCTTGAAAGACGATTGTATGGAGTCTCAATTTCCCTCCTTCTTGCTTTTGCCGCATTTTTTATTCTAGTTACGAAATCTGAAACCGTGTGATTTACCATAATATTACCAAGTTGCCTTAAGCACTCCAGGCAATTCTCCTTTAGCTGCTCTTTCACGGAAACAAATCCTGCAAAGCCCAAATCTTCGCATGTAAGACCTTGCTCTTCCGCAAATTCCACACCGATTTTTTTCTCGTGTCTTAAATTTCTGTTTTTTTTGAAATTTTACAATATCCGAAACTTTTGCCATTATAGTAATATTAAATATCAAAAANTAGGAACTAAATATAAGAGATTTTTAATGTTTAGTATGTATTTTTTATCTTTCATATTTTATTTTTTATTTTGAAACGGCATTCCAAGTGCTGATAAAAGCATGTGCCCTTCCCTCCTGTCTCTTGCTGTTGTAATGATATTAATTTCAAGTCCTTGACCTATTAGGAAAGCGTCCATTTTACCCACATCAATTTCCGGGAAAATACTAAGTTCGGCAAAACCCAAAGTGTAATTACCTGCTTGATCAAAACTTTCTACTTTTATGCCATGGAAATCTCTAACTCTTGGCAGTACTACATTAACAAGTTTTTCAAAAAAGTCATACATTCTTTTTCCTCGTAGTGTTACCATAAGGCCGATTTTGTCTCCCTCTCTTAGCTTAAATGTTGCAATAGATTTTTTTGCTCTTGTTACTTTTGGTCTTTGACCTGTTATAGACATTAGGGCATTTGAGGCAATTTCTATATTCTTTTTATCAACAGTCGCATTCCGCACTCCAATGTTTATAACGATTTTTAATAACGTTGGCACTGCCATAGAATTAACTATCTCCAAATTTTTCTGCAATTTGGGTGAAATTTCTTCTTTAATTTTTTTTCTAAAATCTGACATATTTATATAACCTGCTTGCATTTCCTGCAGATCCTTTCTTTTTTATCGCCCGTAGTCGTAAATCCTACTCTTGTAGGAAGATGACATTTAGGACAAATAATTCTTACATTTCCTATAGCTAAAGGCTTTGTTAATGTTACAATCTCAGACTTCTGTTTTTGAGATCTGGCTTTTAGATGCCTCTTGTAAAGATTTGTATTTGGAATAATAACCTTATCCTCTTTTGGCAAAACTTTTTCAATTTTACCTGTCTTTCCTTTGTCTTTGCCTCTTANAATCTTTACTTCATCACCCTTTTTAAGCTTCATATTNTAATTCCTTTCATTATCTTTTTCTATCTATTTTATATTTAATTTTTAATATTTAATATTTCTAAAGTACCTCAGGCGCCATACTTGCAATTTTATTAAACCCTTTATCTTTTACTTCTTTTGCCACAGGACCAAAAATTCTAGTGGCCCTGGGATTTTTATCTTTCATATTATCTATAATAACTGCAGCATTATCTGAGAACCTTATGTAAGACCCGTCTTTTCTTCGCTGTTCTTTTCTGGCTCTAACAAGTACGGCTTTTACCATCTCAGATGCCTTAATCTGACCNGTAGCACTTGCTTGTCTTACTACGCAGTTTAAAACATCACCTGTATATCCAAATTTCCTCTTTGACCCACCAAATACATGAATAACCATAAGTGACTTTGCACCTGAGTTATCCGCTACGTTTAGAATCGTTCTATTCTGGACCATTATTTTATCACCTCTATTATCTTAAAATTTTTTTCCTTTGAAATAGGGCGAGTTTCGATAATTTTGACCCTGTCTCCCTTAGCAAATGTTTGACCGGCCGTATCAACCTTATACTTCTTATTTCTTTTAAGCAGTTTTTTATAAAGCGGATGAGGCTTTCTTCTCACCACTTCCACAACTGCTGTGTTGTTCATTTTTAATGAAATTATTGTTCCTTCAAATATTTTTTGCATTTTCCAAGAGCTCCTTTTCTCTTATTGAAGTAAGAATCATTGCGATTTTCTTCCTGCGTAAAAGTACCTCGCTCGTATTCTTAAGTTTATTTTGAGAAAGCTCAATTTTTAGGTTGAAAAGCTCATTGCGGGTTTGCGAAAGTATATTTTTAAGCTCCTCGATGGTCTTTGCAAATAATTCTTTTTTTTCTGTCGTTTTCATATTTATTTTTTGTCAACTATCATTGTCTTAACAGGTAGCTTATGAGCGGCCAGCCGCAGAGCCTCATGAGCAGCTTCTTTTGATACGCCACCCATTTCAAAAAGCATTCGTCCCGGCTTAACTGGGGCAACGAATTCCGCAACATCTCCTTTTCCTCCACCCATTCTTACTTCTGCGGGTTTCTTGGAAACTGGCTTGTCAGGAAAAATTCGGATCCATACCCTTCCTCCTCTTTGAATTGAGTGAGTAATAGCTCTTCTTGCTGCTTCAATTTGTCTTGAGGTAATCCATGCAGAGCTTTGCGACAAAAGCCCATATTCTCCAAAGGAAATCTTATTGCCTCTATAGGCATCTCCTTTCATTTTTCCCCTCTGTTGTTTTCTGTATTTTGCTCTTTTTGGAACTAGCATAGCTCGCTCCTTCCGTCGCTCAAGTGAAAAATTAAAAGTGAAAAGTTAAAAGTGAAATTCAAAAATTTAAAATCTTTTATTTTTGATATGTATTTTTTATATTCCATATTTTATTTTTTATATTACTTCTCTCTCCCTGTTAATCCAAACTTTTACACCTATGTAGCCTTTCTTTGTCAGAGCCGGAACGCTTGCGAAATCTATGTTTTCCCTGATTGTTGAAAGAGGAACGGTGCCCTGCTGAAGTTTTTCTCTTCTTCCAATCTCCGCTCCTCCAATCCTCCCTGAAAGAATAATTCTGACTCCCTTTGCTCCCGAGCCCATTACTTTTGATACTGCCTGGTTCATAACTCTTTTGGCGGGAAGCCTCCTTAACAATTGATCGGAAATATTTTTTGCGACCAAATATGCATCGAGGTTTGGCTCTTTAACAGGTTCTATCCTTATGTCAAGTTTTGCCGCGTTTTTACCCTTTACCTTAGGGAGAATAGACACAAGATATTTTCTTAGCTCATCCATTCCGGTTCCCGCTCGCCCAATTACCATTCCGGGTCGAAGCACAAAGACAGAGAGCTTTATGCTGTTGATTGATCTCTCGATGTCAATACTTGATATACCTGCGTTCTCAAGCCTTTTCATAAGTGCTTTTCGAAGAAAATAATCTTCAAGCATTGTTTCTTTGTACCTTTTCTCATCAAACCACCTCGAACTCCAGTTGAAAACCGGTCCAATTCGAAGCAACTTCGGATTAATTTTTTGTCCCACAAGCCCTCCTTCCAGTCGNGAATAACCCAATACTACCAATAAATACCAATAATCCAATATTTAAATGTTTGTAGTATTTGACATTTGTAGTATTGGTAGTATTCATTGTTTTGCCTCCAAAACAATGCGTATGTGGCTACTTCTTTTTTTATACGGATGGACTCTTCCGCGTGTTGATGGCCTAAATCTTTTAAAGGCTGGCCCTTCCATAACTTCAATACTTTTTAAATAGAGACCTTCTTTTTTTGCACCTTTATTTACCGCGTTGGCAATAGCACTTTCCATAGTCTTGGTTACCGGTCCCGCCGCTCTCTTTTTTATAAGGGTTAAAGCATTTAGCGAACCGGAAACTGATTTACTTTTTCTTATAGCATCCGCTATGAGCCTCACCTTTCTCGGCGCTATTCTTACTGACTTAGCAATTGCTGTATATTCCATAACTCGTTTAACTCGTAATACTACAAATTTCAAATAATTCAAATTTCAAATAATTCAATATTGAGCTATTGGTAGTATTTGTAGTATTGGTATTTATTTTCATGTTATGTTTTACTTATCTCTCTTGCCACGACTCTTCCATGACTTCTGAATGTTCTGGTTGGCGAAAACTCGCCAAGCCTATGGCCTACCATTCCTTCAGCTACGTATACATTTACAAAATTTTTCCCATTATGGACGGCAAACGTATGCCCTACAAACTCAGGCGGAATTTGNCATGCTCTTTTCCAAGTTTTGATAGCCGATTTATCACCGGTCTGCTTTTGCGCCATTACTTTTTTTAATAACTTAGGGTCGATAAACGGCCCCTTTTTACTCGACCTACCCATTAATATCTCCTTCTGTTAATGGTTTCCAGTTATGTAGTTTTTCTAAGCCCCTAAAATCCCATCTTCCATTCATCTGTGCTACTTGCGCCCAAAGTCCCGTGTTTTCTCCCGAAACATCAAATCTTATAATTTTTCCCTTACTATAATCTTTTTCCACTCTAGGGCCGAATTCGAAATTCAAGAAGGCTCCAAAATCTTGGTTCATTTGATTCATCTTCTGTTTGCAATCAAAAAACGAATGATTGGGCAATCTATCTCCTTGATT
>C687J35174_10003188_pt1 | contig 22671 bp, 38 predicted proteins | sample RifCSPhighO2_01_FD_35174 | JGI IMG/M metagenome (IMG submission 35174) | reverse complement strand
TTTTTTTTTTTTTTGTTAAATACTCTTTCTTTTAATTTAATAATAAAAAATAAATAGAATAGAGTAAATCTTAGTTATATACGGCTGTGGTCCAGAGGTAAGACCGCACCCTCCCAATATTAAAGGAAGGAAGGTGCTGACCCGGGTTCGAATATCAAAAAGGATTTTGATTTGAAAGTCCCGGCAGCCGTATTATGGCGAAGTTGATTATTGCTTTGATGTATAAGAATAAGAAAGTATTAGATAGAACGATCTCAAAATTAAAAAAAATATTTGGAGAAATTGATTTAAGCATAAGCTACGATTTTAATTTTACCGAATATTATAAAGATGATTTCGGGGATAAATTGAAAAAAAAAATAGTTTCTTTTAAAAAGCAAACTAACAAAGGACTGGCTGAAATTAAAATTTTAACAAATAANATTGAAAAGGANTTTTCTGCTAATAAAAAGAGAATAATAAACATCGACCCAGGCTATGTAACGATGCATAATCTTGTTTTAGCCAGCGTTAAGGAATCGCCGCATAGAGTAAATATAGGAAGAGGCATATATGCAGAATCAATATTATTTTTTAAGAATAAGCAATTTAACGAATATTATTATACCTTTCAAGATTACGGGCAGGAAAAAGTTAAGCTTTTTTTTAAAAGGGTTAGAGATTCAATTAGGAATCATTAGTTCGATTAATCCTTCTTTTGGGACAAAGTTTAATGATCTTGCTTGGTGGTTGAATATTACAAAATTAGAATAATCCAGATTTTTAATTAATTTCTCATAATTAAGTTTCATTTCTCTTCTTCTTCTTCTCCGCTGTAAGAAGGAACTGCTGCTTTGGAAATGATCATTATGTCTGAAATGCTCTTAACCAGCTGATGAGGCACAATAACCCCTTTTGCGCTTCCCAAAACCTTGTTAAGGAAAGAGTTTTTTGTTGACCTAACTCTCCATCCAAAAATCTTGTTATTTGTTAATATGGATTCTTCGACATCGCCAAAATATTCACCAGAATCTGTAAAAACCTTCATCTCATAGGTTTCGCCAATTTTTTTCATCTTTAGCATGATTTTCCCTCCGAAATAGTAAAATTATGTTAAATAAGATGGAGTATTTAAAGTTTTTTATTTTTCATAACTTTTTTAAAATATATAATAATAAAGATATATATGAGATATAATAACCTGATTATTATAGGAACTTCCCATGTAGCCAGGCAAAGCCTTGAAGAAGTTGAAAAAAAAATAAATGAGGAAAAACCAGAGATTATAGCTTTGGAATTGGATAATAAAAGGCTTTATTCTTTATTGCACAAAAAAAATGAAAAAAGAAGCAGTATTTATAATATAAAGAACATTGGAATTAAAGGATGGCTTTTTTCCTTGATTGGCGCTTGGGCAGAAAAAAAAATTGGAAAAATAGTGGGAGTAATGCCTGGAAGCGAGATGCTAAAAGCAATTAGGCTGGCTAAGGAGAAAAATATAAAGATAGCTTTAATAGATCAGGATATAGAAATAACATTAAGAAGGTTTTCTAAAGAATTAACGTGGAAGGAAAAGATGAATTTTATAATTGATATTTTAAAAGCCCCATTTAATAAAGAAATAAAGAAAATGAATATTGACTTAACTAAAGTTCCTGATAAAAAAATTATCAATGAATTAATTAAAAAATTAAAAAAAAGATATCCTAACATATATAAAGTTCTGATTCATGAAAGGAATAAGATAATGGCAGTTAATCTAAGAAAATTGATGAAAGAAAATCCAGAAAAGAAGATTTTGGCTATAGTTGGAGCAGGACATGAAGAAGAGCTCAAAAGGATTATTAGCGGAAATAGTCATGACATTACAATTGCCTTTTAAAAAGTTTTAAATAGTTAAATTTTGAAGATTATTCTTATGTACGGCTGGTTTAATTTAAAGGATAAAATAAAAAAGTATTTCAGATTTAGCTCAGATGAGATAAAGGGAATGATTATTGCAATATTAATTATTGGATTTATTATTTCTTTTAAAGAATGGGGGTATGAAGAGTTTAACTGGGTTATAGGCTTGAAAAATTTGTTAAGCTCTATCATGATTGCAGCCAGCTGCATTATTGTCTGCCAGTCTGTTCATAAGATTGCTGCATTAAAAGCAGGCTTTACAGCTGAATTTAAGATGTGGTTTTATGGATTAATAGTTGGATTGGTTTTGGTTTTGGTTTCTCGCGGAAATTTATGGTTTATTGCTCCAGGAGGAATTGTAATATACCACATGGCAGCTCATCGCTTAGGATATTTCAGGTATGGGGTTAATATGTGGGCTTTGGGAATGATCTCTTTATCAGGACCGATTGTAGTCATCTTATTTGGGGGGTTTTTTAAAACATTGACCTTATATTTTCCTTGGCTTCCATTAAATGTTATTTTGGTTGATAAGCTGTTTAAATTCAGCTTAATTTACGCTTTTTTTAATTTATTGCCAATTCCCCCATTAGTAGGAACTAACTTATTCTTTGCTTCAAGGAATTGGTATGTATTAATTTTAGCTACTATTGCTGCTTATATTGTTATGCTGCTGGTATTTAATTTTTATTCATATATATTGGCAATAATAATCGGCATTATTATCTGGCTGATTTATTATGCTACATTTGAAAAAGGATATTGGAGCTTTCCATGATGGATTTGTTTTATTCGTGGGTTGAGTATGCTTTCCTGGCTTTATTAGTTCTTGGCTTTATTTTAGCTGCTTCTTCAGGAAGCGCTGTCATTAGTTATATAACAATAGTGTTAATAGGGATATTAGCAGCTAGAAGCATGTACAAAAGAAGAAAGGGATTTAAGTTTCCTGCTTTTGTCATTTTAATTGGATTCTTAATTGGATATATTCTAGGAAGCTTTTATGGAAATAGAAAATTAATATTGGTTTTGTTTGTTTTGGGGTATATGGTTAGCTATTATATCCATTATAGGAAGTGGGTTAAGTAAGTTATATAAAGCTAAAAAATATTCTTGGCTTATGCTTAAGAATTTTACTCCAAGATTATATCAGGAAACTATCCTTAATACTTGTGCTAACAAAAACACTCTTGTTGTGTTGCCAACTGGAATGGGCAAGACAGCAATTGCTTTATTATTAGCTAGCCAGAGAATTAGCAATTTTCCTGAAAGCAGAATATTGTTTTTAGCTCCAACAAAGCCTCTTGCAGAGCAACATATGACTTATTTTAAAAAGTATATTGAAGATAATGAAGAAAGTTTTGCCTTGTTCACAGGATTAGTCAGGCCAGAGATAAGGGAAGAATTATGGAAAAAAAGCAAATATATTTTTTCAACTCCCCAGGGACTGGAAAATGATATAATAAGCAGGAAGATAAATCTAGAAGAGGTTTCTTTATTAATTTTTGATGAAGCTCATAGAGCTGTTGGAGATTATTCTTATAATTTCGTTGCAAAGCAATATGAGAAATTAGCTAAATTTCCAAGGATATTAGCTTTAACTGCATCTCCTGGCTCAGAATTAGATAAGATTGAAGAAGTATGCAGAAATTTATTTATTGAAGATATTGAAATAAGAACAGATAGAGATCCTGATGTTAAACCATATATACAGGAAGTTAATATTGAATGGATCAAGGTAGAGCTGCCTGAAAAGTTTCTTGAAATTAAAAAATTTTTAGAAGCTGCTTTAAGGGAAAGGCTGCAGAAATTAAAGAAATACGGAATATTGAAAAGAGCTGAAGTCAAATATGTAAGTAAAAAGGATTTATTGTCATTGCAAGGCCAGATACAGGGAAGATTAGCCAAAGGAGAAAGGGATTTTCTTTTATATCAGGGAATTTCTTTATTGGCTGAAATAATGAAGTTAGAGCATGCCCTGGAATTATTAGAAACCCAGGATTTAAGTTCGTTATTTAATTACCTGGATAAATTGCAAAAAGAATCTAGCATTACAAAGACAAAAGCTATTAAGAATATTGTTAAGGATTTGAATTTTAGATCTGCTTACTTTACAACAATGAATTCTCTTATGATTGAACATCCAAAATTAACGCAATTAAGATATATTGTTGAGCAAGAAGTAAAGAAGAATAAGGGTGTTAAGGTTATTGTATTTAATCAGTATAGGGATTCTGCATTAAAAATACAAGAGGAATTAGTAAAATCAGGAGTTAATGCCAAAATCTTTGTTGGACAGGTTAAGAAAGGAGAGACGGGATTAACGCAGAAAAAACAATTAGAAAGATTACAGGAATTTAGAGAAGGAAAGTTTAATGTGTTGATAGCTACAGCTGTTGGCGAAGAAGGCCTTGATATTCCTCAAGTAGATTTAGTTATATTTTATGAGCCAATTCCTTCTGCTATAAGAAGCATTCAAAGAAGAGGGAGAACAGGAAGATTGGAAAAAGGAAAAGTGATCATCTTAAGCACAGACAAAACAAGAGATGAAGCATATAAGTGGGTTGCTTTTCATAAGGAAAAGAAGATGTACAGGCATCTGGAAAAATTAAGAAACAGCGTTGATTCTATATTAAAAAAGAAAACTGAGAGAACATTAACTGAATATAACATAGAAGAGGTAAAGATATTTGTAGATTACAGGGAAAAGGCTTCTGGAGTAATAAAAGAATTAATTGATTTCGGGGTTAATATTAAGCTGGATAAATTAGAAAATGCAGATTATATCTTAAGCAATAGAGTTGCTGTTGAATTCAAAACAAAAGCAGATTTTATTAATAGTTTATGTGATGGAAGGTTATTACAACAAATTAAAAATCTAAAGCAGAATTATGATATTCCATTGATAATGGTAGAGGGAGAGGAAGATATTTATTCAATAAGAAAGGTTCATCCTAATGCAATAAGAGGATTAATTTCTTCAATAAACATTGATTTTAATGTTCCTATTATCTACACAAGAAATACAAAAGAATCAGCTTCTTTCCTTAATATAATCGCTAAGAGAGAGCAGGAAGAAAAAGGCAAAGATTTCTCTCTTCATGGAGAAAGAAAGCCATTAACATTAAAAGAGCAGCAGGAATATATTATTTCTGCATTGCCGGGAATTGGAGCAACATTGGCCAAGCCTTTATTAAAGAAGTTTAAAACAGTTAAAAGAATAGTTAATGCTAGTGAAGAAAGCCTTCAGAAAGTTGAGCTAATCGGAGAGAAAAAGGCTAAAGCAATTAAGGATGTTGTGGAAGGAGAATATAAAGAATAGGAAGATTTATATATAACTAATTATATATTAGCTATAGGTGATACATAATGGCTGCAACAACTATTCAGATCGATAAGTCGCTTGTTAATTCCCTTAAGGCTGTAAGAGAATATCCTAGACAGACTTATAATGAATTGATTAATAATATGATTAAGGTGTTTCAGAGTGTTAAAAAAAGAAACCAATATGACGCATTTTTGCATAAGATTCAGCAGACTAAGATGAAGGAGTTATGGGATAATAAAGAGGATGAGGCCTGGGAGAATGGTTAAGCCTGGTGAAGTAGTATTGACTAACGTCCAGTTTACAGATACTTTTGAGATTAAGAAAAGGCCTGCCTTGGTTTTGTTTGAGGAATTTAATAATATTGTTGTAGCTGGGATTACAAGCAATACTGAAATGAAAGGGATACCTTTAACAAAGAAAGAAGGGGCTATCAAGAACAGCATTATTAAATTGAACTATATATTTACTATTTCTGAAGCTATGATTGAAAAAACCTTATTTTCAATTTCTAAAGAAAAAAGGAAAATGGTTTTTGATGAGCTGGTGAAAAGGCTGGAAGGATTAAAATAAGGAAGAAGAAGGCCAAGGCAGTTAAGGATGTTGTTGAGGGAGAGTATGGAGAATGAAATTTTTGATTAGTAGATTATAAAGATCGGTTGGGTCCGTATATTAATATATCTGTTGGGATATCTGCTGGTAAAACCTTGGATGACTTTTCACCACATTTAATTCCAATATCATATTTTTTTTTAATTTCGTTACATACTAAAACTTTGCATTCATCGGGTGTAAGTCCGTTACATAGTTTAAGTGAATGTAAATATTCATAAAAAGTCCATAGGAAATGTTCGATTGTTATTCCTTCTACTGGTCTAGCAAATTCTCTAAAAGGAAATATTTCTATAGAAGCGCCAATAAATTTATGATATTCTTCTTTTTTAGTAATAGGTTCTTTAATATTCGATGCAAAAATATTAATTATAACATCACAATACATGCAAGAATTAATTATTATTTCTTTCGAGTAGTGGTGGGTTTTATTGACTATTCTTATTGGTTCTTCATCAAATATTTCAAATGAATAAACTTTTTTTAATTTCCCATGTGTTTCGTTAATTCCATAGTATTCTGCTAATTGAAAAGTTGCATCACTACATTTATATTCTCTTGATTTTATTAGATCAACAAATAAGGGATCGGGAGAGAATAATAGCTCTGATTTCCCACCATTAGCTAGAAAATCGCGACCACCTTCTAATTCAAAAGTTTTAGATTGTATTTCATGTTTTAAATTCGAACAATTTAAAGTAGCTGTTCCATTAACATATAAAAGTGGATAACCGAGATTGTTTATAACTTCGATTTTAACAGAAGGAACCTCTTTTTCATTTAATACAATATCGTTTTCCTTAAAATCAATTGTTAGTTCTCCAAAACAAAAATAATGAAGTTTAGGACATATGAATTCGGTTCTAATAGGGAAAATTATTGCTAAAATTAATGGAAGAACCCCAGCAAGAATTATGCTTTTTTTATTAATATGTTGATGAGAAAAACAAAATGGGTTATTCCTAAATTTTCTTTTTTTACAGTTTCTTCTATTACATAGATGTTTTTCGCAATATTTAAATCCAGATAGTTCGATATTATCGCAATCTTTCACCCGGCATGCCATCGATTATAATTAAGCTATTCAAATATTAATATTTGTTGTTTTTTGATATGAGAAATATTAAATATTTACTAAAACTTCATCCCTCTTAATCTCTTAGTTCTTTCAGCAGTCAAAGGATGTGTCATAAACAAGCTTACCATTCCTTTTGCTGAAAATGGATTTGAAATAAACATATGCGCAGTTGCTTCTGTCACAGGCATTGCATTCAAAGAATTGCTCTTGACATCTGATTCTAATTTTTCCAATGCAGTTGCTAATGGCCTTCCATCTTTAATTAGTCTTGCTCCTGACTCATCTGCTAAATATTCCCTGCTTCTGCTAATAGCTAATTGTATTAACATTGCAATAATTGGAGTTAAGATTCCAATAACTAATAAGCTGATGATATTTCCTCCTTTATTGTCTCTATCACCGCCAAACATTGCTCCAAATCTTGCAAACATTGCAACATAAGAAATTACTCCTGCAATTGTTGCTGCAATTGTCTGTATTAAAATATCTCTGTTTTTTATATGGGAAATTTCATGGGCTATTACTCCTTTTAATTCATCTTTGCTTAATAATTTCAATATTCTTTGCGTTACAGCTACAACAGCATGCTTAGGAGATCTTCCGGTTGCAAAGGCATTTGATACATTAATTGGAACAATATAAACCTTAGGCATTGGAATATTAGCTTCTGAAGAAACTTCTTTAACAATCGTGTATAATTCAGGATAATTTGATTTAGAAGCTTCCTTAGCTTTGTAAATAGCTAAAACAATTTTATCTGAAAAGAAATAGCTTCCAAAGTTCATTAATAAAGCCAGTATTAATCCGATAAATAATCCTTGCTGGCCTCCAATTAAAGCTCCAACTACTAACAATAAACCAGTTAATGCTCCTAACAGTATTACAGTTTTAAATTGATTCCACATAGTAAAGAGTAAGTATTTATTGTTTAAAAAGCTTATGAATATAAGTTCGCAATCCTTCTATCTGCCTTAATTCTGTTTTCTTAAATAAAAAATTCCTGAAATTATTGTCTACCTTAACTCCAAATCTCTGCAGATTAGAAGAAAGATAACCATAGAGCTGCTTTCCTTTTTTATCCAAATCTGTTAATATTACACATTCCTTGCATTTAACATCTTCTACTACCTTATACAAGGGCTTATTTAAGGTTATTATATTTTTTAATCCTAATGCTTCTAAAGCAGCCTTATCTTTTTTGCCTTCTACAATTATTAATTTGTTTGAGCTTCTTAATTTTAAGATAAATTCATTTATTTCCTTATCTTCTCCTTTATCCATGTTATTAGCTTTTTTTCTTTGTCAATTTCGAGTATGAACATGCCCAATATGATTAATAAGATTCCTGGAATTATTGGAAGGAAAATCCCAATAACACCAATAACTAGTAAAGCTATGCCAGCTGATAGCTTTAACACTTTAATAATATGTTTTTTCATTAAAATAAGATAAATATTAAAAGTATATAAAATATTCTGCCTTTATGATACACATAAGCAAATTACTGCAGCATTACAAAAGAGAAGATATACAAAATGCAATATTAGAGCATTCAGAAAACAGGGAAATAGCAATTAAATATGGAGATAAAGGCTTTGGAAAAAGGCCTGATATTCTAAAATATAAAAGAGACATCTTAGAAGCAGCTAAGCAAGGAGCAACATCATTTCACGCTTCTGAAGAGCTATGGAAAGATCCATTAAGAGTAGATACATTGATGAGGAAAGAAGAATTAGATGAATTAAGAATCGGATGGGATTTGGTGTTGGATATTGATAGCAAGGATTTTGAATATAGCAAAATATGTACATACTTATTGGTTAATGCTTTGAAATATCATGATGTTAATTGCTCTGTAAAATTTTCAGGTAATAAAGGATTTCATATTGGCGTTCCATTTAATTCATTTCCAAATGAAGTAAACGGAATCAAAACCTCTATTTTGTTTCCAGAAGGCCCAAGAAGGATTGCCCTTTATTTAAGGGAATTTATCAAAAAAAATTTATCAAAAAAAATATTGGAATTAACGGATATAAATCAATTAAAAAAAAAAACAGGAAAAAAATATGAGGAATTAGTCAAGAATAATGAATTTGACCCTTATTCAGTAATTGATATTGACACAATATTATTATCCCCAAGGCATCTCTACAGAATGCCGTATTGCTTTAATGAAAAATCTGGCTTAATCTCGATTCCAATAGATCCTAATAAGGTTTTAGAATTTCAAAAAGATTTTGAATTGAATTTTGAGCATAAATTCTTAGCAAATGGAAGAAAAAATGAAGCTAAAAATCTTTTAATACACTCTTTTGATTATACTCAAAAAGAAGAGGAAAAAAAAAAAGAAAGTTATGAAGAGTACACAGGAGAGGCAATTCCAGAGCAATTCTTTCCGCCATGCATCAAAAAGATATTAAATGGATTGAAAGATGGAAAGAAGAGAGCTTTGTTTATCTTAACTAATTTTCTTTCTTGCACTGGCTATAGTTATGATGAAATTGAAAAAATAGCAAAAGAGTGGAATAAAAAGAATAATCCTCCCTTAAGGGAGAATTACTTTATAGGCCAAATAAGGTATTTTAAAACACAAAAAAAAAAAGTTCCTCCGCCTAACTGCAATAATATGATGTATTACAAAGATATAGGAATCTGCTTTCCTGACAATTTATGTAACAAGATAAAGAACCCTGTTAATTATGCAAGAAGAAAAACTTATTATCTGAATAAGGAGAAAAATAAATAAATCAATTAAAAATTTCTAATGTTAGTACTATCTATAGTGCAAAGTAACAACTTCATAAAGTGGATTTTGATTCTTATCTAAATAAAGGCTAGTGTAATTTCTAAGTTGAGCGATCTTTATAAAATTTAAATAATTGTCTTGGGTATAAGTAAAAAGTTCCTTTATTCTTAGGTGAGGGAGCAATTCTAACTCAAAATTTTTAAAAGCCCTTCTCCATTTTAATCCATTTTTGAGTTTAAATAAATTTTTATATGATGGTTTAAATTGTGAAAAATCAGAATAGATAAGTAGCTGATGATTAGCTTTATCAATAAAATTAAGAGGATTGTTATTTAAAAAAATTCTATATAATATGTTATCCATTCTCCTAAGAAAATTTAATAATGAATTCTCTTTGCCTAATTGAATAGCCTCATAAGGGAAAGTAGGTTCTCCATAAGATTCCCCATATTTTGAAGATTTACATTTTATTCTTTTTAAAATCGGGCTTATATCTACAGCTGCAACTCTAATTGGCAGTTTTTTAATAAACTCCTTCTCTTCTTGTGGAAATTTTTCACTCCCGACTATTGTTTCTAATTCCATTTTTATCCCCCGGATAGTTTATTATTTAATAGTAGTATCCATCAACTATTTAAACATTGGTGGTGGTGATTACCACCAAAACTTTTATATATAAAGTCAGCTTAAGTTCATCTATGTACGAAGAACTATTAAGAGGAATAGGATTAAGCCAAAATGAAGCTAGAGTTTATGAAGCATTATTGAATACAGGAGAAGCTTCTGTGCAAGAAATATCACTAAAATCTAAAGTCCACAGAAGAAATGTATATGATAGTTTAGCTAAATTGCAGGAAAAAGGATTAGCGTCTGAATCTTTTGTTAAAGGAGAAAAATTCTTCAGGCCAATAAATCCAGAAAGGTTATTAGAGATTTTAAAGGAAAAAGAAGAAGCAATACAGAAATCATTGCCAAATATGCAATCTTTATTCAAATCAGTAGAGCCAGAAACAGAGGCTTATTTTTACAAGGGAATTGAGGGTTTTAAAAATTATTTAAAAGATATTTTAGCAACAAAAGAAACTGTTTATTTTATTGGAGCAAAAGCATTCTGGCTAGATCCTAGATTGCAGCATTATCTAACAAGATTTGATAAACAAAGAAGAAAACTAGGAATAAAATTTATGCATTTATTTGATTATGAAGTAAAAGAACAAAAACCAGAAATTCTGAAAATAGTTGGAAAACCATATAAATTTCTTCCTAAGAAATATTCCAGCAATACTGCTATTGACATTTTTGGAGATTATGTTGTTGCTTTTGTTGGCGTTGGTCCAGGACATCTAGATGAAACTCCAACTCAGTTTGTTATGAAGAGTAAAATGCTAGCAGATGGCTATAGGAAATTCTTTCAGTTTATGTGGGACCATTGCGAATAAGCATAAGCTTTATAAATTACTTAAAATCCCCTACTAAACGTATTTAAACGCAATTTAAGTTTAAATATTTTAAATTTAGCCTGAAAAGATATGCCTTTTCAGTACAACTACGTTGTTCTATAAGGCTAGGGCTATCATCAATAGGCTATTAGATTAAAAAGTTTAATAGCTATAACAATAAGGGGTGTTTAAAGCAAACAAGAAATGCCTAAAGCGCATAAGCCAAGATCAGGAAGTATGCAGTATTGGCCTAGGAAAAGGGCCAAGAGAGTTAGAATTAGGTATTGGGCTAATGAAAAAGGAATACTGGGATTTGCTGGATATAAAGCAGGAATGACCCATATCCAGGCTGTAGACAACAGAAAAAATTCATTGACAAAAGGAGAGGATATTTTTATTCCAACAACAATTATCGAATGTCCTCCTTTAAAGGCTGCTTCTATCATTTTTTATAAAAATTCAAAAATTATTTCTCAAGTTTGCGCTGAAAACCTTGATAAAGAGCTGGAAAGAAAGGCTAAATTAGTAAAAAAAAAAAAAATAGAAGATGTTAAGGATTATGATGATTTAAGAATTTTAGCTTATACACAGCCAAAATTAATCAATTTAAAGAAAAAGCCCGATTTATTTGAATTGGCAATAGGCGGGAATAAAGAAGAAAAGCTTAACCTTGCTAAAGAAGTGTTAGGCAAAGAACTTAGAATTAAAGATGTGTTTAAAGAAGGCCAGCAAATAGATATTCATTCTGTAACAAAAGGCAAAGGATTTCAAGGGCCTGTCAAAAGATTTGGCGTTAGCTTAAGGCAGCATAAATCAGAAAAAGTAACAAGAGGCCCAGGAAGTCTAGGAGCTTGGAATGCGCAAGGAAAAATAATGTATAGAGTAGCTCATGCTGGCAAGATGGGATATCATTTAAGAACAGAATACAACAAATGGATATTAAAGATAAGCGATAGTCCAGAGGAGATAAATCCAAAAGGCGGCTTTATAAGATATGGAGTAATAAAGAGCGATTATATATTATTAAAAGGCTCTGTTCCAGGGAGTTTTAAAAGATTGATAAGATTAAATCAAGCTATAAGGAAAAATAAAAAAATTCCGATTGAGGCTCCAGCAATCGAATATATTAGCTTGGCTTCAAAACAAGGTAATTAAAATGAAGATCGATGTTGTTGATTTAGAAAATAAGGAAGTAAAGAAAATTGACCTGCCTACTCAATTTAATGAAGAAATAAGGCAGGATTTGATTAAAAGAGATTTTTTAGCTATAAGAGCTAATACTAGGCAAGGTTATGGCGCTTCACCAGAAGCAGGAAAAAAAAGCTCCAACACCATGTCTAGAAGAAGACGCGATTATAAGACAAGTTATGGAATTGGCATTAGTAGGGTTCCTAGGAAGATATTATCTGGAAAAGGAACCAGATGGAATTGGGTTGGAGCTTTTGCGCCTGGAACTGTTGGAGGAAGAAGGGCGCATCCTCCAAAAGCAGAAAAAATATGGAGTATAAAGATAAACAATAAAGAGAGAGAAAAAGCATTAAGGAGCGCTTTATCAGCTGTGATGAATAAAGAGATTGTAAATAAAAGAGGCCATCTAATTCCTGAAAATTATCCATTTGTAATAACGAACGATTTTGAAAAATTAAAAAAAACAAAAGAGGTTAAAGACGTATTAAAAAAAATTGGTTTTGAAAAAGAGCTGGAAAAAGCAATAAAAAAAAAAACTAGAGCTGGAAAAGGAAAGTTAAGAGGAAGAAGATATAGGGAAAAAAAAAGCTTGCTTTTAGTTGTTGGGGTGGAGTGTAGCTTATTGAAATCAGCAAAAAATATTAACGGAGTAGATGTAGCTATTGCTAATAAACTAAATACAGAATTACTTGCTCCAGGAGCAAACATCGGAAGGGCAACCTTATTTAGTGAAAATGCAATTGAAATGATTAGGGGGAAAAATGATAGATGAATATAAAATAATAAAGCACCCATTATCAACTGAAAAATCAATAAGATTAATGGAATCAGAAAATAAATTAATTTTTGTAGTGGATAATAAAGCAAAAAAAGAAGAGATTAAGGAAGCAGTTGAAAAAATGTTCAAGGCAAAGGTGGTTAAAGTTAATACCCTTAATATAAAGGGGGAAAAAAGAGCTTATATTAAATTCAGTGAAGAAACCCCTGCAATAGATGTTGCAACTCAGTTGGGGTTGATGTAAGATGTTAAAATATAAAATAGGAGGAAAGAGGAAAAACTGGTTCGTACGATTAAAATTCGAAGAATTTTATATCGTACTTAAGGGGTTTTTACCAGATTCGTCAAAAATTAAAAAATTTTTGACCGTGCTCAGAAACATAGTTTCTGACATTTTTCTCAAAAATCTGATGGGTAAGAATTTAATTCAACAGGCAAGAGGAAAAGGAAGCCCAACATATAAAGCTCCAAGCTTTAGATGGAAAGCCAGGATAAAATATAATCAGATTAGTAAAGAGACTATAAAAGGCAAGGTTGAAGATATAATTCATTGCCAAGGGCACTCTGCTCCTTTGATGCAGATAAGGTATGGGGAAAAGAAATATTACAATGCAGCTCCAACAGGAATAAAAGTAGGAGATGAAGTTTATTCAGGAAAGGAGGCAGTATTAGAAAGAGGGAATACAATGCCGCTAGAAAAGATACCAGAAGGAACCTTAGTGTATAATATTGAGTCAAATCCAGGTGATGGTGGAAAATTTATTAGAAGCTCAGGTGTATTTGCAAAGGTTATAGCTAAAATTAAGAACAAGGTTATTGTTTTATTGCCGTCAAAAAAAGAGAGAGAATTCGATCCTGCTTGCAGGGCAAGCATAGGAATAGTAGCTGGCGGAGGAAGAAGAGAAAAGCCATTTTTGAAAGCTGGAAGAATGTATCATAAAATGAGGCAAAAAAATAAGCTTTATCCAAAGGTTTCAGGAGTAAGCATGAATGCTGTTGACCATCCTTTTGGAGGATCGAGCTCGCATCATAAGGGAAGGCCAACTCAATCAGGAAGATTTGACCCGCCTGGAAGAAAAGTGGGCAAGTTAAGTCCAAGAAGAACAGGAAGGAGGAAGATCTAATGGCAAAGGTCTTTACATACAGGGGAAAAAGCATAGATGAATTAAAGAAAATGGATATTAAAGAGTTTATGGAATTATTGCCAGCAAGGCAAAGAAGAAGCATAAAAAATGGGTTCACAGAAAGCCAGAAAGTATTATTAAAAAATATCAGAGAAAACAAAGATGTTGAAACGCATTGCAGGGATATGATAATTTTGCCAGAGATGATTGGCAAGTCAATTAAGGTTTACAGGGGCAATAGATTTGAGCCAGTATATATAAATGAAGAAATGATTGGCCATTATCTAGGCGAGTTTGTTTTAACAAGAAAACCTGTTAAACATTCAGCTCCGGGTATAGGAGCGACAAGAAGCAGCGCAAGCATATCAGTTAAATAAAATGACCNNCTCTTGGGANNAAAACACAGCAAAGGCAAATGGAAAGTCGTTGAATATATCCAGCAAGCAAGCTATGGAGATATGTTCTTTTATTAGAAATAAAAATCTTCAGGAAGCTAAAAAAATATTAAGTGAAGTAGTTTTATTAAGGTACAGCATACCTTTCAAGAGATTTAACGATAATTTAAGCCATAAAAAAAAGAAAGGCCCTGCTAGGTATCCAGTTAAAGCTGCAAAAGAGATTAATAAACTGCTTGAATCAGCTGAAGCAAATGCGCAGTTTAAAGGATTAAGCAAGGACTTAATCATCAAACATGTAAAAGCTGATTTTGCATCTAGGCCATGGCATTCTGGAAGGCAAAGACGAATAAAAATGAAGAGGACTAATATCGAGCTTATAGTTGAAGAAGCTAAAAAAGAAGAACCCGAGAAAAAAGGAAGAGAAGTAAAAAAATGATTGAAAGAAAGTTCGTTTCAGAAAAATTAAAAGAATACCAAATTCAGGAATACATATTTGATAATCTAAAGAGGGTAGGCCACTCTCATACAAAGATGGTGAGAACCCCGCTAGGAGAAAAGATAATTATTTTCGCATCCAGGCCGGGATTAATTGTCGGAAGGCAGGGTCAAAATATAAAAAAATTAACAAAGGATCTGAAGAAGAAGTTTAATTTGGAAAACCCACAGATAGAGATTAGCGAAGTTGAAAATATTAACTTAGATGCAGAAATTGTTGCTGAAAGAATATCAAACTCTTTAGAAAGGTTTGGAACAACTAAATTCAAAGGAATCGGGCATAAAGTTATGGCTGATGTCATGAATGCCGGGGCATTAGGCATTGAGATACTTATGTCTGGAAAAATACCAAGCGCTAGGGCAAAATCATGGCGATTTTACCAAGGATATTTAAAAAAGTGCGGAGATATAGTAGAAGGTGTTAGAAAAGGCTATTCAAGAGCGCAATTAAAGATAGGCACAATAGGAATTAAAGTAAGGATTATGCCTCCGGACATTAAGCTTCCAGATAAAATAAAGCTATTAAAAGAAAAAGTTGAAGTGTTAGAAGAAGTAAAAGGAAAAAAGGAAAAAGAAAATATGGAAAAAAAAGAAGAAAAAGAAAAAATAGAAGGAGAATAATAAAGAAATGAAAAAAAAAAGTATTATGGCTTTAAAAGGAGAAGAGTTAAAGAGCAAGATGGAAGAATTAAAAAAAGAGTTAATGAAAGAGAGAAGTCAATCTTCATCTAGCCCAAGAAATCCGGGTAAGATGAGATTAATAAAAAAAAACATTGCTCGTATTTTAACAGCAATGAATAAAGGAGGAAAACAAAATAAATGAGTGAAATTTGTCAAACTTGCGGGTTGCCAAAAGAATTGTGCGTGTGTGAGACAATAGCAAAAGAATCTCAGAAAATAAAGGTCTATTTGGAAAAAAGAAAATTTGGAAAGGTGCACACAGTAATAGAGGGAATAGATCAAAAAGAAATTGACATAAAAGACCTTGTAAAAAAACTAAAAAATAAATTTGCTTGTGGGGGCACAGCAAAAGAAGGAAAAATAGATTTGCATGGAGACCACAAACAAATGATAAGGCAATATTTAATTTCAATAGGGTTTTTGCCAGAAACTATTGAAGCAAGATAAATAACAAAGAAGGGAAAAAAACAAGTAAAATGAAAAAGAAAGAAGAAACATGTAATGATAAAAATTGTCCGTTTCATGGAAGCATTAAAGTTAGAGGTATGACTTTTACAGGAACAATTATTTCAGATAAGATGTCAAAAACAGCAACAGTAGAATTGGTTAGAAGGAGATATATTCCAAAATATGAGAGATATGAATTAAAAAAAAAAAAAATTCATGTTCACAATCCAAGCTGCATTAGCGCTACTAAAGGAAATAAAGTAAAGATAAAAGAATGCAGGCCATTAAGCAAAACAAAAAATTTTGTGATAGTAGAGGTATTGCAATGAAAGCATTAAAATCAAGAATAACAAAAGCATTGCCAGTAGGAAGCGAAGTGGAAACATGCGATAATTCAGGAGCTAAAATAATAAAGATATTTTCAGTTATATGCAAAAAAACAGTTAAAGGAAGAATACAATCAGCGGGAGTATCTGATTTGGTTATGGCCTCTGTAAAAAAAGGCAAGCCAGATATGAGGAAACAGGTAGTGTATGCTGTTGTAGTCAGGCAAAGAAAGAGCTATAGAAGAGCAGATGGAACAAGAATAAAATTTGAAGATAATGCTGCTGTTGTTTGTAAAGATGAAAAAGGAAATCCAAAAGGCACATTATTCAAAGGGCCTATTGCCAAGGAAGCTTGTGAAAGGTGGCCAGGTATAGCAAAGATGGCAGGTATAATTGTCTAAAAGAAAGTAAAAGAAGAAAGAAAAAAATGAAAGAATGGTCAAAAAATTGGAAAAAAAGTAAAAATCCAAGAAAACAGAGAAAATATAGACATAACGCCCCATTGCATATAAAAGGAAAATTTTTGTCTGCTCATTTATCAAAAGAGTTAAGGAAAAAGAATAAAAGAAGATCAATGAGGATAAGAAAAGGCGATAAAATCATCATATTGAGGGGTCAATTCAAAAAACTAAAAGGAGAGGTTAATGAGGTTAATTTAAAAAATGGCAAGGTGTATATTGACAAAATTGAAATTAAAAAAAAGGACGGCACAAAAGCTGCTTATCCCATTGATCCTTCAAATTTGATGATTGTTGAATTGGTTGAGGATAAAAAAAGAATAAAATGAGTTATCTGAAAAGAATAGCAATGCCAGATTCCTGGCAAATAAAAAAGAAAGAGAATAAATTTGTAGCTAGGCCTTTGCCAGGGCAGTCATTTAAGTTAGGCATGCCTATCAACACTATATTAAGGGATATTTTAGGATTAGCTTCAAATAATAACGAAGTTAAAAAAATTTTGAATAATAAAGAAATTTTTGTGAATGGCAAAAGAAGGAAAGAATGCAGATTTATGGTTGGATTGATGGATGTTATATCAATTCCGGAAATAAATAAATTTTATAGGGTATTATTAACTAAAAAAGGAAAGATTATACTTAAAGAAATAAAAAAAGAGGAATCAAACCTCAAGCTTTGTAAAATTTTAAATAAAAAAAAGAAAAAAAAAGATATGATTCAATTAAATCTTTCTGATGGAAGAAATATTTTGATTAAAGAAGATAAATACAAAACAAACGATTCCTTATTAATTAGTTTGCCTAAACAAGAGGTTAAAGAATATATTGAATTAAAAAAAAGTAATATTATTTACCTGATTGGTGGAAAATATATAGGAGAAATAGGAGTTATAGAAGATGTCAAAGACAATATTGTAAGTTTTAAATTAAAAAATAAAAAAGTTGAAACAAGAAAAAAAAAAATTTTTGTGGTTGGAAAAGATAAACCACTAATAACAATATGATGAATCCTATGATGAAAGTAAGAATAGAGAAAGTAACGTTAAATATAGGCGCTGGTAAAGATATGACTAGATTAGAAAAAGGAATGAAATTATTAAAAAATATAACAGAAAGCACTCCTGTAAAAACAGTAACGCAAAAAAGAATACCAGGATGGGGCTTAAGGCCCGGATTGCCTATCGGATGCAAGGTGACATTAAGGGGGAAAAAGGCAATTGGAATATTGAAAAGGTTGATTTATGCAAAAGAAAATATGTTAAATGAAAAACAATTTGATGATAACGGAAACCTATCTTTCGGTATACCGGAGTATATAGATATTCAAAACATTAAATATGATCCCGAGATAGGAATCATGGGCTTAGAAGTATGCGTGACTCTAGAAAGGCCTGGTTTTAGGATAAAGAGAAGAAAAATAAAAAATAAAAAAAAAATTTCCAACAGGCACAAAATAAAAAAAAATGAAGCGATAGATTTTATGAAAAAAGAGTTTAATATAAGGATTAAGGAGGAAAAATGACTTATTCATCATATGAAAAAGCGTTTAAACAACTTAAGGCTAAGCCATTTATATTAAAAAAATTTTTGAAACATAACACTCCAAAAAAAGAGAGAACAAAAGGAAAGGCCTTAAGAAAGTGCAAAAGATGCGGAAGGATTGGAGCGCATATAAGAAGATATGGCTTAAACCTATGCAGGCAGTGTTTTAGGGAAATCGCAACAAAGATTGGATTTAAAAAATATTCATAAGGAAGGAAGAAAGGAAAATGTTAAACGACCCATTAGCAAACGTGTTATCAAGTATACAAAATAATGAAAAAATTGGAAAAAAGGAATGTTTGGTTAGACCCGTGTCTAAGATAGTAAAGAAAGTATTGACTATAATGAAAAATGAAAACTATATCGGAGATTTTAAAACTATAGTTGAAAGCAGGGGGGAGGTTATTAAAATAAATTTGTTGGGTGCTATCAACAAATGCAATGTTATTAAGCCCAGGTATAATATAAAAAAAAAAGATTTTGAAAAATTTGAAAAAAGATATTTGCCAGCAAAAGATTTTGGAATTATAATTGTTTCAACATCAAAAGGAATGATAACCCATAAAGAAGCTAAAGAAAAAAAAAGTGGAGGGAAATTAATAGCTTATTGTTATTAAAAGAGAGAGAGAGAGAGAGAGAGAGAAAGGGGTAAATCAAAGAAGATGGAAAGCAAAATTAAAAAAAGAAAAAAAGGAAGAATAGAAGAAATAATAAAAATTCCAGAAGAGATTGAAGTTTTAATAGATAGGGAAATAAAAATTTCTGGTAAAAAAGGAGAAGTTAAAAAAAAAATATTTGATAAGAAGATAAAAATAGAAGAAAAAGAAAAAAAAATAGTTATATCTTCAAAAAATAATACAAAAGTTCAAAAAAAAAGGATAGGATCGATTAAAGCTCATATAAAGAATATGATTAAAGGGGTAACAGAAGGTCATTTTTATAAATTAAAGATATGTGCAAGCCATTTCCCGATGAANGTGTCTGTTGAAGGGCACAAATTTATTGTTAAAAATTTTTTAGGAGAAAAAATTCCAAGAGTATTAAAATTAAAAGAAAAAGATTTGATAAAAATAGAAGGTAGTGAAATATTGATAGAAGGTATCGATAAAGAACTTGTTGCTCAAACTGCAGCGGATATAGAACAACTCTGCACAATAAGAAACAGGGATAAAAGAGTATTTCAAGATGGGATTTTTATAATAAATAAGGATGGTAAAGAAGTAAAATGAAACCTAATTTCAGGGATAAATGGAGAAAACCAAAAGGAAAACACTCAAAGGTTAGATTAAGCAAAAAAGGAAATGTTGGTTTGATTAGGAGGGGTATGAGCAAAGGAAAAAAAGGAGAGAGAAAAGTAGTTCATAATATAAAGGAATTAAGAAGCAGTAAAGAAGTTATAATTGCTAGAATCGGTTTAAAAAAAAAAATTGAATTATTAAAGGAAGCAGAAAGAACAGGTATAAAGATATTGAATATAAAAGACCCAAGAGAATTTTTAAAAAGAGTTGAAGAAGAGATGATTATAAGAAAAGAAGAAAAAAAAGAAAAAAGCGAAGAAGACAAAAAGAAAAAAAGTAAAGAGAAGACAGAAGAAAAATTAGATGAGAAACTAAAGGTAGATAAAGGGGGTCAAAAATAAAAAAGAAAAAATGGAATTAAAATTTCAAAAGGATTTAGCAGCTCAAATATTGAAATGCTCAAGAAAAAAAATAATTTTTGATCCAACTAGGTTAAGCGATATCAAAGAATCAATAACCAAGGCAGATATAAGGGATTTGATTAAAAAAAAAGTTATAAAATTAAAAAAATTCAAGGAAAGTTCAAAAGTTAGAGCTAGGATAAGAAAAGAACAAAAAAAAAGGGGGAGACAAAAAGGATTTGGAAGCAGAAAGGGAAAAAAAAAGAAAGGGAAAAGAGAATGGATAAATAAAATCAGGGTACAAAGAAGGTTATTAAAAAGTTTGAGAGAAGAAAAAAAAATTAATAAAAAAAGTTATAGAAATCTTTATTTAAAAGCTAAAGGCGGTTTTTTTAGAAGTAAAAGACACGTTATGTTGTATATTGAAGAAAATAAATTATTAAAGAAAATAAAAAATGAAGATAATCAAATTTAAGAGAAGGGAAAACGGAAAAACAAACTATAAAAAAAGATTAAGGATTTTAGTAGCTAATAAACCAAGAGTTGTAATCAGAAAATCTTTAAACAATATTTTAATTCAATTAGTAAAATACAACCCGAATGGAGACATAGTTTTAGATTTTGCGCATTCAAATGAATTAAAAAAGTTAAATTGGAGATATAATAATGGAAATATTCCTGCATCTTATTTGACTGGTTTTTTATTTGGAAGCAAATTGGGAAAAAAAGAAGAAGAAATAAAAAACGATTTCGTTTTGGATACTGGGTTATATTCTTCAATAAAAGGTTCAAGAATTTATGCTGCTTTGAAAGGGATGATAGACGCTGGTTTAAATATACCTCACTCAAAAGAGATATTTCCAAGCGAGGACAGGATAAAAGGCAAACATATATCCAATGAAATTGAAAAAGAAATGGAGGAGTTAAAGAAAAAGATAGAAAAATGAAAGAAGGAGAGAAAAAAAAAAAGAAAGAGACAGGGGAAGTTGTAAAGGAAGAGATAATCGAATCTGTAGAAGAGGTTGAAGAGGTGAAAGAAGTAGGAAAGGAAATAAAAAAAATTAAAGAAGAGGTTTTTGATAAAGAAGCTTGGCAACCAAAAACAAATCTTGGAAAGAAATGTAAAATAGGTGAGATAAAAAATATTGATGAAATATTAGATAAAGGAATGAAGATATTAGAACCAGAAATTGTTGATATGTTAGTCTCTAATTTAGAAATTGATTTGCTATTAATCGGTCAATCAAAAGGAAAATTCGGTGGTGGGCAAAGGAGGATATTCAAACAGACGCAAAAAAAAACGCAAGAAGGGAATAAGCCTAAGTTTGCTACGTGCGCTGTTGTTGGTAATAAGAACGGATTTATAGGAATTGGTTTTGGAAAGGCAAAAGAAACTGTTCCAGCAAGAGAAAAAGCTATAAGGGATGCTAAATTAAATTTAATAAAAATTAGGAGAGGATGCGGAAGCTGGCAATGCAGCTGTAATGAATCGCATTCAATCCCATTCAAGCTAAAGGGAAAATGCGGTTCTGTAGAGATTGAATTGATGCCCGCTCCAAAAGGAACAGGATTATGCATAGAAAAGGAATGCGCTAAAATATTATCTTTAGCAGGGATAAAAGATGTTTGGAGCAAAACTAAAGGCCAGACAGGAACAAAATTAAATCTTATTTACGCTTGCATAGGTGCTTTAAAGAAAAGCGAATTAATTAAAGTTCAAGACAGATATAAAAAAGAGTTAAAGATTATTGAAGGTGCTATATGAAGATTGGCGTTATTAGAGTTAGAGGCTCGATTAGAGTAAGAAAAAAAATCAAGGATACATTAATTATGCTCAGACTTCATAATAAGAATCATTGTATAGTTGTTGAAGACAAGCCCAACATTATGGGAATGATAAAAAAAGTTAAAGATTATATAACTTATGGAGAAATTGATGAAGAGACTTTAAAGTTATTATTTGAAAAAAGAGGGGAGGAGTTTAAAGAAAAAACAGGGGAAAAAGACAATAAAACGAACAAATTTATAGTTTATAATAATAAAAAATATAAAAAATATTTTAGATTGAATATGCCTAAAAAAGGGTATGGAAGAAAAGGGACAAAAAAAAGTTTTTCAGAAGGCGGCGCTTTAGGTTACAGGGGAAAAAATATAAATGATTTGATAAGAAGGATGGTTTAATTAAAAATGATAATCAAAAGAAAGAAAAACAGCAGACAGAGAGGAAGCCATACACATGGCTGGGGGTCTAAGAAAAAGCATAGGGGAAAGGGAAACAAAGGCGGCTCTGGAAGGGCTGGAACCGGAAAAAGAGCAGATTCAAAGAAGCCATCTTACTGGAAATTAGAAAAGGAAAAAGGGTTTAAAAAGAAAGGTCTAAAAAAAAAAATCAAAGCGATTAATATCCAATATATTGAAGAAAATTTTGGCAAGTTGTTGAAAGATGATAAAATAAAAAAAAAAAAAAATGATTATATCTTAGATTTAGAAGATATTGGCTGCAATAAATTATTAA
>C687J35174_10003161_pt1 | contig 22811 bp, 22 predicted proteins | sample RifCSPhighO2_01_FD_35174 | JGI IMG/M metagenome (IMG submission 35174) | reverse complement strand
ACACTCTGCTCTCCTGAGCCCAAAAAGAAAAATCCGCTTCGAGGAGTTTTGGCAAGCATCCCCATTTCGAATAAAAAGTCGGCGCTTGCGTTAAGTTCCTGCTCATTCATATGTCTGTATTATAGGCAGATCTTCATCCCCTCACAAGCTCGCGTCGGCTGCTTCGGCGTTGTGCGTGAGCTTGGTGGCTTCGATGGAGCTTAGAGGTTTGAAGAGAAAAACATACAGAGACACCCTCCTAAATAAGGATGAAGAAAGGGGCCTATCGCAAGAATTTGAAATAAATATGCCCCACGATGATTGAACATCGTGGGGACTTTGGTTGGGTAATCTGTATGCTGGACTCACTGGTTCAAAGCGATTTTCAGAGACTCCAGTGCGAATTTGGAATCCACCTCACTATTCTTTTTCAAGCATCCTAGGAAATAAAGCAACTCCTCCTTGAGTGGCTCTTTTCTCTCGGGGACAATCCTTGTCACTTGTGTTTCTGCAGCCTCACATCCCTGGTATATCTCAATCTCTTGGCTTATATAATCACCCTCAAGATATGCCTTGTCTCCAGTAACGGTGAGTTTTCGGATCTTTACGGTCGTAGTCCAGTTTGCCTGGATGTACGAGGATACTCCGCTTGGGTATCGCATGAAAAACTCCACCGAATCATCGCCTCGCTTGGACAGAGGGGATCTCGGAATAGACCCGCAGATGATTTCTGCCCATATTTCCCACTCCAATAACCCCTACACGAAGATTGCTCTCTGGCAACATTGGTGGCCCTCCCTACGCTGTCGCCTACGAGTAAATTCTATGATAACCGAACCTCTTGGGCGATGTCTCCGCAAATGTTTTCTACGACGCTGAAATCTGCTTCAGCAGATGCCATAGGGATTCCCTTCCTGGCAAGATAACTTACCAGGTCAAACCCGCTGACGGCTGGAAGGTGCTCTTTGAGGGTAGATTTCACTCCAACATGTTCCGCAATCCTGAAAATGACGGTGTGCGGATTTTCAGTCAGATCTTCGTAGCACACGACCAGAACGCCGAGACTCTGGGAAGATACGATTGCGCTTGTAATCGTATTCCAAGCGATGCATTGGTTCTCGGTGCTTTCCTTCAATGCATCGAATGTGGTCTTCCAAGAAAGCATAGTGAGCCTCGGATCCCTGACAATTACAAGCACGCTACCGCCCATGGTTTCACGCATCCATCTTACGAAGGATGGCCATTCTGCGATAAATGTCCTGAAATAGTCCTTGTTGGAGAATGTCGGAAAGGACTTCTTGATGCCGATTGCCTCCATGCCCTCAAACGAACGACTAACCTTGCCCCACTTGATGCTTGATGGTGGGTGTGGGAGGACTCGAACCTCCGACCTCTTCATTATCAGTGAAGTGCTCTAACCAGCTGAGCTACACACCCATAGTGAACATTGAAGCAAAAAAACACAGGCTTGTAAATCATGTGGTTGCTCCTAGAACCATAGGGGGTATATTTAAACTAGCATATAAAGGAGGATGTATGGGCATGTACAACACAAGCGATATGGGCCCCAAAGATCCAAACCTAAAAAGTTTTTTGTTCTTTATCTTGCGATGGCCCATAGGAGGAGCCGCTCTAGCTCTCTTACTATTATATTTATTTGGTTAAAATCCCCTGTAGGCAAGCACTCTAAAATAAAACCCGCCCTCAATGCTGAAGGCGGGTTTTTATCGCAAGTTAAGAAATTCTTTCTATTGTCCCGGATCGACAGGAAAGTCTATCGATCAACCACTATTCTCCCGCTTGAGGCGGGAGACCGACCTACATGTCTTACCGTTCATCAATGCCGAAGCATTTATAAACAGTGAGATAGTAGACTCCTTAAAAGGAGAAATTCCACGAGCAGCTTCCGCTACCCGTGCCTTGTTACGACTTACTCCTTGTCACCAGGCTTAGCTTAGGCCCGCATACGCGGGATTTCAGCTACTCCCAGCTTCCCTGAGTTGACGGGCGGTGAGTACAAGACTTGAGAACGTATTCACCGCAGTATAGCTGACCTGCGATTACTAGCGATTCCAGCTTCATGAGGGCGAGTTGCAGCCCTCAATCCGAACTTGGGAGTGCTTTTAGGGATTAGCTCCACCTTACGGTATTGCGGCCCGTTGTACGCTCCATTGTAGCATGTGTGTGGCCCAGGGCATCAGAGGGCCATGCTGATTTGGCGTCATCCTCGCCTTCCTTCCCATAAATGGGACCGTCTCGCCTGACACGTATAACAGGCGACGAGGGTTGCGTCCGTTGCCCCACTGAAGGGAACGACTCACGCCACGAACTGACGACAACCATGCAGCACCTGTCTCGCCGTCCTTGTGAGAAAATCCAACTTTCATCGGATCGTCGTCGAGATTTCAAGCCCTGGTAAGGTTTTTCGTTTACCGTCGAATTGAACCACATGCTCCACCGCTTGTGCAAGTCCCCGTCTATTCCTTTGAGTTTTAATCTTGCGATCGTACTTCCCAGGCGGATGACTTAACGCGTTAGCTTCGCCACTGGAAGGGTCGATACTTCCAATAGCCAGTCATCATCGTTTAGGGCGTGGACTACAAGGGTATCTAATCCTTTTTGATCCCCACGCTTTCGTGTTTCAGCGTCAGATATGCGCCAGTGAGCTGCCTTCGCCTTTGGTGTTCCCCACGATATCAACGGATTTCACCCCTACACCGTGAGTTCCGCTCACCTCTCGCATCCTCTAGCTGTGCCGTTTCCTACCCAGCCTCCGGGTTGGGCCCGAAGATTTAAAGCAGGACTAACACAACCGCCTACACACCCTTTACGCCCAATAAATCCGGACAACGCTCGGGCCTCTCGTATTACCGCGGCTGCTGGCACGAGATTAGCAGGCCCTTATTCATAGAGTACTATCAATCCGGTATAACCCGGCTTTCTCCCCTATAAAAGCAGTTTACGCCCCGAAGAGCTTCTTCCTGCACGCGGCGTCGCTCCATCAGACTTTCGTCCATTGTGGAAGATTCTCGACTGCAGCCACCCGTAGGTGTATGGTCCGTGTCGCAGTACCATTGGTGGGGATCACGCTCTCACGCCCCCTAGCCGTCATAGCCTTGGTAGGCTTTTACCCTACCAACTAGCTGATAGCCCGCAGGCCTTTCCTGAAGCGGATTACTCCGTTTACCCTTTCGGGACCATCGGGTATTAGTCCACCTTTCGATGAATTATTCCCGTCTTCAGGGGAAGTACCCACGTGTTACTACCCCGTTCGCCACTATCCCGCAACCATATATTGCTATATGAAAGCGGGACCGTTCGACTTGCATGCCTTATCCACGCCGCCAGCGTTCGTCCTGAGCCAGGATCAAACTCTTATAAAAGACAACAACCCGAAGGTCATCGTCTATAATAGTTCGGGACAATAGAAAAAATTCCCGTTTCTAGCTCTTAACAACTTGCATAGTGTGCTTATTTTTCAACGTCCTATCCAAAGCTACAAACTCTATTCTACGCGCCCGTACCTCGCATGTCAACACCTCCCGCCCACGACTTCCACCAAACAAAAAATAGGCTCCAAATGCCTATTTTACAACGACTTTTAAGGCATACGGTGCTACTTCTCTTCAGCCAGTATTTCCCTTGCCCGTTCCACTATCTCATCCGGCGTGTGCTGGGCCTTTATCATGTACTCTGCGGCCCCCAAATGCATGCAATTTTGCTTCTCTTCGGCACTATCAAGGTTGGAGGCGATAATGACCGGAATTCCCTGCCAGCGGGAATTCGCTTTGATTTTTTTGAGTATCTCCTGTCCGCTCATGCCGGGTAAAAGAAGGTCTAAGATAATGAGATCGATTTTTTTGTCCTCAAGGATTTTAAACGCCGCCTCCGAGTCGATAGCACCCTCCACCGCATATCCACTCTTGAGGAGTTTTTGGCACAGGATGTCACGCAAAAACAAATCATCCTCCACTACGAGCACCGTCTTGCCATTTGTCTCCATATAAGGATAATACTACGTCTTTTTATCCGCTACAAGAAATGGCAACACCACCGTAAACACGCTCCCTTTCTTTTCTTCTGACTCTACCCGTATCGTACCGTGATGCGCCTCTGCAATATGCATGGCAATGTAGAGCCCGAGACCCGTCCCCTCCTGGGCCTGGGTATGCGCATTGTTGGCACGGAAAAACTTCTGGAATAAAAGTGCCTGCTGATGCTCGGGAATACCGATGCCATTATCCGCAACTACAATCTCACATTCTGTCTCCCCACGCGGCACTACCTTGAGGCGGATCTTGCCTCCCGAGGGTGTATAGCGCACTGCATTTTCAGCAATACTTTGAATGGCAAGAGCGATTTTTTCCCGATCGGCACGCACCAATGGCAATTTTTTACGGGTTCGCACAAACGCAATATCAAGATTCTTTTCTCTTCCTTTGGCGGCAATCTCCTCGGTAATACGCTCTACCACGTCTTCGATTTGCACCGGCTCAAACTTGTAAAACAGCTGTCCCGCCTCGATGCGCGCCACGTTCAAAAGATCTCCCACAAGCACTACCATGCGATCCACCGACTCAAGTGCTCGATCAGACGCCATGCGCTGGTCCGCATTGAGATCACCAAAATCATTATTGGAAAGCATACTTAATGTCCACTTGATAGCCGAGAGTGGCGTGCGTAGCTGGTGAGCGGCGATTGAGACAAATTGGCTTTTGGCCTCATCCATCTCCCGCAGTTTTTCGTTAGCTTTTTGCAATTCAAAGTCCCGCCGCACCAGACGTTTTGACGCTTCATCCAGCTCGAGGATTTGTCCCTCCTGCTCCTTGTTTATCTTTACAATTTCTTGAGTACGCAGTGCGACCTCCTCCTCCAGACGCTCATACGAATGCTTAAGCTGACGGCTCGCTTCATTGAGCGTATTACTTAAATCCTCTAACTCGTCGTTGGTATACACCGCCATAGGCGTAGAAAAATCCCCCGTACCCATACGCACCGAGCCTTCTTGAATCCGGCGGATTGGCTCGGTAACCGAACGCGCAAATAACGTCCCGATAATAGCAACTACCGCAACGAGCATCACAAAAACCCAGATACAATAAAATACAAGACGGGTAAGCTCGGTGTCATAATCCCCCACAAACATTACCGCCACCAAGGCGTGTAGGTCGTCAACGGGTAAGACGCCAATTACTTTGGTCACATCTCTGCGATCCACTGTAATGCGCTCCGCAATACCTATATCAAACGCGCCGGAGCCGACCAAACGGCTTAGCGTATCGGGTACATGAAAAGCGTCGACTAACGATGGACGCGTCAACAAAAATACTCCTCCGGAACCACCGAATAATGATTTCTCAAACTCCCGATCACCCAAGTCGCCCATCTGGAGAAGATTTGCCTTGGAAATAATCAGGCTTTGCCAAATCTGGCGCTTGAGCGCCTCCTCCAGGACTACTTGACTGCGTCCATAGGCGGTAGTACCAAAAAATCCTACACCCACAAGCGCAAGCACCCCCGATATCGCATATATTTTTTTAAATAAAGAAATCCGCCGATGCCGCACCAACGATTCAGCCTCGAGCAGTGCGCCGCTTTGCTTGAGCGCCGGTGAGACAATGCGCTCCAAAAAGAAAAATACCACGAACGACGAGAGTATGGCCGCCAATGTGCCATTCAAGACATTTTTGACTATCTCTGTCATCGGAAACTGGGCAAAATATAAAAGTTGGAGCGACCCAATCGCGTAGCCAAACACAACTACCAGCACATAAACGATACTGGCGCGTAATGGCGCAGAAGCAATCCGCGCATGCAAAAGCGCCGGATCACGCACTGCAGATTTATCAGCTGTGAATCTATCAATAAACCGCAGGGTGCACACCACGAGATAGGCGACCAGAGCCCCCACCAACACCACCTCCCAAATGTAGGCAAACTCCAGCCACCGAAGCTGGAGCGTATTGGTATGCAAAGACAAAAACGAATGGATTGTGGCAAACCCCCAGTAAAAAACAAACACCACTGCCATTACCAGCACCGCTGTCTGATGCCGTACGGTCTTCTCTCCATGGCGATACCAAAGCACTAAAAGTGGTAGCACAAGTATGTCGAGCACAATCAAAAATCCCCAAAAGAGGGGCTGTTCATAGGCGTAGAGCGTTTGGCGTATGATTGCCAAGAGCGTATAGGCGGTAATCCCCAGCCAAACCAAAAGAAAGACTCCCAGATTGATGCGAAAAAGATTTTTTTGCGTTAAAAGTTTCATTCCTTAATCCCCAATTACCAGCAAAGTCATCGTCTCATTATGAAAATACGCCGGCGTATTTTTTTTGCCCAAGAGCGGCCCTTGCTCACCGTAAGTATAAAACCCGAACATTGGCACATCCCGCCCAATAACATTTTGTACAATTTGATTTTCTTCGTTGCAACGGATGCCCAAAAGTTTGTTGCGCGCCATGCAGTTAAATACAAATATGAGCCGGGGCGTGGCGCCTTCCAGCGCTTCGAGCGCCGTATGAGCAGCTATCTTGGTAGCCTCCAAAGCCCGCTCACGATCCCCAACCATGAGACGAATCGTAGCACCCTCGGGTATAGTAGCCGCCATAATGATCTCCCCTTTTTGATTGGCGAATAATGGATCCCGAATCAAAAGCTCATCTGACCCTTCTACCGCAAGCCCCAAGGGATAGGTATAGGTCATACGTGCCAGCGGCTCACGTATCAACTCCATCGCCTCCCGTCCAAAATATTTTTGGTAGATCTCAAGTGCCGGGCGGTGATCCACCTCCTGGAGCAAGGTGCCTGCGGCGCGGGTAACCCGCATAGGAAGCCCTACCGGCTCCCAACCATGACGGATACCGAACCCATAGGAAAATTTGCCCGAGATGCCAACTCCCACAATAGAATCTGTGAGCACTTTGCCATTGAAATATTCAAATGTTTTTTTAAACTGGTAGTCGTCCCCTGAAGATCCGCCGATAATCGGGAAATTTGCACCGAGCACCGATTGAAATCCAGCTATAATCGCCGACCCATCCCCCGTGATGCCATCCGGTATAGAGATGAGGAGCTTGGGGTCAGATGCGCTCTTTTTTTTGATAGATTCTGCGAGTGCGGCACCTGCGCCAAAACTGTCTTTAGCAACTCCCTTACTGCACGCGAGGGTAAACTGCACGCTATCCGAAGTAATGACAAGCACTACTACTGCATCAAACACCGTGGCCAGAGAGGTAATCTCCCCTGCCGAAGATCCACCAATTACCAGGGTACCTACTGGGAGCATATTGGCGACTCCCGCGAGCACATCTTGCTGATTGTAAACGATAGAGGAACATACAAATGCGATATTGGGTTTTACTGCGGGAATACTCTCGAGTGCTTCACGCACCGCATCTTCTGCGGCAAGCCTATGGTTGGTCAAATTTTTCCCCAATCCAACTCCTGCGTGAATCATGTGTCCAGTATACCGTGAGTAGTAGGAAGCGGTAAATGGGAAAATATATATACCAAAAGTATATGTTGAAAAAAAAATCAAGATGTAAAAACTATCATATGAAAAATTTGCAAAAAAAAGACCACCCTATTGAGTAGCCAGCAAACAGAAGAGCCTATTATTCAGTGACCGTACCAAGAAATCCAATCAGCTGATTATTTATGTCCCAAGGTTTCCCTGAGTGCATAAAAATACTTACCGAAGGTCGTGGCGTGCCCGATGGCGTACCACTTACGTCTCCATCGATTGGTATACCTACGAATCTTGTTAGTATCTTCACTCCATCTTTATAATATACAAAGATGCCAGTGAGAGGATTGTAGGTTATTCGCTCGTGTATCCATACATTATCAGGAAATGATATAGAGGCACTGTCGCAGGGATTGCCATGCGGTATAGTATCGATGAATGAAGTTGCGCATCCGCTTCCATAGATCATGCCGAACGGAGGAACACCTGTGTAGGTAATTGACCATTTTACGTGGTCTATTGTAGCTTCAACTGAAGCATCACGCTCTATTTCCACCAGAGCACCCTCGGGAACACGCATCCATTGGGATACGGCAAATGCGCCCTTATACATTACGAGAGCACCATCAGAAAGATATGGTCCGCCTTTTAACCGCTCCCAATTATTGGGATTAAAACTGCCATCAAATTCTTCTGAAAATGGCTCTATCGCCGTGGAGGGAACTTCCCTATCAATCGGGATGTCCTGCGGGAACCCATCATCTGATTCTACGAGTTCTATACTCATGCCAAACGCTACATAAGAGGCATTTTTGTGATTCAGCCCAGCAATTGATACCGATATGTAACTCAAATCCCTATCCAATACAAATCGAAACAATTGAGATCTCCATACCGTATTTCCTGCCCAGCTTGTGAAAATATCTCTCGATACTACACTTGGGTTACGACTCCAATCATCAGTACCCGGATTTATGACCGGTAAAGTTCCTATAGACCACCCCAAAAATGCAACTTGTATTTCTGATGGAGCAGAGTCGAACATATCTAATTTTGCACCCGCAAGGCGCCCACGATTGGCAACTATGCTCAGTTTAAGCACCATGCTTTTTTTAAACGATCCCGCAACGATACTATGTACCAACTTCCCATTTGTGTCCTGATCCCTGGAATTTAAGACGCCGAAGAAATTTGCTCCTCCAGGCATTTCCAATTTGTCCACCTTACCTTTTGGTACAATGGTAGGATTAAAAACGGGCAAACCTTTTTTATAGTTTTTGTTTGGTCTCGTCGCCATCCACTCGTCATTCCATTGCTGCTGTGCCAAAGTATCTGACACTGTATTGCAAAAGAGCAAGAGTACAGCCCCTATCAACAATAAATTTCTTCGCATCTTTACTCCTTTCGGCTTGGGGGTTATTTCAAAAAACTCTTCTATCTCCGGTACATTTCTACCACATCCGCGCCGAAAAGTAAAGACATGTCATTGCAAACACTCACAGTAATGTAAGCGAGAAATTTGGATTTGAGATTTAAAAAAACTCTACAAAAAATATATTTGTCAATGGCAAATTCTTTATTCCTAAATGATTTTTAAACTTACTCCTTATACCTTAAAACTTATTCCAGAATTTACCGTTGCTTATTCCTCCAATCCACAATCTCTTTGTGGTTTCCGGAGAGAAGCACTTTGGGAACTTTATATTTTTTGCCTTTGTACTCGAGTATCTCCGGTCGCGTATAATGCGGATACTCAAGACCCGACTCCTCAGGAGCGATTTTTTCTTTTTTGAGCAAGAGATTCCAGTGCGACTCTTCCTGCAGTGATTCGAGCTTAATCACGCCCGGTACGAGCCGTGCTACCGCAGAGACTACAGTCATCGCCGCCACATCGCCATCAGTGAGCACATAGGGCCCGATGGAAATTTCTTCTGCTTTTAGAATTTTTTTGACGCGTTCGTCTATGCCCTCGTATCTGCCACTTATCATCACTATACGGTCATACTTCTTTGCCCAGCCATACGCCATTTTTTGGGTAAACTGCTTACCCTTAGCAGAAAGAATAATTATATGGACATCAGATGTCCGTAGATACTTCCTCTTATTCTTAAGCAGTGTATCTACTGCTTTTAATATTGGTTCTGCTTTTAGGACCATCCCCGCTCCCCCACCGTAGGGTTTGGCATCTACGGTCTTGTGCTTGTCATGCACGAAATCGCGCAGGTTGTGCGCCCGCACGATAATCTTTTTGTCTGCAATCGCGCGCTTCAAAATTGACTCCCCAAAGTAGGAATCAAATATCTGCGGGAATACGGTGATGATGTCGAAATGCATCATTGACACCAACTATATAATACGTGTATAATTTGGCAAATTCTTTGAAAGGAGTATCTTATGATTCGTCATACAAGAATACGTGACCTTGTCCATGGAACCGTGTATCTTACTGAACTCGAAACAAAAATCGTGGATCACCCATTGTTTCAACGCTTAAAACATATACGACAAAACGACATAGCTTACGCCGTATATCCGTCCATAAACACATCCCGCTTTGAGCATGTGCTCGGCGCATGCCATGTGGCAGGAATGATGGCAGAAAACATGAAAGAAAGCCCAAAGTGGCAAAAGTACGCACGAGAGCTAAAAAAGCTTACAGGTGTCAGTAAAGAAGAGTTTGTAGAGCTTGTGCGACTCTACGCACTCACCCATGATATAGGACATTTTCCGTTTAGCCACCTATTTGAAGAAGCTGTAAGAAATCTCGACGTGTATGCGCGTGCCGATAGTAACCAAATTGTGACCGCGTGGTTTGGTCCCTCAAGGTTTACAAAACTGCATGAAGCGTTCAGTGCACTCATGATCCAACGCATTGCACAAGACGTGGCTATGCCGGAACACATCCATAAAGCGCTTCTGCGAATTATGACCACAAAAGTTTTGGAAGAAAGCGACATCCTGTATGTGGTAAAGTCTATTGTTGATTCACAGATTGATGCTGATCGCATAGACTTTGTTGCGCGAGACGCAAAACTAACTGGCGGAGAATACGGCAACCATGACATAAACCGCTTATGCACTTCTGTCTTCATAGACAAAGACCACCGTGGATGGCATGTTGCCTATTCAGAAAAAGCAATACCTTCCATGGAAGCATTGCTTCTGGACAGATATCGGGCATACGCATGGATATTCTTCCACCAAAAAGTCGCTACAATGAAGATGTTTATGCAATTTCTCATCGGGGTTCTCTTTGAGCGCGGCATAATCACACCTTCCACATTTACCAACGTAACCACAGATAATCTTTTACTCTTGGATGATATATGGCTGTGGGGGTTAATACGCTCGCTAGACGCTCAAGGTGACACCACGATAGAAATAGCAAAACGGGCGATACTTTTCCGTGAGAAGGCAAACTTCACTAACCTTTGGAAAAATAGACCGCAGTTTCATGAACGGAATGCACGAATCAAGAAAGCGCAGGGAGCAAGGGGGGAAGATAAATATGAGTATGTGCGCCACATCGAGGAAAAGATAGGCATACGGATATTTACATTTGAAACAGGAATAGAGGCAATAAAGGACAAGCCGAAGATTCCACTTTACTCTGAAACAGGTAAAGGCGGGATAACAGGACAAACACTTGAAGACGTGTCTTGTCTTGTTGCATCTCTCAACAAGATAGCTAGTGAGGAACCAGAATATTATCGTATTTTGGTCGCACCGGATATCGGCAAAGAAGCGAATAAGAAACGAGAGGAATATTTTCGGGGTATGGAAGACTGGTATGCTAGAATACAGTAAGAAAAAGAAGGAGGTTAGAAATGGCAGAAGAAAAAAATCTTGAACCCTGTTTAGTCACTGAATACCTTGCCGAACCAAGCATGCTCGCCGGAGTAAAACTACGGCGTAAATACCCCGATATAGAAAACATGCTGGCGTATGGTGGTGAAGTAAAAAAACTTCCTGGTAGAGGTATAGGTGTCTATTATCCGGGTCACGCAAATCGGTGGAGAAACATCGACTCTCATGAGCGATATGCTTACCCAGATGAAATCGTTTTTGATGATGGATCTGCGCAAGCCAGAATACGCCGCATACGCAAGCAGTTTGATTTAACCCCGGAGGACGTCAAACTCTACAAACGACTGGGTTTAAGGGAAGAAACTATATGCTCTGACTGCCCAGTTTAATACTTTGACCCCTTTCAAGTTCTTTCCCCATAAGACGCATTTCTGTGATGCGTCTTTTTTTTATGCACTCTTACTTGGAAACCAAAAAAACCGCCGGCCTTTCGGCAGACGGTTTTTGTGATTCAAAACTGAATCAAATTACAATTTTAGGTCATCTACCACCTCGTCGACATTCTTCATTCTCGGCTCGGCCGAGCGCATACCACCCTCCGGCTCCTCAATCTTGAGGTTGACGCGGGCATTGTTTTTCATGCCTACGACGCGAAGCAGGGTGCGGATGGCTTTGGCGGTATTGCCGTTGCGACCGATAATCTGGCCCATATTGGCGGGATCCACGTGGAGCGTAAGAAGCACCCCCATCTCATCCACCTTACGGTCAACACGCACTGCCGAAGGATTGTCTACGAGCGACTTTACTACGTACTCGAGAAATTCCTGATCTGCGTTCATGTATGATCTTCAGTATTAATCTTTTCGTAACGTACTCTCGACCTTCCTCTGATCGGCGTCTATTCACTAAAAAGAATACGCCTCAGATACAAAGATTATATAATAATTACTCAAAAAAACAATCCCCTGCATACTTGGGGATAACACAAAATATAGGAGAAAAACTATACCGCCGGCGCTGGTTCAGCTACAGAGGTCTCTGTGGGGGCAGTCGTGGGCTCTTCTACTACAACAGCCTTGGGCTTGGTAACCGGTGAGGCACCACGCTTGGGACCCGGGATAATCTTTTGTACTACCAAAAGGTTGTATACCGTGTCAGACAATTTTGCCCCTTGAGACATCCAATATTTGATGCGGTCTTCCTTGAGCTCGGGCTTACCTTGGCGCGCATTGTAGTATCCGACAATCTCCAAAAAGCCACCACTTCGCGGAGCTCGGCGTGTGTCAGTCAAAACTACCCGAAAGCTCGGGTCATTGGTTCGTCCTACGCGCTGGAGACGGATAATTAACATGCGGGTAATACTACAGGCTTTTGGCTACAAAATCAACCCCCCTACCGGGAAGCCACCTCTCTAGCCTCCTCAAACTTAATAGAGAGAAGCTTTGAGACCCCATCAGCCCCCATAGTGACCCCATAAAGAACCCCCGCCTCTTTCATGGTCTGGCGATTATGGGTAATCACCACCAGCTGGGCTTTTTTGCTCAAATCTTTGAGCATCGCCCCATAGCGTTGGGAGTTGGCCTCATCCAGCGCGGCATCCGTCTCGTCAAGCACCAAAAACGGCGGTGGATTAACGGCGGACATAGCGAACAAAAGCGCAATCGAGGTGAGCGCCCGCTCGCCCCCCGAGAGCATGTCAAGGTTCTTGACCCGTTTACGCGGGAGATCCACCGCAATATCCACGCCCGACTCCACATCCTCCAGCTCCTCATCTTCATCGGACACCTCGGCGTCTTTTGCTTTGCGCTTTTGAGCCTCAACCATCTTGAGCCGCGCCTCCCCGCCCCCAAACATTGTGGTAAATAGTTTGGAGAATTCATCATTGATGCGCTCCACTCCTTGCACAAACTCGCGCTCCAAATTTTGCTGAAGCTCCCCCATGAGTGCATGCAAACTCACCGCCGTACCCTCAAGGTCTTTGAGCTCACCCGCCAAAAACGCCTCACGTTCGGCGATTTCGTTGTATTCTTTGAGCACCGACTCATCGATACCGCCGATCTCTTCAAGTTTGATCTTTAAGCGGTCGATTTTGCGACGGAGTTCTTCCCGCTCACCTACCTCAAACGGATGCGCCGTATCCGGTACCGTCGTGTCTCCCAAAAATCGCACCGCATCCGTCTCCTGTGCACTAAGTTCAGCGGCACGGATCTTGATGCGCTCGGCATCCACGGCAAGCGCACGTATGGCGTCTTTGATACGGTTTTGCGCCTCTTCGGCACTCCGCAATCGCTCACCGGAAACGCGATAGGTCCCTTGTGCCTCGCCATATGCCGCCTCCAACTCGGCGCGTTTTTGAGCCAAAGTTTTGCGCTCGGCCTCCAGCCCCTGAATGAGCGTTTTTATCTTTTGTTGTTCAGCCTCAAGCTCACCCATATTTTCATTAACCTCCTCATGAGCGTCAGCAGGCTCGGATATCTTATGTAAATACTTTTGGGTATGTTGTTTGAGATCCAAGATTTGTGTACGAAATGCCTCAAATGAGCTTGAGTGGAGCGCCGTTTCTATGTAGGTCAAAATCTCTCCAAGGGCGTGCGCAACATCTGAAAGCGGTACCGTCGCATGCAAAGGTGCCGTGCCGTGCCGCTTGGAGGCGAAAAATGCAAGTTGCCCCTCAATACGCCCCAGCTCCCGCTCAAATGAGCGATGCTTGGCGTCTAGCTGGGTGAGCGCCACCTCCACCGCACGCATCTCAAGCATCGTCGCATTATCCGGGAGAAATGCTGTCGAGAGATTTTTGCGAAGCTCCGCAATCTCTCCTGCCATACGCGCCTCTTCTTCCCGCAATGGGTCTTCTGCCGTATGCAGACGCTCCTGGTCGCGTCTTACGGTCTCGCGCTCTTTGGCAAGATACGTCACGAGATTATTTTTTAACTCCTCGCGAAATTTACTGGAGGCCTCTACCTTGTCCGCCTGGACTTTGAGAAACCGCATATGCGGCTGAATCTCACGGCGCACCACCTCCACCTCACGCATGTTGACTTCAGTTGCCTCGAGTTTACGCTCGGCCTCCATGCGCTTAATTTCATAAATCTTGAGCCCCAGAGCATCCTCAAGCATGCGCTTGCGCTCCCGAGGACTAGAGTAGAGTATCCGGTCGGCCTCGCCTTGACTGATGATATGATGCCCCGAGCCGCCAATGCCGACTTTAGAAAGTATCTCAATAATGTCTTTCAGGCGCACCAATGACCCGTTGACCTTGTACTCGTTAGCCCCATCACGATACACCTCACGCGAGATTGCCACCTCCTCAAAATCCACCGGCAGTACTCGATCAGTATTATCAAGCGTGATGCGCACCATGGCTTTGCCGAGTTGAGAGGCCCCCCCCGATCCATGAAATATTAAATCCTCCCCGCGTTTGCCACGCAGAGATTTCATAGATTGCTCGCCCAAGACCCAACGCATCGCCTCGGAAACATTGGATTTGCCCGAGCCATTAGGGCCAACAATAGCCACCACCGGAGTTGGGAACTCCAATGTCACATGACGCGCAAACGACTTAAAACCGGCAATTTCTATTTTTTTGAGCCGCACAAAAGTAAGATTTAGGAAGCAAGAATTATGCTTTAAGAATAACTCATTTCAACATATGTGTAAAAATATCCTTATTTTACAAAGGGTTCTATACTTGACAAACATAGTATTCATATGGTACAATGTTGGCAGAAAATTTGAAGGAGGAGAAAGATGCCTAGCAAAGAAACGGAATTAGTAATAGAGGTATCCCAGCTGGCCAGGGACATCGGCTCTCTAGTAATCGAGATGAATAATGACATTGACACCATTGCTCATGGGCAATGGATCAGTGCCAAGGGCTCCTATGCTGGTCTGCCACGGAGACTCCGAGTGCTCGCAAGACGAGCAGATGATCTCCTAATAAAATTGACTACACTGACTACTTGAGCACCGACCCCGGATCGCGTAAGCGATACCGGGGCAAATCTTTTTTGGGGAGGAGTTTTTGTTTTAAATTTTAGGTTGTGGCTTTGCGTTTTTCATTTTGCATCTTGAGTTTATCGATCATGGGGATTTGAGCCTTGGGATTTTTTAACATGTACTGCTCATCACTGAAAATCTGCCACCAGCCTCACTCCCACCCCTTGGAATCGAGCCCATTTTCTGCCGCCGACTGCTGGGCAATTTGTTTGGAAGATCCCTCGCCCTCCGCTATCAGCTCCTCACCCAGATAGACACCAACAATAAAATGCTTGTCGTGATCCGGTCCCCATTCGCGGGTAACCTTGTAGGTTGGAGTAACGCCCTCAATCTCCTGCGCTTTTTCCTGAAAAAAACTTTTGGCATCGCGGTAGAGCTTTTTATCAAGTACATCCTGCATGCGCGAGAGGATGACGCGTTCAATAAAGCCTGACGCTACGTCATAGCCTTGATCCAGATAAATCGCCCCGGTAATAGCCTCAAAGGCATTGGCCAAAATATACATCCGGGCCTTACCTATATCTTTAGCCTCACCCTTGGAGAGTAACAAAAAATCATTGACGCCGAGCTCACTAGAAACAGCGGAAAGCATCTGGGAGTTAACAAGGGCGGCGCGATAACTCGTGAGATCCCCTTCGGGATTTTCAAAATTGAGATACAAATATCGGGTAACCACGAGCTCCAATACCGCATCCCCCAAAAACTCGAGGCGCTCATTGTGCGGCAGACGCCAATCAGGATTTTCATTTACATAAGAGCGATGTGTGAGTGCCGTATGCAGTAAGTCTTTGTTAAGAAAAACTACGCCAAGGGCGCTCTCAAGAGATGATATTTCTTTCATGAGAAGATCAACGAATAGCGAATTCATTACGAATAAACGAATGAGGACCCCGATTCGTAAATTCGAAATAGATTCGTTATTGGCTGATAGCTAGTTATTTAATAATTTCTAACGCCTTCTTAAAAAATCCGCGTACGTCATCATACATAGTAAGCCCATCAAGCTCTTCGGCTGAAAACCACCGTACATCATCCAACCCCCCCGAGATCTTGAGTTTGAGCTCTGCATCCGGCGTGGATGCTAAAAAATACGTAACACGCCGCCGCACCTTGCCTCGCTCGGGATCCTGGGCGATATATTCATTCTCCCCTAATTTTTGCTCAGCAGTGACCGTACCCACCCCAATCTCTTCTTTGATTTTGCGCACCACCGCGGCCGTTATCTCCTCATCCGGCTCGGGACTACCTTTGGCAAGCGTCCAATAGCCAAACACATCATGCACCAAGGCAAAATAGGTATCGTCGCTGTCTTTGCGATATACCACCGCGCCAACCTTTTGCTCAATCGGCAACTGGGCAAGCTCCTCGGGGGAGAGATCTTTGCGCGGACCGTCGTCCTTGCCCGGCTCGCCAATCTCCCGATATACCGTGCCCAAAACACCATTGATGAATTTGCCTGAATTTTCTCCGCCGAATGTTTTAGCAAGCTCGATCGCCTCGTTAATAGCAACCTTGGGCGGCACCTCTTTGTAGTTGCCATAGAGAAGCTCGTAGAGACCGATACGCAAAATATTTCTATCCACCGCAGCGACCTGCTCGAGCGGCCACTCGGGAGCGGCTTTTTCTATAACAGTATCTATCTTGTCTCGATTTTCCAAAACCCCTTCCACGAGTGCGCCAACAAACGCCTTGTCTTCGAGACCCGGGCCAAACTCTTGGATATTGCGCGTAATAATAGTGCCCAAATCAGACGGAGCAAGCTCCAGCAGAGAGACCCCTTTGGCTTTTACATGCGCGTTAAAATCCCACTCATAGAGGGATTGCATTGCGATGGATCGAGCAAGATGCCGAGAAGCCATAGCTCTATAATACTCTATTTAGGTCTTGGTAAAAGATCTTAGGAGACTGCGGGCTCGATAGCTTCTTGGGCTTTGAGCTCTTTTTCTTTCTGTTTCTTTTCTTTTTTGGTCAGTTTGGCAAGGACATCAACAATCTCTTTGCCTTGGTAAGTCCCACAATTGGCACACATGCGATGCGGCAAAACCGCCTCATGGCACTTGGCGCACGAAGAAAGTTTGACCGGCTTTAACGCGTGATGCGACCGGCGATTGTGCGTATGGGATTTAGTATGACGCATCCGTACTGACATGAGAACAATATACAATAGTATGAGAGGATATGCAAGAACCAGACATACGGGACACCGAAATACAAAAATCCCAAGGCTCAAATCCCAATGACCAATAAACTTAAAATGCAAAATGAAAAACGCAAAACTACAACCTAAAATTCAAAACAAAAACTGCTCTAAAAAAGATTACCCCGGTATCGTTTACATGATGCGGGGTTTTGGGTTTTCCCTATGAGCTATCCTGCCGCAAAACGTTGCCCGATGATATGGCGAGAGCCCGCATAATCGTATCGCCTGCTGGTGTACGGCCGTCCCATATCCTTTGTGTCGATCGAAACCATACGCAGGCAGACGCCTATGGAGTCGCCTCATATAGGCATCGCGATAGACTTTAGCGACAATGGATGCCGCGGCAATCAATGGTACGCGCTCATCCCCTTTTATAATAGTTTTTTGACCTTCATAGGCTTTTGGGGCGCGCAATCCCCCATCGAGGAGGACAACACAAGTGTCAGGTTCCAATTGATAGGTTGTGGCTAACTTTTTCAGACAGCGCTCTACCGCAATATGCGCCGCAGGGGAGATACCGCGAGCATCAATCATTTTTGGATGCACGGAGGTTATCGCATAGGCAAAGTTTCTTCGGATAAGCCTATCCCATACTTTCCTACGTGCCGGGCTTAATTTTTTTGAGTCACGGATACCCTCAAGACTTGGGGATTGATCAAAAATTGAGACTTGAGACTCGGGCATTTTTGCCGCTACTGCCGCCAAAGTAATAGGTCCTGCGAGTGGCCCTCGCCCTACCTCATCTATGCCTATGTACCAAATATACCGCATGCGCCTAGTATGGCATGGCGTGCCAGACCAAGATATGTACCCCCAAGACTATCACTGTGGACAATATGATTGCGTTCTATATTGACCGGATCACTGGGGCATGGTATCCTACCAAAATACTAATACTCCGTCCCAAAGTCTTTCCAACTTCCGCATGAATATCCAACAAATCCTCACGTATAGCCATATCGTCGTCTCGGTACTCCTTGCGGCGGCGGTCCTTCTACAGCAAAAAGGTGCTGGTCTTTCTGCCGCGTTTGGCGGTAACTCGGGAGGTTTTTATCGCACTAAACGGGGATTTGAAAAAGCACTATTTATAGGCACCATCGTCCTCGGAGCTTTGTTTATCATCATAGGCGGCGCCTCTATCTATTTCCACCGCTAACCGCTAGAAACTGGCTTGTCTGCAAAGCGCTACGGCGATAAGCAGGCTAGACAATCTGTATCGGAGTAGCTCACGATACCACACTCGATTTTAAGAACGGCTATTCTCTTCAAGAGTAGCATAGCAATTATTACGGTGAATTTTTTTGAATCACTCCATACGATCACGAAAGAGCAGATCTCTGCCCTGCCACGACTACTCACACGCCGGGAAAAAACGCTTGCCCTTATTTGTGCATTGGTATTTATAGGCTCGCTAGCATCGATTTTGCTCACCCTTGGAGCACGCTACTCCACCGCACGTCCGGCATTCGGCGGAACGCTGCGTGAAGGAGTCATCGGCATCCCCCGTTTTATCAATCCGCTACTGGCCGTCTCCGATGTGGATCGCGATCTTACCAGTGTCGTCTACCGGGGGCTTATGAAATTTGACGGGACAGGTAATATCGTACCGGCACTTGCCGAACACTATGAAATTTCTGAGGATGGTACGGAATACACCTTTACTCTTCGAGATGGCATCCGCTGGAGCGACGGCAAACCAATCAGCACAAATGATATCCTATTTACCATCAATCTTGCCAAAAATCCGCTATACCGCAGCCAGATACGCGCCAACTGGGAGGGAGTGGGCGTTGAAAAAACTGATGAGCGCACTATCCGATTTAAACTGCAAAAGCCGTACGCCCCGTTTCTTGAAAATACCATACTTGGCATCCTTCCCGAGCATATCTGGAAAGATATAAGCCCGCAGGAGTTTGCCTTGAGCGAATACAACCTCAAGCCGGTGGGTGCCGGGCCCTACAAAGCAGTGTCCTTCCAAAAAAATGCGACCGGGCGCATCATCTCCTACGCCTTTGAACAAAACCCCTACCTCTTACCACAAAAGGCCTACATCAAAAATCTCGAGTTTTATTTTTATCCGTCGGAGTCAGAGCTCGTGGATGCGTTTCATGCGGAAGAGTTTGATTCGGTAAGCTCCCTGCCGGCACATGGTATCCCTGAGACGGAGCAAAAAAGTGATGTACGCATTATCCGGCTCAACCTCCCCCGCGTATTCGGTGTATTTTTCAACCAAAATGCCTCCAAGGCTCTGGCAGACGCGGCGGTACGCGAGGCGCTCGAGCTCGCCGCCAACAAAAAACTCCTCGTGGAGCAAGTGCTTGAAAACCAGGGCGTGGTCGTATATGCTCCTATCCCACCGGGGACTTTTGGCTCGATAGACCCGGTAGCCTATGAAGACCGTGCCTACGAACTGGAACGCGCCAAAACTGTCCTCAAAAATGCCGGCTGGGCAGACCATGATAGCGATGGCATTTTGGAAAAAACCGATGCCAAGAAAGAGACGATCCTTCTAACGTTTACACTTTCTACCTCCAACTCACCGAGTCTGGTAGAAACTGCAAAACTCCTCCAAACTATGTGGCGCGAGGCAGGTATCGGCGTAGAGGTAAAAGTATTTGAGCTGGGAGACTTCGAGCAAAACGTCCTGCGTACTCGCAAGTATGATGCCTTACTCTTCGGAGAGGTCGTTGGCTATGATCCGGATCCATTTGCCTTTTGGCACTCCTCCCAACGCAACGACCCCGGTCTCAACATCGCCTTCTACACCAATCCGAAAGTTGATACCCTGCTTGAAAAAGCGCGTAGCACCATAAACCCAGATGAGCGCAGAACAAAATACGAAGAGTTTCAGCAAGAAATTAAAAAAGATAATCCTGCCGTATTTCTCTACAGCCCACTGTACCTCTACGCAATCCCGACTACGCTTCATGGCGCGGATTTCACTCACATCACCATCCCCAGCGATCGCTTCAGCACCATAGACTCCTGGTATATCAAAACAAAAAAGATTCCCAATATATTTTCGCGTTAGGAATGTACACGGGGGGCACGGAGCCGGAAGCTGGCAAAAAGATCAATCGTATAGTGCTGGGATGGCGGAATTGGTATACGCGCTAGCTTCAGGAGCTAGTTCTCGCAAGAGATTGGGAGTTCAAATCTCCCTCCCAGCACCATACGATTGAATATATACGGAGCACGGAGTAACCCTTGAGGGCTCGGATAAAAGAAGCACCATTTCTTTTATCTTCCTTGCCCACCAAATACAGAAAATTGAGCTCGCGTTTGCAAAAATAAACGCCTCCTCATAGACCTTATTATTAGCACTAATTATTAACCTACATAACATGACACCCATACAGAAAAGACCGTTGCAAAGAGAGAGGACCGCTCGACCTGAAAGGGCACAAAATCGCACCCACGAGCAAAACACATCCGCGGAGCCACACGAGACCACACACGCTGTCCCGGAAGCTGCCAAGAAACTGCGCATCATCCCCGTCGGAGGATGCGAAGAGGTCGGCCGCAATATGACCGCACTCGAGTACGGTAATGACACTATCCTCATCGATATGGGACTGCAGTTCCCCGAGGAAAACATGCCCGGGATCGACTACATTATCCCCAACATGAGTTATTTCATTCCAAAGAAAAAAAATATTCGGGGCGTGGTTATCACCCACTCGCACTACGACCACATCGGTGGCATCCCGCATATTATGCCCGAGATCGGGAGCGCGATACCCATGTATGCCACCGACATCTCTGTCGCTATTATCCAAAAACGGCAGGAGGATTACCGAGACACCTCACCAAAGCTCAATATCCACACCATCAATACTGACAGTAAACTCAAGCTTGGTGTATTTGAAATTGAGTTTTTTGGCGTATCACACAATATCCCCGGATCCATGGGCGTCGTCATACATACACCGGTCGGCATCGTAGTACACACGGGGGATTTCAAGATTGATCTGAAATCCGATATCGCCGGCAAGACCGAGGTAGATAAGATCAAAGCCTTGGGGAAAAAAAATGTCCTGGTACTCATGTCGGATAGTACCAATGCACGCGAACCCGGACATCAGTTTAGCGAAAAAGAGATTAAACTCGAGATCGACAAAATTTTTGAAAATATTCGGGGGCGGCTCATTATAGGGACATTTGCCTCGCTTCTGGGACGTCTCCAGCAGATTGTCCAGCTCGCCGAAAAACACAATAAAAAAGTAGTTATCGAGGGACGATCCATGCGCTCCAACATCGAGATAGCCCGCGAGCTCGGCTACATGAAGTTCAAAGCAGATACAATTATCCCCGTGCAAGAGATCAAAGACCATCCGCCGCACAAAGTAGTCATCCTGGCTACCGGTGCACAGGGAGAGTCCGGCGCGGTACTGATGCGCATCGTCAACAAAGAGCATAAATTTTTGCGGATACAACCCGGAGACACCGTAGTATTTTCCTCCTCGGTCATTCCCGGTAATGAGCGCAGTGTCCAAAGTCTCACCGACAAACTCTATCGAGATGGTGCGGACGTCATCAACTACAAAATGCTCGATATTCACGCAGGGGGGCATGCCAAACAGGAGGATCTCAAGCTCATGATTAATCTCGTAAAACCCAAGTATCTTGTTCCCATCGAGGGCAACCACTCTTTCCTGAAGATCCACAAAAAAATCGCCATAGAGGCCGGTATGCGCGAAGATCGGATCTTTGTCCCGGACAATGGTCAAATCCTTGAGGCGACCCCCGAGGGCGAGGTCAAGCTCACCGAGGAGCGGATCCCGGCAAGCTACATCATGGTAGACGGTCTTGGCGTAGGTGATGTGCAAGAGGTCGTGCTTCGTGATCGCCAGATGCTTGCAGGAGACGGCATGTTTGTCATCATTGCTGTCGTCGACTCCACCAACGGCAAAGTACGCGGATCCCCTGATATTATCTCGCGCGGATTTGTCTATCTCAAAGAGTCCAAAGATCTCCTGCATGATACCCGATCGCACACACGACGCATCATCGAGGAGACCACCTCAAAGATGCATCCCGTGAACCTCGCTTACGTCAAAGACAAGATTCGTGATCAGATCGGGCAGTTTCTGTTTACCAAGACTCAACGCCGTCCCATGGTATTGCCGGTGATTATCGAGGTCTAGTGACGTTCAGGCATTTCTAGGATAGAGTATCCCTATGGAACAACATGTATCCAAACAAATCATGGTAAGTGGTCTCAAGCCCTCGGGCGAGATACATCTCGGCAATTATCTTGGTGCGGTCAAACAATGGGTTGAACTCCAAGACATGCATCCCTCGTATTTTTTTGTAGCAGATTTGCATGCCATTACCGAGCCACAAAAACCCAAAGACCTTCAC
>C687J35174_10003160_pt1 | contig 22814 bp, 23 predicted proteins | sample RifCSPhighO2_01_FD_35174 | JGI IMG/M metagenome (IMG submission 35174) | reverse complement strand
CTTTGTCTCATGCATCTTCTCATCAGGATTGCTGATGTCCTTCCATGATCCTTTGCCCCACTGGCTTATTACAGTATCAACAACCTTTGATACCTTTGCTATAGAATCTGCATCAGGCCCAAAATTCCAGGCTTCTGCATATTCTTTTCTGCCCTCAAGGAGCATCTTTCCTAAGAGAAGATACCCATAAAGAGGGTCCAGGATGTATTGCCAGGGCCTTACTGAAGAGGGGTTTCTCACAAGTATGGGCTTATCATTATTCAGGGACGTTATGCAGTCAGGAACAAGCCTGTCCTTCCCAAAGTCTCCTCCCCCAATGACATTCCCTGCCCTGGCAGAAGCGACAAGTTTGCCTGTTTGCATAAGAAAAGAAATTCTGTAAGAATCTATTGCAATCTCAGAGCAGGCTTTGGAAGCGCTGTAAGGGTCATAACCCCAAATTTCGTCACACTCCTTATATCCGCAATTCTGCTCCTTGTTCTTATAGCATTTGTCTGTTGTGATGATTACTCCTGCTTTCACAGACTCTGTATGCCTTATGCACTCAAGGATGTTTACAGTGCCAATAAGATTTGTCGCAAATGTGTCCACTGGCTGCCTGTAAGATTCTCTGACCAGTGACTGGGCTGCCAGGTGAAAGACAATTTCTGGATTGTATTTATCAAAGACATTCTTCAAATATTTAAGGTCCCTGATATCACCATATTCATTGATGATATTGCTCTTTAGGCCAGAATTCCTGAAAACAAAGTCATTCTCGCAATTATCAAGAGAAAATCCAATTACCCTGGCTCCAAGATTGCGAAGCCACATCGCAAGCCATGCTCCTTTGAAACCGGTGTGGCCAGTGATTAATACAGTCCTACCCTTGTATACATCATTGAATGCGGACTTAATGGTATTCACCACACCTTCCATTTATGGTCTTTTTCCCAAAGATCATTGAGCTCCTTCAGGTGCTTTGGAGTATCCATTGCATACCAAAAATCATTTAGCTCATAAGCCGCAAGTTCATTGTCTTTGGTGAGCTTCTTCATCGGTTCTTCCTCAAAGATGCATGATTCATCCCTGCTTAAGTAGCCAAATATCTTTTTATTGCACACAAAGAATCCTCCATTCATCCTTCCATTAACATGCGGCTTTTCTTTGAAAGATGTAATCATTCCTTTGTTTATCTCAACAATGCCATATTGTGATCTGAATGGGGTTGCTGTTAGTGTAAGTATCTTTCCCTTTTTCTTATGATAATTATAAAGATCTTCTAAGTTTATGCTCGCAAGGCCATCTCCATAAGTTAGGAAGAAGTCTTCATCATCCTTGAGCAGATGCTGAACCCTTGCAATCCTTCCCCCAGTCATTGTGTTCTGGCCAGTATCTACAAAATGTATCTTCCAGTCGTCAAGTGCATTATTATTGTGATGCATTATCTTTGACTCCTTTGACCTTAGATTAAGCGTGAAATCGTTTGCAAGCTGTTCAAAATTGAGAAAGTATTCTTTTATCATCTCTCCCTTATAACCCAGGCATAGAATGAACTCTTTTACTCCGTAATGGGAATATATCTTCATGATATGCCACAGAATAGGCATATTGCCTATCTTGACAAGAGGCTTTGGCTTGAATTCTGTCTCCTCCTTCAGCCTTGTGCCTGTACCCCCGCACAGGATCACTGCTTTCATGTTCTTCACAAAACAACCCCCAATAAAGCTTTATAAAGCCTTTAAATACAAGTGATATAAATATTTTTAGTTTAATCTGGCTTGAAAAGCGCCAAAAATGCGTTTAATTGGATTTAGGCATTATCACAGCAATTCCATAATCCCTGATTTTATATGCTTTAGCGCCATCATCCTGCAGATCTTCCATATATGGCAGAATATAGTTCTTATAACGAAGCCCATAATTGGTGCCAATGCCTGTGCCTGTGCTGAGTTCATTTGAAACCAGCACGCAGTCAATTCTCTCTGGAATTAATCCTGAATNCTGTGAAGATAATTGTGAACTATGATTTCCAATATTGCCGAAAGGAGGGATCTCGTATACATCATATATCCTACTCAGAGGGATGTCCATGAAGGCTCCAATGAACATATGCTCCAGAGATATTATCCCATTGCAGTCTATTATGAGAGACTCCAGAGCATCGTGGGATGATTTCATTGAGAAGGGTCTTCTCTCAAGAACGTGTAGATCGTTAGTGCTTATGTCATGCACAACATCAATGGCAACCAGCCCCCACATCGCAATGCCATTTGAAAGAAGTATTAATGCAACAGGCAACGCCAATCTTCTCAACAAAGATGTTATTTTCTTTGTATTGTTTCCAAGAATATTGATCCTTGGCCACTGTTTTAAATGAGCAGAGATAAGATCAAGATATTTTTGCATAGTCTTGCCAAGCCATATTGCTGCCAGTACAAGCACAGGAATCACGGGCACCATGTACCTTCCTTTTGGGGAGAAGACAGCAATCAGGCCTATCTGAAGCACAATAGACATCACAAACAATACCATTGACGCATTTTTTGATGCCCTGAGCGCACCAAAGATTATCAATAAGCTTGCAATAAGCGAGACAATAAAAGTGGGGACAAAAAGATAAGAGAATCCCAATGAGTATGGCACTACAAGAAGGGTAAGCCATGCAAAAAGAATGACTGACTCCATGATGTTCCTGAAAAGCTGCCTGAATATAAAACCAGGATTGGCCAATACTATCTCAGTTATAGTCTCAGCTCCATCAAAAGCCTCCTTATTTGATATGTATGCGTCCATCCCGCCGTATGATTCATATGATCCATATGCTTCTTCTATGTAGGCCCTGTTGTAATGGCCAATGAATCCTGTTTCAGCCAGGGATTTGCCGTCAGTGGGCTGCCATGCTGAGCTGAATCCCCATACGTTGTTGAATCTATGGTCTGACTGGACAGACATAAAAAGAATAGACAAGGCTATAAGGAGAATAAAGGGAAGGTAATTTATGTTTGGTCTGAATGATTGCATTATTTCTTTGATGTCTTTCTTCTTCAGTATCAAATACAGATCCCACAGTATGAAAACTCCCAAGACTACAATATATGACCCCCTCAAGAAGTATGCCAGCACAAAGAAAGTATATGATGCTGCCTTCAGATAATTTTTATGTTTTTTTGAAGTGCTTGTCCTGATATAGACAGCAATGCAGCTGAACGCAAGCCCAATTGCCTGAACAGAAGGCTCTGCTACTTTCAGGAAAGGCAGCCATAGCAATGATGCAAAGGTTGAGAGAGCAAGGCCAAGGTATCTTCGGAATAACAGCACCAAAGAACCCAAGACCATAAAGTAGGTGAATATATGCTCTGCTATTACAGATACTGGATAGCCCATCCATTGGAAGAGGCTGAGATATAATGTATATAACGGGCTTCTGTCAGGAAGTGTAAACCTGCCCGTTTCTAGGAATATCCTTGTGAAAAACCAATATATCCATGATTCTCCTCCTGGCTCCCAATGCATAAAAAGGCTGAGAACTATTGCCGCCAGAATGACTACGCAAACAAGAGATATCCTAAAATAAGTGTTCTTCAAGTACCTATTGTTCTTCTCCAGATCAAAAAGCTTCATAACATGAAAAAATGTGTCAACGCTGTTCTCTCAGGTAAGTGGCAAGGAAATGCCCGAATATGCCATGCACATCCTCACAGACCTCATAATTATCCTTTGGAAGGTAGGCATAGTAGTCAGAAAGCTCCTTCAGTTTCCCTCCCTTGAATCCGCAGATGCCTATAGTTATCATTCCCAGCCCCTTTGCAAACTTTACAGCCTCAACAACATTGGGGCTGTTTCCTGAAGATGATATCATTATGAGGATATCATTTGGAGAGGCCAGGTTTATCAGCTGCTGCTTGAAGATCTCATTATAATGCTCATCATTGGATATTGCAGTCAGGTACCCTATGTTTCCTGTAAGACATATTGCCCTGTATCTCTTGAAGTTCTTGGACCAGTCCTGTGTTGCGCCTTTTGAAAGATCGCACACATAATGTGATGCAATAGAGGCGCTCCCCCCATTGCCACCAACAAATATCTTCTGGTTGTTCTTTATTGAATTCTTAAGGATTTCAAGGATCTCTGGACGGAACTCAAATATGTCTAATGCGTCCTTTATTTTTTCCTTGTACTTGCCCCATTCCTTATGAACCATTGCCAAACACCTTTTCTTCCATGAAAGACAGAAGCATTTCTTTTGTCACGCTCTCCTTGTTACCGATTATGTTTGCTGCTATACCCCCTGCACAGTTTGCAACAAAAGGCACAATATCATTGTCTGCATTGAGATATACAACCAAAGAGGTTATTGCAAAAAGAGCATCTCCTGCTCCGACAGTATCCTTTACAGAGGTTGTAACAATTGGCGCTTTAAAAATATTGCCATTGGCAACAAAGATTGAGCCCTTATTCCCTCTTGTCACCATAAACTTCTTCAGTTTGAATGTTTCCTTTGCCTCCTTTATTACCTCAAGGATGTCCTCAAATCTCCTCAAGAGAGGAAGTCTTAGCTCTGATTCGTCCATTGAAGTAAAGTCCATGTTATTATATAGCCTAAAATAGTTATAGCCCATATTTGCGCTGTTTGACTGCGTATTGACTGCCAGGAAATTTGCCTTTTCTTCAAGCTTTCTTCTTATCGCTTCATTGATAAATCCGTGCCCAAAATCCCCCACAATTGCAAGATCATACTTTGGAAGCTCCTCATCAAGATAGTCAACAATCTCCTTTGAGAGTTCTTCTGTTATCGGCTTATCATTCATATATTCTATCTTGAAAAGCTTGTTGTTCCTGTGGGAATCTATAAATCTCTTCTTTATTATTGTTGGCGAATCTTTTTTTAAGAATGTCTTGACTGCCACATTGCCCTTTACTGACTTTTTGATAAAGTCAAGGTTCGTCCTCTGATCTCCAATAATGGTTACAACCTTCACTTTGCTAACAAATCCACTCAGATGATTTGCTATTGCAAGTATTCCTCCAGCATAATTCTCCTCGCTGATAAATTCAGCAGATAGTATGGGATCCTTCACAGCCCTTCCTTTAGGCTTGACAAATACATAGGTGTCTATTATTGTGTCCCCAACAACAAGAACGTTCAGCTTTGCTGCCTTATCAAGAACTGATTTTATCCTTCCAAAATCAAGGCTCTGTTTTACCTTCTTGATATAATCCTCTGTGTCCATAAGACTTAAACCCCCATATATGAAGTGTTAATGTCTATTTATAAATGTTCTGTTCATTATTTTCTTCTGTTTATTCTAACAGATGCTTATTCTCCCTGAGGAATTTAGCTCCAATACGGGAAAGAAATCCATGACAATGGCTTCCCTGCCTGAATAGCGCCCTGAATCTTTTCTGAAACTCCCTGTCCTCCTCTGTCTCCCTCCATGCGCCGTCTATCCTTTCATTTACCTCTTTGACAAGGTCAAGAATCTCCTCAGGAGTATTGTCAACCCATCTGACCCCTGCGTTCTTGTATTCGTCAGCCCTCCATGCATTGCTCAGGCCGGAATCCACAATCTCTTTAAAAGTAAGCAGCCTCTTTTTCCTTAATGAGTATAGTTTCTTTGGTATGTATACCCCCCTGCAGCTCCACGGAGGGTTCTCCAATGGAAGAACATTGACCCAGGCCTCCGGAACATTGAATATCTGGCCGACTTGATTCAGTCCGCATCCGTCCCCTAGAAAAAACTTGCATCTTGACGGGAGATATATATCGCCAAACTCTGACCTGTGCTTTGTCGCATAATCAATGACCCTGCTGCTCCCCATATCAGGGAGCCTCTTCTCAACAATAGCCCCCATCCTGACTGCATAACCTCCTTTCGAATTGATGTATTCGACAGCTTTCATAGCAGTTGCTATGTCCCAGTTCCTGTAATCATGGTAGCTTGTGTCTATTGATTTCAGTTCATGAGCAAGATATTTTGGCCCTCTTGAGTGGAAGCAGATGAACCAGTCATTGCCCTTAAGCCCCATTTCTCTCAAAAGCCCCTCACCTTTTATTTTCTCCGGCCCAGTGAACTTCAGAACAGGTTTTCCATATGAGAATTCCTTGTATTCGTTTGATTCCATTGGAAGGTCTTTGAAAAATCCAAGCTTTGCCACCAAGGACATCTTATTAAACAAAAGCTGAATAATTGTGCCGTTGATTATCTCTGGTACCTGGATTATGGGCAGCACTCTTTTATACATCTTCAGAAGCTGCTTATTGGCAATCTTTGTTCCAGTTATGCCTATGAATTTTATTTTTCTTTTCTTTATTATCCCCATATCAAGCCTTCTAAGGAACACTTCTGTATTTGCGGCAAGATGACCTATCCTCTCCGACCTTATCTTTATGAACTTCAGCTTCACTAAAGGATCAAGCGTAAACAACAGCAATACGACCGGCAACATTGTAAGATTGATGAGTGCAAAAGTCAATGTCTTCAGTATTTTTGACCTGTTGTAGATGTCTATTAAGCCCATGTTTTCACCGCAATCCTGTATAATCAACAGACCTCTTTTAGCCCTTCCGGAACCTAAAGCGATTTGTCTTTCTTTAGGCTTATGAATGCGGGCTTTTTTGAGTTATATGCTTTCATCACCGCTTCCCGTGTTTCCTTGGAGTTTTTGGGGAAGAAAGATTCAATGTTCCTGAAAAGTTTCATGAGCTGGGGACCGTCAATCTCTGCATGTGTGGGTCCTTGGGTGGGGTAATCAGCATATCCCACAAGCTTGACATTGACGTTCTGCTCATTGATGTCCAGCTTAACCTGCTCAAAAGGCCTCTCTATGAGAAAGGGAGTTATTGTGTACACCCACGGCTTAAACCCTTCAAGCGCCATTCCAGAAGCTGCGCTTATCATGCTCTGCTCGCATATGCCGAAATTGAAGAATCTGTCAGGAAATCTATTGACAAACTCGTCAAGAACACCATAGCCAATATCACCCACTATCAAGATTACCTTTTCATCCTTTTCCGCAAGCTCAACTATAAGCCTTCCGAATTCCTTTCTCATCTCAGCTCCTCATATGCCTGCTTTAGCTCATCTCCTTTGGGCAGCCTGCTGTGCCATTTAGGATCATTCTCCATAAAGCTTATCCCCTTTCCTTTTACTGTGTCTGCGATTATCACTCTTGGAGTATCCTTGACTATTGTTTTGCTGCCAAGCTTGTCAGCAAGCTCTTTCACATTATGGCCTGCTGACATGATTACGTTGCATCCAAAGGCCTTGAATTTGGATTTGAGTGAATGCTCTGTTTCATTCATTACATCCTTTATTGTTGTGAGCGCCTGAAACTTGTTGAAATCTATTATTGCAGTAAGATTGTCAAGCTTGTATCTCTGGGCAAGGTTCATTGACTCCCATATTGTCCCTTCCTGGCATTCGCCGTCGCCCATCACAACATAGACATGGCCTTTCTCTTTCTTTAATTTCTTTGCGAATGCCATGCCAACTCCAATTGGAAGGCCATGACCAAGGCTGCCTGTTGTGCAGTGAATCCCCTCGCAAACCTGAATATCGGGATGCCCGCTTATTGTGGGGCAGTAACCAAGCTCCATGAGCGCAGTGTAGAGTGCCAGACAACTATGCCCTTTGCTGAGTATAAGCTTGTCATTCTCCTTTAAAATCCTGAAATAAAGCGCTACAAGAATCTCGACAATTGAAAAGGAGGGAGCTATATGGCCATCATTGTACTTCATTGACATGTCAAGTATGTCTTTCCTTATTTTCTTTGCTTTTTGCTCCAATGTCTGTGTACTGTTCATTAGGATCACATGAGATTATACAAAATTTACATGCTCTGGAGGATTCTTAAGTTTCCATAAGAAATCATTTATCCAGTGGGTCCTGCAGTTTGAATAACATTTCTCATGTACATTTATTTTGCTGACCTTGTCTACAACTTCCCAGTATCTGTCGCTTTTGATTATGTCCTTGAATGACTGCTTTGTAAGGTCTCCCATGAGGTATTCATCGGATTTATCATTGAAGAACACTCCGCAAGGATACAGTTTTCCGTCTCCTGAGGAGTACAGTAGGAAAGGCACCCCAAGGCAGCGGTCGTAGTCCCTTGCGCCCTCATTGCCTATCTTCAGCCATTTAACAATGACATTGTAACCTTCTGTTGTCTCGGCCTCTGCTGCTTTCAGTATCTCTGTGAAGCTCTTGTATTTCCCAAGCTGCTTGAATATCCCGAGGTCATTGTCAACAGTGTCACTGCACTGCTTTATCACAAAATAATCCACTCCGAGCTCTTTTCCAAGCTTTGCCAAGGGGATTGCCTGATCAACATTGGTTGGTGTAAGCACCATTTGCAGACCTATTGTGACAGGAAGTTTGAGCTCCTTTTTCTTCTCGACACAGAACTTTACACTCTTTATAAAACTAGAGAAAAGGGGGCTTCCATGCACTCTTTTGTATGCTTCGTCGGATGCTGCGCTTATATTGAATCTTATCCACGTCAGGTTCTTGAGAGCAGATATGCCTTTCTCTCCTCTGTCAAAGATTGTTCCATTTGTCCCAAGAGCCATGTCAACTCCGGCTTTTCTTCCTTCAACAATTGCATCATACATATGCGGATTCATCAGAGGTTCTGCTTCTCCGATAATGGCCATGGATCTTACCCCTGCTTCTCCGGCATCCCTCATATATCTCAATAGAGGCTCTCTTGGAAAGTACACTTTAGCGCCATTCTTGTAGAGGTTGCCCTGTATTGCACCATAACAATACTCACATCTTATGTTGCATCCTTTGCTCAACCCCACATCAATGTGTATCGGAGCTATCTTCTTCCCACTAAGCCAGTCATTCACTCTGTCAAGATGCCACAGCAGTTTGTGGCCTTCCATTTTGTATCTATCAACCATTTAGTTCAACTCCTTCTTCAGTTCTTCCACATAATCTTTAATAGCCTCTTTCCAGGGCCTCAAGGGCTTTATCTTCTCTGATCTGATTGGTGTGTTTGTATTCTTTATTCCTGTAAAAGGGAAATCATTATATGATGCCTTCTCTATTTTGACATCAAGACCAAGTCCATTTACAATCTCGGACATGATATCAAAAAGTGTTGCCTTTCCGTCATTCACCATATGGTATATGCCATACTCAGGCGATCTCTTAAGGATTTCCCTGACTCCTTTTGCAACATCAAGGCTATATGAGGGCGATGAGATGATGTCATCTGCAATCTTAAGTGTTTTTCTTCCCTGATTTATCAGCTGAAGCATCTTCTCAACAAACTGATTGTTTTTTATTGATTTACCGAACATTATTGATATCCTGAAGATGAAATACTTTTTTGCTATTGCCTGAATTAGGCAGTCTCCTCCATACTTTGTCATCCCATAGACATTCAGTGGCTTTGGTATGTCGCTTTCAACATAGAAATCTCCTTTTCCATCATTGAATACTGCGTCTGTACTGAAATGAACAAGCAGAAAATCCAGTTCATTTGAAAGACTGGCCAAAAGTTTAGGGAATAGCGTGTTTATCTTGAATGCTTTCTCGGGGTCATTCTCGCATGGATCAATTCCAAGAAAAGCAACAGTATTGATCAGTATATCTGGTTTCTCTGCCTGCACCATTTTTCTTACTGCATCAAAATCCAGGGCATCAAAGTCATTGCTGTTCCTGCCAATAACCCTATAATTGCCATTAAGAACGCTTTTTAGGGCAATACCTACTTTTCCAGTATGTCCTAGCAAAAGCACTTTTTTTGTCAAAATCACACCCCACAGAGCCCATATAAGGCAATAACAGGAATATTAATATATATACGCATTTATATTTGTTTAATAGGTTATTTATATATTTTACTTTATAATGTTTTAAGGGGTTTGTATATGAAATTAAAACAAGTTGCCTGCATCATACTGTATGATAAGGACAAGAAAGTCCTGCTGCAGCATAGGACAAAGTACACAAAGAGGCTCCCTGATCACTGGGCTTTTTTTGGAGGTTCTGTGAAAAAGGGGGAGACTCCTAAAGAGGCTGCAATAAGGGAGGTAAAAGAAGAGCTTGATTTTGTTTCTAAAAACCCAAAACTTGTGATGAGGCAGGAATATGAGCTCAATGGAGAAAGAAAGATCAAGAATGTCTTTGTTGAACAGTGTGATGGCAAGGATTCATTAAATCTTCATGAAGGCCAGGGACTGGGATGGTATGATATTGATGAGACAAAAGACCTCAAGATGATATCCCATGACAGGGAGGCCCTATACTACATCAGAGACAGGGTGTTTCCTTCGCTCACTTCAGATATTTGAACCATGCCTTTGTGGCTTGTTCTATCTTCTCAGGAGTCCACAATGGAGCATCTTTCCAGTAGTCAATATTTTCAAGCATGATCTTCACACCATCCTCAAAGGGTACTTTTGGCTTCCAGTCAAGAAGCTTTTTAGCTTTTGATATATCTGCATGAGTTGAGTCCGGCTCTCCAGGCCTTTTTGGGATATATACCTTTTCTCCCCCAATAAGTTCTGCCAGATGATTTATTGACTGTGGTTTTCCTGCCCCTATATTGATTATCTCGCCATTGATATCAGACTCTGCTGCAAGCAGGTTTGCCTCAGCAACATCTGTAACATAGATAAAATCCCTTGTCTGACTGCCATCTCCTACAATAGTGAGGGGCTTCTTCTCAAGCTTTTGTTTCAGGAATACCTTGAATACGGCACCATATGTTTTGTTCGTCCTTGCCCTTGTGCCAAAAACATTGAAGTATCTCAAAGAAACAGCTGGAATCTTGTAAAGCCTGCTCCAGAACATAACACACTGCTCTCCAAGATATTTTGTGAAGGCATATGGATATTCCGGCCTTATGTCAGCATTCTCATTAGTAGGGTACCTGTCGGGGATCCCATAGCAGGATGAAGAAGCGCTGTATATAATCTTTTTTATGCTATATTTTCTGCATGCCTCCAGCACCCTGACTGTTGCGGTCACGTTTGCCTCATGATATCTTACAGGATTCTCTATAGAAGGGACAATGTCTGCCAGTGCAGCCATATGGAACACATAATCTGTCCCTTTAAAAAAAGAATCATCAAACCCTTTTGAAAGGTCTATCTTCAGGAACCTGTATTTTGGATTGTCCTTGAAGAGCTCTACATTGTCAAGCTGCCCATTGGACATATCATCTACAGCAACTACCTCAAATCCTTTTTTCAGGAGCAGCTCAACCAGATGGCTTCCGATAAAGCCTGCCCCCCCTGTGACAATTGCCTTCATTTTGCCTCACCAATCCTTTTAGCTGCCATTGTTTAATAAATTTATCTGTCCGCTATCTTCCCTGATAGAGTATTATCTGGTTCCTCTCTGTCAATGAACTTGGTGATGGAAGAGACTCCCTTATTCCAGCATTTATCTTGCGGAGTGATTGTGAATGATCCACTTTGATCCTGCATTTCCTTTTCTTGAACCTTGCATCGAGCTCAATCCACTCATTGTTCCTGAATATCCTTGATACGTTGATTATGGCCCTTTTTGTTAGGTATTCGGCATGGAAAAGATTGCGCATTACAGGATATAAGATCAGTCTGGGTATCTTTGCTGCAATGCGTGACCTGCACATCAGTCCGTTTAGTGTACCTATCGGGCTTTTTGCTACTTTCTTTGCCAGGCTAAATATTGAATATTGGTTAAGCATAAGCTGAAGGAGTGATTTGAAGACTGAGGCGCTATTCTTTTGGTTCTGCTGCACTGCCTTCCCTCTTTTCTTTAGCGGTTTGCTGTAATACTCTCTTGTGGCCTCATAAAGAACAAGGTAATCCCAAAAGTTTGTCCTCCTTCTGCTGATCCCTGTCAGGTTTATATAATTCTCTTTCTGGCTGCTTCTGTCTGACATATAAGTGAGGAACTCCTCCTCACCTTTCAGAGAGGTTCCTATTACCCCCTGCAGCTGGCCGTATTCGTACAAAGGCGAGCCTGGCAGGGGCATAGCATAGAAGAGGCCGACATCATTCGGAGGCTCCCCCTGTAGGCGTGAAAGTTTTCCAATGTATTTTCCTGTCTCCATGATTGTGCTATCAGTTTCCCCAGGCATTCCGATACAGCATGACAATGGGGCTATAATGCCTTGCTTGCTTACTTCCATAATTGCATTCTCAACCTGCTCAAGGGAGAAGTTCTTTTCCATTATGCAAAGTATCTTCTTGCTTCCAGACTCTATGCCGAACTTTACCCCTATGCATCCGTGTTCCTTAAAGAACCTGTAATCCTCTGCCTTGAAGTTTGTGACCCTTGCTGCGCCAGCCACCCACAGGAAATCATGCTTGTTGAGGACCTTTGCGACTTCATATGCAAATTCTCTTGGCAGCCCGAAGTTCTCTCCGGCAATGAACAATGACTGCACACCATACCTAGTCTTGAGTTCAATGATGTGGTCCTCGAATCTCTTAAGATTAAAGACATGGTATCCCTTGCAGAAACGCTGGCAGAAGGTGCATCTTCCCACACAGCCCTTGCCGACCCATGAATGCGCAACATAGGGCTTCCTGTCTTTCTCGAATGTACGTGGATCCTTTGCAAACCAGACTATTGATTTTCTTGCCTCTTCAAAATAATTTCTCAGCAGCTGAGGTTTTGACAGAAGTCCTTTTTTAAGAAGTTCATAATCAGTATAGGGGTTTTCATCTCCGGACACGGGTTCTCCGTAGCCTGTGAATTCCATCTCCCTGTTGTTGAGGAACGCAAGGCCTTTTATCCTTGACAGTTCAGGGGTTATCTTCTTTCCATTGGTCCGCAGATAGTCGATGAGTTCAACAAAAGGTATCTCACCATCGCCAAGAACGCAGAAATCAGCCTCTGCTGCGCGCAGAAGGAGATTTGCGCTTACTGCCATATTGCCTCCGACAACTATCGCTGTTGAGGGGCATGCCTTGCGTATGATCCTGGACATCCCCTTCACCTGGAGGTAGCTTGTGGATACAACAGCACTTATTCCAACGACATCAGGCTGTCTCTTCCTGAAATAGCTGAAAATCTCTTTTTCTGAAGGAAGCAGCATGTCTGCATCAAAGAAGTCACTTGAATATCCGTGTTTTTCCATCCATTTTGTGAGAGAAACAATTGCAATCTTGGGCATCATGGCTGTCTCGCCGCCCTCTCTTTTCAGGTCAACTCTCTGAGGTATTGTGCAGAGGATGATTTTCATGTCTTTCTTTGGTTTCATTTTTATATCAGCAATGAGTTGGTGCATATTTAGATTTCATATAAAATTAATATGTTCTATGTTCCTGTTCTTGATATTGTCAAGATATTTATTCACAAAATTAAGCCTACAGCCTTTCCTGCAGTCAGCGCAGCCTTTTTTGTAGAGCTTGTCAAGAACTTCCTTTCTTTTTTTGCTGTTCCATATCTCTTTAAATGTGTTTTTGTTTAGGTTTCCATAAGTGAACTCTGGTTTTTCATAGAAAAGATTGCAAGGGATAACATTCCCTTCAGCATCTATGAGCGCAAAGAAGTTAAGTCCATAGCATTTGTCATATTCTATATGTTTCTCCACTTCCTGTGCAGATATGTCCCTGTAGATAACCTGGAAATCTTCTGTTGAATGTTTTTTTGAGATTTCTTTGAGCTGTCCGTCATATTTCTTTCTGTCAAGCACAAGCCTGTTTATGCTGTTAGGGTGCTGTGAATATGGTTTCAGCACAACGTAATCTACTCCAAGGCCCTTCACCTTGGTTATGAGCCTCTCTATCTCCTCAATGTTGTATGGAATCATGAGGATCTGGCAGCCAATTGCAGAGTCCAGCTTGTTTTTCTTCCTGTATTCGCATGCGTACCTTATATTCTCAAATACCCTGTCAAAATCTTCTGGCATGCATCCATGGACCTTCGCGTAAGTGTCTCTTGTCCCTGCATCGATGCTGAATTTAATCCATGATATATGTTTAAGCATGGCTTCTGTTTTCTTCCTATCAAAAAGAACTCCATTGGTGGTGAAGGCGACATCAAGCCCAAACTTCTTTGCTTTTTCTGTTGCCTCGACAATATAAGGATAGGCCAGAGGCTCTCCTTCTCCTGCAAACATTATTGCTTTTACTCCAAAATCAGCCATGCTCTTGAGATTCTTTAGGAGGATGTCCCGCTCAATGCATGCTCCTTTGTTCTTAAGATAATCCAGGGCGCAGAAAACACATTTATGATTGCATGCATTGATAGGCCCCATCTCGATATATATTGGGGCTACAGTCTCCCCTTTTAGCCATTTTGAAACCTCATCTACATGATACATCAGCTTATGGCCTTCCAGCTGTATTCTTTTGTCCATAATACCCCCTGAGTGCATAAAAAACATTTATATATAGATAGAATATCAAGAAACATATTTAAATAGTTATCGGAAAACAGGTATATAATGGCTCAGCTTTACTTGTATTCAACCAGCTCAGGAAGCTTTGTGTTCAACCAGAACTTCTTCATGATAGACAAAGTCCTATTCAGCGATAAAGAGATAATTGAGAACTCAATGCCTCTTGCAGAAGGGAAATTCATTGAGGCAGAGAAAAAGCTGATCAAGAAGCACAAAAAGGGCCAGTTTGTCATTATAGGAATAAAGAAAGAGGAGCTTTCAGGCATAAAGTCTGATCCTGACATCAAGAAGCTGGCAAGAATAGCTGAGACAGCAAGAAAAGAAGGCATTTTTGAGAGCGTAAGGCATGCCAATACAATCATCACAAGGCACAGGATAAGCCATTCAGTCAATGAAGATATCTTTGTATCACAGGCAGTGAACCATCTTGGCGAGATGGAAAGGATAACAAATACTATGGCAAAAAGGCTCAGGGAGTGGTATTCCTATTATCTCCCTGAATTCTCTGAGTCAATACAGGACCATGAGAAGTTCGCAGAGATAGTGGCAAAGAAGACAAAAGAGCAGCTGCTGAAGGAGCTTAGGTTAGGAAAGGAAGACAGCATGGGCGCAGACATAAAGAAGAAGGACATTGATCCCATGATGGATCTTGCAAGAGAGCTCAGCAGCATGTACAGGCTCAAGAAGAGGCAGGCTGACTACATTGAGAAACTTATGAAAGGATACTGCCCTAACATAAGTGCAGTTGCAGGCCCTGTGGTAGGCGCAAAACTGCTTGAGCAGGCTGGCTCGCTGAAGAGGCTGGCAGAGTTTCCTTCTTCCACAGTCCAGGTCCTTGGAGCAGAAGAGGCTTTTTTCAGGCATCTTACACAGCACACAAGGCCGCCAAAGCATGGATATATACATGAACACCCATTCATTGCGCAGGCAGGCAAGGATGACAAAGGAAGGATTGCAAGAGCTCTTGCCGACAAGATATCAATAGCAGCAAAGGTTGATTATTTCAAGGGAAAGTTTGTAGGCGATAAATTGAGGAAGATGGTTGAGGCAAAGCTGAAGCAGGGAAAGGCAAAATGAAACTGAAAGAGCACAGGTTCGAGGGAATCTATACTGACGGAAAAAGGCTTTTCACTAAAAGCATTGCTCCTGGCCACAGGCCTTTTGATGAGCGTGTTATGAAAGATGAGGGCATTGAGTACAGGCAGTGGGATGCACGCAAGTCAAAGCTCGCAGCAGCAATACTCAAGGGAGTGAAAGAGATTGGATTAATGCCAGGCCAGACTGTGCTTTATCTTGGATGCTCGCATGGGTACACGCCGAGCTTTGTAAGCGACATACTTGGAAAAGACGGCTTCATGTTTGCGCTTGACTTTGCGCCGAGGGTTGTGAGGGATATGGTCTTTGTCTCAGAGAAGAGGAAGAATATTGCGCCCATAATAGCAGATGCAAACCATCCCGAGTCATACTTCTACCAGACAGGGATTGTGGATTATATCTACCAGGACATTGCGCAGAAGAACCAGGCAGAGATATTCCTGAAAAATGTAGATATGTTCCTTAAGCAGGGAGGTCTTGCGTTCATTGCAGTGAAGTCAAGGAGCGTAGACATAACAAAGAAGCCAAGGACTGTGTTTGAAGAGGTAAGAAGGAAGCTTGAGAAAGAGCTTGAGATAATAGATTACAGGGAGCTTGAGCCTTTTGAGATGGACCACTGCATCTTTGTGTGCAGGAAGAAGTGAAAATGACAAACAGGTATGCTGACCCGTGGAAGGGCTTTGCAGAAAGGTGGGATGAATATTATACTGCTCCGGGCAGGCCTACTGAAGATGAGAAAAGGATTTTTCTGCATTATATAAAGAAAACAGGCATAAAAAGACCTAAAGCCCTTGTTCTAGGAGCAACTCCTGAGCTCAGGGATGTTCTCGCAAAGGCAAATGCAGATGTCACTTTGATAGATATAAACAAGAAGATGATAGATGAGATGACTAAGCTCAGGAAAATAAGGTCAAGAGAGCGCAAGGTTGTCGGGGACTGGCTTGATATGCCCTTTGAAGACAGGAAGTTTGACATTGTGATGGGCGATTTAGTCCAGGGAAACATTCCAAGGAGCAAAAAAGATGCCTTCATGAAGGAGATTGCGCGCGTGCTGAAGAAAGAAGGCTATTTGATAAGCAGGATATGGCACCTGCCAAAGAACTGGAAGTATGTTGATCCTGACAGGATTATTGAGAGGCATCTCAGATATCCTTATGAAAAGAAACTTCACATGGAGCTGTTCCAGCATCTTCTTTACAACACCTATAACAAGAAAACAGACATACTTGATTCTGCAATAATAAAGAAGTGGATAACAAAATATATGTACAAGGAAGGCAGGTTCAATCATCCTAGCAAGAAAGCCAATAAGCTGCTGGAAAGAGCATACATAATGTGGAAGCCGTTTGAGAAAAAGTGGTGCACATTCAATGAGAAAAGGATAGAAAGGATGGTGAAGAAACATTTCATCATAATAGAGAACAACAGAAGGACAAAATCACACAGGATGGCCGAATCATTCAGGATATGGTTTCTTAAGAAGAAATGAGATGGTAACTAGACAAATCTAATGGAATCCATTCATCCTGCATCTCTTGCAGGTTCCTGCCTTTGTGATTCTCTGTGCTCCGCACTTCTCGCATTTTCCTGATTCTGCTTTCATTTTTGCCTCCCAATAATGCCCAGAAAAGAGCTTATCTGGCTCTAAAACACCCATATATGGAAGGGATAGAGGTTATATATAAAGATTGTGCTTTGTTAGTATCTGATAGTGGTGAAAATAGAAATATTTATATACAATCCGATCTCTGGACTGATTAAAATGCAGGATTGCAGCAGACAGCCAAAAGTAGACAGNGCAAGGTANATAGAAAGCCTTGGAAGCTACTTCAGGCCTTCTCCTGAATCNGGTCTTCTTGTGTATGATGGAAAGCTGATTACAGAGCCTTCTGATAATTTCCAGCTCTATTCAGATGTGTCAGGATATGATACTCTTGTTGTAAAGATAGGAACAGGTGTCATAACCCATAAAGAGCGGAGAAGGACAGCACACAACATGATGTGCATTGCAGAAGACATCAGGCAGATAAAAGAGGATACTGGAATGAAGGTCCTTGTCGTAAGCTCAGGGGCAATAGGCCTTGGCAGAAAAGAGAGGCTGAGAAGGGGGGACAAGATACCTGAAAAAGAAAAGTATTCTCCTGTTCAGAAACAGCTTGATGCTGTTGAAGGGCAGTACATGCTTTATTCATTGTGGCTGCAGAGCCTTTACCCTGAGTTCACAATGGAATCTCTGGTGACGTATGATGACCTGAGAGACCCTCAGAGAAAAGACAAACTGTTCAGCACATACAGGGGATGGCTGGACAAGGGAATGATACCTGTGATAAATGAGAATGACAGCAAAATCCTGGAAGAGATTGACATCCAGCTCAAAGGTGAGAGAGTGTTCAGGGACAATGACGGCCTCGCAAGCCTCATAGCAGGCCAGCTGAGTGATGAGGGATACAAGACAATGCTTGTAATTCTTTCCAACACCAACGGAATATATACTGTTGAATCATGCATAAATGAGGAATTCACCCCAATAAGGGTTGTCAAGAATCCCGGAGGGCTTGAGAACCAGGTGTTCTTCACAACATCCAAGAGAGGAAGGGGAGGGATGCTGTCAAAGATACAGGCAGCACAAGATGCAGCAGATAAAGGTGTCTATGTTGTGATAGCAAACGGCCAGTACTGCAATCATGACAGCGATTTCCAGAAGAAGATGCATGGCGCCAAAAGAAGATATGATGTCCTGAAGGCAGTGATGAAAGGAAAGGCTGCAGGCACTATATTCCTGCCAAAAGATTACCCTCCTGAATGAATATTCTAGACATTCCCCCTCAGCTTCTCAGCCTCGAGGATTCTCTGCGCTCCAAGAACAAAGGCAGCAGTTCTCATGTCTGTGCGGTGCGCCTTGCTTATGCTGTGGACATCCTTGAATGCCTTGAACATGAGCGAGCCAAGCTTCTCAAGAATGTCATCCTCTTCCCAGTAATAGCCCATCCTGTTCTGCACCCACTCAAAATAAGACACAGCAACTCCTCCTGCATTCGCAAGGATGTCAGGGATCACAAAAACATCATTTTTGAATAGAATCTCATCAGCTTCCGGAGTCACAGGCCCGTTTGCCAGCTCAAGGATTATCTTTGCTTTTATCCTTGGTGCGTTCTTCTCTGTAATCACATTCTCAAGCGCAGCCGGAACAAGAATATGTGTCTTCAGCTCAAGAAGCTCCTCATTTGTTATCTCAGCAGCGCCAAATCCTTTAACAGAGCCTGTCTTGGTCTTATGCTCAATGAGCTGAGGTATCCTGAGGCCTTTCTCATCATAGACCCCTCCTTTTGAGTCGCTGACAGCGATTATCTTGTAGCCAATGTTGTGCATAAGCCCTGCAGCGTGCATTCCTGCATTCCCGAATCCCTGTATTGCGACTTTTGTGCTGAAAGGAGGCATGTCAAATAGGTCAACTGCCTGCTTAAGCACAAAGACTCCTCCCTGGGCAGTTGAGTAATCCCTTGCCTTGCTTCCTCCCAATGCCAAGGGCTTTCCTGTTATCACTCCAGGAGATTTCTTTCCAGCTATTTTCTCATACTCATCAAGCATCCATGCCATTACCTTGGGATTTGTGTAGACATCTGGCGCAGGTATGTCCTTGTCAGGGCCTATGAAATCTGCCATTGCCTGGATGTAAGCCCTGCTCACATTCTCAAGGTCTTTATCAGAAAGATTCTTCGTGTCAATTGCAACACCGCCCTTCCCTCCTCCGAAAGGTATGTTCACAACAGCGCACTTCATTGACATCCAGAAAGCAAGGGCCTTAACCTCATCCATGTTGACATCAGGATGGAATCTTATCCCTCCCTTGAAAGGTCCTCTTGCATTGTTGTGCTGGACCCTGTATGCCTTCAGCTTTGTATCCCTGCCTCTGAGTTTCACAGAGATATCCTTCTCATGGATTGCGTGAATCTTTAACAGAACATCCATTTCCCTGTCTTTCAGTCCAATGAGCTTTCCTGCCTTTGAGAGCTGGCTCTTGGCATTATTAAAAGGATTTGCCATAATGATCAAAGCAGATTCAGACCTTCAAGGCTTTCTTTATTGCTTCCTTGTCAAATCCTATGATGATTGTGCCGTTTATGTCAAGGACAGGCACTCCCATCTGGCCTGACTTCTCAATCATGTCGCTTCTGGCTTTGTCATCCTCTGCGACATTCAGGTCCTTGAATGCGATCTTCTTATCTTTCAGGAACTCCTTTGCCATCTTGCAGAAAGGGCATGTTGGCGTGGAGTACACAAGAACTTTCGGCTTATCTGATTTTTTTGCTGGCATAATATCCTCCTCTGAGACATACATCTGAATAGGATTATATAAATTTTTTGCTGAAAGGCTTCAATATGATGTGCAGATACACTCTTACAAGCGTCACAAAAGGCAGCAGCACCAATACGCCAAGGACAATCATAAGCTTAAAGCTCAGGCTCCCTGCATAAGATACAGCCAGGCCCACAAAATACAAAGCTGCGGCTGCAATCAGAATCCTGGGCGCGACATAGAGAAATTTGGCTGTGCCAATCTGGAAAGCTCCGGACAGTGCCCTTGATGCGCTCCTTCCAGCCAATGCATATGAGATCACTGCAAAATAGATCAGGGCTGCAAGGAATATGTAAAGTATTATGCTTGCATAGATTGTTCTCCTGTTATAGAAACCAACCAGAAAAGAGATTGTTGAATAAGCTGCAAACAGCAGAAACCAGGGGATGTTGACAAGAGAGAATCTCTTGAGATATGTCATTATTGGATCCTTCTGTGCAGCAATGGCCTTGCTGAATCTCCAGCTTATGCCCTGCAGGACAACATAGGTTATGTACAGAGCAACAGCCATCTCCGCAAGAGACCAAAATATGCTCTTCAGGATGATTCCTATCTGCGACTCCTGCGTCTGCATCATTGACGCGCCGAGAGAATAAAGATTGTTGATGATAGCATCCCCGAAATAGCCCAATATTGCGCCATAAATTAGAAGGAACAAGAGATCTGATATGACTGGAGGTATCACGTGATACCAATTGTCTTTCAGAGAATCTAGCGACTCATAAATCTCTTCAAGAAGTTTGTCCTCTTTCTCGCTGCTCTCTTTTTTCATTTTGAGAATAAAATATTATCTGGAAAGCTCCTCATCAATTATGCCCTTGAAGACATCGAAAGGCTGCGCTCCAGACACAAGCCTGCCATTGATGAAGAAAGCAGGCGTCCCTGTAACCCCATATTTCTGGCCGTCTGCAAGGTCCTTCTGGACCTCTGCCTGGTATTTTCCTGAGTCAAGGCATTCATTGAACTTTGCTGTGTCAAGGCCTATGTTTTCTGCGTACTTCTTGAGGCTTGATACACCGATGCTGTCCTGGTTATCAAACATGATATTATGCATCTCCCAGAATTTTCCCTGGTCATCAGCGCATTCTGATGCTTCGGCTGCCTTCTGTGAGTTCTTATGGGAATCCAGAGGGAAATCCCTGTACACAAGCCTTGCTTTTCCTGTCTTGATGTATTCTTCCTCAATCTGAGGCAGTGTCTGCGTATAGAATTTGGCGCAGAAAGGGCACTGGAAGTCGCTGAATTCAACTATTGTGACAGGCGCATTGTCATTGCCCTTGGCAGGATCATCGTCAGTCATGTCCACATTGCTCAGGTCAGCCTGTTCTGCTGGTGGCTGCTCTGCAGGCAGCTCCTGAGTCATGTTCATTGCCTGTGGGAACAAAAGCTGGCCGTCCTTGCTGACATAGGAATCATAGACCCTTCCCCCGACATCAAGCTTTATCCTGTAAAGATCATTTTCCTCTGTTATCTCCTGGATTGCTGCTGTTGCCTGGCCTTTCATGAGGGCATTGATGTAAGCCTCAGCCTTGTCCTTTACCTCTTCTTTTGATAGCTTCTTCTGGAATGAGAAGCCGTTTGTGAAGACTGAGATTATGAGCAGCAATGCAAGAACAAAAGCAGCTATCTGCCAGTTAGTGAACGGAATTCTCTTTTTCTCATGAGATATTGTTGTTTGATGGATCTTTTTTGCCANGATAACACCCCTCTTGAAGTGCCCAATCCGGGCATCATTTATATATTTTATGCTTCATTGGCTGATACTGTCAAGTTAGGATTTATTCTTTTTGCACGCAACAGAAAACTTTTGGTTTTCTTAGTTGCGCTCACTTCGTTCGGCAACCACCACTGTGGCGGCCCCGCAAATACGCCGCCATGGCGCTGGCGAGGCGGGTGATGGGCCCAAACCTTTTACAAAAGCTTTACCAAAAGAGATGGGGCGCAAGGCCCCATACCTCGGCCCTCTGTTTTAAGCATTAAAGCCGAGGAGTGGAGCTTCATGCTCCACATTGCGTGTCAACGGAGCGTAACCCGTTGCGGGCTGCCGAGTAGCACACACGAACGAAGTAAGTGTGGGCGTCGCACCGCCACCACGCGGCGCTATAATATCTTAAATTTACTATCTCATTATTCAAAAACATATTTAAAGGGATGCTTTCTCCTGCTTTCCATGAAAGCAAAAGCAATATGCCTCATAAGCTCTGGGATAGACAGTCCGGTGGCTGCATGGATGATGAAAAAGCAGGGCATTGAGGTCATTGGCCTGCATATGGACAACAGGCCTTTCACAGACGCGAGGCAGATATCCAAGACAAAGAGGATATGCAGGATAATAGGCATAAAGAAGCTTTATGTATCAAAGCACGGGCTGGCAATGTCTGATGTGATAAGAAAGGTTGACAGGAGGTTCACCTGCGTGATCTGCAGAAGGCTCATGTTCAGGACAGCAGAGAGGATAGCCAGGAAAGAGGGCGCGAAGTTTATCATCACAGGAGAGAACCTTGGCCAGGTGGCCTCGCAGACACTTGATAACATGACAGTCGCTGACAGGGCAGTTAAGATGATCATATTGAGGCCATTGCTCTGCTATGACAAGCAGGACATTGTGAATATGGCCAAAGAGATAGGAACTTATGAGATATCCATTGAGCCTCCAGGATGCTGCAGGCTTGTGCCTCCGCATCCTGCAACAAGGTCAACTGTCATGCAGATTGAGGAGCAGGAGAAGATGGTTGAAGCCATAGAGGAATTTGATGAGGAAAGCATTGAAGGGGCGTAGAGAGTTTTGACCATTATCCTGTCGTAATATTTATATATAAGAAAGCTAAGAGACTGTTATAATGCAAAAAAAGAGCCAGCTCACAGCTTTTATCATTATAGGAATTCTTGTATTTGCCATGGTGGGCGCAGTGGCTTATTTCACATCCAACAGGGGAAAGGAGTATGTTCCTGCATCAATGAGGGAGATAAAGGCATACACTGATGACTGCCTAAAGAAGACAGCAGAGGATGCAATATTCCTGGCAGG